>Ga0181530_10001668_pt1 | contig 27526 bp, 34 predicted proteins | sample PEATcosm2014_Bin_42_FD_119769 | JGI IMG/M metagenome (GOLD analysis project Ga0181530, IMG submission 119769) | Peatland microbial communities from MTU Mesocosm Facility, Houghton, MI, USA - PEATcosm2014_Bin10_60_metaG | ecosystem: Environmental > Terrestrial > Soil > Wetlands > Peat | place... | reverse complement strand
TGTTTCGGAATGGACACTGTGAATCAAATCACCCTGCCTTGCCTAGGCGTGTCTGGCCGTACGCTTACAACATTCCCGGTATGCAGGTATTTGCACCCACAGTGGAAGCCGAAACGTTCCCTGGGTCTTTCGGCCTGACGCCAATGGGCATCAGACATGTGTAGCCCGTCCAGCCGCCGATACTGGTCAGGTCTTGAGAATTATGGGCAGAAGCGTTGCCGTTCTCGTCGATGTCTATGCGGCCCTTGCCGACCGGGAGCCACTCGCGAAACCTTCCGGCCTCCCATTTCTGAAGCCAGAGAACATGCGTAAGCGGCTTCGTCTGGTGCATGGAAATCCTGCCGGTCTATAGGTGCGGGTGAAAAACATTCTGCCCTGTGGGCTGAAACTCGTGAAAGGCGTGTTCAAGATCCGGCGCTCCGTGCCACTGCCATAGCTCCGGCTCATGCAATTCGGGCGCTCCCCGAGGTGGCTCAGACGCGGCAGGGTCGTCCTGAAAGAAGGTTGGGAACATGGCGCGTAGTGCCTGTATCGAATAGCCGTTATCCAAATACCAGGAGATAAGCTCCCCCGCGCTCATCGGTCCGTCATTCGTTTGCGCGGCGCTCAAGAGAGAAGGTACGTTGTTGCGGTCGTCGCCCCGGTCATGAGCTCCGCGGAGCGCATCCCACGGTGCTCGAATGCTTTCTGTGGCACGGCGCAGCATCTTTCGCGCGGACCGGCGGAATCCTCCGCCGGTATTCTCGATGCTTCGGCAGCGGCGATGTGCCGGAGTTCTTTGGGTGACAGCTTTCAAAACCTCCCTGAACAGCGCCTTGATCGCCTCGACACAGCGCGGCGGGTTCCGGGGGATGGGCGGGAAACTGTGGTCCTTGCCGAGGGGTTCCCGAGTTCCCCGGCTCCTATCGTTCTCGCCCGCCTCCGTCGTGTTCGCGTTGGCGGTCGCGAGCGGCCTGTTGTTCCTGCTGGTTGCGGTTCTGCTGCGCCTGGTCGCCCGTGTATCGTGAAAACTCGATGTGGTCGTCCGCGTGAGCGTCTCGCCGCGCTTTCGACTTGTCGGCTTCGAGCGCTTGCTCCGGCGTGGTGGTAAATAGGGAATCCATCATGCCCGCCACGACATCGAAAACCTTTTCGGCTACGGCCCCGACTGGTCCTGCGGCTTTACCGAGCGTCACCTCGGCAGCGACAACCTTCTCCGCTCCCCTGCCCGCTTTTCTAACGGTGGCGGAGGTGTTCTTTCCGAGTGTTCGTCTTAGTTTTGACTTAGGGTCGCGGAGATCTTTAATCGAGAAATCGCTGACAGCTAGTGATAGAGGTTTATCGGTAGCGCGTTTCTCTCGTTCCTTGAGCTGGTCCTCCCGGCGCTTTTGCAAGCGCTGTTCGGACAGGCTGAATGTCGCGTCAATGCTGCGGAGGCCATCATCCAAACCCGATGCCTTAACAAACGGCTCAGTGAACTTGCGGGCGAGCGATTGATCTATCTTGTGAATTCTCCCCTTTCGCTCGATGGATGCGTGATCGGGAGCGCCGGCGCGTCCCCTTCCGGGCAGGTGCGCGGAATACTCAATCGGCCGTTCCGTTATAACGACGATCTCGCCTTCCTTAAACCGCAGTGCGCGATTACCGACAGCGTTGGCAAAACTGGCCTCGCGGTGGCTCCGCTCGGCTTCCTCTTTTGTTGCTCGGGCGAACATGATGCCCTTATCATCGAGTGCGGCGGCAAAGGCTTTGGGGTCCGTCCTCACGGAAAACGGAGTGGCGCTGGCCTGGAGAGCGTCGAAGGATTTGGTCTGTTTGTCGCGATCAACCTTGGTCCACAATTCCCAGATTTTGGCGGCGACACCCTTTAAATCCTCGGGGCGAATATCGCGGGTGGCGTCCGTCGCGGCCTGCTCAAAAACTTCCGGCGACTTGCGCTCCGGCTGCGGCGGATTGATCGGCCAATGATTTTCTTTCCTACGGCCCGCCCCCTGCTCCCGCCTCTCCTTCGGCTCGACGAATTGCCGCTCCGTTCTTTCCTTCGCAATGGCCGCGTTGGCTAAAGCGTCCTCCCATTGGATCTGATCGCTTACCGTGGCGCTGTCGCGTTCTCGTTCACGCGCGGCGGACGATTTGCTCTGCTGCTTTTCAATCGTGAGTTCGCCGACGAAGGCTCGGACTTCTTCGACGCTCGGCAGATTCTCGCGGTCCAGGTCGGAAAACCGGGCGCGGATTTTGGCGGCGGACACGTCGAGGATGCGCTTGCCAAGAGCGTGCATTCCTCCGGCGTGATCGATCACGATAAAATCCCGCTGCTCACCCTTCGCGAGTATCAGATTTTCATGTTCAAGGGCGGCCTGGAAGCTGCGCCCGCAATCGGAACGGTCATAGCACTGACGGATAGCATTCCTGACCTCGTGGATATCGACCCCGAGACGCCTCGCCTGTTCATCCTGGGCTTTCGTCGGCGCGTATTTAATCCGCCCTTCCCGTTCGTTCTTGACCGGCTCAAGAGCAAAATGCAGTTCAAGTTCACGGCTGATCTTCTTCAGGCGCTCCTTGAAAAACGGCAGCGGCTTCGCCGTGAGCGTGTCTTCGTCAATCCGGCTCCATGCAATATGCATGTGCTCATGTCCGGTTTGCTCATAGGTATGAAACGCAATCGCGCGGGGCTGGCCGGTGAGGCCGAGCATGCGCTCAATGCGGTTAGCCGTATATTCCCATTGCTCACGCGTAAGTGTTTCGCCGTCGCGGTTCCGCACCTGAACATGGAAGAACGGCTGTTCGCATTTCGTGCCGTCAGCCATGATCTCAACGTCGCGGAAGGCGTCCTTGATAGTGGTCGCCTCGAAGCCACGGAGCTGCCACAACTCGGCGCGTTCCCCCTCCTTCGCCGTACTCATGTAGGAGGCGAGCTTGGCGCCATTATTGTGGGTGGTTCCCTTGGCGATCATGGCCGGTCCTTGCGCCCCACGATCTCCCGGATGGCGGCGGCTGCCGCACGGGTTTCGGCTAATGCCGCGAAACATTCCTGGGTCGTGAGGCCGACGCCACCGGCATTAAGGACGTGGGCAATCTGGTTGAGATTGCTCCCGACCTTATTGAGCGCCGCCGTCGCACGGGCGAGCGCCTCCGCATTAACCGGCGCACTGCGCTTGGCGCGCGGGCCGGGGGTGCCAAGGGCACATGCGCGAAGAAAGCTCGCGAGGCTCAGGCCGACCTCGCGGGCTTTCTCTTCGAGGGCGGCCCGCTCCTCCGGGAGGAGCCGAACCGGAAGCGGAGCGCCGCGCCGCCGCTTCTCACTGCCGCTCCGCTTGTAGTGAGCGGCGGGCGCGTTGTCGTTCGCGGTCATGGGCGCACCGCCCACACCTGCGATATGCCAGCGGCGTGCAGGCCGAAGGACGTGGAAACGGGCGCGGTTTCCACATGCCGCTTGCGGCACAAGGGAGGGGATGCAACGGGGAGGGTTTTACCCTCCTCTTGCCAAGGTGAGTGAAGGCAGGCGGACGATAGTCGCCTGACCTGAACGTGGCGCGGGACTTCCGCGCACAACTTGCTGCCCGCGTTATCCGCCCGAATCATCCGATGACTGAATCGAAGAATCAACTCCGCCGCAAGCGATTTTCCTTTTCGCAACTGCAACATTGCCGCGTCAGGCACCGGCACGCGCGGCGAACTGTGTGGGCAGCAGGGACAAAAGCGCGATCCTGAATTTCGATGCGAGGAACGCGACGGCATTAACTGAGAAGGCGAGAATTTGTTCGTTGCTCCCGTGAGGTGCTTGCACCTTAGCAGAGCAAAGCTGCATACGTGAGAATGACAGGGAACGAAATGAGACGTCGAATTTCGTTCCACAATACGGACGCGCTTAGCGCCGCCCGGCCAGATCTGACATCTGACCGGGTGGCTGGAAGCGAATGTCAGTCGTTGTGATCGGTCTTGTGATCGCCGCGCACCGACGCAAACGTACCGCAGGGGCTGATCTTGACTTTGGAGCCCTTCATCTCCGGGTGATACCGGTCGATGTATTCTTCGACCTGCAGCACCGAAAGCTGTTGCTGTCTGCGGGAGATGCGTTTCTTGGTTTTCGACGGCTTCATGGTGGTGCTCCGTTGGCTGGAAGAAAATGCCCGCCGAAGGGGATACTCCGGCGGGCGATGACGTATTTACTCTTCGATGATCGTCTGCGGTTCGGCTGAGACAGACTTGATCTCGGTGCAGACGATTCGCCCGCTCACGCTGATACCGTCGTGGACGACGAGATCGAAGCCCTTCCCTTTCGAGTGGGGAAAGATCACTCCCACTTCGCGCCAGAAGCCCTTCTGGCCGCTGCCTTCCCTCGGCTTCGTTACGACGAATGCTCTGTGCGATGGCTTGCTGCTCATGGTGTTTTCTCCTTTGTTGACTGGCCGCATAATCGCTGCCGATGCGACTCCAGCGCACGCGATTGAGGCGGGGCTGTCCAAAGCGCGAAGCGGGATCGCAGGAATTTTCTCTGCGTTTTGGGCGGGGACCCGAAACGCAAGAAAATTCCGAGAACCCACCTTTGGACTGACGCGCCGCGCGTGCCAGGATCGCCATCGGCCATGCTGCGACTATGTGGCCTCGCTGAAACAAAGGCAGGAAGACCGGGACAGCCCGCCGACGCAGCATGCAGGAGTGAAAACCGAGGGAGGGATAAGCATCGGGTTCTGAAGCGTGCCCGGTGGTCGCCCACTGAAGGCTCGGGCATCGGATCGCAAGATCACAGAGGGAAGTCAGAGGCCGGGCAATTCGCTGGGGCGGGCTGCATGGGCAGTAGGAAGAAAAAAACGATATCGATTTCGTGTCCCGCATAAGTGGGCCGGCACTGAGTCACCTGCATGCCCACTACCACGGATTCTAAGGTGCGCTTCGAGGTTTCAACTCACCGCGACGAAACAGCCGAAGAATTGTCACGCTCATTAAAGAACTTTAATGAATCATTTGGGCTGCTCAATCGTCTTTCTAGTGTCGCCAGAAGGAGGCGTTAAAGTGATGAGAACAAACGCCAACTCGCAAAGTCATATTTCGGGGCGGCGTATAACGAGGACAATCTAATGATCTGAACCAGAGGGGTGCAATTCGAGGTGAATGCGGTTCGGCAAACCGCTTCATCAACTCGCGCTTGATGCGCGGTATGCACCCCCTTGGTTACCGGGATCGCCCTGTGCACGGCGGCGACACCCGGCACGCTGCTTTCGCCAACGAGCCTGGCGCTCGATATCGACGATAGTCAGCGCGTAGCCGCAGCCAGTGATCGGGGCTTTGGCCCTTTCCCATAAGTTTGGTCGAATAGCCCGGCACGTTTGCCGGGAGAGTGAAGAAATGCGCCCGATGATCCGTTCGCGCGGTCGTCCATGGCGGAGCTGTGCTCGGTTGCGCGAAGGAGGATTTCGAGTGGTTTGAGAATTGGTCTTTGAAACGGAAAGTCCCCGACTTCTCTTGAACTTGTCTAGGGCTGAAGAGAGGCCGGGGAAGGTTTGGAACGCGGGTTTGAGCGCGTCCTGTCTCCACGATAACAAACAATCACGGTGCCGGGATGCCATCAGACCCAAAAAGAGAAAGGGTCTTTATGGAGAACGGAAAACTCGAAGCGCTCCGTCAGCGGGAGGCTGCACTGAAAGCGGCCATTGCTGCGGAGCAAGTCAGACAACAAAAAGCCAAAGCGAAACTTGAGGCCCGCGAATTCGCCACGGTGGGCGAGGCGCTGGTCCGCTATGCGGGGCAGTCGCCAGAATTTAGAACCATGCTCCGGCAAGTTCTGCCGACAGCTGTCACTGACGAAAGGGCGCGGCAATTCCTGACCGCAAGGGGGTGGCTGTGATGGAACGCGTCGAGGTCGGTATCAGAAGTGGCGTCAAGATCATGAGCTCCATTGACATCGGCAACATGTTCGCCGGTCCGGAGTACCGGCGATATTTGAAGGCAAAGGCCATGAAAAAAGAGTTGGCCGAACTGCGGGTCAAGAACGAACAACTAAAGGCCGAGGATAGAAAACTACGGTGGGAGAATGCGCGGCTCGCCTCGATCATCGGCGCGGCGCTCATCGAGATTTGCGTGAAACAGCCCGATAGCGTCGGCGTCATGGTGCGGCAAGTATTGCAGGCGTCCAAGCTTCGGGAAGAGGATCGGGGCTTCCTTTCCTCGCGGGGGTGGCTGTGATGGAACGAATTCAACGTTGGGCGCTGGCCGGCCTACGCGGACTTTGGGCCGGACTAAAGAAATTCGCGTGGTTTAGCTGGTGCTGTTTTGCGCTCGCTTCGATGCAGATCGGCCTTCAGCTTTTCCTGATGTTTGTGGTGTTCAGCATGTGGGCTTCGTACCACGTGGGACACCCGGTCGACAGCTCCGAAACATGGGCCGTGTTCGATCAGATGATGACGAACATCTTCGCGAAAGGCGGATGTAGCCAATGACACACCCTGTTGTGGGTATCGCGGCGCTGGTGCTCTTCGTGATGTGCTGGCGCAAATTCGGATTTCGGAAGGCGACTTTTTGGGCGTGTGGCATTCTGCTCGCGTTGCCGGGCTTCGCATTCACGGGGATGTTCATTCCATCGATCCTGCGGTTCTTCGGTGTGTCGCCGGTAGCGGTGGAAACGGCGGGGGCGACCTTGATCGTCGCCGCGACAATCACAGCGAAATACAAGGGCTGGGGCAAGGTTCTGTCAGGCATGTTCCAGGTAGCGCTGGTGCTGTGCGCTTACAGCATACTGGGCATCCTGGCGGTCTTGATCTTTGCTCTGGCGAATGGAGCGCACTGATGATGGAACGCGCATGGGAGGTCATCAGGTCGATAGGCGGCGTGGTGCTTTTGCTCGAACTTCTGATTTGGCTCATGGGGTCGGCGCATGCCGGTCACCCGCTCCGTAACAGCCGGGAGTTCGGGCAGGCTTTCGATCAGGTAACGGGAAGCATTATCCACGAGGTCAGTGAGGGCGTGCGTTGGATAGCTGCGAGAGGGCAGTAGGAACGAAAGGAACATATGGAACAATTCTTTGGGCAAGTGTGGTTGCTGGCCGCCGATTACTGGTGGCTGATTGCGGCGGCGTTGATTCTGGTTGAATTCGTAAAACCCAACAATGCAGTTGAGGCGGCGATAGATGAATTCAAACCCGACAACACCCATGGCGGCGCGAAATTCGCGGAGAACAAGGACCTCAGAAAAGGCAGGCTGTTCAAAGGCAAGGGCATCCCAATCGGGTATTTCGGTGGGAAGGCGCTGCATTACCTCGGCCAAGGGCATCTTCTCACCGTAGCTGCGGCGAGGACCGGCAAAGGCGCGACACTGCTGATAAACGCGCTGCTGTCGTGGCTCCACGGCTGCATCATCATCGACCCGAAATGCGAAAACGCTCTTGTGACCGCGCAGTTTCGCAAGCGGCTGGGGCCTGTCTATATCCTCAACCCGTTCAAAATGTTTGCCAAAGAGTTGGGGCGGATGCAGGCCCGCTTCAATCCCATGGATATTTTGAACGCGGCGGCGCTCTCGTTCCATGCCGTTTGCGACAAGCTGGCGGCGGCGCTGGTATGGGACGAAGGGCGCGAAGGAAAGTATTTCACCGACGGGGCGCGGATGCTCGTTTCCGGCGTCATCGCGGTTCTGAAACGTCACGCCGATGCCGCACGGCAGAATCTTGTCGAGGTCGCGAGGATCATCGGCAGCGGCAACGGCTTGTTCACGTTTTGCCGCGAAGCCATGCAATCCAGCGATCCCTTCATCATCTCCAAGCTTGAACGTTTTGCACTGGAGGAAGGCAAGGAGCCAAGCCGCGAAATGAGCGACGTGATCGCGACGGCGATAACCAATCTCGGCTTCATCGGCAACGCGGCGATAGCCGAAAGCCTGAGCGGCTCCGACTTCCGGTTCTCGGATGTGCGCAAGCGCAAGGCAACCGTGTTTATTTGCCTGCCGCTCTCGATGATGGACACAACTTCGAAATACTTCCGCCTGGTGCTTGAGACGGCTTTGACGGACCTCCTGAACGAAGGAGTGACGATATGAAACGCTCTCCCGTCCTCGTGATCGTCGATGAAATGGCCCAGCTCGGGCCGCACATGAAAATCCTGGAGAACTGCATGGGAATGGCGGCGGGCGCTGCCGGTATTCAGTTGTGGTGCGTCCTCCAGGACATCAGTCAGTTAAGAGGCATGTTTTCAGCAACTTGGGAGACATTCATTCAAAACTGCGGAGTGACGATGTGGTTCGGCGCTCGGGACCAAAGCACGCGCGATTATGTGTCCAAGCTCGCCGGAACATCCGAAGTCGTGACACGTTCGCGCAACGCCAATATTGACCGGCAGACCGGCGAAGTCGTCGTCGGTGAAACCGGCAGTCAGCTAAGTCGCCCGCTTATCCATCCGCACGAAGTCGGCGAGCTTGCGAAAGACGAAATGATCGCGTTTGTCGAGGGCGTCAACGGGCCAATCCGCGCGAAGCGAAAGCCCTATTGGAAGGTTGGCAAGTTTCGCGGGAGGTTTCGCAAGAACCCCTATGTCAATAGCAACGGCGGCGGCCTGCTGGGAAGGCTGTTCGGGTGATGTATGGCTACGGCACAACAGAAACCGGATATTTTCAGGCCGGAAGAGGCTCAACGCTTCGCGGCGCTCATGGCGGGCTTTGATATTAGCAATCCGTCCGAAGCCGAAGCGATGGGCAAGGGCCGCGTCGTGCGTCGCATGTTGGCCGAAAAGAAAATCCGCCTCGTCGATGCGTTTGAGTTGCCGGAAATCAGAAAAGCTCTCGACGCGCAATTGCAGCCGGTGCGCCAGCCGGTCCCGGATGTCTCCGCATTGAAGAAGGAGATCGAAGACTTGCGCGGCAAACTGGCCGTGGCGGTGCCGAAGGTCCGAGAACTGGCGGCGCTGTTGAAGAAAGAGCGGAACGGGCAAGCGGTGGTTTGGGCGACGTGGATCGCGCTCGCTCTCGACGCATGTATTGCCGGATTTTCTTCGGGCCAAGTGTGGCCGCTCGTCGTCGGGATGATTTGTGGTGGCGTAGTGGTTTTTGGTGTGGGTTTCGAAGGGAGAGGAGCTATGGATTTCATCGACACTGTCAAGGAAAAGGCCCTGATCGGGTACACAGTGGCCTCGTACATTTTCTTCGGGATAGGCCTGTTGACCTATCTCGCCTGCTGCATCGTTGCAGGCGGGCCGGTCGGCCCAGTGACCTATATCGGATTTCTTTATCACTGCGCGCAATGGAAGGTGTCGTGATGGCCGACGAACGAATTAATTTCTCACGCTTCGCGGAAACCGAGGGTGTAAGCCAACAGCAGCATCCTCAACGCGAGACAAGGCCGCAAGCGGAGAAGGAACGCGCTCCCGATTACCATCAGCGGTCAAAAGAACGCGAAGGCGGGAGCGAGTGGAGCGGCGGAAGCATGGGCGGCGGCACGTGGGCCGGAAGGTCGAGGTAAGGAGATATGGAGAACAATCTGATTGCAAGAGGAAACGATAATCAGGCGGCGCGGTCGCTTGATGACGAATGGAACTTGATGAATAAGGCGCTGGCGAAAGTCGGCATGGTTGAGCGGACGGCACCGCTACCGGCGCAGCGATCCGGGCGTTTGATCGTCGCTCTCGACCTCACTGCGAGCCGGGAAGCGACCCTGGAACATGCGCGGATCGCAACGGCAGCGATGTTCGATGCGATCAAGGCGTTTGGCGCAATTGCTGTGAAACTCGTCTATTATCGTGGATCTCACGAATGCAAAGCCAGCGCGTGGCACGATGACGCGAGCGTTGTAAGCCGGTCGATGCTGGGACTGTCGTGCAAAACGGGCGCGACGCAAATAGCTCGAACTCTGCGGCTGGCTCTCGCAGAAAAGGAAAAACTGTCGGGCGTCATCTTCATAGGTGACCACTGCGAGGAAGACGGCTGGGATCTGGATGATTTGGCCGCGAAGCTGGGAAAGAAGGGCATTCCCATATTCGTCTTTCACGAAGTACGCGAACAGGATTCTTTGGCATTACACGCTCAACCGATTTTCAGGGGTATGGCTAAAGCAAGCGGCGGCGTCTATGCGCAATTCAAGCCCGATTCCGGCGCCGTTCTGCGTGAGGTGCTGTCGAGCATCGCGGCGTTCTCGACGGCAGGCCATGAAGGTCTGAAGCAGCTTGCACAACCGGCTACGGCGGAAGCGCGGCTGTTGCAGAAAAACCTTTTGCTGCTGCCGCCACCAGACGGTGATTCAGACGAAGGGCATGGGCAGTAGGAAAAAGAGAGAGCGAAGGAGAAAGGCAATGACTTTTGAACCAAAGACAGAACAGGAAATCGTTGAAAGCAAATTGTGGTCGAAGGGCGAATACGCTTTCGAAATCGTGGACGCCTCGGAGAAGAACAGCAAGAGCTCGGGCAAGCCAATGATCGAGTTGAGGGTCAGGATATCGGACGCCAAAGGGGCGGGGCGCACCATTACCGACTACCTGCTTGCGGAGACACCGGAAAAGCTGCGCCACTGCGCGGATGCGTGCGGCGTTCTGGACAGATATAACACCGGCTCCCTGTCGGGGAATGATTTCGGGGGCAAGCGCGGCAAGCTCAAGCTCGGTATCGAGAAGGACAAGAAAAAACTCTACCCGGACAAGAACGTCGTCCTCGATTACGTCTGCGTTGAAAGCCAGAAGTCGCGCCTCGCAACAAGCGGGAGCGGCCTGAAATTCGAGTAAACAAATATGGACAACTTTGATTTAATCGTGATCGGCGTCGGAGGACCCCTTACGATCCTTTGCGCCAAGAAGTACGGCTTCAAGACGGCTCTATCGTGGGTCGGAATGATCTTTTTTATGGCAATCCCGCTGGTTATCATGTGGGCGCTGCTATGGCCTTCGTTCTGTCCCTCGATCCCGATGGTCTGCGGTGTAGTTCTAGCCATGGCCCTAATCGTTGCACCCTTCGCAAGCAAGTGGGGCTGGCCAAAGGTGCTGGCAACGCTCGTTGAATGGACCTGCCGTGGTGCCTGGGGAGGGTTGATGGTTGCGTTTTATTACGGCATGTGGGTCGCTGTTTGGGGTGCGAAGTAGATGCGAACCGACTACCCCTGCCCTGGTATTGCGGCAGGACTTGGCCGTAACAATCAAGGCGGTTAGGATACCGGCGCGCAGACGAAGGTTGTAGGAAAGGAGGTTGTCTTATGACGGATTACGAATTGGAAAACTTCAAGACCGGCATCGACCTTCGGGCCTATGCCGCCGGCCAGGGATATCAGCTTGACGCAAAAGACTCATGGCGCGGCACCTCCGTCATGCGTCATCCGGCCACCCACGACAAAATCATCATCAAGCGCGACACGGACGGACACTATGTTTATTTCTCGGTGCGGGATGATCGCGACAACGGCAGCATCATCGACTTCGTGATGCAACGGCAGCGGGTGAATCTCGGCAACGCGCGAATGGAACTGAGGCCATGGATAGGCCAGGCCCCTACTCCCGTTCCAACTTTCCCGGCACTGCCGAAAACCGCGAAGGACCGCATGAAGGTGGAAGCGGCCTATGCGCGGATGCAAGATGCTACGAACGGCCATCCTTATCTTGAGAAAGAACGCTTCATCCCCCCTGCCCTTCTTGCGCTTGATCGCTTTGCAGGGCGCATCCGCATCGATGCGCGGGGCAATGCCGTGTTTCCACATTTCGATCAGGACGGTTTGTCGGGGTATGAGCTGAAGAATGTCGGCTTCACCGGCTTTGCTTCGGGCGGCACGAAAGCGCTCTGGCTATCCCATGAATTACCCACCGATAACCGGCTGGTGTTCTGCGAAGCTTCCATTGATGCGTTGAGCCATGCGGTTCTGTTCCCCGACAATCACGCGCGGTATGCCAGCATCGGCGGCAAGCTTAATCCTCAACAGCCTGAGCTCATCCGGGCCGCTGCCGCGCGGATGCCGGCCGGGAGTGAAATCATCGCCGCCATGGATGCGGATGCCGATGGCCGCAAACTTGCCGATGTCGTGCGCCGGGCCGTGGAACTGTCAGGCCGTCATGATCTGCGCTTTGTCGTGCAGGAGCCTCACGACTTCAAGGACTGGAACGATCAGCTTCGCGCGCGACCTCACCCAGTCCTTCCCTACCGACCGGAGGTTCCCTCGGTGGCGTGATGACACTGACGTTCCGGTTGCGAAGGAGAGGCGAAGGGTTGCGGTCCTTCGATCACTTCGCCGGAGGTGCAGCATGAATGGGTTGAGCGACTTCGACCTTCTTACTCTCGATGATGTCGCTGAAGTGCTGCACTGCTCAAAGGCTCATGTCAGCAACGTTATCGCCGGTCGCGTGCCGAGCTGTTCCCCGATCCCCGCGGTCCGGCTCGGGCGGCGCAAGCTGGTGCGGCGCGAGAGTCTCGCGTCGTGGATCGACCGCAACGAAAAAGCCGCCGCGAATGATAATCTGAAAGCATCGCCAGAACGAGGCCGCAAAAGCGCATAAGGAGCTATGAATTATGCGTACACGGCACTCGACAGGAGGTGTCAGAAAGCAGCGTGGCCGCTGGCTCGGCATGTGGTACGCCGATGGCAAGCGGAAAAGCCAGGTGGTCGGTTCCGTCAAGAACATGACCAAAAGCAAGGCTCGGGAGGAAGTCGCCAAAATCGTCGCGGAAGAACGGGCGAAGCGCGAGACCGACCGGGCGTGGAAGTTTGGGGAGTTCGTCGAGAGAATCTACTTTCCGTACTACAGCCGGAAATGGAAACACTCGACGCGGGAAAACAACGTGAACAGGATTTCAGTGCATCTCGTCGCGCCTTTCGGTGATCGGGAGCTTGCGCGTTTCCGGCGCGATGAGCTTCAGGATTTGCTTGACCTGAAGGCGAAGGGCCTGTCGTTCTCGGTCGTCGATCATTTGCGCTGGGACATGAAGCAGATTTTCGATATGGCCGTGGCGGAGGGCCAGGTTGTGCGCAACCCTGCCCTGCTGCTGTTCACGCCCAGGGAAGCAAAGAAGCCGGTTCGGCGTGTGATGAACATGAAGGAGGTGCAAATATGTTTTGGCGCTCTCGATCAGCGGGAGCGGTTGATCGCCAAGCTTGCGATTATTGCCGGGATGCGTCCGGGCGAAATCTTCGCGCTGACCTGGGGCCGTATGGCCGCGACCTATGCGGACATTCAGCAGCGGGTGTATCGCGGGGCCATCGACACGCCGAAAACCGATCAGTCGGTGCGGCAGGCGGCGCTGCCGGAGGGGCTGCTCCGGGATATCGAGGTATGGCGCGAGGTCTCGGTTGAAACCAGCGCCGGCGCCTGGGTATTCCCGTCCGAACGGATGACGCCGCTCTCGAAGGACAATTGCTGGCGGCGGTCAATGGAGCCGAAGCTGGCAAAGGTGGGCCTCGCCTGGGCGAATTTTCTGGTCATGCGGCGGACGCATGCCACGCTCATGAAGGCGCTGAAGCAAGATCCAAAACTGGTTGCCGACCAGCTCGGCCACAGCCTTGATGTGAACCAGAACGTCTATACGCAATCGCCAGTCGAAAGCAGGCTCGGCATGGTGAACCAACTCGAAAAAAGCCTGCTGGTGATGTAGAGAGCCTTAACAGTGTTCAAACGGTGTTCAGAATGAAGCTGGTGTCTGTAAGTCGTTCAAAAGATGGAGCGGGAGACGGGGCTCGAACCCGCGACGTCCAGCTTGGGAAGCTGGCATTCTTCCAACTGAATTACTCCCGCTCAGCCAGCACCTTAAATATAACAGGAAGAGCGGGTTGCGCGCTAGCCCAAAATCTACAAGCCTGAGGATCCGCGATTCTACCGCCGGAAGTACCGTTATTCATTCTAAAAGACGAAGCGCAAAGAATCCGTGCCGCCTTGTTGGAGAAAAAGACACCAGCTCACCTCACGATTTCCCTGCGTCATAGGCAGCCAGGTTCCGTTTATCTGCTTCTGGTGTCGTCTGCGAGATGAACGGCGCACAAGGTGCACACATTCCTGTTCTCGGGTCAAAGTCCATGCACCCGTGGCACACTCTACAAACTGACCACCAGTCAGTCTACATGGGGAGAGCTTTGGAGGATAGCACGCGCTTGTCGAGTGGCAATGTCGTAGACCAGACCTGGCATAAGCCATTTCCTCGTCCGTCCAAACTGCCCGGGGCCTTCACGATTCTAGGAGCGTTATCCGAGCCTGAGGGACTCAGCCGCAATGCCGATGGTGTTTCGGCAATAACGTCGATAGAAAAGTTTTTCTTTACGTAGCAGCCATCCCTGTGTATGCTAATATGAGTTCCACTTCAAACGAGCGGGTTTCCAGTGGGCCGTGCAGATGGAGCCCGTTTTCCTCCTCTTTGCTCATCGCTTGAGCAGATTTTCTCAGCAAATCATCAATAAGAGTGCTGCCGTTGTGTGCGGTCTATAGGGAAGACGCGTTCAGGCGACTGTAAGCGAGGGGATCAAAGGGGAATGGGGAAGGTATTTCTGGTGGGGGCGGGTCCGGGTGACCCTGACCTCCTTACCGTAAAAGCTCTCCGCATACTGGAACGCGCCGAGGTCGTGGTCTACGACCGCTTGGTGAGTTCCACCGTCCTGTCCCTTGCCGCGCACGCCGTCCTCATCGATGGCGGTAAGCGGCGCGGCGAGCAGAATCGCATTCAACACGAGATCAATCGCACACTCGTCGAGTATGCGCGCGCCGGGCGCAATGTGGTGAGGCTCAAGGCCGGCGACCCGATGATCTTCGCGCGAGGCGCCGAGGAGTGGGAATACCTGTTGGCTCGCGGCATCGAAGTGGAAGTGGTGCCTGGCGTCTCCGCGGCACTTGCGGTGCCCGCACTGGCCGGCATTCCGCCCACTTGCCGGGGCGTGGCTGCATCCTTTGCTGTGATCGCCGGTCACCGCGAAAACCTCATGCGTACCGATTGGTCGCAATACGCGCGCGTCGACACCCTGATTGTCCTTATGGGGGTGGAGAATCGCGAGTACATCGCGGAAAGCCTGATCCGCACAGGCCGCAACGCTGCGCAACCCGTGGCCTTTATCGAAAATGGCACCACCCCTATGGAGCGGGTGCTGGAGGCAACGCTTTTTGATGTGGCTGCGGGCGGGGTGGACGTCTATCCGCCGGCGGTCTTCGTCATTGGCGATGTCGTACACCTTCGCGCCCGGCTGGCCAACAGGGAGTTAGCTGCGGAGAGGATGGCATGACGGAAGGCGCGCGCACGGCGGATTTCCGTGGGTTTGAACCCTGGATGGGTTTGGCGAACCTCTTGCCGGCGCGCAGGGCTTTTTGCCCTGCTTTAGAAGTTTTCTTCGCAGCGCGGATCGTCATCGCACAACCGAAGATATATATAACATAGGTTTCACGGGACGCGGTTCCGACAGTCCTGGAGGCGTCAAGGCAGCCAAACTCATTACCCTATACCGGAAGTTGCGCCGAAGGCATCAAACGCGACGGTGGCGAATATTGGCGCAGTCGATTCTTCATTGCCAAAGTCCTGCAGCACCCCGACGTCGAGGCTCGGTGTCGGCGCTTGCGCACCCATTTTTGGCAATCATAATCCGTTGGACTTTGGCTCATTATTGGGTTGCCCCACTTGCGACCGCGGATCAAGCAGGGAGTTTAGACGTTCCTCTGAAATCCCTGACTTTTCGCGTGCCACATCGCGAATCGTGCGGCCTGTGGTATAGGCCTCCTTCACTAGGACGGCAGCTTTCTCGTAGCCAATCTCGGCAGTCAGCGCGGTGCCCAGCGCGAGTGACTGTTCGACAAAGCTCTCGGCGCGTGGCCGGTCGGCCTCTAATCCGTCTACCAGTTTTTCCGCAAAGTTCCTGGTCCCGGCGGCAAGCAGTTCGATGGCGTCAAGCAGGTCGAATGCCATCACAGGCATCATCACATTGAGCTCGAAATTGCCCGCGGCGGAGCACCACGCGACCGCGGCGTCATAGCCGATCACCTGTGCGCAGACCATCAGCAGGCTCTCTGCAATCACTGGGTTGACCTTACCGGGCATGATACTCGATCCGGGCTGGACTGTCGGCAGCTTCAATTCTCCCAATCCACAGCGCGGACCCGAACCAAGCCAGCGGATGTCGTTCGCAATCTTGGTCAGCGCAACCGCGTACGTGCGCAACGCACCGCTGAGGAAGCATGCTGCATCGCGCGCGGCCTGCGCTTCGAAGTGGTTGCGAGCTTCGACGAAGGGCAGTCCGGTACGCTGCGCGATCTTCGATATGGCACCCTGGGCGAACCCTGGCGCTGCATTTAGCCCGGTGCCCACTGCCGTTCCGCCGAGAGGCAGTTCATAAATGCCGACTAGCGCGGCTTCGACGCGTTCACGGGCCGCTTCCACCTGACGAGAGTAGCCGCTGAATTCCTGCCCCATACGGATTGGCACCGCGTCCTGCAAGTGAGTTCGCCCGATCTTTATGATGTCGTGGAATTCCGTTGCCTTGCGTTCCAATGATGCCCCAAGTTGCCGCATGGCCGGCAGCAACCGTGCCACCAGAGACTCGGCGACGGCAATGTGCATGGCGGTGGGGATTACGTCGTTGCTCGATTGCCCGAGATTCACGTGATCGTTGGGGTGGGCGCCAGCGAGATGGCCGATAACTTCATTGGCATTCATGTTCGTGGAAGTGCCGCTACCGGTCTGGAAGATGTCGATTGGGAACTGATCGTCGTGCCGCCCGTCCGCAACCTGTTCTGCCGCGGTTTGGATCGATGCCGCCAACTCTGCGGGCAGCCGACCCATGCGGCCGTTAACGATTGCGGCAGCGCTCTTGATCATTCCCAACGCGCGGATAAACGAACGTGGGAAGCGCATGCCGCTGATCGGGAAGTTGTGGACTGCTCGCGCTGTCTGCGGCCCGTAGAGTGCCGAGTTCGGCACCTGCATGTCCCCCATGGTGTCATGTTCGGTTCGGAAGGAGTCCCTCATGATTCCATTGTGGAACCTGGCAAGAGTCTTGAGGGGCTCGAACCGGCGAATCCGAACGACAGGACGTCGCAGGCCGGCCGTGTTCCTGCCACGTCCGCTACCGAAGACCTCATGACGGTGGAAGACCGTAACAGACGTTCCGGGCAGCATGACAAATGGATTATTGCGGATTCCCTTCGGGAGGTTCAGCTTGGAGAGTGGGGAGATGTAAGGTCGGACCGGGAACGGAGGGAGCTGGAATAATATGACCTCAATCGAACAGTTGAAACAAAACGGGCAGTCGATATGGCTGGACTACATCAGCCGCCGCCTAATTCGTCGGGGTGAACTCAAGCGTCTGATTGAGCAGGATGGCCTGACCGGCGTGATCAGCAACCTGGCAACCTTTGAGAATGCCGTCGATGACGGCAGCGACTACGACGATGCTTTTGACCGTTTGGTCGAAATCGAGACGCACATCGATGCTCAGGCAATCTACGAACGAATGAACATCGTAGACGTGCGGATGGCGGCCGACGAGTTGCGGCCGGTTTTTGACCGAACCTATGGGGCTGATGGTTTTGCGAGTATCGAGATTTCCCCCTATCTGGCACGCGACACCCAGGCAAGCATTGCCGAAGCTCTACGTCTCTGGGATAGAGTGCACCGACCGAATCTGATGGTAAAGATCCCGGCAACACCAGAGGGGATTCCTGCCATCGAAGTTCTCCTGGCTGAAGGGATCAACGTGAATGCCACGCTGGTGTTTTCGCCTGCACACTACGACGCGGTCGTTCGCGCTTATCTGCGCGGCATTGAACGCGCGCCTGATCCGGCACGAACCGCGTCCGTGGTTTCCGTCTCGGTGAGCGAAATTGATGCTGCGGTCGATCGAGAACTGCTCCGGATCGGCACACCGCAGGCATTGGCCTTGCGTGGGAAGATCGCGATTGCAGGCGCCAGGCAGATCTACCGCCGATTCTGCGGCATCTTCCACAGCGATCGCTTTGCCGGTCTCCGGCTTCGAGGAGTGCGCCCCCAACGGGTGCTCTGGGCAAGTACTGCGACAAGGAATCGCGCCTCGTCCGGCGTCCGCTACATCGAAGAACTGATTGGCCCGGACACGATTGTAGCCGCGCCGCCAGCCACTCTCGATGCGTTCCGCCGGCAGGGACAGGTTCGCGGCATTACGCTTCACCAGAATCTGGCTGAATCGGAGGCGGCGATCAGCGGCCTGCAAAGTCTGGGGCTCGATCTCAACACGGTGACAGAAAGGCTGCAATCCGACGGTGTGGCCGCATTCGCAGCGTCGTTGGACAAACTATTGGCAACGCTGGATCGCAAGCGCGGCGCCAGGGTCAAATCGTGAAGGCACAAGGAGGCAAGTATGTCTACCGCAGCAAACTCGACCGGATACCTTTTGAAACTGAATAGCCGGCGCGAGGTTGCAGACCGCACAATGGCTTTCGAATTCGACAAACCGGCCGGGTTTACGTTCAAGGCGGGCCAGTTTGTGGAAATCGCGTGGGTCGATCCACCGGAGACCGACGCCGAGGGAAATGCACGCGCATTCTCCATCGCGAGTGCGCCTCATGAAGAACACTTGGTGTTCACTACCCGCCTGCGAGACACGGCTTTCAAGCGGGTGCTGCGGAAGACGCCGATTGGAACGCCCGCGAAGTTAGAAGGACCCTTCGGCGATCTGACGCTCCACAACAATGTGAGCCGTCCCGCCATTCTCCTTGCAGGGGGTATTGGAATTACCCCGTTTCGGAGCATCATCCGGCGCGCTGCGCACGAAAACCTGGCGCACAAGGTCTTCCTTTTCTATGCCAACAGACAGCCGCACGACGCACCCTTTCTCGAAGAATTGAGCACTATCGAGAAAGAGAATGCCAATTTCACCTTTGTGCCTACGATGACAGCCGTGAGCCGTCTGCAGCGAGGGTGGACTGGAGAGACCGGGCACTTTAGCGCGGAGATGCTCACGCGGCACATGAAGACGATTGCTTCTCCGGAGTTCTACGTCGCGGGTCCCATCTATTACGTTGCCGGGCCACCCGCAATGGTGAAGGGGGTACGCACCATACTCAACGATGCGGGCATCGACGATGACGACATCCGCACGGAGGAGTTCGGAGGCTATTAGCGGGTGACCCCGCGCAATTGCATCTCCGCGTGACTATAGTCACTGATGCGGCCCGGCGGTCGGCTCATTATCAAGTCAGAAGGAAGGAAATATCGATGACAACAACCGCAACCCTGGCCGAAGTGGCCGCCACCTCGCTGAGCGCCGTCCGAACACTGGAGCATCACGGCCTTGACTATTGCTGCGGCGGGAAGCAATCGTTCGACGAGGCGTGTGTCGCCAAAGGCCTCAAACCGGAATCCGTCATGGTGGAGATCGAGCGGGCTCAGGGGCCCGGCGCGTCCGAACGAGACTGGCAGACTGCGCCGCTCGATGAAATCGTGAAGCACATCGTCGGCACACACCACGAGTACCTCAAGCTCGAACTGCCAGCCCTTGGCAACCGTATGGACAAAGTGCTCGCAGTCCATGGCTCCAAAGATCAGCAGACGCTCAGCCGATTGGCGGATGTGTTCGGCTCTCTGCGCGCCGAGATGGAGATGCACATGCACAAGGAAGAATTGATGCTCTTCCCGTTCCTGGAGCAGTACGGCCGCGCCGAAACCTTGGGCCGACCTCTACCGCCGGTTCCCTTCGGGTCCGTCGCCAACCCCATCGGGGTGATGGAGCGCGAGCATGAGGGCGCTGGCGGGGCGCTCGTGGAGATCCGCCAGCTCACTCGCGGTTTCGAATATCCGTCTTACGCCTGCAGCACCGTCCGCGCTCTTTTCGATGGACTGAAGGCATTGGAGGCGGACCTGCACGTCCACATTCACCTGGAGAACAACATCCTGTTTCCACGCGCAATCGCACTGGAGCAAAAATAGAGGTTACGCATTCTCCGATCGACCACCCGCGCTGAAACGGAGAGTCAGCTCCCATGACCGACACAAGTCCGGCAGCGACCGAAGTCGCACTACAGCGGCTTCTGACGGCATACGTGTTCACTGGCCTGCTATTCCTGTTGCTGCCAGGGACCTTTCTGGGAGTCTGGAATCTGGTTTCGATCAGCGACCGGCATTCCCTCGCGGGCCTTTCACCTTCCTGGCTCCAGGCCCACGGGCACGCCCAAATATTCGGCTGGATTGGCACCTTCATCATTGGGATCGGCTATTACTCCTTGGCGAAGATGGGTCGGCTCCTGCCGTTTGCGGTGAGCCGTGGTTGGGCGAGTTGGGCGCTGTGGACCGCGGGCGTTACCCTGCGATGGGTGGGGAACATCACCGAGTGGAACTGGCGTGTCCTGCTGCCGGTATCGGCAGCGTTCCAACTCATCGGCTGCCTGATTTTTTTTGCGACTGTGAGCGGCCATCAGCCCCGACCCGCACCGGGAGTTGACAGGGCTGCCTCACCGCCTCCAACCAAAATCGAGACGTGGATGAAGCTCGTCATTGCTTCAACAGTCGGTTTTCTGCTCGTGCTGCTCATGAACCAGTTCGAGACCATCCATCTGGCCATGACCGGCGCACACCCGGAGATACCGCATTGGCTGGATCAGCGATACTTGTTCCTGGCCGCTTGGGGTTTCCCCGTCCTGGCGGTGTGGGGCTTCAACGCCAGGTGGTTGGCCGTCTTTCTGGGCCTTCGGAAACCCTCCGGTCGTGGCCTCATGGCGGCACTATGCGCTTCCGGCTTGGGCATAGTGGTTGCCCTTTTCGGGGGATTCCGGCTGGCGACGGTCTTGTTGCTTGCCGCCTGCATGGTCGCCTCCTTCGCGCTGAGAATTTTCCAACGGTCGGAAAAGCCGGCTAAGACTCGCGGGGTCTCCGCCTCTTTTCCGTACTTCGTACGCGGTGCCTACGTCTGGCTTCTTGTCGCGAGCGCCCTCGGCGTGTACGCGGCCCAATCGGATACAAACGGCGGCATCTGGGGAGCCTCGCGCCACGCTCTAACGGTCGGGTTCCTGGCCACCATGGTATTTGCGATCGGCCAGAGAGTATTGCCAGCGTTCAGTGGAATGCGGTTGCTCTACAGCAGGAAGCTGATGTTCGCTTCGTTGGCCCTGCTGAATTTTGGCTGCCTGCTTCGCGTGGCCTCTGAGATCCCAGCTTATGAGGCGAATTTCCATGCAGCGTGGACAACTCTGCCGATTTCGGCGTTCACCGAATTGACAGCGGTGACTCTATTCGCCATCAATCTCGGCGTTACGTTGGTGCTGCCGCCCCCGTACCCTGCCGTTTTGGCGCAAAGCCACTAGAGCGCGCGATTATCGGGGCCCCTCTCATTGCGATAGACGACCGAGCGGGAGTGCCGATCAGCAGGCGAGGCGGACCAGTTCGGGGGCCCGCTCGGTCAAGACCAATGGAGTTACAGCTTACGGAGAGCGCTGCGGCCCTTGTCCGTGAGCGAGTAAAAGTCGCTACCTTTCGGCTCCAAGAGACCCGTGTCTACAAGACGCGTGATCACGTCGAGAACTCGCTCCCGGGACTGCGGATCGTTTCCTCCCGCCTCAAAGAGCGTGTGCAGATCGAGCGACTCGCTGCCCATCTCGCCAAATACCTTCAACACGTTAAGCGTCAACGCATCGATTCCTGACGATTTACTTCCGGCGTCGTAGTGGTCCATCCCAATTCCCTCGTTCGCATTAAGAGTATCGCCTCCAGGTGGGTTTCGGCGAGCAGTGTTCGTCCTCCCAGCGGCGGAGAAATGCTCTGGCGGACCATCACCAGAAACCGCCCGCGTTGGTGAGCCCCGCCACCTCTAGAGCAGTTGTTCGGCCCCGACGCGGCTGTGAGCCCCGGTCACCGGTCGACATCTGCCACGTCTCGGAGTCGGCACCGGCTACTCTCGAAATGATCGACACGCACCAATCCATTTTCAAGGGTTATCCTTCGGTGCTCCACCGCTTGTCAGGTTCCGGCGCCGAGTCGTCCATTTTTTCTCGGCGTGTTGGCCGGCTGCGCTCAAGCCAGACGGAGACGCGGCCAGGCAGGCACATCATCCCGATGCCTCCTTGGGTGTGGGGTTGTGCCAACCGCCGTCCGTAGCGATAATCGCGTCAGCCTCTTTCGGCCCCCAACTTCGGCGCCTGTAGGGGCGAGCCTTGTGGTGTTCCTTAAGGACTGGATCGACCACCGCCCAGGCGGCCTCCACCGCGTCCTCTCGAGTGAAGAGGGCTCCATCGCCGCCCAGGGCGTCGCCCAAGAGCCGCTCGTAGGGCGCTTCCTCTCTCGCCTGTTCCTCAAACAGGTAGAGCTCGCGCTGCTCCCCGACGAACTCCTTCCCGGCGAGTTTGACGCGAGCTGCGATGGCGATGGCTGAGTCGGGGGAGACTCGGAAGCGCAGGTAATTGGCCGGGGCAGTCGGCGGCGCTGAGTCGGCGAATAGCCTCTGCGGCGGCGGCTTCAGCTCCACCACGACCTCGGTCGCGGTTTCGGCGAGGTACTTGCCGGAGCGCAGGTACCACGGCACTCCCTCCCAGCGCCACGAGTCAATAAAGAGCCGCATAGCGCAGAAGGTTTCCACGTCGGAGTTCTTCGCCACGCCTTTCTCCTTCCGGTAGCCCGCATATTGGCCACGCACCAAGTCGTCGCGCTTGAGAGGGCGCATAGATCGAAAGATCTTAGCTTTTTCGGTTTGTACGGCTCCAAAGTCCCTATCGGACGGCGGCTCCATGGCGAGCAGCGCGACGACCTGGAAGAGGTGGTTCTCGACCACGTCGCGCAGGCAGCCGGCAGTTTCGTAAAATGACCCGCGGGTCCCGACGCCGAAATCCTCGGATAGGGTTACCTGGACGCTGGCCACGTAGTTGCGGTTCCAGATCGGCTCCAGGAACGAATTGGCGAAGCGGAAATAGAGGATATTCATGATCGCCTCCTTTCCGAGGAAATGGTCGATGCGGAAGATCGAGTCTTCCGGGAACACCGTCCGCGCAACGCGATTGAGTTCCCGCGCGGATGCCAGGTCGCGTCCGAACGGTTTTTCGACAATGACGCGCGCATGCGCGGCCAGGTTCGCAGCACCGAGTCCTTTGATCACCATCTCGAAGAGCGAGGGCGGGATAGCGAGGTAGTGTGCCGGACGCCGGGCGCTACCCAGAGCGCTCTTTATCGCCGTAAACGTCTTCGGATCATCATAATCCCCGCTCACGTACTTGAGCAGGGACAGAAGATGATGGAGGGCACGCTGGTTGTCGACCCCGCCCGATCGTTCTATGCTGTCCGTCACGCGCTTGTGCAAACGGGACAGGCTCCACTTCGGGAGGGCGACGCCGATTATCGGGACCTTAAGGGTGCCGCGTTTCACCATCGCATAAAGCGCCGGAAAAATCATCTTGTGGGCGAGATCGCCCGTCACCCCGAAGAGTACCAGCGCATCCGAATGGGTGGCTTTCATCAGTCATCTCCTTTTCTTGGCGATAGGCTTTTTCTCATCGCCACCGAACGGCTTGGTCTTCTCCTCCCAGAGGCGGGAGCCGCCTACAAAAGCGTTCCGGTTGTCGCCCATGCGAGTGTCCGGCGGCAGATCCTTGATGTGTTTGGCATTTCCTCCGCCCAACACTACGTATTCGGCCTCCAAAGCCTTCTTGAGCCGTTCCACCACATCGGCCACGTGGCGGCGCCAGTTCTTCTTCCCACGTCGCTTCAGACCGCGAACACCAACGTAGTACTCATATGTTTTTCCGTTCTTGTAAGGAAGATGAGCCAACTCCATCGGCTCGATTATCCCATCAACGATTATGGCCGACCCGAGCCCCGCGCCGAGGCCCAAAAACAGCATGCGGCCTCCTTGGTAGCTTCCGAGAGCCTGCATAGCGGCGTCATTGATAACCTTAACGGGACGGTCGAAGGCCTTGCCGAAATTGAATCCGACCCAGCCGCCGCCGAGATTATAGGGCTCGTGCACGGGGTGTCCATGAATGACGGGACCCGGATAGCCGATCGACACGCAGTCATACTGCCAGCCCTTGGCGAGGCGCTTGACATCCCGTACCATTTTGGTTGCGGTCATCTTGGAGCCGGATGGAATCCTGCGTTCCTCGCGTTGCCCGGGTGCCATCACCTTGACATGCGTTCCTCCGACATCGATCACCAGGACACTATTGACCTTCCGGGAGGCAGCTCTCATTGCTTCTTCTCGATATGACCACCGAACTCGAATCGCATGGCAGATAGCACCTTGTCTCCGAAGTCTTCTTCGCCTTGCTCGAAGAAGAGGACTTCGTCCGATTTGCCTTCCTTCCTCCCCTGGCGGATGGCATCGTCATAGAGGTTCGAATGATTGATCGCCACGTCGAAGATGGAGGGATTCGAAGTGAGCCCGGTGACTGAAAGATCGTCGATAAAGCGGCGCGGCGTCCCGCTCGTCAGCAGCGCGCGCGTGATGTTGTCCAGCCAGAGACTCTGGCCGAGGTTGTGGAGTTGTTGCGTCGGCTTCATATTCCCCTCCTGAAGGTCAAGCCTGATCTCGCCATTCACGGAACTGGTCATTTGACAGACACCGTAAAGTCGTGTCCTTCCCAACGGTCGTCAGCCGTCCAGAAAAAAGTAAAGTGTATTGGCGCCTGCTGCGCAGCAAGAATCGGAATGTCTACAAAGTCAACTCCCAACGTGGTGGTGGATGAGGGAGTGTCCTTGACGTTCTGCCATCCGTCGCACGACCAGTGCAGCCGGAAAGAAGCCGGCGCTTGGATGCGAAGCACATAGCCGCGTTTGACGCTCCGCACCTGCCGGGTAAGCTTCCAGACTTCGAACAATTGACGGTCCGCGCGCGCGCGAAGATACCGTTTCGCAACCTCGACAATCAGATCGGATACCTTCCCATCGCGTATGGAGCGAAGGAGCTTGATGTACTCCGCGTGCGCCCACATCAGCGGCATGGCCGAGCCCGTTGGCCGTCCGCAGTACATGTAGACTTGGGGCTGATCCCGACCATCCCACACCTGTTCGGGCAAAAGGCCAGTGGCTGAGGCGAGGCTTTCCATCGCCCGAAGGAACGGTTTCGTGTCGTGCCCGGCAGCCAACTCGTAGTGACCTCGTTCGCCTGTGAGCAGTGGCCAGGCACGCCCCTGGCCCCAGCCCACAAAGGCGCCGCCATCCTCCCTTTGTCCATATCCATCGTGGTTGTAGCGGCGCCAGCATGGGCCGAATGGAGTCTCCACCTTCAACACGGCGTCTACCACCTTGAGGGAATCCACAATAATTGGATCGTCGGGCCGGCGGACTCCGTGCCGGACGAGTTCCAGAAAACCCGCATCCACGATTTCTTTGGCTGGAAAGACGCTCTGCGCGCCGGGCGGGCGGTTCGCAATCCTGATGTTTCCCTGGTTCGGATTCTCTTCAGGGGTGGGATTATCTGCCCGTTCCGGAAGGATCCGCAAGTAATGTCGAGCCACCCCTGGGACCAGGGTCCCTTCCGTTGTGACAGTCCAGCTCTCGACATGACATTCCAGGAAGTCGGCGTATTCCTCCAGGTATTTCGCGGTCGGGTCATCGCCTCTTTCGCGAGCAAAGCAGGCGGCGCAGATCAGAGCCGCAATGTTGGACGCCAGCGTGGAGGGAGAATAGCCGCTAACCTCCTCCCAGCGCTCCTGCGGAGTCAGCGGGCCATGGCGGACGAGGTAAGCGGCGGCCCGCAATACCATGGGGTATGGGTCAAAGTCTTGCAGGGCATTCTCACGTCGGAGCCGCCATGCGAGCAGAATGGGGAAAGCGACTTCATCGAGTTGAACTCCCCGCCAGTAGGGCTCACCGTTAATCCAGAAGTTCTGGGCGAAACCTCCATTTTCGTGCTGTGAGACATTGAGATAGATCAGCGCTCTCAAGGGTGTCGTACGATCTCCGGCGGCCAGCATCGCGTTCGCGCTGTTGACCATGTCGCGGGTCCATACCAGGTGGTAACCACCCTGGTTTTCATCGCTTACCATCGCTCCCCAGGGAATTGAGAGCGAGGCGATAAAGGCGCCAGGATACGACTTGTCTTCGTGAGCGCGGAGCAGATTGAAGCTAGCGCGGAACAAGTTACCTCCATCGCCCGAGGACTTCTCCAGCGGGAGGATACCTGCGCTCGATCGCGCCCACTGCTCCTCGTATCGCTTGCAATGGTCCGCGAAAGGAATACTCAGCGCCTGAAAGAGCGTGGAGACGGCGTGGTGCTGGCTATTGCCGAACGCCAGTCCCAAGGTGAATTCACGGGTAGTGGTCAAGACCAATTCCCCAGTGAGCGCGATGTTGCCGTCTGGGGCGTGATCGAATTCCCAGTCCATTTGAAAATTGCCGGCCAAGTCGGTCCAGCCGTCGCTCCTCCCAACGTAACCGCACGAAACGTGGGAAAAAGGAACCGTGGCCGCCAGCGCCAGCCATGTTCCTCTTCGTTCGGCAATCAGGATGGTGCGGCCCGCCACCCGCACTACATAGCCGTTGTTGCCCCAGCCTCCTACCTCAAGATGGGGCGCGCACAGGGCGTAGAGGCGGAGGCCGGAGACGAACAATTCGTCGCCGGTTATCCTGGTGTGCTGAAGGACGCAAGCCAGGTGCGGATCAGCGATGATCTCCTTGACGATAGTATAGTGCCCGGCTGGATCGGAATTCGTACAGCGGTATCCCAACCCGTGGTCCGACAGATGTTCCAGTTTGGATTCGAGATGGCGCTTTTCGTCGTGGAAGAAGCTCTTGCCGTCGGTGATGAGATATTGAAGGTCCCGGAGTTGGGGCCGGTCCACCGTCGGGTAATAGACTTCGGTGATGATGCCGTTCCAGAAGGTAAACCAAACCCGGCTGGAAGCTGCATAAGCAGTTCCCACACCATCCTTTCCTCCATGCGTCCATCTGGGCTCGATGCCCGGCCATCCAAAAGCCTTCATCTAGTTATGTTTGCCAGTGAGTTTCATTTCCCGATTCGAATGCCTTGATCTTCCTAGCGGTGTGCGGCGTACTTGGCCAGTTCCTCCAGCAGGCCCCGCGCCGGCTTAGGAGCTGCAACTTTGCCGTTCAGGATATCCTGGCGTGTGACATTGGGGCCGTACATGGCTTTGTCTCCGCTCAGGTCGGCCTGCACGACGGCGCCATCCAGGCTGACCCCGGCAAAAGCCCCTTTGCTCCGCGAATAGGTCAGGATCTCCGCATTGAGCTTTATGTCCGTTCCGGCGGCGGCATGTCTCCCCACCGGCCCGGCCGCCACGCTTGCGTCTGCGCCGATCTTGAATTTGTCGCTCAGCAGGCTTTGCAAGGCATGGTCGTTCATAAATAGCATCACCACGTCGGTGAAAGATCCGCCGATCTGGAAGCCGACGCTCCCTCCGCCAACAGCCAGAAACATGGGAGCGCTCCAGCCATGGGCAGTGCGGCAGGTCGCCAGGCCCTTGCCGTAGTTGCCGCCAAATATGAAGGCGGCCTTCTCCTCTCCTGGAACGATGGCAACGCATTTCGCCGTTTCCAGCAGTTCCTGGGGAATGCCTTGGTCGGGCGTTTTCATAATCTCCTGGAAGACTTGGGTAGCTTTTTGAACACGCCCAAGGTCATCATCGCGGTCCGACGCCAAAGCGGGCAGGACCAAACTCGAGCCCGCAACCAAAACGATCAACAAAGTTTTGGACATGATGTTTCTCCTCTTTTTTGACATGAT
>Ga0181530_10001666_pt1 | contig 27540 bp, 22 predicted proteins | sample PEATcosm2014_Bin_42_FD_119769 | JGI IMG/M metagenome (GOLD analysis project Ga0181530, IMG submission 119769) | Peatland microbial communities from MTU Mesocosm Facility, Houghton, MI, USA - PEATcosm2014_Bin10_60_metaG | ecosystem: Environmental > Terrestrial > Soil > Wetlands > Peat | place... | reverse complement strand
GTAACCGGCAATTTCATCATCGACCCAGACTTTTCAGAGGAAGACTTCGCCGAGCTGTGGAACTTCATCGAAACTCACAAGCTCTTCCGCGTGGGCTTTACCATCCTCACGCCGCTGCCGGGCACTTATTACTTCGAGCAGAGCAAGGCGCAGCTCAAAGTTCTGGATTGGACCCAGTACGATCTGCATCACCTGCTCTGGAAACCTCGCCTGCCGGTCGAGCGCTTCTTCGAACTCTACTGCGAGACGTGGAAACGCACCGTGCTCAACGCCGGCGGACGAAAGAAGTGGTGGGAGTGGGTGCGGGACATCGATCTGCGCCACATCGGCCACATGGCAAGAATCCTCGCCCGCGCTCAGAAGCTGATGGACCCGCGGGCTTATCTGGCGGAGTTCAGCGTGCCCACGGACGTGCCTTAGACGCCGGCGGTGAAATCGTGGACTGCCCGACGATTTAAACGACGCGATCCTTAGACGGGAGACTAATCCGCCGCAAGAACTAATCTGCCGCGATCGCGCGCGCTCGCAGCCCGCGCTCGTACTCGACGAGCTGCCGGTCGATTTCCGCTTGCTTTTTCTTCCGGTCTAACAAGTCCTCGCGGTAACGCTTCAAGAAGTAATCGATGGTTTCGACGCGCAGCTTAATGGAATTGGCCGGCCGGTTTTCGTCCAAATCTTTAAAGCAGAAATAAGGAGTGCCCGAGCGCTCCACGATTTGCTCGATCACGCTGTAAATGGGCGCGTCATGGCCGCACTTAAAGCTGGAAATCTCCACCGCCACCAAATTGGGGTGGCGAGCCGTGAACTTGGCGGCCCAGATCTTGTGGTTGGAACTGGCCGAGTTGGCGGTCTTCCACACATCGCGGATGTCAAGCGCGTGGCTGATTACACCAGCGCGCACTTCCTCGCCGAACAGGCGCTCCAGCAAGTCCTCATCCAGCGGCAAGGTGCTCTGCGAGAAGATCGAGTAGCCCAGCTTCTGGAACTGCTCCATGATCTCGTGGTTGATGCCGGGATCGTGGTGGTACGGGCGTCCCAGCATGACGATGCCCAACTTCCGTTCCGACTCCAGTTTGTCGAGGACTTCGCGAGCACGGCGGCGGATGCTGGATTCAAATTTCCCCAGCTCCCGGTAGCCGATCTCGACGGCGCGGTCATTTTCCTCCGCCGAGAGGCCAAGAATGTGCGCCCAGGCGTGATACATCTGGCGCGCAAAGAACTCTCGCCGCGAAAGGTCGACGAGCGGGTGCACATAGCGAATGCCGCGTTCGGCAAAGAGGTCGGTTTCTTTCGTGTACGCCGCTTCCACTGTCTCAGGTGTCACCGACGTTGTGGGACAGGCGTTGTGCCCCCTGGCATCCACCAGCGGGGAAGTCAGCACGTCGAACATGGGGAAGAAAATCGCCTGCAGCGGCTTGCGCGCATGCTTGTTGAAGATAAGGTCGTGGACGTGCGCGATGGCGATCTTTGAGGGGAAGCAGGGATCGATAGAGCCACGGCTCGATCCCGCGCGATACATGTCCCCGGTGGTGAATTCCGAGTAAACAATGTTTTCCGCCCGCACGCCCAGGCTTTCCAGATAGGAACTGAACAGCGGTGCGTAGGCGTACATGTTCAGGACGCGAGGAATGCCGATGCGCAGATGCTCCCGCTGCTTCATGAGTGCCACGCGGCGGCGGGCGGCAGCCGTCCACGCGCGGGCGGGGATGGGATCGGCAACGCTTTCCGGGTGGCGCGAGCGCCATACTTCGCGCGCGGAAATCTCCACCAAGTTTGGATTGGCGGCCTTGGTGGCGTCGAGATTGGCCTTGATGCCGCGCATGGTTTCAAGATCTTCGACCGCGCCTTTTTCACAGCTTGCGACAATCACCCGGTGCTCACCCGGCTCGAGCGGCACCTTGCTCTGGAAAGACGTTTGGATCGAGGTACTGAGTGACGGCCCCCCGCTTTCCGCGTCGCCAATTTGTACATCGAGAAAAGTCCGCAAACAGGCATTCTTGCAGAAGTGGCAGCGCGTTTCTTCGCTGTGCGTGGTGCGATAACGAATCTCGCGGACGGCGTCCATGCCAATGAAGGTGGTCGCGTGCCCATTGCGCCACAAGCGCATGGCTTCGATGCCGGCGCCGATCGCTCCCGATTCGCCGCAGTGCTGATGGACAACGATCTCCGGTTCTTTCCCCATGGCGCGGAAATTGGCGCGCAGGAAGTCCACCTGTGCCTTCACTGCGGCAAGATTGTTTTGCGTGCCGCCCTGCAGAATGAAACGCGTGCCCAGTGCCGCGAGATTTGGCACCTTGGCGACATATAAGAAAACGTTCCGAGGGAGCACTGTCGCCAAGCCAGCTAGAATCTCTGCCGCCCGCCAGCCCTGGCGCTGGAAGTTGACGATGTCGGATTGCAGAAACACCGCGCACCCATAACCGAAGACTGGCATGGTATGGGCTTTGAAAGCAACGTCGGCATAATCCTCGACCGGAATGCCGAATCCTTCCGCCGTGGATTGCAAAAAATAGCCGTTGCCCGCCGAGCATTGCGTGTTGAGCTTGAAGTCTTTGACGCGGCCATCTCTCAGGACGATGAGCTTGATATCCTGCCCGCCGACGTCCACGATGACGTGCGGGGCCTTGTAAAAACGCAGGGCCGATTCGGTGTGCGCCACGGTTTCAACCAAAGCCACGTCGGCGCCCAACACCTGCTGCAAAACATCCTTGGCGTAGCCGGTCGTGCCCACGCCGAGAACTTCCAGCGCCGCGCCTTGGGTTTCGACCTGCTGGCGCAGATTCTCGAAAAGGTCGATGGTGTCCTGGATCGGATTTCCATTCGACAGTCGGTAGGCTTTCGAGAGAACGTCGCCATGCTCCGACAAAAGCACGGCCTTGGTGGAAGTCGAACCGCCGTCGAGGCCGATAAAAGACCGCACCCGCTCACCGGGCCGGAACGTGGCCGGAACGAATTTAGGCCGCGAGTACTTGGCTTTGAATTCTTCTAATTCTTTTTTGGAAGCACCCAGGCCGTGGTTGCCGGAAGCCGCTTTTTCCTGGCGGCGGCCTTCGTAGATATAGCGATCGAGATTCTCTGTCCCTAGATACTGGCCAATCGCCGCGTCCTCGGCTCTGCCGTATTCGACCGCGCCAATGGCCGCAAAATACAGCGCATTCTCCGGGGTCTTGATCGCGTCTTCGGGAGTAATATCGGGCGGCAGCTCGATCTCCCGCTCCTTCCAGATGAGCGGAATGTTGTGCTGCCAGGCCTCGCGCATGCCGCGGATAAACGTATTCGGCCCGCCCAGCAGCAGCACATGCGGGCGCAGCGTGTGGCCGCGGGTGAGGACGGTGAGGTTCTGCAAGACAATGGCGTCGAAAAGCGAAGCCATCAGTTCATCGGCCGGGATGCCCTGCTTCTGCAGGCCGTTGATGTCGGTCTCGGCGAAAACGCCGCACTTGCCTGCGACCGGATGGATCTTGATCCCCTTGTAGCCCTGGTTGCAGAGCTCGTCGGGCGGAATCTTCAGCTTGGCGTTGATCTTGTCGATGACCGCGCCGGTGCCGCCCGCGCACTTGTCGTTCATCGAAGGGATCTTTTTCCTGCGGCCGTTCTTGCCGCCCCCTTTAAAAATGATGACCTTGGCGTCCTGACCGCCCAGTTCGATGACCGAGTTGACTTCGGGATGGAACTTCTCCACCGCGAGTGAGACCGCGTTCACCTCCTGGACGAACTTCGCGCCGGTGAGGGAGCCGAGCGCATTGCCGCCGGAGCCGGTGATAAACATGCGGCAATTGCCGGGAGCAATGCCAACTTCGGCTTCCATGCGGCGAAGGAATTCCAGCAGTTTCTCGGGTTGGCGCGTGTCATGGCGCTGGTAGTCGCGCCAGAGAATGCAGTCGGTCTCCGCTTCAATAACCACGGCCTTGACCGTGGTGGACCCAATATCCAGACCGACGACGTAGCGAATGCCAGATCCCTCCTGCTGCGCCTGAATTGACAGTAAGGGCTGCCGACTGGCGGCACGCGCGTGTTGTGTGGTCTTGTCCACTAGATCTCCCGCGTCTCCACTGAGAGTAGCGCCGCCGTCTCGGCGGCTGTCTGGCGGGCATCCTCGCCCACCGCGCCGAGGGCGAGACGCCCTCGGGACAGCCGGCAAGATGCCGGCGCTACTCGTCTCCACGCCGCAATCATCGTGCGGTCGCGGTGCTAGCTCTCGCCCGGCGGCTTGGCCAGGCGTGCCTTGCCATCCATCAGCTTGCTCACATGCAAAACAAAGTTTGCCGCCACTCCAGCTACGCCTCGCCGGCGCGGCAACGGATAAAGCGGACTCCGCAGTTGCCGATGCTCCGCGGCGTAGGCCTTGATCTCATCGAGCTTCTTGCCCGTGGAAGCCAAGGCCTGCGCGAACTCCGCCTTAGCCTTGATCTTGGCTTCGCCCAGAGCCATCTGCACCCGGCTGTGCGCGTTGATTTCTCCCTCGCCGGAAGTTTCGATGGGCAGAAAGATCATTTCCGGAAAGCGGTTCACCACGGCCGACTGCACGCCATCAGATTGTGAAGAAGGCATGCACCCGAACGGCTTCAGGGCCAGCACCATGTGGCACAGGCGGTGCGTGGTGTAGTAGACGTTCTTGCCCACTTCAAGATGCCCTTCGCCGCCACGCGCAAGTGAGTGATAAAAAGGATGCGCCATGCGAGCCAGTTCGCTCTGCGGAGCGAGACGGGGCGTGATTCCGCCCAGATGACGGGCGGTGCGGGCATGCTGGCGGTTCCAGATGCCTTCGCTCAAGCGCAACAGCAACCACTTCTTGCCGAATTTCCACTCGTTGGCCAGTTGCTTCTTCAATTCCCACCAGTGCGCGTCGGGGTAAGGGGTATTGAGGCCTTTCTCCGCCTCCGAGCCGGCCCGAGCTTCGTACATGAGATACGTGATCCAGCCGCCGATTGGTTCCACATACACCTGCGCGCCTTCCTGCTCCAGAAAGGTAAACATGTTGAAGTTGCCGTCACTTTCGGTGAGCTGTGCCCAAAACTCACCCGTGATCTTGACGATGGGCTTCACGCGCGTACGGTCCACTTCGACCTCGTTCAAGCGCTCTCGTGCCAGGTGCATGACGTTGAGGAAGTCCTGGCCGTACAGGTGATCGAGGATCTTGGCCAGCGTGGTGACGGTATCTTTGAGCGCCTTGTGCCGGGTCACACGTTTCGAAATCCATTCGGGCGTGTGCTCGAGGACCTGGTAATGCCTCCGGTTCTCCAGAAAATCGGCGAGCCGGTCTACCGCTTCTTTAATAGCCGCGTCGGTTGCGCCCGGAACCACCTCGTAGGGACGGATCTGGTAAACCATGTCGTTGATCACATCGCCCAAGTTCACCGCGTTGAGCTGGCCCATGCCCAGGTCAACGGAAAATTTCAGGCCGGGATTGCCGGACAGAGCCTTGACGCCATGGTCCTGCTGAAAGAGCAGCACCCGAAAGCCTCCGAAGCCCGCATTCTCGAGCGCCATGCGGTATTCGGACTCGTAAGTGCCGAAGCGGCAAGGACCGCAGGAGCCCGCGGTGAAAAAAATGTAATGGTCGAGGATTTCCTGGCGCGAGAGACCTTTGGCTTCCAGCGACCGCAGGAACTGGATCAGGTTGCCGACGGTAAAGTAAGTGGGATTGCACTGGCCGTTGTTGCCGTACTCCTTGCCGATCTGGAAGGCGGCCAGGTCGGGGTTCGGCAACATCTGGAAGCGATAGCCGCAATCGCGAAACACGGCTTCGACGAAGCGCTCGTGTTTCCAGGTAAAGCCTCCGAAGAGAATGGTCACGCGGTCGCGTTCTTCCGCGGTGAAGGGACGCTCCAGGGGCCGGTGAAAGTGCTCGATCGATTTCTCGACGAGCCCAGCGGCCAGGACCAGTCGCGACCGTTCAGCGGCCACGCGACCGGCGATCTCTTCCTCAATAACTGACGGAGAAGGCGTGGTGTCGGCAGAGTTGATAGCGCAGCTCATACCTTCAGAGTCTTTCTCACTTGACCAAGTCCGCACAAAAGCCGGGAAGTCCGGCGGAGAGGATGGGATTTGAAACCGTCTGAAAACGGAGCCCGAAAGACTTACAGCGCACAGGGAGCGACCCTAAGATACTGTAAGTGCGTGAAAACCAAATATCGGTTTCACGCTCGGTTCAGAGGGTTTCACCTTTCCGTGGGACGTTCCTCCAACACTACCGAGGTTTGGGACGGAAAGCAACTCTTGCGTCCTCGGCCGCCGCGCCGAGGGCGAGACGCCCTCGGGACAGCCGGCAAGATGCCGGCGCTACTCTCTTTCAGCGGCGTGAACATCATGCGGCCAAAGTATTAGCGCAGGGTGAGGAGGTTAATTCGGCTCAGTGCAATGAGATGGGCGGGGAAATTCGAAGCCAACGCTTCCCTGATAAAATGAAAATCAAACTAGCAGCGCGGAGAGATGGCCGAGTGGCTGAAGGCGCGCGCCTCGAAAGCGTGTATACCTTTACGGGTATCGGGGGTTCGAATCCCTCTCTCTCCGCCAGTATTTAAGCCCGCACTCACTTGGGACCAGGACACTCTGTCCTCGCGCGATGCTGCCCGTTACGGCAGGCTTGCAGCCAACGGGTCAGAAACTCGCGCACGCCTTCCGGCGGCCTGATCCACAGGGCGGCCGCAGTTTCGCGCCATTCCGGGCGAACCAGCACGCTTAGGCCCAGCGTACCAAGAGCAAGAAAAGCCCGCTCGTCGGTCAAGTCATCTCCCAGGTAGGCGACGGGAACCTCCGGACCGATTTCGCGCAGAATGGTGCGGACTGCATCCCCTTTATCACGGCCCGGCATACGAATTTCAATACCGCCATCGAACTCCAGCAGTTCCATGGGCGGCCTTTTTGCGATGGGGAGCCAGCCCAGCAAAACCCGGCCGCGGATTTCCGCCGCCGTCGCTTCGTCCAGCCCGCGCCAATGGATGGCGACTGCGCCGGTCTTGAACTCAGCTCGGTTGTGCAGCCCTTGATCCGTTAACCAACGATCTGCCTCGGCCAGCGCGCGCAGCACAGGCTCTTCCACGCGGGGCGTCTCGCGGGTTCCATCCGGCCGCAACCGCTCCAACCCATGGCATCCCCAGATTTCGACATTGGGGTGAATCGCAAGTAGCGGGATCACTTCCTTGGCGTTGCGGCCGGTGACGATGACCACGCGGGTGCGGCCACAGGCGACGATCTCCTCAAGGAGCGCGGTCATGCCCGGATAGGGCAGAGCCTGCTGGCGATTGAGGCAGAAGGGCGCGAGAGTACCGTCATAGTCGAGCAGAAGCGCGGAAACCGGCGACCGTGCCACCGCGTTCATGAACTGCTCGACTTCGATCGGATCGACGGTGCGGGACACCCCCTGCTCCTCATCCCCAGGCAGCGGTGCTTGCCCCGGGCTTCTCCTTGTTTTCGTCCGACGCGTCCAGGCGCAACTCACAGAGTGCCGCGATGAGGCTTCCTGCCCAGCGGTAAATGTTGTGTTCCCTGACCGTCTTCCGCATGCGTTGCATACGCAATTCCTTTTCCTCCGGCTCCATTTCGAGAGCGATGCGAATCGCCTCTGCCGTCTGGTCGATATCGTAGGGGTTTATCTGCAAGGCATCGCGCAACTCGTGCGCGGCGCCGGTGAAACAACTCAGGATTAACACACCTCTCTCGTCGTTTCGGGCAGCCACGAATTCTTTCGCCACCAGATTCATGCCATCGTGCAACGACGTAACCAGGCATAAGTCCGCGGCGCGATAGTAGCTTTGAATCTCCTGGTGGTTATGCTGCCGGTTCAGAAAGACGATGGGCTTCCACCTGTCGGTCTGGAACCGCCGGTTGATACGGCCGGCTTCCGCTTCCACCTCCGTCATCAGATCGTGATAGCGCTTGAGGTGGCTGCGACTAGGAGCGCCAATCTGCACGAATGTGAACTTGCCCTGATAGGAAGTATATTTCTCCAGAAAACGCTCAATGGCCAGAAAGCGCTCCAGAATGCCCTTGGTGTAGTCGACCCGGTCCACGCCCAGACCCATGAAGGTGGCCTCAACCCCCAAGGCCTTGAGCAGAGCGGAGCGTTCGACGTAGGAACTCGGCGTCGACTCCGGCTGTTGCACATCGGCAAGGTCCACACTGATGGGAAAGGGTCGCACGAGGGTGAGTCGATCCAGGCGTCTAACTGAAAAGTGTTCCCAGTCGACGCGTGATTCCACTACCCGGTCCACGGTATGCAGGAAGTTATTGCAGTGCGACTGGATGTGAAACCCGATCAGATCGGCGCCGAGCAGGCCATCCACCAGTTCGCGCCGCCACGGAGAGATGTCAAATGCCTCCGGGTTAGGCCACGGGATGTGCCAGAAGATTGCCACCCTGGCCGCGGGTCTTTTCTCCTTAATCAGCCGGGGCAGCAGCGCGAAGTGGTAATCCTGCACCAGCACGATGGGCTTTTCCACGTCCCGCATCTCTTCGAGCAGCGCTTCGGCGAACTTCAGGTTTACGGCCTGATAGTATTTCCAGTCTTCCGCGCGAAAGATCGGGCGAGTGTGCGCGATATGACATAGAGGCCAGATTCCCTCGTTGGCAAATCCGTAGTAGTAGCCTTCCTCTTCCGCCTCGTTCAGCCAGACCCGGCGCAGGCTGTAGTGAGGATCGTCCGGAGGCACGCGCAGCCGGCCGTGCGCATCAACCGTCTCGCGATCGGCATCGCCATTGCCATGGGCAATCCAGGTTCCGTCACAGGCGCGCAGTATGGGTTCGATCGCCGTGACCACCCCGCTGGGAGGCACCATCACTTCCACGGACTTGCCGCGCCGTATGTGCACGTAGGGCTCGCGATTCGACACCACAAAAAGACGCCCGTCATCCAGGCGTTTGCGCACATGCACGGCCAGGCGGTCGGCCGTCCACAGAGATTCACCGCTCTCCCGCAAGCGGGCCTCTGTCTCGGCCGCCGACCGCGCCTGGGTAAGGCTTTCGGCGAAGGCGGCGACCTCCCGTACCAGGGGACGAAAAAGATCCAGATCGGCGGCGTGCTGTTGTGACGATACTTGCCCCGTCCGCAACGCGCGCATCCACTGCGCCGTGCGTGCGATGGGTCCGGCAATGCTCCAGCGGACAATCAACAACGTGATCAGCACGATGAGAAAGACATGGGCCAGCACGCGCAGGAATGTTTCGCGCCAAATGTGAAGGCTCTCCGCCCGAATATAGCCGGCATCGTGAACAATCGCGAGGCCACCGATGACTTCGTCGCGCTGGTGAAGAGGCAGAGCGTAGATGTGCAACGAGGCACCGCTCAGTCGTTGAAACGCGCCGGCTCCATGGTTCTCGCGCAAGGCTTGAGAGATTACGGAGGGAACGGTCGCCAGCGTGGATGCCAGCTGCGGTGTAACTGCCAGCAAATTGCCTTGCGGGCCGTAGATCGCCAGTCCGGAGAGATGCTCGCGGTTCCCGAAGTGCTGCACGATGTTCTGCAAATCCTGCGGCGAATTCTTCTCCAGTCCGGTTTCGACATTGCCCGCGAGGCTTTCGCCCAATACCTCGGCGCGCCGCTCCAAGTCCCGGCTTAGGGCACGTTTCTCACCCAGCGCCTCATAATACGAGGACGAGAGCGAGACCAGCGTGATGCCCACGATGAGGGAAACAATGAGCCGGATGCTGAGTAGTCGCATGGCGCTAGCCCCAAATAGAGCAAGAAGGAGATTTCATCCTATCGCAGCCGAAGGTTAGATGGCATTTTCTGCCCTAGAGTGGTGACAGTTCGTCTTCGTTCTCCTCATTTTTCCCGCGAACAAACTTCCTCTCCAGAAAACGCTTGGCCAAGTCTCTGCCCCCCATGCCGAATGCGATGGCCAAGCCGAGCATCAGGGCTCCGAAGGCGATTCCAAAGGCAACCAGCATCGTCTGTTCTGCCAGCCCCAGTTCTTCAAAGACGATCGACAATACAAAAACAATGATGATGCTGCGGAGAGCGAGGCTCAAAACCCGGGGTGAAGGCACATTCGCATTGACCGCAGCCAATAAAGCGGCGCGAGAAAAGAAGCTGGCTGCCAGCAGTCCGAAAAACAGGATGAAGATCGCGACGAACAAGCGCGGCAGGAAAAGAAAGAATCTCGCGACTTGCTCCTGCAGTCCCAGGATACCGAGCGCGCGCACACCCAGCAGAATGAAGCCCAGCCAGGTCACCCAGAAGACGAAACGGCTCAACATCTCCGTCGCCGAAGGCAAAGCGGCCTTGGCGAGCAGTTGAGAAGCGCCCGCGTTTTCTGAAAGCTTGTCGAACTTAATCAGCCTCAGAATGCTGCGCAGAACCGCTTTTACCACGTATGCGATCGCCCAGCCCGCAAGCGCCAGGATCAGCATCACGATGAGACGAGGAAGGAAGTGGGCGAAATCTCTGGCGATCTCGTGCAGCGCCTGACTCAATTCGCTGATAATCATTTCCCGCATAGTTGCCTCACTCTCTGGGTTTCCACAGCTGCAGCAGATACGGTTTCAATCGCTCGAACTCAAGGCACAAAGCTTCGACATTGTTCTCGACCTCGTCGGCGGAAGCGTTGCGATTCTCCATCAGGAACGTGAATGCTCTACCGCGGAAGAGTGGCGCCAAGGCCTGGACGATATGATCCCGGCTGATCACGGATTTTTGATACGAGGCGGCGAACTCGTAAACCGTCCTGACCCACAATTCCGCCGGATAATGAAACTCGTCGTCTCCGAGGGGAGCGATGCGCTGGAGTTCTGCCAGCGTGGAGGGCGAAAGAATGGACTGAAAGACCGACTGCAATTCAGCGACTCCTGTCGAGAACATCTCTCGCAGTCGTTTCCGATTTATGCGCAGTGGTTCGAGAAGCATTTCATGATCGGCCCCGGTGGTAGGCGGCGACTGGGAACCGGCGACGTCACTCCAGACGGGGAAGTCCGCTTCCAATGCGGAGAACAGGGTGCCGACAGTTTGTCGCAGCGCCGGCACCAGGTCAGCGGCGCTGCGCTCGGCGTGATCCTTTTCTCCCAGGAAGGACTGGCAGATGAGGTATCGTCCGGCGATCGCCGCCAGGGTGAAGCGGAGTTCGACGCCGGCCCCGTCCGTTCCATCATTCCAGACATGTTGTCCCAAGAACTGACTTCCGAAACGGCCGGAGAATCCGAACTCCGGCGAATATGCCTCGCGGATCCTTAACCCGTAAAGTGCGCGGGTCATCGGGTACAGCAAATTCGTTATGAGCAGCCCTTCGAACCTATGTCTGCGATAGGTGGGCGTCACCAGATCGAAGCCGTCGTCATAAATGGGGCGCAGAAGCTTTGACAGCCATTCGGGTTCGATGCTCACGGACTCGGGCGACAATACGACACAGGCCTTGGCGCGGAGCAGTTCGGCGGCAGCCAGAATGGTTCGCAACGCAACTCCGCTCGCCGGGCTGTTCGCGTACTTCGTGCTGATGGAGTGCAACGTGCGGAGCGTTTGCAGATTGGAGACGGGCCGCAGGTCGTCGATAGAGCAGCCCGTGACCAGTTCGGGAGTGCCATCGCGCGATCCCCCATCGACATTGACGATCACGGCTCGCTCCCGTGGAAATCCGCGCAGGATGCCGCTTTGAATGGCGTGGACGATCGGCCCGATGGTTTTGGCGTTATTGTGCGTGGGCAAGCCCACGAGGATGTCCACTTCGCCGACGTTAATCAGTTGGCGAAGAAAATCATCCGTAAGAAAGCTCTCTTCCGCCAATTTCATCTCCGTTCGAAATATTGCCGCGTGCCACTGGTATGAACGCGCATTCAATGTGACATGGTTTTCACTATCTACATTCGCTCAGATTCGTCGCAGCCGGAACCAGTAAAACTGGTAGGGCCCCATGGTTAGCAGATAGGGCAGATCGCCCACCCGCGGAAACATGTTCCCGCCAAACATCTCGATCGGAATATTTCCCTTGTAACGCCGCAGATCCAGTTCGACAGCTTGCGCGCTGCTCGAAAGATTGTTGACCACCAGGACCGTCTCGTTTCCCAGCCGCCGCACATAGGCCAGTATTCTGTGATTGGCGGGATAGAGAAACTCAATCGACCCCCTGCCGAACGCCCCGGTCGATCTGCGGACCGTTATGATGCTGCGCATCCAATTGAGGAACGAATGTTCGCTCGCTTCTTGCCGCAACACGTTCACCGCTGGATAACCGTATACCGGATCCTGGATGAGAGGGGCATACAGATGTTCCGGGGCCGCGGCAGAAAAACCGCCGTTCGTTCCTCCATTCCACTGCATCGGAGTCCTTACTCCGTTACGGTCGCCCAGGTTGATGTTATCGCCCATTCCGATTTCATCGCCGTAATAAATGATAGGAGTGCCCGGCAACGACATCAGCATTCCGTTCATTAACTCTATGCGCCTGCGGTCGTTGTCCAACAAAGGAGAGAGCCGCCTCCGAATTCCCAGATTCAACCGCATCGTCTTGCTTTCGGCGTAGCTGTCGTACATGTAGTCGCGTTCCATGTCGGTGACCATTTCCAGGGTCAGCTCGTCATGGTTGCGCAGAAACAGCGACCACTGGCATGAGGGCGGGATTTCCGGCGTCTGCTGCAGGATTTCAGTGATGGGCTTGCGGTCTTCCAACTTCAGCCCCATGAACATCCGGGGCATCAACGGAAAATGAAACGCCATGTGAAATTCATCTCCGTCGCCGAAATATGGACGAAGGTCCGCAGGCCACTGATTGGCCTCCGCCAGAAGCATTCTTCCGGGAAACTGCTCATCGAGCTTTCGCCGCAACTCTTTCAGGACCGCGTGCGTTTCCGGCAAGTTCTCGCAATTTGTGCCCTCCCGTTCCACCAGGTATGGCACCGCGTCGAGCCGGAAGCCGTCAACCCCCATCTCCAGCCAGAACTTCATCACTTTCCACATCTGCTCCCGAACGGCAGGATTGTCGTAGTTGAGATCGGGCTGATGACTGAAGAAGCGATGCCAATAAAAAGACTTCGAAATCGGGTCCCACGCCCAGTTGGATTTTTCGGTGTCCAGAAAAATGATGCGGGTTCCCTTGTACCCGGTGTCGGTATCGCTCCAGACGTACCAGTCGCGGTGTTGATTGTCCCGCGAACTTTGCGACTCTTGAAACCACGGATGCTGATCGGAAGTGTGATTCAGCACCATCTCGATGATGACCCGGATTCCCCGATCGTGGGCCGATTCCAGAAACTTGCGGAAATCCTCCAAGCTTCCATAGCTGGGATGGACGGCATTGTAATCCGAGATGTCGTAGCCATCGTCGCGCAGAGGAGAAGGGAAGAATGGCATGAGCCAGATCGCGTTAATCCCCAGCTCCTGGAGATAGTCGAGCTTCTCTTCAAGCCCTTGAAAATCGCCGATGCCATCCCCGTTGCCGTCGCGGAAAGTACGGACGTGGACCTGGTAGATGATCGCGTCCTTGTACCAAAGCACATCACGGTTGAGTGGCAAACCGCTTCCTCCTAGACTAATTCCAGGAACTCCCTGCAAGGCAGGTTAAGACGCAAGTTTATATGAAGCGACGACCGTAGAATCCTGCTGAGCGCCTGCCGTGCCTGAGCTGGACGGTCAGGCAGATAGCTCTCCACGAACAGGCGTGTTGGTCATGGAATACGCCGCTTTCTGAAAAACTCCTGCACCATCTCCGCTGAACGTCCGGCCAGTACTCCGCTCCGGATTTCCATCTGATGATTCAGACTAGGATGGTTCACCACCTGCAGAATCGAATGGACGGCTCCCGCCTTAGGGTCGTCGGCGCCGTACACCAGGCGGCGGACACGCGCATGAACCGCCGCTCCCGCGCACATGGCGCAGGGCTCAATTGTGGCGAACAACTCGCAGGCGACGAGCCGGTGATTGCCCAGCTTTCGTCCCGCCTCGCGCAACGCCATGATTTCAGCATGAGCGGTGGGATCGCAGTCGGTCAGGTTGCGATTCCACCCGCGTCCAACCACGCGCCCTTCGCACACTACGACGGCTCCCACCGGCACTTCGCCCGCCTCCAGCGCGCGCTGGGCGCAGCGCAGGGCCTCTTCCATCCAAAGCTCGTCCGTAGGAGTCAGTTGTCAGTTGCCGGTGGCCAGTTGCCAGTTCTCGTCCCAGTTCTCAGTCGCGAGCCTGAGCCTGCGGACCGACCGATCCATTCTAGCGGGTGAGCGGTAGCCTTTGGTGTGGGAAGTTGTTTCACACGGTCGACAGGTGGCGCCAATACGCAATCTGCTCTCCCGTAGAGACGCCTCACGACCACGTCCACGGAGACGGGGCAAGCCCCGTCTCTACACCGGACTCTTTCGCGACTCATCTCACACCGGCCAACTCTCCGTCAGTGTTATCCTAATCGGGTTATGGGAATCGCTGGCGTCTTGCGGAAGGTGTTTTTGGTGGACCTGATTCAGGGACTGGGTGTGACGTTCCGATATCAGGATCCCAAGGAAATCTATACCGAACAGTATCCGCTGGAGCGGCCGCAGGTCGCCGAGCGCTACCGCGGCGCGCCGCGCCTGAATGTCAACCCCGACACCGACGAGACGCTCTGCATTTCCTGCGACCTGTGCGCTTTGGCTTGTCCGGAAAACCTTATCGTGGTCACCAGCGAGCGCAATGAAAAGACCCGCCGCAAAGAGCTCACCAACTTTACCTACGACCTGAGCCGCTGCATGTTTTGCGGTCTATGTGAAGATGCCTGTCCCACCGACGCGCTCGAACTCACCCAGGATTTCGAACTCGCGAACTACTCCCGAGAAGGCATGATCTGGGATCGCGAGACTCTCGAGAAGGGTCCGCAGCCCACCGTCTACAAAAAGTAGCAACCTCGCTCGTGTGGAGACGGGCTCCTCGCCCGTCCAAGGTCACGTAGGGACAGCCACCCTCGTGTCCAAGCCGAGCGCAGTTCGGCAACTGCCAGCCCCTGCAGGTAGATCTTCTGCAAGCTCGTTTCTTCATAGCATCTCTCTAGCGCCCACCCAAGTACGTCCACACGGTCATGACCGAATCGAAGGTTCCCGTCTATTTTCTAGAGAGATCAGTCTTGTTCTTTTGGGGTCTCAAGCCCGTTGGCGACGTGCCGATAGCTATGTCTATGTAGAGATTATGCAGGAATGTGGCGTCGCAACGGCATCTGGGCTGGCGATCGGGCAGCGTTCACCGAACATTTCGATGGAAAGGGTACGGGTGTGAGGTTTGAGGATGGCCGCGGCTCTGCTTCCAAGTTCACTTTGCTTGCCGGTCGTTACGACGGGAACGGGGGAGCCCGGGCGATGAAGCAATTGCCTCAGGTCCTTCTCGTGGATGACAACCCGGCCGACGTCGGCCTGGCACGAGAGGCGTTGGCCGGGGGCAAGCATCCGAGCTGTATCAGCAATGTAGTGGACGGTGAGGAGGCCATGGCCTTTCTAAACCGCGCAGGCCAGTATGCGAATGCGGTTCGCCCCGACTTGGTGATCCTGGACCTGAATCTGCCGAAGAAAGACGGTCGAGCGGTGTTGGCGGAGGCCAAAGCCGACAAGGCCCTGCGCGCCATCCCAATCGTAGTGTTCAGCACCTCGCGCTCGATGCTGGATATCGCGCGCAGTTACGAATTGGGCGCCAACTGCTATGTCAGCAAGCCCGGAAATCTGAAGGATTATTTTTTGGCGGTGCAATCGATTGAAGAATTCTGGTTCGGCTCCGCGAGCCTGCCACGAAAGGAAGAATAAAAAGTAATGGAAAAAGAACCGGCACACGTTTTGCTGATTGAAGACAACCCCGGAGACGCGGACCTGGTGCGCCTGCGCCTGGTGGAAAGCAAGTCCGATGTTCAAGTGAACTGCGTACCCCGGCTTTCCGACGCCCTCGCCTGCCTGGACGCGGAAACGCCCTCGCTGGTGCTGCTCGACCTGAACCTTCCCGACAGCCACGGCGCCGAAACTTTTCGCCGCATCATGCAGAAAGCTCCGAACGTGCCGGTGGTGATTCTTTCGGGACGGGACGACGAGGCTTTGGCGCTCAAAGCCGTCCACCTGGGCGTGCAGGACTACCTGGTCAAAGGCGACATCACCAGCAAGCAACTGGAGCGCGCCATCCGTTATGCGGTGGAAAGGCAAGCGCTGTTGCGCACGCTCGAAGCCACCCGCAAGCAGCAAATCGAATTTAAGAATCAATTTCTGTCCCACGTTTCGCACGAGTTGCGCACGCCGCTGACCTGCATTCATCAATACGTCACCCTCCTTTTGGATGGGTTGGCTGGCGCCATGGCGCCGGATCAGATCGACTACCTGAAGACAGTCCTCAAGAGCGTGAATCAGTTGCACGCCATGATTCGCGACTTGCTCGAAGCCACCCGCGCCGATAGCGGCAAGCTGCGCATCGAGCCGCGCTGCATCAGTGTCGGCGAACTGATTCAGCAGGCGGTTGCGATGATGCGGCCCATCGCCGCCGAAAAACACGTCAGCGTCGAAGCCGGGCCGGATCAGACAATTCCCCTCGTTTATGCGGATCCCGATCGCACTCTCGAAGTCCTGATCAATCTCATCGACAACGGAATCAAGTTCACTCCGCCCGAGGGATCGGTGGTCGTGAAAGCCTCGATGGTGGAAACCGACCCGATTTCCGTCTATCTCTCGGTCACCGACAGTGGCTGTGGCATTCCTCAAGAATCGCTTCCGCTGGTTTTTGAACGTCTCTACCAGGACCCCAACGCCGTCGACGGCAACCGGACCGGCCTCGGTCTCGGGCTCTACATCGCCAAGGAGATCGTCACTCTTCAAGGTGGGAGGATGTGGGTCGCGAGCCAACCCGGAAGCGGCAGCACGTTCTCGTTTACCTTGCCGCTCTATTCCCTGGCCAAACTCCTGCTTCCGGTGATCACTCACCACGGACGTTTGCGCGAGGCCCTGGTGCTGGTGCGCGTGCAATTGACCCCGCTGTCCCAGGCGCTGCGCGGTAGCTGGAGAGAAACCTGCCAGCGCTGTCTGGATCTCCTGCGCCAGTGCATTTATGTGGATAAGGATCTGGTTCTTCCCGCCATGGGAACCAGCGGTCCCGTCGAAACGTTTTTCGTGGTCGCCTCCACCGGCATGGCGGGGGTCAGCATCATGATGGACCGCATCCGCGACCAGGTCGGCTCGCTGCCTCAGTTGAAGGTCAGCGGCACACTGTGCGTCACCGCCGAGGCCATCCCGGGACCGCCCGAGGCGGACTCGAGAACCTTGGAACAACAAATCTGGGGCGTTGCCGATTACGTTACCGAAATCATCCAGCAGGGCCTTTGGAACAAATCAAACCTCACCGAAAAGGAGAACCATAAACATGCGCACTGAGAGTTACACCGACGGGCCGCCGACGAATCGAGCGAAGATTATGGTCGTGGATGACGATACCGATCTCAGACAGGCCCTGAGTTTGCGTCTACGGGCCAACAACTTCGATACGGTGAATGTTTGCGACGGGTATTCCGCCATCGCAATGGCTCAAAAGGAAAAGCCCCACTTGATCATCCTCGATCTCGGGCTGCCGGCGGGCGACGGATATGCCGTGTTGAAAAACTTGCGAGACTATCCGGCGCTGGCCTCGATCCCGGTGATCGTGCTTACGGCTCGCGATCCCGAGGGTAATGAAAAACGCAGCCTGGAATCGGGCGCCGTCGCTTTCTTCCAAAAGCCGGCCGACAACGAGGAGTTGCTGGGAGTGATTCGCGCCAGCCTGCAGGCGGGGTGGGGTTGGGGCGGAGCTTTGCCATCGTAGCGGTCCGAAACCAGATGTCAGGTCTCAGGTGTCAGAAAAATCTCTTCGCCTTGAGCCCGCCGTATGAGGCAGCCGCAGCCTTTCCTGACACCTGGTTTGCAAGGAGAGCGATATGGAAGTCGAAAGCCAGAGAACGCCGACCCGTCCCAGGCAGTATTACGTCCGCCGCCGCGAACCGCGCTATGTATACAGCACCCCGGTTTCGCTGCAGCGCTTCTTGCGCTTCGGACCATTCGTCACGCGCGGTATGTGCCTCGATATTAGCGCGCGCGGAATGTCGGTTCTGGTCTGCGGCGCGCCGCGGGTGGGCGAGACGGTTGTGATCGCGCTGCCCTTGCCAGATGCTCCCATCGAGATGCTGGCCACGGTTCGGCACAGCAGCGACGCCCGATCTGGATTCGAATTCTACCCGTTGTCCGCGATTGCCCAGAAGGGTATTCAGAGTTGGATACAGGAACTGCGTCAGCACGAGAAAACGCTGTTCCCCTATCCCTACGCGGGTGCGGCCAAGGTTGGCAGCGGCTAAAACTCATGTTGTAGTTTAGTAATTGTGTAATTTGGTAATCTGAAAACGAGCGGGGAATTTTAAATTACAAAATTACCCGATTGCCAATTTACAAAATCCAGTCACTCCGGCAGCAGCGGCAGTCCTTGAATGTTCCAGGAAATGTGGTGAACAGCGCTGTTGGTGGCCAGAATGGCCGACTTGCCCGGTGCGAACGCCAGTCCCACCAAGCCCTGGCCGGAGACTTCGAGGTCGGCCTTGCCTTGAGGAGTAATCTTCACGATGCCGCGCCTTCCCGCAAGCGAGGCGGCGACATATACATTGCCCTCGACATCAAGAGCCAAGCCCTGGGGACGCCCCAGCCCGCGGTAGAACACCGACACCGTTCCATGGGGGTCGACCTTGTAGACGCAGTCGTAACTGGAAGTGCTGGGGCCGGTGACGAACATATCGCCGCCCGGACCGAAGGCGATGTGGTAAGCGGAAACACTCGGCTCCAGCGTCGCGAATACAAAAATCTGCCGGTCGCGAGCGATCTTGAAAATGGTTCCGCTGCGGTCGCCGACGTAAAGATTCTCCTCGCGATCGAAGGCGATTCCGGTCGCCACCCCCATGCCTTCGGCGTAGGTCGACATGGTGCCGTTCGGCGCCACTTTATACACGGCTTCGTCATTCCGCGAAGAGACGTACATCTGGCCTTCGCGGTCGAACGCAATCGCAGTGGCGTTCATCATGTCGCTGAGAAACGGCGTCACGTTGTAGTTCGTATCAATCTTGAAAATCGACACCGGAACCTTTTGCCCGCGCGATCCGGAGAAAGTCACGAAGAGGTTGCCCTCGCGGTCGAGTGCCGGATTGGCAACCGGATGAAGGTTATCGGCAACCGGGACCGCAACCTTAATAGAGTGCGGATTGCTGACGTGCCCGCTGGTACCGGCCCCGTTCGTGCTCACAACGACCGGCCCCGACGCCGCCCCTTCGGGCACGCGGGCTACCAGAAAGTCGTCGGAACTGATCAACACCGAGCCTTCGATCTCGCCAAAAAGCACGCGCGGGCGGCGTAACTCGGGCGGACGCAGGCCTTTCCCAATGATACGAACCTCGCCTCCGGGCAAAGCGAAACTGGGCGTGACCGCTTCGATGTGCGGCTTGCCGTTGACGTTTTTCTTTCCCAACAGGCGGTCGGAGATGCTCATGAGTTTCTTTCGGGGGGAGCCAGCGCTACTTCATTAGAGGTCCAAAGTGCAAAAGAAGATGCATGACGGCGAGCGCATAAAGTCCCGCTCCCAGGTCGTCGACCACAATGCCCGTGCCCTCGGGTAGTCGCTCCAGTCGCCGAATCGGAAACGGCTTCCAGATATCGAAGACACGGAAGAGTATAAAGCCCGCGAGAAAAGTTTTCCAAGCCAGCGGGACCGCGATGAGAGCAACCAGTTGCCCCGCAACTTCATCGATGACGACGAATTGCGGGTCTTTCAACCCAGAGGATCGCGCAACCAGCGTAGCGGCGGGAATTCCGATGAGGGTTACAACCGCCGCTGCGATGATCGTCGCCCAGGTGCGGTTCGCGTCCGGGATCCGCCAACTTGCCAGCGCCCACACGATGACCGTAGCCAGCGATCCCCATGTGCCCGGGCCAGGTTTGAGGCGTCCCGCGCCGAAGAAAGTCGCAACCAGCGTGGCCCACAGCGGAGCGCGAGGGCGGGACGCCTCCGCCCAAGCCGGCGGGACGGCGGCGCTACGGTCGTGCGAAACGGTGTTCAGGTCCGGGCTTGCTGCGTCACCATGCGGATCAGCCTTAGAGGAATCCATAAACGTTTAGGAGAGAGTAGCGCCGCCGTCCTCGGCGGCTGTCGGGCGGGCGTCCCGCCCCCACACCCAAACCCACTTCCAATCTTTCAGCTGTGCTTTTGCCGGATTCTCACTTGCATAGTGAACGGCGCGTTCGAAGTCCTCCTCGCTTCGAATGAGGTGGTCATAATACTCCCGCTGCCAGAAGACGCCGTGCATCCCTAGAATCCGATTCGCGTGTTTCGCGCTGAACGATTTCCAGGAATGAACGACTGTCGCCAGGGTTTGTCCAGGGAAGAACCGGACCACAACATGCACATGGTTCGGCATGACGCACCAGGCAAAGAGCCGATAGCGCTTCTCGTCAAAGTAACGCAAGGCATGAGCCACTTCTTCCGCAATGGCGGAATTCCGCAAGTGACAGGCGCCCGCGCCACTGTCGAGAAACCGCTCAATGATTGGAGTCGAGAGGCGCTGGATCCTTGTGCGTTCGTCGGGGCTGAGGTTACGCCGGAGACCGATGGCAGTCTTGACGATCGCCTGCCGCTCGGATTCGATGCGCTCAAGAACCGACTTGGGAAGCGAATCGGCTAGCCGGAAGGTTATGAAGTAGGTGGCATTGTCTTGCTCCCTGTGGGGAAGCCTGCCGCGATCGCGGATTTTGACCTCGCCGAAGCGGGGGCGGGACGCCCCCGCGACAGCCGGCGGGACGCCGGCGCTACGGTCGTCCTGCGCGAGTTCGTGCTTGGGTTTCACGGCGCGTCTTCCTCGTCGAGGCTGTCTTGCCGGACCGCTTCCTCGGCATCGTCAACGGGCGACGAAATCACGTACCCGCCGCTCGCCCACTTGCCGAGATCAATCAAGCGGCAGCGCTCGCTGCAAAAAGGGAAGTCCGCGTCCGCAGCCTTAGACGGCTTCTTGCAGATCGGACAATGGAGCTTGATGGATCGCTTACGCGGCATAAGGCAATCATGTAGAGACAGGGCTTGCCCCGTCTCGGAACGATGACAAACTCGCGGGCCGCCGGAGACGCGGCAAGCCGCGTCTCTACGGGAAGTATCAAACGATCTCCGCCACTAAATCATAATCGTGCGCCGCCGTGATGCGGCAACGATAAAATTCTCCCTCTTTCGGATCGCTTCCCTCCGGATAATCGTTCACGAAGACTTTGCCGTCGATCTCGGGCGCGTGCATCGTGGTACGGCCTTCGAGCAGAAGGTCGGATTCCGTCGAAGCGCCTTCCAGCAGCAAATCGAATTCCCGTCCGACGAGCGACTTCTTCTTCGCGCGGCTGATTTTCTTCTGGATAGACATCAGCGACTTGCGGCGGCTTTCGATCTCGCGCGCGGAAAGCTTCTTGTCATGATCGAAGGCGCCTGCGCCTTCCTGATCGGAGTAACCGAAGGCTCCCATCCAGTCGAAAGCCGCCTCTCTTACGAAGCTGCAGAGCTCCTCGAATTCTTTTTCGGTTTCGCCCGGGAAGCCTACGATGAACGAAGTCCGCAAAGTGACGCCGGAAATGACTCGGCGCATCTTCTCTATTGAACGCAAGAACAGATCGGCGCCCCCGCCACGCTTCATGCGCTTCAGAACGGTGGCTGACGCGTGCTGCAGAGGTACATCGATGTACGAACAAATGTTGTCGTGGGCGGCGATCGTCTCCAGCAGTCGCGCCGTAATTTTGTTGGGATAAGCGTAGAGGAAGCGAATCCACCGCAAGCCTTCGACGCCTGCTAGCTTCTCCAGTAACAGAGCCAATCCATCTTTCAGCTCAAAGTCTTCGCCGTAGCAGGTTGTGTCCTGGCCGATGAGCGTGATTTCGCGCACGCCGGACTGCGCCAGCCGCTCGGCTTCGGCGATGACGGATTCGAAACGTCGCGAGCGGAACTGTCCCCGAAGCTGGGGAATGATACAGAAGCTGCAAGGATGATCGCAACCTTCCGCGATTTTTATATAAGCCGAAGATCGAGGCGTGGTCAGCACACGGGGCGTTCGGTCGTCGTAGAGATAGTTGGGCAGATCGGCGACGGCGCCGTCCCAGGCATCGCGCTCGAAGCGTCCCTGTTGCCGGCGATGATCGCCCTCGGGGCGCGAGGTCGAGAGGTTCGACGTTAAGCTGTTCGGAGCCAGAATGTTGAATGGACTCAGCGTGGCGGGTGTTGCCGCCACTCCCGCAGCGGCCAGAATCTTCCCCAGTTCGCCGGTGCCCACCACCGCGTCGACTTCAGGAATGTTCCTTCGAATCTCATCGCGAAAACGCTCGACCAGGCAACCGGCAACCACCAGTCTTTTCGCCTTGCCGCCGGTTTTGTGGAGGGCCATTTCGAGGATGGTATCGATGGATTCCTGTTGCGCGCTGCCGATAAATGAGCAGGTATTTACCACGATAACGTCGGCGTCCTCCGCGTTGGGAGTAAGCTCGGCGCCAGCCTGGGCCAGCATGCCCATCATCACCTCGCTATCGACGAGGTTCTTGGGGCAGCCCAGGCTCACAAAACCCACCTTGGCCGGGGCAGTCGGCCCCGAAGTCGCGATTATGCTTTTCTTTGCGGGCACTGGGACGATGACGACAAGGTTCAGCAGGAAACAGGTCTACACAATTCTAGCATCCTGGGTTTCCATGTCCGCGCCCGGCGGACGCGGAACCCGGGCACCAAGAAGGTACCTCATGTTTTCCGCCGATCCCGGCAGCCCGTGCTAATCTTATTGAAACAAAACTACATCCCTCAAGACTCCGGAGGAGAGATGTCGGCTAAACGTCTCGCGGTTCTAGTTGTGCCAGTTTTGATTTTCGTGTCCAGCGCTTTGGCGCAAGTGAATCAGCTTTCCGTCACCTCGGGGCTAACTTTCGTCAGTACCCAGACTGTGCCGAGCACCGGTCTCCCGATTCACTTCGGAGACTCGTCGGGAACCGTCACGGTCAGTTATGGCCGCCTGCTGATGACTCGCAAGATTTTCGGGCTTTACGCGGAAGCGCCCGTGGCTTTCGTTCCGGGGATGGCCCTGAACTATTATTACGACCAGATTCCTAAGCATCTCGGGGCGATCTTTGCGACCCCTTCCGTGCGGTTAAACTTTTTTTCCGGCGACTCTGTCACTCCGTGGGTTAGCGCAGGCGGTGGCTATGGCCGTTGGCGGCAATCCTCCAATCTCGTTTGGTACGGAAAGAACCCGGGGCCGAGCGGGACCAATACTGGCCTAATACAATTCGGAGCTGGACTGGATGTGTGGGTTTGGCATCACTGGGGCGCGCGCTTCGAAGCTCGCGATTTCTACTCCGGAATGCCCGACCTGAATGTTGATACCGGGAGAAGCCGTCAGCACAACTACTACGTAGGTGCCGGCGTCGCCCACCGCTTCTAGGCACGCGTGGGGACGGGCACCTCGCGAGCCTGCCCTGAGCGAAGTCGAAGGGTCCGAGCGTAGCTCGGCAACTGCCTTCAGTCACAGCCACCCGTGGTTCTCCGTCTAGCCGGCGGCTGCGTGATCCGGCGTCCTTCCGGAATCCGCCGCTTCAAGGGCAGAGATGTCCTTGAAAAGCTCGGGGAGGCTTCGAGCGGCGTCCACCGACTTGCCAAAGCGCGCGGATTCGTAAGCGCGCGTAAATCTTGCGACCTTCTTCTGCAGCGCTTCCTCCTGAATGGCGGCGACGAAATCCAGCGGCGTTTGCGCCGGCGACTTGCGCCAGCCCAACCGCGCCAGGCGGCCCACCATCCGCTCATACCAAAGCGCGGCGGCTGCGCGAGGGGCGCGCTCCGGATGCGCGCGCAGACTACGGTCGCGCCATCCGCCGACCATGCGCCGGAGGTTCAACAGCCCGATCAGCATTGCCGCGAGCGCGACGATCCCGCCCAACCATCGCGCGGGAAAAGTGGTGAAGTGCCCGTGCGCCCGCCATGCCAACCGCAGCAGGGCGCGATGCTGCCGCCCGATCCAGCGGTGAGCCTGGTCAAAGAACTGGCGGCTGCCAGTTGCCGCATCCTTGCCCAAAGCGCGCTGGTGGCTGGCGTCGTAGTTGATAATCCATTCGCGCCAAAAAGATGCGGCCGCATCCACATAGAGTTGCAGCCGCGACCAACCGGTTCGTGTCGGCAGGCTTCCCGCGGGAGTCGGATCAAAGCTGACCCAGCCGAATCCGGGAAAGTAGGCTTCAACCCACGAATGGGCGTCGCTGGCTCGCACCACATATTGGCCGGTCAGATCGTTGTATTCGCCGCCGCGGAACCCAGTCACGATTCGCGACGGGATGCGCAAAGAGCGCAGCATCACCGCCATCGAACTGGCAAAATATTCGCAGTGCCCATGCTTCCTTTCGAACAGGAAATTGGCCAACGGGTCTCGCGGCAGGCTGCGAGGCAGCTCCAGCGTGTACCCGAAGTGGGTCGATAGATACAGTTCCAATGCGACTGCCTTGTCATAGTTGCTGGGAGCCGTCGCGGTGATTTCCTCTGCCAGCTTCGAAATGCGAACATCGAGCGGCGGAAGTTTCAGGTACCGCCCCATGCTCCCGGGCGCAGTGTTCGCTGCCAGACGAAGCTCGTCGCTGTCGATTACAGGCAATTGCGACTCGGCTTCGTACCGATTGATGGGGTGGTCGGCATCGAGGTCGTAGACCCCGCCCCCGGCGTCCGTGGTCACCTGCCGGAAATTTCCCATGAGGCGCTGGGGCCTCTCCGCCAGGAAAAAGACGTTCGTTCCCAGCGGCTCCATCAGGACACGATAACGAATGACCCGGCCCGCGACCGCTGCTGCATCGCGCGGGTCGACGAAAGGCGCCAGCCGATAGCTTTCATCTCCCGCCGCCCGCAGCTGGGTTTGATCGTAGGAATTCGACCACACGCTGCCGTTAAAATTGTCCAAGGCAATCCCTCGCCACTTCAAGTCGTAAGCGCCTTGCAGATCGTTCTGAATCTCGATGTGCATGACCACGGTGCTGGACTGTTGAATCTCGCCGATGCGGCCCAGTTGCACGCGATCGGTGAATCCGGTGGAGACATCGCTGGCCGGAGTGTAGGCGCTCAAGTAGCGCGAAGAGATGCGCGGAAGCACGAAGAAGATCAGAAAGCTCCCGGCCAGAATCATCAGCATGAGCGACGGAGCGATCGCCAGGAGCCCATAGATCATGTGCCGTGTGGAAGCGGCAGCCCGTGGATCTTGCGCGTGGGTCGCTTCGGCGGCGACCGAGTGCCGCATCTCCATCAGCACAAAGGTGACAACTGCAACCAGCAGGAAGCCCGCAAAAGAAAGCAGAAACAGGCTGCCGACCGTAAGCACGGCCGCCGCCAGCACCATCAGAAACGAAAGCGCGGCGAGCAAGTAGTGATCGCGCGTCCGCTGCAACGAAAACAGCCGGACGACCATCAGGAAGAGCACAAGATGAACGCTAGCCGCCAGAAAGCCGCGCGAAACAAAGAAATAGTCGGCGAAGTAGACGAAGATGTAAACCAGCGTCAGGAGCGTGGTCCAGCGATCGGGGATCAGAAACTCGCGTCGCGTCAGAAGCTGGTACCCGCGGAGCGCCAGCGCCAGCCCCACCAGAATCACCGCCGGCGGATCCAGCCCTCCAGTCGAAGCCAGAGCCGCGAAGCCAACCAGCACAAGCAGATAGAGTGCCACATTGAAGTAGCGCTCGATGGCCTTCGCCATGATGGTCCCGCCCGGGCTGATGGAGACGTTGGTCACGATAAGCTTCTATTCTTGGCGAAACCGCCGCAGAAGGGAAGTGTCCGCGGTAACAAAATGTTCTTTAGACAAGGACGAAGGCAGCGTAAGCGGGAGGCGCAAGTTGTGTCGAACCAGACCTTCTTCGTCTAGAATAACGTGCGCCGGACGCAGTCGATTGTGTCTCGGGTGTATATAGAGGTGGCCTCATGCAGATCAAGAGTTTGTTTTCAAGTCATGGCTGGATGGCTAGCGCAGCGCTCGCATGCGCTTGCGCCGCGTTTTTGGCGGGCCAGACGGGTCAGCAGCCTCCCCGAGCGAAGGTGGTTACGCTGGATGGTTCCCAAAGGGAATTGAGTGTGCTGACAGGACCGCCGGAGAGTGCGGGTATGAAGTCTGGCTATATTGTGCTGAGTCCTGGAGAATCAGTGGGCAAGCACAGCACCGGCCATCACGAGGAGGTGCTGGTGGTCCTGGAGGGAGCCGGCGAGATGCTATTCAAGGATGGTTCGAAGCTGCCAGTCAAAGCAAACTCGGCCGTCTATTGTCCGCCGGAGACCGAACATAACGTGATGAACTCCGGCAGCCAGGTGTTGCGGTATGTCTACGTGGTGGCGGAAGTGCGATGAAGAACAGGTGCGGCCACTGCCTGTTAGTCTGATTTCTTTCTTCCGCAGTTTGTTTTTGTGTTTACAATACCTGCCCATGGACTATCTTCTGAAAACTGAACCGACAGTATATTCGTTCGCGAACCTTGAGCGCGAAAAGACGACGATTTGGGATGGCGTGACCAATCCCGCGGCGGTGAAGCATCTGCGCGAGATGAAGCCGGGTGAACGGCTGGTGATTTACCACACCGGCGATGAAAAGAGCGCGGTCGGAACGGCGTCGGTGGTTTCCGTTGAGGCGAGCGATCCCAGAAATCCGCAGGTGAAGATCAAAGTTGGGAAGGCGATCGCCAAGGCAAAGACGCTGGCGGAAATCAAGGCGCGGGCGGCGTTTGCGGAGTCTCCGCTGGTGAGGCAAGGACGCTTGAGCGTGGTGCCGCTGACCGCGGCGCAGTACGCCTATCTGGTCGGAGAGTGAGTTTGTGTGGCGCCGGGGCTTCGCCCCGGCGGACGGGGCAAAGCCCCGTCCGCACATGTATGAGTTAGATACCCCGCTGCGAAGGGTCGGGACGGCTGGCGAATTTCTCCGACCAGCGAATTTTCCCCGTCGCCTGCATCACCACGAATAGCGTGATCACCGAGATGACCGTGATGGTAAGGCCGGTAAACCCCTTCCAGAAGAACGCGTAGGAAAACACCACCAGATAAATAAGCTGTGCCGTGCCGGCTTCCAAGGCGGCAAATCGGATGCCCGCCACCAGTCGCAGATAGCTCACCACCAAAAAAATGGAGACGACGGAAGAGATCGCCATAGCGGCGTGAATCGAGATATGGTCGACAAGATAGGCAAGAAGCAGATGAAAGGCGAAGAACGCTGCCGCGAGGAAGAAATAATTCATGGGATGAAGATCGATACCTCGCAGGGTGGTGATGATGAACATCAGAAAAAAGAAGAAAAACAGCGATACGGGAGCGAAGTAGCTGATTTCTCCAGCAAGCGGGCCAGGCTGTAGTTTTTCCGGCATCTCCATTCCGATCTGGAATCCGGAGACCAAGTCGGAATACCGCCAGTTAAGTTCCCAGCCATCGGCAGTTTCTTTTTTGGTCGTGGGCGAAAGCGTATCGTCTGCGAAGTCGATGTCTTTGAAATTTGTGTGCATGACGAGCGAGAAGTCGTGGACCTGCGCGATTCCCTCGGCAAGCTTGTAGCGCCAGCGGTCCATGCCGTGGGAGCGATAGGCGACGTGGAGCAGGGCCGTCTGCCCAGG
>Ga0181530_10001664_pt1 | contig 27564 bp, 19 predicted proteins | sample PEATcosm2014_Bin_42_FD_119769 | JGI IMG/M metagenome (GOLD analysis project Ga0181530, IMG submission 119769) | Peatland microbial communities from MTU Mesocosm Facility, Houghton, MI, USA - PEATcosm2014_Bin10_60_metaG | ecosystem: Environmental > Terrestrial > Soil > Wetlands > Peat | place... | reverse complement strand
AGTCATATTGGAGATAGAGGGCCGGGTGGAGGGCGTCGCGCCCGTTGGCGTCGCGTTCCCCTTCAAAGACGCCGCCGCGATACTGGAAGTGATCGTTGAAGAAGTAGCCTCTGGCCTGCAATCCCATATCGCGAAATCCGGATTCCTGCAGCGCGGAGATGCTGATGGTGGAGACGGCGCTGAAATCGAGGGTGTAGAGGGAGAACGGAGACTGCAGGTTCTGGCGCGAGCTGGGCAGCAGCATTTCACCGCCCGTGAGCGCGAAGTAGTTGTTCACCTTGTATTCGAGCCATGCGTCCTGAATGATAAAGCCCGTGGACAGGTTCTTGGGGGTAAGGCCGAGTTTGGGATCGTCGGTGTCGAAGAAGAAGCTGATGTTCGGGCCGAAGTTGCCGCCTAGCAGGAAGCGGGCGCGGCGAAGCTCGAAACTTTGGGAATAGCCCTGGTTGCCGGCCGTGGCGGCGGTGGCATCCTGCAGCCAGTCGGTCCAGAACTGGCCCCCAAAACCGAAGTTGATGGTCACATCGTCGTTCTTGATCTGAATCTGTGCCGAAGCAGGCGCGGCGACGAGCGCAAACATCAGTACGCCGACCATTCCGCTGAGCAGCGAACGCCGGAAGAGAGTAGTCGATATTTTCATCGTTCTTGTTTTTGGTCATTCGCGGTGCGATCTGTGCTCACTTCGTCACCACCGGAATCATCCATGGGAATACATAAGCCATCAGAAACACCACGACGCCCACCAGGCCAGCAAGAACCATGCTGTGCAGGAAAACATAACGCAGAATGCTTCCTTCGTTGCCCTGTTGCCCGGTAGCCACACCGGCAACCACGATGCTTTGGGCGTCGATCATTTTGCCCATGACGCCGCCGGCGCTGTTGGCCGCGGCTGCGAGCACGGGCGCCACACCTACTTGCCGGGCTGTAATCTGCTGTAACCCGCCGAACAGGACGTTGGAAGAAGTATCGCTGCCGGTCAAGGCCACGCCGAGCCAGCCGAGCAGGGGGGAAAAGAACGGGAAAAGGACGCCGGTGGAGGCAAAGGCAAGACCCATGGTGGCGTCGAGGCCTGCATAGCGGGTGGAAAAGCCCAACGCGAGCATGGCGCCGATGGTGAGCAGCGACTTTCGGATGCGCATCAGCGTTCCCGCGAAAACTCCCAGGAGTTGAAGCGGCGTGAAGCCCAACAACAATCCGCTGGCGCCGCCGGCCAGCAGCAGGCTGGTGCCGGTGGCCGAAGCCCAATTGAAGACGAAAATCGCCGGCTCGGCGGTCGCCTTGGCGACTACCGGCGGCGTGCGAGTGACTGCCTTATGAAGACCCGGGACCGCGATACTGATGGAGGAAATGCCGCTGAGGAAGTTGGGATGGCCGGCGGGTCCACCGTTCAGAAAAGTCTTGACCGGGGTGAGTCCCCAGGCGAATACGAACAGAGAAAGCAGAACCCAGGGCATCCAGGCCCTGAGCTGGCGGTCTCCGGTATGGACCGGGCGGCTGGCATGTTCCGCGGCGCGCGCCGCCCCGTCTTCATGCTCGAAAGACCAGATGGAGTCCGGCTGCCAGAAGTTGAGCAGCACGATCAGCGCCAGGATGGAAGCCAGGGAGGCGCCGATGGCCGCGAGCGACGGTCCGATGTAGTTGCTGATGGCGAACTGAACGCCGCCGAAAGTCAGGCCGACCGTGAGACAAGCCGGCCAGACTTCCATCGTTTGCCTGCGCCCGCACATGGTCCAAACCACCCAGAACGGAACGACGACGCAGAACAGTACTAGGATGCGGCCCACCATGGCGCTCAGCAGGTCCACCGGCAAACCGGTGACGGTGGCGAGCGTAATGACGGGAATCCCCAGCGCTCCGAAGGCCACCGGGGCGGTGTTGGCAATCAGGGCCAGGCCGGCCGCCTGGAGCGGCCGGAAACCCAGCCCGATGAGCATGGCGGCGGAAATGGCGACCGGGGTTCCGAAGCCCGCGGCGCCTTCAATAAAAGCTCCAAAGCAGAAGGCGATCAGGAGCACTTGCAAGCGGCGGTCGCTGCCGACGCCGGCGATGGCATCTTTGACCACCTCGAAATCGCCGGACTTGACGGTCACGTCATATAAGAAGATGGCCCCCAGGACGATCCAGCCAATGGGGAAGAGACCGTAGGCAGCTCCCATGAGGGCGGCGGAGCCGGCAAGTTGGGCCGGCATGCCGAAGACCAGGGTGGCGACCGCCAACGAGGCAGCCAACCCGGATAGGGCAGCCCAGTGAGTCGTCACGTGGCCGAACGCCAGGAGCCCGAGCAGAACCACGACCGGGATGGCTGCCACCAGAGCGGATAGCGCAAGGCTGCCAGCCACCGGGGTATAGATTTGGGTCCACGTAAGCATTTAAGACCTGAAACTCCCTATATGGAACCGCCCCACAGGTGTTACACCCGCCGCCAATTGGGTAATTGACTACGACCAACCCAATGACCGGCGCGAGAGTGTTCCATTTCGTGTCAATCTTTGTGCTCCAGGTGACGACGTAGCCCGAGAAGCCTATAGCAGTTTCGCTATTTAAGATTCCAAACTCTTAGTTGTTTAATACCACAGTATATGAAAGTGTGAAAATCAGGTAAAACACCGAAGGTTAACAAGATATTGACGGAGCGTCAGTCGTTGCGGGTGTACGTGGGGCCCCTAAGGCTATTGGAACGTGCGGCTTGGGCCAAACACTTACGCCCGGTCCTGGCTTTCGTGACTCCCAAATCCCGCAGGGATTTCAAGGGCGAAGCCCTTGGCGAAGCAGAGCCGCGACCGTGAGGGAGCGGCTCCGGAATCAGGAGACTAGATGGAGGTGAGACCTTCGCGGAGGGCGTAGCGCGTCAGTTCGATGGTGCTGTGAATTTCCAGCTTGTCCATCACGTTCTGGCGGTGGGATTCCACGGTCTTGGAGCTGATGTTGAGCATGTGGGCGATTTCCTTGACACGCTTGCCATCTGCAAGCAATAGGAGAACCTCCTGCTCGCGCGCGGTGAGCATGTGAAGGGGCGAGAGGGGAGTACGCTCCTGCGAACTGGCCTGGCGCACGAAATCTTCCACCAGCGTTCCCGTAATCGCCGCGCTCAGATAGGGCCGGTCTGCCATCACCGTGCGCACGGCCTGGTTCAGCTCTTCGAAAGCACTGTCTTTCACCAGGTATCCCTGGGCTCCGGCGCGGACCATCTCGCTGACGAAGCGCCGGTCGGAGTGCATGGAAAGCGCGATCACCTTGGTGGCGGGCAGATCCTCGCGAATCAGCCGGGTGGCGGCGACGCCATCCATGCCGGGCATCACCACGTCCATAATGACCACATCCGGCCGCAACTGGCGCGCCAGGGCTACAACTTCTTCACCGCCGGAGGCCTCGCCCACGACGGAGATATCGGGTTGCTGCGCCAGCAGGCTGCGCAGTCCTTCCCGCAAAATCCGATGATCATCGGCCAGTAGAATTCTGATGCTCATATTCGGTTTCCATATTCCTGGCGGCGGTATCCAGCGGGAGGCGGATTTTGACGGCTGTCCCCGAGTTGGGTTGCGATCGCAGCCCCATGCGGCCGCCGAGATCGGACACGCGCTCCTGGATGTTGAATAATCCGAAGCCATCCTGGGCATGCGCGGTCCCCACAGCCCAATCCGAGTCGGCGCTCAGGCGTGGCCTGGGGAAGCCTTTTCCATTATCTTTGACCAGGACATCCACCCAATCCTCCAGCCAGCGGAGACGCACGGCGACTTGCGTGGCGCAGGCGTGCTTGGCGACATTCACAAGCAACTCGCGCACCGCCGAAAAAAGGAAGACGCTGCTTTCCTCGTGGAGGACGCCGGATTCTCCCTGGCGTGTAAAGACCACCCGGTAAGCGTACTGTCTTTCCATGTTCTCGGCCAGCCATTGCAGAGCCGCTTCCAGGCCCAACTGGTAGAGCACCGGGGGGCTCAACTGGTAGGTCAGGGAGCGGGTCTGTTGCAGGGCCTCCTCCACCAGGCCCTGGACTTCGGCGACCCGCGGCTGGAGCGGCTCGTCCGGAGCCACCGTTCCAAGCGGCCCGAGTTTCATCTTGACGGTGGCCAGCAGTTGTCCCAGGTTTTCGTGAAGCTGGGCGGCGATGGCCTTGCGCTCGCGCGCCTCCACCACGGTGAGTTCGGCCGCCAGCTTGCGCAGCTTGCCGCGATACTGCTCCAGTTTCCGGCTGGTGCGGGTTTCCTCGGTGATGTCGCGAACCACGCTCACCCACCGGATCATCATGCCCTCCTCGTCGTAGAGCGGCATCACGCTGTGCTGGGTGGAAAAGATTTCCCCGTTCTTGCGTTTCATATGAAAGGCGGCAATGTGCAAGTAGCCCTTCTCGCGGATGGCGGGCTGGGCCAACTCCCGGAAGTGCAGGAAGGCCGCGTCATCGACATGCAGCAGCCGGATGGACTTTCCCACCAGCTCCTCGCGCGAGTAGCCAAACAGCTTGATGGCCGCGGGATTGCAGTCCACAATCAGGCGCGTGTCCGACGTGATGATAAACAGCGCGTCACGCAGGCTGGCGAAGGTCTTCCGGAGCAACTGCTGGGATTCCCGCAAGGCTCTTTCGGTGCCCTGGCGCTTCAGAATATCCAGCCGCAGGCGGCTGTTGAGGTCTTCCAGTTGCGCCGAGCGGCTGGTGACCAGCTCTTCCAGGTGTTGCTGGTGTTCCCAGAGCGCCTTCTCGGCCGCCCTTCTGCGGCGCACATTCAGCACCAGAATCGAATTGACGACGATCAGAAACAGGGACAGCCCCATGGCCATCAACGAGGCGGTGCGATGCCGCAGAAAGAACGACTCCGGCTGGTTGACGATCTGGCTGCCCTTGGGAAGTGCGCTGAAGCGGATGCCCCACCGCTGCAATTGGGCGTAATCGAATATGTAGCGGTTGGGCCGGTCGGGAGAGAACCTCACCACCGGGATGGTGTCGGCGGATTCGCCGCGCAGCACGCGCAAAGCGATCTTGCCGGCCGTCTCGCCCTGGTAGAAACCGCTAATCAACTTTCCGCCGACGATCCCGAAGCCCAGGTTGAAATCCCACGCGCCGTAAACCGGCGCGGCGCTGGCCCCGGCAATCGCGGCGGCGCTCTGGTCGTATTCGAAGAACCGGCCAGTGCGATCGCGCGAAAAGAAGGAATAGAAGACCAGGCTGTGAGCCGGCAGTTTCCTGAGGGTGTCCAACAGCTCCGGCATGCTGTAGTTCTCCAGAAACGTGAAGTCCACGCTGCCGGCGTAAGAAGGCATCAGCTTCACGATTTCGTCGTGAACCGTCTGCCCGGTTTCGGTCACCTCGTTGACCACGTAGACATGATCGGTTTCCGGGTGCAGGCGCAGCGCCAGTTCCAGCGTATCCTTCACGTCGGCCTCTTCACTGACGCCGGTAAACAGGCGATGTCCTTTGAGGTCGTCCTGCTGGAAATAGCTGACGCCGCAGAACACCACCGGGGTGCCGGGGAAGAGCCGGTCCCGGTACTGGCGCAGGAAATCGAAAGCGTTGTTGTCGGTGGAGACAATTACATCGAAGTGATGAGAGGCAAGCCGCTGGCGATAGACCTCGGAGAGCTGCTCCAGCGAATCGCGCCCGGCAAAACGCTTGGTGTCCATGTATTCGATGTAGATGTTGGCGGCGCCCAATACCGGGGAAAGCACCGAATCAATGCCGCGATTCTCGTCGTCGGTCCACCGGTACCCTTTGTAATAGGAGTGGAGGATGAGAGCGGTTTTGTTCTGCAGGGAAGCGTCCGCGGGCGTAGAACCTGGGGAATCGCCGGCCAGCAAATGCGCTGTGGCGCCGAAAATGGCCCAAAACAGAGCGTTGCGAAGCACCAGACACCCTCTAACGCGGCAACCGGCGGCGCGGCCTGCTGTCACACACCGAGAAGACTCTCAGGTATAACACGGATACTACCATGCGGCGCCGTCGGGTGGCGCATTTGGGATTAACGGCTACTTTCCTTCGCGAATCTGCTGGCTCAAATACCGCTCGTAACCGATTTCCTGGATCTGGTGGATCTGGGCCTCCAGCCAATCGACGTGGCTCTCTTCGTCTTTCAGCAGCCGCTCGAAGAGCTCGCGCGACGCGTTGTCACCCTCGTCCCGGGAGATCTGGATCGACTTGTTGTACATGGCGACGGCGTTGATTTCCAGCTTGAGATCGCTCTCGATCTGCTCTTTCACGTTGGCGCCGACCGTGAGGTGCAACAGTTCGGTCAAGTTGGGCGCGCCATCCAAAAAGAGGATGCGCTCGATGAGGGCCTCGGCGTGTTTCATCTCGTCGATGGACTGCTTCTTGATAAAGCTGCCGAGTTTGTCGTACTTCCAGTTTTCGCACATCTCGGCGTGGAGGAAGTACTGGCTGATGGCCGTCAATTCTTCTTTCAAGGCGGCGTTCAGTTCGGCGATTACTTTTGGGCTTCCTTGCATAATGATTGGATTGTAAGTCGTTTGCACCGGTCCGGGCAACCGCCAGCAAATTGTCTTCTGCGACGACGCCGGCCGCGCCACCCACTACCGGTTTTCTGGAGTTTCAGGCACGGGCTACGAATCCCCGTAACCGTCGGCGGCAAGCCCCCCGTTCTTCATTTTGTGCGAAAGCCTCAGAACTTTCATCTGCCTTCGAGCGTCGGTGACGCAAACTCAAAATATTCTTACTCCCTTTCGTCCCCGTAACTTAAGACCCGGTTTCCCTGCCGCCACACCCGGGAATTTGGAGTTCGCCTGTCACAATGAAATCGGGTTGCCATGCGCCAGAAGCGGCTGGCGGGCGGCAGACAGATTGGGCTCGGCTGGCAATCGATATCTCCCTTGTTTTCTGTGGGCTGGTCCGTAAAATTGGGTTCGTTTGGTATTTTTGGTTTTTGGCTTCGTCGCCGCCCGTTTTCCCCGGCCGGTTCCGCCATCCATCTGTCGCTGACACGCAACTCACAGCCGCGGGGCGACTCGGTTCGGTTTCGTTGAGGAAGTGATATCTGATTTGTTTTCTTTCAGTTGCTCAGTGAATTGGGTTCGTTTGGTGCTTTTGATGGAACGTGAGTTGCCTCCCCTGCCCTGGCCGCGGCCGGTCTTTGACATCCACCCGCCACTGCTCCGCCGGGCCGAAGTTTTCTGTCTTCTGGCCTCCATATCCCGCGGGATATCAAGGGCCAAGCCGTTGCCCGGTCAGTGTTGCGTGGAGACGTCCTGGGTAGTGGGGAGTTTGGAAGCGTCCCAACCGCCGCCCAACGCCTGGATGAGCTGCACGGTCGCGGTCATGCGGCGGGTCAGCAGGTCGACGGCGGACTTTTCGTCCTGGACGGCGATGGTCTGGGTGGTGATGACTTGCAGGTAGTTGACCGTGCCGCCCTTGTATTGCTCGGTGGAGACCAGCAGGGAGCGCTGGGCGCTCTTGACGGCCTGATCCAGAATGGCCGCTTCGGATTCCAGAATGCGCAGGGCCGCGAGGTTGTCTTCCACCTGCTGGAATGCGGTCAGGACGGTCTGGCGATAGTTGGCTGCGGTGGCGTCGTATGCGGCCTCGGCCGATTGGACTTGCGCGCGCCGTTTGCCGGCGTCGAAAAGGGTCTGGGCCAGTTGCGGGCCGATCGACCAGAAGCGGCTGGGCCAGGTGATCCAGTTGATGAAGCTGGTGCTTTGCAGTCCACCCGACACAGCCAGGGTGAGTGCGGGGTAGAAGGCGGCTTTGGCGATGCCGATCTGCTCATTGGCGGATGCCACCTGTCGTTCGGATTCGGCGATATCGGGTCGCCGTTCCAGCAACGCGGATGGCACGGCGACCGGGATGGGCGGCGGCGCGGCTGTCAGGGTCATGGGAGGAATGGAGAGTTCCGCGGGCGCTTTGCCGATTAAAATGGCGATGGCGTGTTCGAATTGCGCGCGCGCCACACCCAGGTCGGTCAATTCCGCCTGGGTGGTGTAGACCTGGGTCTCGGCTTGGGCAACATCGCTATCGGAGGCCACGCCACCTTCGAAACGGTTCTTGGTGAGCGTCAGGTACTCCTTATAGGAGTCGACGGTCTGTTCCAGCAATTGGGTGTCGCCATCCAGGCCGTGGAGTTGAAAATAGTCGGACGCCAATTCGGTTTGATAGAGCAGGCGGGCGTTTTCCAACTGGGCGTCGGAGGCCTGCGCCAATGCGGCGCTGGAGGCGATAGTGCGGTGGATGCTGCCCCAGACGTCGGCGGTATAAGTGGCGTCCACGGGGAGTGTGTAGGTGCCAATTGGGCCCTCGTGGATGCCGCCGAGGCGGCTGGAGGCGTCCGATCCGATGACCGAGGGCGAGCTGGTGACGGTGGGAGACAGAGCCGAGCGGGCCACGCGCACGGCGGCCTTGGCGACACGGAATTGGGCTTCGGCGGCCAGAAGGTTCTGGTTGGAGACGCTGACCTGCTCTTCGAGCGCGTTGAGCGCCGCGTCGTGGAATACTTCCCACCACTTTCCGCGGAGGGCGCCATCGGCCGGCTGAGCGTTTTTCCAGCCTTCCGGAGGGTCTTCCTTGAAGCCCGCCGGAACGGCCACGGTGGGCTTCTGGTAAGGGGGCAGTTTCAGGCAGGCCCCGCAGAGGAGCGCTGCGACGGTGACGACCGGGAGCAGGAGCTTTCGCTGGGTCATAAGCGTCAGACCTCCGCGCCAATCGGCCCCGCATGGCTGGGATCTATACCCCGAAGCCGATACCACCATTGCTGCAGGCGGTCGAAGTAGAGGTAGACCACCGGGGTGGTGTAGAGGGTCAAGCACTGGCTGACAATCAGGCCGCCGATGATGGTGATGCCCAGCGGGCGGCGCAACTCGGAACCGGTTCCCCTGCCGAGGGCCAGCGGCAGAGCGCCCAACATGGCGGCAAAGGTGGTCATCATAATGGGCCGGAAGCGCAGCAGGCAAGCTTCGTAAATGGCGTCGCGGGGGCTCTTGTGCTCCTCGCGTTCGGCGGCAATCGCGAAATCCACCATCAGGATGCCGTTCTTCTTCACCAAACCGATTAAGAGGATGATGCCGATAATGGCGATTACGCTGAGATCGGTTTTGGTGAGCATCAACGCCAGCAGAGCGCCCACGCCGGCCGAGGGCAGGGTGGAAAGAATGGTGATGGGGTGAATATAGCTTTCATAGAGGATGCCGAGGACCAGGTAGACGGTGATGAGCGCGGAAAGGATGAGGATGGGCTCATTGCGGAGCGAATCCAGATAGGCCGCCGCAGTGCCGGCGTAGGTGGTCTGGATGGTTGGCGGCAGGCCGATCGTCCGGGCCGCGCCGGAAATAGCCTCGATCGCGTCGCTCAGGGCAACGCCTGGAAGGAGATTAAAGGAAACCGTGACGGCGGGGAAAAGGCCCTGGTGGTTGACGGAGAGCGGCGCGATCGCCGGTCCGAAATGGGCAAAAGCGCTGAGGGGAACCTGCTGGCCGGCGGGCGCGTGCACCCAGAGCTGATTCAGGATCTCGGGATTCTGCCAGTATTGGGGAGCCACTTCCATGACGACATGGTACTGATTGAGGGTCTTGAACATGGTGGAGACCTGACGCTGGCCGAAGGCGTCGTAGAGGGTGTCGTCGATCAGTTGCGGGGCAATACCGAAGCGTGCCGCGGTCGCGCGATCGTACTCAACCAGGGATTGCAGGCCACGGTTCTGCTGGTCGCTGCTCACGTCGGCGATGATATGGATGCCGCGCAATTGCTCCAGCATGCGCGGGCCGTATAAAGTGAGGTCGTCGAGGTTGTCGCCGCGCATGGTGAATTGCCACTGGGCGTTGGCTTGGCGGCCACCGACGCGGATGTCCTGGGAGGCCTGGAGATACAGGGTGGCGCCCGGGACGCGGGCGAGTTTGGGACGCAGGCGGGCGATGATGAGCTCGGCGTTGGTCTGGCGTTCCTCGAGCGGCTTGAGCGAGACGAACATACGGGCCGTGTTGGTGGCCCCGCCACCACCGCCGCCGCCGCCAGTGAATCCGTTGACGGTGTCCACCGCGGGGTCGGCGGCGACGATGTTGACCATTTGCAGGAGGATCTTGTTCATGGCCTGGAAAGAGGTGTCCTGGTCGGCTTGAATGGAGCCGCTCAGGCGCCCATTGTCCTGCTGCGGAAAGAAGCCTTTGGGTGCGCGGGTGAAGAGATAGACGTTGAGACCGATGGTGGCCAGCAGGACGAGCAGGGTGACGGCGGGATGGCGCAGCACCACCGAGAGCGTCTTGCCATACAACCCGACCACCCAGTTGAAGCCGCGCTCGGTCGAATTGTAAAGCCAGCCGTGGGATTCGTGGGTTCGGAGAAGGTGGGCGCACATCATGGGAGTGGCGGTGAGGGAGACCATCATGGAGACGGCGATGGCGACGGAGAGAGTGACGGCGAATTCGCGGAAGAGCCGGCCCACGATGCCGCCCATCAAGAGCAGGGGGATAAAGACCGCGACCAGCGAAATGCTCATGGTCACGACGGTGGCGCCGATTTCCTGGGCCCCTTTCAGGGCCGCGGCGAATGGATTCATTCCCTGTTCGAGATAGCGGGTGATGTTCTCGATGACCACGATGGCGTCGTCCACCACGAAGCCGGTCGAAATAGTGAGGGCCATCAACGACAGGTTGTCGAGGCTGTAGTTGAGCAGGTACATGACGCCGAAGGTGCCCAGCAGGGAGACGGGGACCGCGACGCTGGGGATGAAGGTGGCGCGGCCGCTCCGCAGGAAAACGAAGACCACCAGGATCACCAGGCCGATGGAGATGAGCAGAGTCCGTTCGACGTCGTGGACGGAGGCGCGAATGGTAACCGTCTGGTCCATGGCGATCTGGACGTGGATGGAGGCGGGGATAGCGGCTTCGAGCTGCGGCAGGGCGGCGCGGAGGCGATCGACGGTGTCGATGATATTCGCGTTGGGCTGGCGAGAGACGATGATGAGGACCGAGGGTTTCCCGTTGGCGTAGCCGGCGTTGCGCAGGTCTTCGACGGAATCGACGGCCTGGCCGATATCGGAGACGCGAACGGCGTTGCCGTTCTTGTAGCCCACGATGAGAGGGGCATACTCGACGGCCCGGAACATCTGATCGTTGGCGCCCACTTCCCAGATGCGATAGGCGTCGGCGAAATGGCCTTTGGGGGCGTTGGCATTGGCCGTGGAGAGCGTGTTGCGAACCTGTTCGAGGCCGATTCCATACTTATTCAGGGCGGCTGGGTTGAGTTCGATGCGCACGCCGGGCAGGGCGCTGCCGCCGACGTTGACCTGTCCGACGCCCTGCACCTGGGCAATCTTCTGAGCCATGATGGTGGAGGCCGCGTCATACATCTGGCCCTTGCTCAGCACGTCCGAAGTGAGAGCCAGCATGAAGATCGGCGAATCCGCCGGATTCACCTTGCGGTAATTGGGATTGCTGGGGAGATTGGTGGGCAGATAGCCGCGGGCGGCGGCGATGGCGGCCTGCACATCGCGGGCCGCGGCGTCGATGTTGCGGTTCAGATCGAACTGCAAGGTGATGCTGCAGGAGCCCAGCGTGCTCGAGGAGGTCATCTCGGTGACGGCCGCAATGCGCCCGAACTGGCGTTCGAGCGGGGTGGCGACGGAAGAGGCCATGGTCTCCGGACTGGCGCCGGGCAGCGAGGCATTTACCGAGATGGTGGGAAAGTCCACTTGCGGCAGAGGCGATACCGGGAGGATGCGGAAGGCCACGGCGCCCGCCAGACCGATGGCCACGACCAACAACGTGGTGGCGACCGGTCTGTGGATGAAGGGAGACGACAGGCTCATGGATCACTCCGCCGGAAGAGGCTCCATGGCACGGCCGGCGCCGGGGGAAATTCGCCGCGCCAGCCGGTCGAAGAAGAGGTAGATGACGGGGGTGGTGTAGAGCGTGAGCAACTGGCTGATGCACAGACCGCCGATGATGGTGATGCCCAGAGGCTTGCGCAACTCCGAACCCGTGCCGCTGCCGAAAGCCAGGGGAACCGCCCCCAGCAAGGCCGCCATGGTGGTCATCATGATAGGGCGGAAGCGCAGCAGACAGGCCTGATAAATGGCCTCATCCGGCGGGCGGCCTTCCTTGCGTTCGGCGTCGAGCGCGAAATCGATCATCATGATCGCGTTCTTCCCCACAATGCCGATCAGCAGCACCATGCCGATGAGAGCGATCACGCTGAAATCGTAGTGGCAGATGTTGAGAGCCAGCAGCGCGCCGACGCCGGCCGAGGGCAGGGTGGAGAGAATGGTGACCGGATGGATGTAGCTCTCATAGAGCACACCCAGCACGATGTAGACCGTGACGAGGGCCGCCAGAATCAGTATGGGCTCATTGGCCAGGGAGGCCTGGAAAGCCTGCGCCGAGCCTTGAAACGCGGCTTGCACGCTGAGCGGCATGCCGATATCGTTTTTGGCCTGGTTGACCGCCTTCACCGCATCCCCCAGCGACGCGTTGGGGGCGAGATTGAAGGAGAAGGTAATCACGGGAAACTGGCCCTGGTGGTTGACGGTGATGGGGACGGCGATGTTCTCGGTGTGGCTGAAGGCGCCCAGCGGGACTTGGCTGGCGGGCGCGAAGACCGCGGAAGAAGCGATGGTAGTGCCGCCGAATGAGGCGCTGGACGCAGTGGACGTGGTGGTGGGCGGGGCGGAAGTGGCGGCGCTTTGCCCTGCTCTGGCGGTGGCAATGGACGACGAGCCGCCCGAGACCATACCGGACGCGGCGCCCGCCGACCCGGCGCCGGTGCGGATGTAGAGATTGCGCAGGTCGATGGGGTTTTGCTGGAACGAGGGTTTGACTTCCAGCACGACGTGGTATTGGTTGAGCTGGGTGAACATGGTGGAGACCTCGCGCTGGCCGTAGGCGTCGTAAAGCGTCTGGTCGATGGCGGAAGTGGTGATTCCGAGGCGCGCGGCGGTGTCGCGGTCGAATACCAGGCTGGTGCGAAGACCCTGCACCTGCTGATCGGTGGCGACATCCCGCAGTTCGGACGATTGCTGCAGGCGCGCGAGGAATTTGGGAGCGTAGCTGTTCAACTCCTCGGCGTTGGGATCCTCCAGGGTGTATTGAAACTCCGTGCGGCTGACGCGATCTTCCACGGTGAGGTCCTGGACGGGCTGCATGAAGAGGGTGACACCGGCCACCTCGTTGAGTTTCGGCTGCAAGCGGCGAATGACGTCGCTGGCGTTGATTTTGCGGTCGTCGAGGGGTTTCAGATTGATCAGGATGCGTCCGCTGTTGAGCGTGGTGTTGGTGCCGTCGATGCCGATGAAGGAGGAAAGACTGTCCACCGCGGGATCGGTGAGGATGATCTTGGTCAGTTGCTGCTGCAACGTGGACATTTCCTGAAAGGAAGCCGTCTGGGAGGCTTCCGAGACGCCCTGAATGACGCCGGTATCCTGGATGGGGAAGAAGCCCTTGGGAATCTTCTCGAACATGTAGATGGTGAGGGCCAGAGTGCCCACGGCCACCAGCAGCGTGGAGGTCCGCCAGCGGAGCACGAACTCGAGGCCCCTGCCGTAGAAGGCGATGACGGCCTCAAAGGCGCGCTCGGAGGCGCGGTACAAACGGCCCTGGCTGGCTTCGGGGGTGTGCTTGAGCAACTTCGAGCACATCATGGGAGTGAGGGTCAGCGAGACGATGGCCGAGACCAGGATGGTGACGCTCAAGGTCACGGCAAATTCCCGGAACAGGCGGCCGACGATATCGCCCATGAAGAGCAGCGGAATCAGCACGGCGATCAGCGAAATGGTCAGCGAAACGATGGTGAAGCCAATCTGCTCGGCGCCGCGCAGGGCGGCCCGCAAAGCCGGCTCGCCGGCTTCAATGTAGCGGACGATGTTCTCGATCATCACGATGGCGTCGTCCACCACGAAGCCGGTGGAGATGGTGAGCGCCATCAGGGTGAGATTGTTGAGGCTGTATCCGAGCAGATACATGACGCCAAACGTGCCTACCAGGGAGAGCGGCACGGCGGCGGCGGGGATGATGGTGGCGGACAGGTTGCGCAGAAACAGGAACATGACCATCACCACCAGGGCTACCGTGAGCAGCAACTCGAACTGCACGTCGGTGACCGACGCGCGGATGGTGGTGGTGCGGTCGGTGAGAATGCTCACCGTGACGGACGCGGGCAGGGTGTTAGTCAGTTGAGGCAGCAGCAACTTGATGCGATCGACCACCGCAATGATGTTGGCGCCGGGCTGCCGCTGGATGTTCATGACGACGGCTGGGGTCTCGTTCATCCAGGCGGCCTGGCGGATGTTCTCGGCATCATCCACCACGCCGGCGACGTCGGTCAGCTTGACGGGCGCGCCGTTGCGGTAGGCGATGATCAAGGGACGGTAGTCGGCCGAGGAGAGCAACTGGTCGTTGGCGCCGATCTGGTAGGACTGGTGGGCGCCATCGAAGTTTCCCTTGGCCTGGTTGACGTTAGCGGCCACCAGGGCGGCGCGAAGATCCTCCAGGTTCAGACCGTAGGAGGCCATGGCGGTGGGATTCGCCTGGATGCGGACAGCCGGCTTTTGGCCGCCGCTGATGCTGACCAGTCCGACGCCCGGCAGTTGCGAGATCTTGGGCGCCAGGCGCGTGTCGGCCAGGTCCTCCACCTTGGAGAGGGGCATGTCGTCGGAGGTAAGGGCGAGCGTCAGGATGGGAGTGTCGGCGGGGTTGGTCTTGGCGTAGATGGGTGGAATGGGAAGGTCGGCCGGCAGAAACGTGCCGGCCGCGTTGATGGACTGCTGCACTTCCTGCTCGGCGACGTCGATGTTGAGGCTGAGGTTGAATTGCAGAGTGATGACGGAGCTGCCGTCGGAGCTGGTGGAGGTCATCTGCTGGAGGCCGGGCACCTGGCCGAACTGGCGCTCCAGCGGCGCCGTGACGGAAGAAGCCATCACGTCGGGGCTGGCGCCGGGATAGAAAGTGATTACCTGGATGATGGGGTAATCGACTTCCGGCAGGGCGGAAACCGGCAGTTGCAAGTAGCCCACCGCGCCAGCCAGCAGAATACCCACCATCAGCAAGGAAGTCGCGACCGGCCGTAAGATAAACGTCCGGGACGGACTCACTTCTTCTTCCCTCCGGACTTCGCGGCAGGTTGCCCAGACGCGGCGGCGGGTTGCTCGTCGGCGATCTGGGCGCGGACCGGCGCGCCTTCGATCAGCCGGTCCACACCGGTCATGACGACCACTTCTCCGGGAGCGACGCCCGAAGTGATTTCGGTTACGTCGCCCTGCGTGACACCCTCGGTAATGGCACGGTCGGTCACGGTGGAATCGTCTTTCACTACCCAGACATATTCGGTCGTGCTGGTTCGCTGGATCGCCGCGGTGGGGATGAGGGTGATAGCGGACTTCTCTTCCACCAGCAGGTGCACGTTGACGAACTGGTTGGGGAAGAGCGCATCGTCGTTGTTGTCGAAGGTGGCGCGCAGGCGCAGCGTGCCGGTGGACGGGTCGATCTGGTTGTCGACGCTGGTGAGCGTACCGGTGGCAAGCTTCTGGTGATCGGCGCGGTCATAGGCGTCGGCCTCGAGATGCTGGCCGGCGTTGAGTTTGCGAAGAACCACGGGCAGTTGATCCTCGGCCAGCGTAAACAGCGCGCTGATGGGTTGAATCTGGGTGATGACCAGCAAACCATTGGTGTCGCTGGCATGGACGATGTTGCCGGGATCCACCAGGCGCAACCCGATGCGGCCGGTGAGAGGCGAGGTGATCTTGCAATAAGTGAGATTCAGTTTGACGCTGTCGATGACGCCCTGGTCGGCCTTCACGGTTCCCTCAGCCTGCCCAAGGGTGGCCTTCTGGGTAGCGTAGATTTGTTCCTGAATAGCGTTCTGCTTGAGCAGTTTTTCGTAGCGTGTCAGATCGACGCGGGCATTGTCGAGAGTGGCCTGGTCCTTGAGCAACTGGCCCTCGGCCTGCTCCAACATGACTTCAAACGGGCGGGGATCGAGTTCCAGCAGCAGATCGCCTTCATGGACCAGGTCGCCTTCCTTGAAATGGACGCTCATCAACTGACCGTCCACGCGGCTTTTCACCGTAACGGTGGAGATGGGGGTGACGGCTCCCAGGCCGGGATAGTAGACGCCGATATTGCCCTTGCGGGCGCGCGCAGCCACCACGGGGGTAGCGACCGCACTCTTCTTTGGGCTCTTGGCCGGGCTGGCGACCGTGCCGGCGGAGGCATTGCTTCCCCGCTGCCAGAAAACGAAGGCGGCCACCGCCACGACGAGCAGAATGGCCAGCATAATTCTTCTCCCCCAATGGGCGCGGGGCTTGGTTGTTTTTGCCGCTTCGGCGCTTGGCGTCGAAGCGCCGGGGCGATTTACTGTTTCAGACGGCATAGATGCTACTACAGATGCTACTAGACCCAATGGTTTTAGCGCCACATCCCGTTGTGACCGAGGAGTGTAGGTGATAGCCAGACTCAGACAGTGCAGTATGCGGCTAACAGGCGCGTTCTACAGCCATTTTACCCCCGCGGGCGGCAAGGCAGCGCAGAATTGGGCCGGGCGGTGGAGGCTCTTTGGAGCTATAGTGCTGGACCGGACAGGACCGGAAAACCACCACCCAAAGCGCGTGGCAAGGGCCCGATGCTGGGTTCCGCGGTCAAGCGGAGGGGATGGGGCTGAGTCAACCGCGCGTGAGTTTGCGTCGGATGAGCAGCGCCAGGCCGGAACCGAACAGGAGCAGCGAGCCGGGCTCGGGGGTGTCCGAAAGGTTGAAGTTGTCCATGAAGCCGTCGTCGTTTTCGTTCGCCGGCCCACCAAACCCGTCAAAGAGGCTATCGGAGTACGAAGACACGTCCGCACCGTTGCAGGGTCCGGAATTATTGCCGCAGAAAGGTGCCCCAGCCTGCACCAGAGATCCGTTCAGATAAAAGCTGTACGTCTGCGCAGTCATATCGAACAGGAAATTGAAATTGTTCCACGTGTTTAGGGCGATGGTGCCGACCTGCGGAAAGCTGCCGGTGATGAGGTCGATATCGTCGGTGGCGGGAAGGACGGCATCGGGATATAGGTCAACGCCGCCAATAAACCCAGTTAAGGCCGGGCCGGTTGCTGCAAACTGCCATCCGCCCTCAGTCGAACTGCTGGAGATATACAGCTCAGCGGAAAGATCGATCATCGGGCCGCTTGGCGAGTCGGCGTGGAATGGGCCGGACTGCGAGGCGCTGCCGGGGCCATTTACAAAGACCGCCTGGGAACCGGCATATACAAACGAATTTTCTACTGTAATGATGGTGGAACCAAACGCTGACCAGCCATCCTGCCCCACCAGATCACCGATGGTGAAGGGCGGATTTTCAAATCCGGTAGCATAGACCACTCCGGCATGTGCTGCCGGGACGGAAATCAAGGCAAACAAAGCCAGCCCAAGAGCCAAACGGGCCATTTTCTTGACCCGGGCGGTAAGCGACATCATCCAGTTTTCCTCCGTGGGGGGAAGTATACCAAGGCTCTTCGGATGGCGCCAGTTACAAAATCCCGAATTAGTACTATAGTGGCCCCAAAGAGCCATTTCAGGCAGCCGCAAAATTCCTACTTTACCGGCGTCAGTCCCAGGCCGGGAGTTTTGGGGAGAATGAGCTTGCCCTTTTCCACCCGCACGCCATGGAAAGGGTCGTTCGAGATCAGCAGGTTGCCGTCGAGATCCGCGTAATCCACCAGGGGCGAAAGATGGGCGGCCGCGGTGACCGACACGGAACTCGACACCATGCAGCCAAGCATGGTCTTCATGCCGAGGGCCTTGGCGATCTGGATCATACGGAAGGCTTCCAGCATGCCGCCGCTCTTGTCGAGCTTGACGTTTACGCCGTCGAAGGCGTCGCGCAGCTTGGGAATGTCGCTCGCGCGCTGGCAGGCTTCGTCGGCGATCACGGGGATGTGGACGCGGCTGCGCACCCAGCGGGTTTCCTCGATCATCTCGGCGGGCATGGGCTGCTCGATGAACTCGACGCCCATCTTTTCGAGCCAGTTGATCTTGCGGACGGCCTCTTCCTTATCGGTCCAGCCCTCATTGGCATCCACGCGCAGCGGTTTCTGGGTGACGCTGCGCACGGCTTCAATGGTGGGCTCGTCGGTCGAGAGGCCGACCTTGACTTTGAGGATGGGGAAGTCTTCGGCCTCACGGGTTTTCTGTTTGGTGATCTCCGGAGTATCGATTCCGATGGAGAATGTGGTGAGCGGGGTATCGGCGGGGTCCAATCCGAAATAGCAATAGAGCGGAATTTTGAGTTTCTGCCCGACCCAGTCCATCAGGGCGATATCGATGGCGGCCTTGCCGGCCCATTCGCCCGGCACTCGCTGGAAGACCTCCGCCATGATCTTGCGAAACTGCATGGGGTCCGCGGAGAGCAGAAAATCGCGGACGCTTTCGGCGGCCTTGCGCGCGCCCAGAGCGTCCTCGTGGTAGCGGACGATAGGCGCGCCTTCGCCGTGCCCGGTGATGCCATCGCGGGTATAGGCGGTGTGCAGCGTGTCCCGATACTGGCTGGACGACATGGTGGTGGTCCAGGTGTGTTGCAGGTTCAGCCGCATAATGCTGGTTGTGAAGGCGGGCGCCGCCGCCCCGCCAGCCGCATTCATTCCACTCATCGCGCTCATGGCCGCCCCCGCTGTCAGGAAGTCCCGTCGCTTCATGATTTCTTTCTCCCAATATCCGATACGGATCAGAACCTAAGGATAACGCAGCGCGGCGGAGGCGCTACACGCCGTCGGATTTGGCCGTTCGCTCCCGCCAGAAGCTCTGCAGAAAGTACACCGCGAAACCGGCGCCCATGATCAGCCAGAAGTGGAGCACCCGCAGCGTCACCGCGAATACCGCGATGCCGGCGGCGCAGCCCCACATGAAAGTCTCTCCGCTGAACCCGTCCCACCAGTTCGCCCGCGTGCCGCCCGCCGGGACGCGGGGGCGAAATGCGGGCAGAAGCCGCGGGACCGCGCCGCAATAGCGGAGGAAGCCGGCGCCCGGCGATTCGGCCAGGCCGGCTTCCTCGCGCAGGATCAGGCGGTACATCACCAGGGTCATGCTAATCAGGATGAAGAAGAAGCCGGCCCGGCTGGCCATGGTCCCCATGCCGGCGGCCAGCAGGATATTGCCGAGGTAGAGCGGGTTGCGCACGTAGCGGTACGGGCCGTCGGCCACCAGGTTTTCGGAATGCAGGGCGCTGTCATGCACCACGGAGCTCTTCAGGTAAGCTTCGGCCCAGGAACGCAGGAGGGCCGCCGCGGTAACGGCGAGCGAGGCGGCGGCAAAGATGGCGCGGATGACGTAGTCGGCTCGCGGGGAACTCATGCCGGCCGGTCCCAGGATGAGACGCGTGAGCGCCTCGGCGGCGTTGACGTGATCGAGCGCGTATAGAGGGAAGCCGACGGCGAAGACTCCGCCAATGATCCAGAAGCGATTCTCAAATTCGGCTCGGGTGGCTTGGAACCTCATGGGATTCACACGGCTACATGGCTTTCTCGAAACCTAAACGCCAGCCTAGTTTTTCGGCGTCGAACCAGGATATCTCCGCACCGAACCAACTGGTGCGGGACAGCGCTTGATAGCGTTCGGGGCGCACCGCGGCCAGCACGAAGGCGCAGGGAGATTCACCAAACCGATCCAGCCGCAGGTACAGCCACGAGTCGGAATCGAGCGGCTGTGCCAGCACCACGGGCGCGCCCGCGAAAGAGGCCAGATGGGCGCCGAAGGCGGGGTCCGTCTGGCGGACGGGCTCGGGCAAGGCGTAGGCCCGGCGATAGCGCGCGATGGCGGCGTCCAAATCGCGCACGGCGATCACCACGCGGGAGATGCCGCGGAAATCCCCGCCGGCCGGCTTGCCCTGGGGAAAGGCGCGCAGGTCGCGCGATGTGAGGTCATGGATCAGAAACGGAAAGAACGCCCCGCGAACACCGCCGCCGATATCGGAAGTCTCCCAATCGAGGCGCACGCCGTCGGGCCGTTCACGGCCGCTGGCCACGGGCTCGGAAACCTGGATGCCGGCGGCCTTCAAGCGCCGGACCTCGGCCGGCAGGTCTTTTTCGCGGAGGGCCCAGGCGCAAGGGCCGGCATCGCCTTTCAGGAACCGGGCCCACACGTGCTGGCCGGCCAGGCGCGGGTCGGCATTCCGCCGGAGGGCCATCAACTCCAGGTAGGCGCCGTCGGGCAGGGGCGCCAGGGCCATCTCGGTGGTGTTGTTGATATGCGCGCCGCCGTACACGCTGGCTATGCCGATGGCGGCCAGGCCGGCTTGCAGTTTGCGAATATCGCTTCCGGCGACGGTCACATGGTCGATTTGAAAATCGGAGGCCGGGAGAATCATCGCCGGGAGCAGCATCGCGAAAACAGCCCGCATGGAGCGATTGTAAAGCTTCGGGAGCCGGTCAGGGAGCCGCCGGCGCCGCGCGCCGCTTCCACAGCCACCAGGCGACGCGGTAAAGCAGCAGCAGGCCGATCAGCGACCCATAAAGCGCCGGCAGCCGGATGTCGGACTTCACCAGCCAGTAGTAGTGCACCACCGCGCAAACCGCGCTGAGATAGACGAGGCGGTGCAGCGCCTGCCAGCGGCGGCCGCCCATGCGCCGCACCCAGCCGGCGGTGGAGGTGATCGCCAGAGGCAGCATCCCGAGAAATGCCACCAGGCCCGCAATGATGAAGCGCCGCTTCACAAAATCGCGGAGAATCTCGTGCATATCGAAAAACTTGTCCAGCCCGAACCAGGTGGAAAAGTGCAGGCACCCGTAAAAGAAGGCAAAGAGGCCGATCATGCGGCGGAACCGGATGAGATCGGGCAGGCGCAGGATGCGGCGCAAGGGCGTCACAGCCAAAGTGGCGACGAGCATGCGGATAGTCCAATCGCCCGTGAAGTGGGTGATGTACTCGATGGGGTTGGGCGTGAGGTCGCTGTTCCAGGCCCGCCACGCCAACCAGCACGCGGGGCAAAGACACAGCAGGAAGACCACCACTTTGACCCAGCGGCGTCTTAGCATGCTCTAGAAGTTCTTCTTCAAATCCATGCCGGAGTAGAGCGAGGCCACCTGGTCGGCATAACCATTGAACATCAGGGTGGGGCGCCGGCGCAGTTCGCCGAGACGGCGCTCGCTCGCCTGGCTCCAGCGCGGGTGATCGACGTTGGGATTCACGTTGGAGTAAAAGCCGTATTCGATCGGCTGCATGGTGTTCCAGGTGTTGGGCGGCATCTTTTCCACCAGCCGGATCTTCACGATGGACTTGATGCTCTTGAAGCCGTATTTCCAGGGCAGAACCATGCGGACGGGCGCGCCATCCTGCGGCGGCAAGGCATCGCCGTACATTCCCACGCACAGGAGCGCCAGCGGGTGCATGGCCTCGTCCAGCCGCAGCCCTTCGACGTATGGAAAGTCGATGCCGGCGTGCTGCGCTTCGGGCATTTCGCCGGGATTGTAATAGCTTTGAAACGCCACGAAGCGGGCCTTGGAAGTGGGCTGCACCAGGTTGAGCAGCGCGCTCAGCGAATAGCCGGCCCAGGGTACCACGATCGACCAGGCCTCCACGCAGCGATGGCGATAGATGCGCTCTTCCAGCGGCGCGAGCTTGAGGATCTCATCGATGGAGAACTTGCGCGGCTTGGCCGCTTCGCCTTCCACCGATACGGTCCAGGGGTAGGTCCTGAAGTTCCTGGCAAGGCGGGACGGCTCGTCCTTAGCGGTGCCAAACTCGTAAAAGTTGTTGTAGTGGGTGACGTCGGCTAAGGAGTTTTCCTTTTCGGTGGTGCTGAACGGGCTCTTGGCAAGGGTGGGAAATTTGCCGGCGGCGCGCGCCCGCGCCGAAGGCGAAAGGAGTTCGCGGCCCGCCAGAAACGCGGCGGGCATGGCGGCCAGGAACTTGCGGCGGCCCAGGTAGACGGCTTTGGGAGTGACCTCCGAATAACGGATATCCCCAGGTGTTTTGATCAGCATCGCTATTTCCACTATATCTCCAGATGCGCGCGGGCCAGTGCGGGACGCAGCTTTTCACAATTCCAGAGGGCCGGCTAAATCCGCCCCGAACCCCTGTCCCACAGTAGGGTTCCCGATAGGGGTCAGGCCATACTGCACTATTGCTCGGGCGGATTCGAACTGTTATAGTTGAGGCCGAACAAGCAGGATAAGGGCTGATTAGCGATTGTCGACCGGCGCCGATGGCGGTGACTGATCTCTTGTACCACCCCGGCGCCGGCAAGTTCCTGTCTTTGGCAAGCCGGGTTTTTTTGGCTCCCGCCCGCAGGTCAGGCTCAGGAGGTGTTATGGAGCGCTACAACGATCACCCCGTTCCCCTGGATGGCGACGCCGGCGCCCTCCGCCTGGGCCCAACGCCGAGGGCGCTCCTGACCGTGTTTGCGTGGAGGGTAACGGTCTTCCTGAGCGGCGCCGTGTAGCCGCCACCCAACGTGACGGCGATCGGGATATGCCGTTGCCGGGCACTCTGGATCACCAGCCAGTCGCGCCAATACAGGCCAATTTCGGTCAAGCCCAGGCAGCCGCCCAGCGGATCTTCCCAGTATGGATCGGCGCCCGCGACGTAGATGATGAGTTCCGGCTGGAAGACGGCCAGAAGAGGAACATAAGCCCGTTCCAACCGGGCGAGGTACTCTTCGTCACCCACGTCGTCTTCGAGGGTGATGTCAAGATCGGAATCCGGCTTGGCGGCGGGGTAGATCCCGGCGCTGTGCATGGAGAACGTGAAGACGGTCGGATCGCCCTGGAAGATCGTCGCCGTGCCGTTGCCCTGATGCGCATCCAGGTCCACGACCATCGCTCTCCGGATCGCTCCCTCCCGCTGCAGCGCGCGAATGGCCACTCCGACATCGTGCAGCGCGCAGAAACCTTCTCCGTGATCCGGAAAGGCATGATGGAAGCCGCCGCCGACATGAAAGCCGATGCCCTCGCGCAAGGCGAGCCGCGAAGCCAGCAGCGTTCCGCCGGTCCACAGCCAGAACGCATTCTGCAATCGCGGACACCAGGGAAGATCCAGGACGGCGCGCTCGGCCGGGCTAAGCAGGTTAAGCCGGAGCCGTTGGACATAACCAGGACCGTGGACCAGGAGCAGGTCGCGGTCGGGGATCGGATCCGGCGCTACGAAATCGTCGTCGCCGGCTATTCCCTCGGCGAGGAGCCGGCTCTGGAGCAAACCGTATTTCTTGAACGGGACGACGTTGCGGTGAGTTCCAAGATCCTCCACCTCGGCGTAGGCGAAGCGAAAAGGGGCGACGCAACTCCGCATTCCTCGCTGAGCTGCCTCGAATTGCATGTTGCTACCTTACGATTGGCCGACTCTTCAGCCTTTCCTGGTTGGTGGTGCGCAACACTCGTTGGCGGATCGACGCCAACCAATCGACCGGAACCCATTTGGGGACTGCCGGCTCCCGTTCAGTATATACCCAGGCACCGTCCTTTGATCCCGCGAGTTGAGTGTTGCGAGTTGACTTCCGCTGCCATTATGCCGGCGGGTGTTTCGCGCGTCTGCCCCAAAGGCGTGGGTCCCGCCAAGGCTATCCAGCATCTCAAGCGTCAGTTAGTCCTGGATTATCTCCACCTGGCTCGCCGGAAGCAGCCGTGCAAGAAGATGTCGGGGCCGGGTCGCAGCGAGCCAACTTCCCAACGTCGTGCCTGCGCCGCCAAAGACGGTCTGACGCCGCGCGGGCGACGATCCGCCACATCGCGAGGATTTCCGGCAAAGGAAGACGCGAGCTATGGTTCCCGCCCGACTGCCGTGTCGACCGGCATGCGGACCGTAAACGTAGTCCCTTTGCCAAGCTCGCTCTGGACGAAAATGGTCCCGCGATGGGTGGTTACGATTCCATAAGCTATCGACAAACCCAGGCCGGTGCCGTGGCTGCTCTCTTTGGTGGTGAAGAAGGGATCGAAGATGCGGTCAATCTCTTCGGGTGGTATGCCCTGACCAGTGTCGGAAATGGCCGCCTCGGCGGCATTGCTGGATCGGTCGTAGCGTGTCACGACGGTGATGGTACCGCGCTCGTTCATCGCTTGAACCGCATTCATCAGGATGTTCATGAACACTTGTTGGAACTGGGACCGGTCGGCGATGACGTGAGGCAGTTCCGGATCCAGGTTCCAAACGACGTCAATATTGAAGAACAAGGCCTGTCTTTCCACGAGTGCCAGCGTGTCCTGAAGAACTTTGTTGAGATCGACCGGCTCAGTATTGCCTTTCGACTGCCGGGAGAATTCCAGCAGCCCTTTGACGATGTCGCGGCAACGCTCGGTCTGGTGAATTACTTCCGCCAGGTTTTCGCGGTTCGGATCGTCTGGCGGCATGTCTTCGACGGTGAGGCCGGTGAGGGCCAGGATTCCGCCGAGCGGATTGTTGACCTCGTGCGCCACGCCGGCCGCAAGCATGCCGAGCGAGGCCAGCCTCTCCGATTGCGCCACTCTGGCCTGCATGGCCACGAGTTCCTCGGTTCGTTGTTTCACTTTTTCCTCCAGGGTTCCACCCCATTCCTCAAGATCGGCCTTCATCTGGCGGAGGCTCTTGAGCATGGCGTTGAAGGACTCCGCCAGCAGTGCGATCTCACCCGGTGAATTCGAGCGCACTTCCTGATCGAACCGGCCCGCGATGATGTTACGGGTGGCGGCGACCATCTCGCCGATCGGGCGGGTGATGTTATGGATCATGTAGTAGGTGATGCCGAGGATCAGCAGAAAGCCCAACGTGGCAATGCCAAAAAAGGAAAGGATCACGCGGTTGCGAATGGCCGTGTAGGTATTCTCGAGAATACCGACGGAGAGCATTCCGATCACATCCCCGTCATAGTTGCGAATGGGAGCATATTCGCTCATGTACCAGTCCTTCACCACAAAGGTCCGGCCTCTCCAGAGTTCACCGCGGTTCAAGACGGCTTCACGGATCTCAGCGGGCGCGCGCGTACCGACCGCCCGATCACCCGCCTTGGTTCTGACGTTGGTCGAAACCCGAACATCTTTCTCGAATATCGTGACCGATCCGCTGTCTACGTCCTTGAACCGGTCGCCGCGGAAGAGCAGTTCCCAAACGCGATCCACGATTCCAAAGTCCCCATTCAAGAGAATGCCGCCATAGAGGGCTCCCACGGGCTGCGCGGAGGCGCCCACGGGCGCGGCCACTACCAACGCCATACCCGGACTCTGGTCGCCGGCATCCGCACCGAGGTGAACCCGGGCGCGCAAGCCGGGATCTTCACTGCCGAGCAAGCTGGAAGGAAGAGTCTCAGTGGCGGCGGCAATTTTGCCGGCAAGGGCCGCTCTGACGACGCTAACCGAAGATGCGTCATCCCGGATGCGGCCGGGTTGCGAAACCCGGAATACAACATGTCCCTTTCGGTCCGTGAGGCTGAGGAAATCGAAGCCTAAGTCCTGGCGGATTCGCTCCAAATAGCCGGAAAGAGAGGTGGGATCGCCGCCGGCGAGATAATGCTGAACCGTGGTATTGGCCGCGGCAAACTCGACCGACAGTTTCAGCGCCTGGAGCTGCTGTTCATAAACCGTTCTGGCAGTCGCGAAATCGTGGTCGACCGCCCGCCGAGCCTGCATCATGATGGTGGAACTGACGATCCACGAGCCCACCAGCGACGTGGCCAAGCCTCCGGTGCCCAGAATGACCAGGTAGCTCCATATCAGCCTGGCCTTGAGCGACAGCCTGCCAGAAGCGAAATTCAAGCGCATGGCGTCTTTACCCCGGCTTGCCGATATGCTGGAGGATGTTCTCCATCAACTGCGCCATGTCCACCGGTTTTGCGAAGAACATGTCATGAGCGAGCCAGCCGCCGCTTGACGGGATTTCGAAGTCCGGAAGCCGCGTGCAAAACGAGCTGAGAACGAAAATCGGCACGTCCTTCAGGGCAGGGTCGCGGCGAATTTCCTGGATCGTGAAGAACCCTTCGGTTCTTTCGCCCATCATGATGTCCATGAGGATCAGGTCCGGCCGCTCCATCTTCGCCAGCTTGACGCCTTCCTTTCCGTCGTTGGCCCGGAAGACCTTGAGCCCGTTGGCTTCGAGGAAAGACGTTACCGCTTCCGAAAAATCCCGGTCGTCATCGACCATTAGAATCCGTTTCTGCTCCCGCATCGTTTTGACTCCCGATTCCCGTTTCCGGATCGTGTGCGGCCGGCAAGCGCACCCAAAAAACAGAGCCGGCGCCGACCTGGCTCTCGACATGAATCGTGCCGCCCATTTCCGAGACGATTCTTTTCGAGATGTGCAGCCCCAGACCGGTTCCCGCAGTCTTCTTGGCAGACTCATCCTTGACACGGAAAAACTCGTCGAAGAGAAACGGACGATATTTCTCCGCGATTCCGACGCCGGTGTCGGCGACAGCAATGACAACTTCCCCGGCGGAAACAGTGCCGGTAACGGTCACCCTTCCGCCGGGCCGGTTGTACTTGATGGCGTTCGTGATCAAATTATCAAACAGAACGCTGAGGCAGTTCCGGTCGCCCAACACGCATAAGCCGCTTTCCTGGACCTGGACTTCCAGCGAGACGCCCTCAGCGGCAGCGGTCTCCTGATACGCCTTCAGGATGTCGAGAATGATCTGGCCGAGATCGACTCGAATCCTTTCCTTCAACATCGCACCACCCTCTACCCGGGCCAGGGTAAGCCAGTCGGCGATCAGGTTCTGGAGTTCCTCGATTCGGGTCAGGCAACGGTTGATCCACTCGTGCTCCTTCGCCGGACTCTGGTCGAGGTGCTTCATTACATTCAGGTATTGATGTACGGCGACCAGCGGGGTGCGAAGCTGGTGGGCAACGAAGGTTACAAAGCGCCGCGTGAGCATGGCTCGCTCCAGCTCGTGGCGCTGGGACTCCAGCGCCAGCCGGCGGCGTTCCAGCCCGCGGTTCACAATCAATCGCAGCTCGTCCGGTGAAAACGGCTTGGGCAGAAAGTCATAGGCGCCGCACTTCATTGCCTGCACGGCAGTGTCGATGGTGGCGTATCCCGTGATCACCACGATGACGATTTGAGGGTCGATCTCGTGGACGCGGGAAAGGACTTCCATGCCGCTGATGCCGGGCATCTTGAGATCCACCACAACCATGTCCGGATTCAGCTTCGCAACGCCTTCCAGTCCGCGAGCCCCATCCTCAAAGGTTTCGGCACGAAGGCCCATTTTCGTCAGGATTTTCCCGCACGACAACCGCATGGCGTAATCGTCGTCGATGACGACTACCCCTGGCGACAGAACGGCCCCGCTCATGTCTCTCTCCCACGTGATCGACAAAGTCGACGGATATTCAGACCACTGCCTGCTTGCCCGCCCCCACCGCCTTTTCCAGAAGCCCGAGAAATTTGGGGATGTCGAGCGGCTTGGTAAGGTACCGGTCCGGCCGGATCATTTCGACTTCGGCAGACATCGGAAAGCGCTCGTCCGGGCTTTCCTCGATCGAAGAGATCATGAAGAGCGGGGTGTTCCGAAATTCCAAATACTCATCCTGATACTTGAGCGCATACGTAACGCCATAACCCTCGACAGTGGTTTCCATCATGATGTCCACGAGGATGGCGTCGGGTTTGTGCTCAAGCACCATGCGCAGGCCTTCGTGTCCGGAAGAGGCCTCAAGCAAGTGATAGCCGTGACCTTCGAGGAGAGATTTCACTGCGGCCCGAAAGTCGGAATCGT
>Ga0181530_10001663_pt1 | contig 27566 bp, 15 predicted proteins | sample PEATcosm2014_Bin_42_FD_119769 | JGI IMG/M metagenome (GOLD analysis project Ga0181530, IMG submission 119769) | Peatland microbial communities from MTU Mesocosm Facility, Houghton, MI, USA - PEATcosm2014_Bin10_60_metaG | ecosystem: Environmental > Terrestrial > Soil > Wetlands > Peat | place... | reverse complement strand
ATACCATGATTGACACACTGCGCTCCAACACTCGATCCAACTACAACTCACTGCAAACCCGTCTGGAAAAGCGCTTCAGCCATGGGTTGCAGTTCGAGGCCGCGTACACTTACTCCCACTCCCTGGACGACGCCTCCAGCGCCAGTCTGGGCTCGGCGAACAACGGGGATTTCCGCGATCAGACGAACCCCAATATGGAGTATGCCAACTCCGATTTCGACATTCGCCACCGCTTTGTTTTGAGCTATATGTACGATCTGCCTTTTGGCCGCGGGAAACTCCTCGGCAAAGGCTCTTCCGGTGTTTTGAACCAGATCATCGGAAACTGGCAACTGGCGGGCATATTCTCCGCCGCCACGGGCAATTGGTATACGGTCAGCGATACCAACAACCCCGGCGGCGCCGATTGCGGCGGTACGGTGGTTTGGAACTGCGCACGCCCCAACGTTGTCCAGAATCCAAATGGCCATCCCTGCGTTGCCGGCACGCTGTTTAATACCTGCGCCTTCGATGATTCGGCGATCCAGCCGGGAACGTTTGGAAATGCCGGGCGCAACATCGTCTTGGGGCCGGGCTACAAAACCTGGGACACGTCGCTGGTCAAGCAATTCCCGGTGCATGAGCAGATGCACTTTGAATTCCGGGCGGAGGTTTTCAACATACTGAACCATGTGAATTACTTATTTCAGCAATTTGGAGCGATCAGCGTAGAGCCGACGTCGTTGGAACTCGGCTCGGGCAACCTCGGACAGCCCCAGGCAGCCCGTAACCCGCGCGAGATCCAGCTTGCGCTGAAGTTTTATTTCTAATGAGAGCTCCCGGAGGCAGGCCCGGCATGAACCAGGGGACCGAAACGACAACTATGGCCCGGGCCTGCACTTCTGGATCGGAGGGTCCCGGGCAATCGACCGGCATCGGCTACAAAGCGGCCGTGGATGCCGACAGCAAGAAGACCATCCTGCTTAAGGACTTCCACCCCGAGTCGGCGCTGCATGCCGCCGCGCACGAAATCGAGCGCGCGAAGTTTCCCGTGATCGACGCGCACACCCACACCAACGATGCCGTGGGCATCGGAGATCGCGTCGATCCCAAGGAAATGGTCGCGCGCATGGACCGCCTCAACATCAAGACCATCGTCACCCTTACCGGGAGGTGGGGAGACAAGCTGCAGGCCATCATTGACAGCATGGTCAAGCCCTATCCAGGGCGCTTCGTCGTGTTTACCGAGTTGGACTGGTCGAAGATCGACGATCCTGATTTCAGCCAGCTGATGGTGCGCCACATCGGCGGCTCGGTTGCCCGCGGCGCGCGGGGGCTGAAAGTCCTGAAGGAACTCGGCCTTGGCGTTCGCGATTCCAGCGGCAAGCTCATCCCGATCGACGACCCGCGCCTGGACGCGGCCTGGGAAGAATGCGGACGGCTGGGCATCCCCGTGTTTATTCACGTGGCCGACCCGGAGGCATTCTTTCATCCTATCGATGCCCGCAATGAGCGCTACGAGGAACTCATCGAGCATCCCGACTGGAGTTTTTACGGCCCGCAGTTCCCGTCCATGCAGGAGTTGATGGAGCAGCGCGACCGAATGTTCGCCAAGCATCCACATACCACATTTGTGGCGGTGCATTTCGGCAGCTGGCCGGAGAACCTGGACTTTGTCGAGCAAACGTTGGAGAAATTTCCCAACGTCATGATCGACACCGGAGCGCGCGAAGGGGAACTCGGACGCCAGCCGCGGCGGACGCGCAAGATCTTCATGAAGTACTCCGGCCGCATCCTGTTTGGCACCGACGAAGGCGCGGGAGAAGCGATGTACCGGAACTATTTCCGTTGGCTCGAGACCAGGGACGAATACTTCCCTTACGCGCAATATCCGGCGCAAGGGCGCTGGATGATCTATGGCTTGGGCTTGCCCGATGACGTGCTGGAAAAGGTATATCACGGCAACGCGGAGAAGTTGTTTGGGAGGTTCAAGGGCGGGGAAGGGAACCCGGCGCGCGGAGTGCGAAGCAAAGTGCCGGCCAGTAAACGCGCCCGCAAATAGCGCTTGACAATTCCCGCGGCCAACGATGAGAGTTTCTATTCGAAATGAATCGCAATCTTATGAGTTCAGACACTCTACTCAACGAAGAACGGCGCCGTGAGATCCTTGGGATCTTGAACCGGGACGGCCGCGTGCTGGTCAAGGATCTGGCCCGGCATTTCCGTATTTCGCAGGTCACCATCCGCAAAGACCTGGAGTTTCTCGACGGCCAGGGGGGCATCCAGCGCACCCACGGAGGCGCGCTGCCGGTGGTGCAAGCCGGGGCGCTGCTCGATCCGACGCTGCGCGAGAAAGAGAAACTGCATCGCACGGAGAAGACCCAGATTGCCGACGCCGCGGTTCGTCTGGTGGAGGAAGGGCAGTCGGTATTGCTCGATTCCGGAACGACGACCACGGCCATTGCGCGCGCCCTGAAAGGCATGGCGCGGCTCACCGTGATCACCAACGCGATCAACATTGCGGCGGAACTGGCTGGGGCGCAGGCGGAAGTGATCCTGACCGGAGGCATGCTGCGCAAAAACTCGTTTTCTCTGGTCGGTTCGCTGGCCGAGTTGTCTTTGCGCCAACTCAGCGCCGACATTTTGTTCTTGGGCGTGGATGGATTCGACACCAAGGCTGGTCTTTTCACCCCAAACTTGTTCGAGTCCGAAGTGAACCGGGCCATGGTCGCAATCGCCCGCAGGACGGTCGTGGTTTGCGACTCGAGTAAGTTCGGGCGCCGCAGCCTGTGCAACATCATGCCGGTCGCCGCCGTCCATGAAGTGATCACCGACAAGCAGATCCCCAAGCGCGATTTGGACGCGTTGAAAGAGGCGGGAGTGAAGGTCACCCTGGTGTAAGCCTCTAACCTGGTGCGTAGTCAAGGATGTCAAAGGTCTGTTCCATGTCTAAACTCGATATTGCAATCGCCGGGGAAATCAATCTTGACCTGATCCTCTACGGTTTGCCCGAACAAATGCCGACGGAACGCGAACTGCTGGCCAGCGGCTTCACCATTACACTGGGCAGTTCCTCGGCCATTCTGGCGCATAATATGGCCGCTCTGGGCAGCCGCGTGGGGTTCGTTACCAAGGTCGGCGACGATTCTTTCGGGGCCCTGGCAATGGAACGCCTGCGTGAGCGCGGTGTGGACCTGGCGCACGTCGTGCATGGCGCCAGGTCCGGCGTGACCCTCATTTTGCCCCACGAATCCGGGCGCCACATCCTCACTTATCCCGGCACAATCTCGGAGCTGCGCTTGGACGATCTCGACCTCGAATACCTGGCGTCCGCCCGCCACTTCCACATCTCTTCGCTGTTTTTGCAGCGGAAACTGCTGCCGCATGTGCCCGAACTTTTCCGGCGGATGAAATCCGCCGGCCTGACCACCTCGCTCGACACCAATGACGATCCCGACGACCGCTGGGGCGGAGTTCTGGAAGAGGTCCTGCCGCACGTTGACATCCTGCTGCCGAACGAGCGCGAAGCCATGAAGTTGTCCCGGAGCGACGACCTGGAGACTGCGATCTTGCGGCTCGCGCAAAAGGTGGAAACGGTGGTGGTGAAGATGGGCGCCAGCGGTGCGATTGCCATCCGCGACGGGCGTCGACTCGCCGCGCCCGCCGTGCCGGTCGCGGTCATCGATCCGGTGGGCGCGGGCGACAGCTTCGACGCCGGGTTCCTCCACCAATTCCTGCGCGGCGCGGATCTCGCCACCAGCCTGGCCTATGGAAATTTGTGCGGCGCGTTCTCCACCACCGCCTGCGGCGGCACGGAAGCGTTCCGCGACGCCGCCAGGATGGAAGAATTTTTTCGGCGGGGCGACAGCGGAAGTCAACCGCGATAGATTTTGGACTCTGCACGATTGCAAACCATGGGTACCGGAGTAAGAAGCTCGCTGCGATGGCGATTGCTGTACCCGCGACTTTCAGAGTGACTGTTCGCTCTTTCGGAACAGGTAAGATGATGACAGGCTTGTGGTTGAGAGTTTGAAAGGAGCACGACTGCCAATGAGTTCCACTGCCAACTTGTCCGCTGAAGCTCCGCGCTTAAGGCGCTCGCTCACGCTCTGGGACCTGATCATGTACGGCATCATTGTGATCCAGCCCACGGCGCCGATGCCAGCGTACGGAGTTTTCAGCAATGCCGGCCAGGGCCACGTAGTCACTTCGATTCTGATCGCAATGGTGGCCATGGTATTTACGGCGATGGCCTATGGCCGCATGGCGCGGGTGTATCCCAGCGCAGGCTCGGCCTATACCTATGTGGGCCGAGAGTTGCACCCTGCCGCCGGCTATGTCACCGGCTGGAGCATGACGATGGATTACATGCTTAATCCATTGATCTGCACCATCTGGTGCGCCAAGGCGATGTCAGATTTATTGACTGGAACCCGCTTGCAGCTTCCTTATCCTGGCCTGCTTTGGCCTTTGTTTTTTGCCGGGTTGTTCACCGTGCTCAATCTACGGGGGGTCAAGACCTCGGCGCGCATCAACAATACGCTCTGCGCCATTATGGGCGCGGTCATTCTGGCGTTTTTCTGGTACACAATCCGGTACATCTTCCATCTGCCACAGTATCCGGAAGCCTTTTTTCTGCGCCCGTTCTATAATCCGCAGACCTTCACCGTGAACCGGGTGTTTCACGGCACCTCGGTGGCCGTACTCACCTATATAGGCTTCGATGGTATTTCGACTTTGTCGGAAGAGGTCGAGAATCCCAAGCGGAACATTTTTCTGGCGACGGTGCTGGTCTGTGTCATCACGGGATTTCTCGCTGCCGCTGAGGTTTACGGCGCACAATTGCTGAGCTTCCACCGTTTCGGCACGGACTTCGGCGTCTTCTCGCAGTTTGGCGATGAGAACGTATTCAGCCATGTCGCTGGCATTGCGGGAGGAGTTCCCATGACCAAGCTCATCAGCGTGATCCTTCTGATCGCTACCATCGGCTCGGGCATGGGATCGCAACTGGGGGCGGCGCGCCTGCTCTACGGCATGGGGCGCAGCAACGCCATTCCGAAGAAGTTTTTTGGGGCCATCCATCCGAAAACGCGGGTTCCGGCCAACAACGTTATGTTTGTGGGTGCGATTGCGCTGATGGGAGCTTTCCTGATCACCTACGAAAATGGCGCCCAATTGCTCAACTTTGGCGCGCTGATCGCATTCATGGGCGTCAATCTGGCCGCGCTTACGCACTACTACATCCGGGGCGAGGACCGTACCATGGGGCAATTGATTCCGCCGATTCTGGGCTTTCTCATTTGCTTTTTCATTTGGATACACTTGTCGAATCTGGCGCTGATCACGGGTTCCATCTGGATGATTTCCGGAATCGCCTACGGAGCCGTGAAGACGCGCGGCTTCCGCGAAGATCTGGTGAATTTCGATATACCGCCGGAGGAATAGAGACGGCAGAAGCTGAAAGCCGGATAGCCCATGTAGTCACTGCCTGGCGGAATGAACATCCCTTATACTGAACCAACGATACGGGGGACAGAATGAACTATCCCGTTTGGCAACTTGGATTTCCTGGCGGACTGTTGATTGCGGCTGTCGCCGTGCTTCACGTCTTCATCTCTCACTTCGCGGTCGGAGGCGGCGCATACCTTGTTCTTACCGAGCGCCGCGCGTATGCCCGCAACGATTCGGAACTGCTTGGATATGTGCGGCATCATTCCAAATTCTTCGTGCTGCTGACCGTGGTTCTTGGCGCGGTTACCGGCGTGGGCATCTGGTTCACGATTGGATTGGTCAGCCCGGAAGCTACTTCTTCGCTCATTCACACGTTCGTTTGGGGGTGGGCGATCGAATGGGTCTTCTTTTTTGTCGAGATCGCTGCCGCTCTCATCTACGCCTACCACTGGGACACTCTGGACCGGCAAACTCATCTTATCGTCGGCTGGATCTACTTTGTCGCTGCCTGGGCGAGTCTGGTGGTGATCAACGGCATTATCACTTATATGCTAACGCCCGGACGCTGGCTCGAAACCAGGCGCTTCTGGGACGGCTTCTTCAACCCCACTTACTGGCCTTCTCTGTGGATTCGTACCGCAATGGCAGTGGGTCTGGCAGGTATGTTCGGACTGGTGACCGCGATGCGTGAATCCTTTGCGTTGCGGGAACGCGTTGTGCGCTGGGCGGGATGGTGGCTGTTGTTGGGCATCGCGTCTCTGCTTCCTTTGGGCCGCTGGTATTTTCACGACTTTCCTTCTTACTCGCGAGCGTATTTCGGTGGAATGTACCCGGATGTTCGTCATGCCCTGCTCGGAGCGGTCGTTTGTGCCGAGGTGGCATTAATACTTGCGCTGGTGTGCGGGCTTTTGCGGCCGAAGCTGATGAACCCGTTGGTTGTGACTGTGCTGCTGGTTGCGGGGATTGGCGTCATGGGCGCAGGCGAATATCTGCGCGAGTTCAGCCGCTATCCCTACGTCATTAACAGTTACATCTATGCGAACGACATCAGGGTAGAGAAGGTGGCTGGCATTGTCGCAAATGGCGTCGCCAAAACTTCGCCGTGGGCCGGAGAGAGCGCCGACGGCCAACATACCTATGGCCGCGAACTTTTTGCCATGGAGTGCGGCTCTTGTCATTCTGTCGCAGGCTATCGCGCGATGCGCAAATTCACCCGCGGATGGGATGGGAAATTTGCCAGCGAGATGCTGTTGCATTTGCCCGTGGTCCGCGAGACCATGCCGCCGTTCGCCGGCGATGCGCGGGACCGCGCAGCCTTGGGCAGTTATCTTGCCTCGCTCGCCCCGGCACGGCCCTCTGGCGCGAATGAGAAAGAAATCGGGCAGCAGGTGTTTGCGATCCGTTGCGCCATGTGTCACACCGTTGGCGGACATCGGCGTCCGCTGGACTTGAAGGGCACCGATCCCGAGGCCATCGCCGTAATGCTCGGAACGCTCGGCGACATCAGTTCCGACATGCCGTCTTTTACCGGCACGGACGCGGAAGGCCACGCATTAGCCGTGTATTTGAGCAATCCAAGCAGTAGTCATTAGAAGTCAGCAGGAGGATTCATCGCCATGAACTTGCCCATTCCTTATGCCGATCCCATGCCGTTACCGGCGCCAGTCTGGCTCCTGCGCACGCTGCTCCTGCTCACATTTTTTCTTCACGTCTTATTCATGAATTGTTTGTTAGGAGGCACAGCCATCGCTCTGGTCTGCACGATGCGGCGCAAGAGTTCAGCATTTTCGGCGCGGCTGGCCGGCGACATTGGACGCCTTTTACCTTCGGTTTTTGCTTTTACCATCACGCTGGGTGTGGCGCCGTTGCTGTTTCTCCAGGTGATGTACGGGCAATTCCTTTACGCCAGTTCGATTCTCATCGGAGTGCCCTGGCTGGCCATTATTGGAATGGTTGTTCTTGCGTATTATGGCGTCTACTTCTTCTCCATGAATTTAGCCACGACGAAGGGAAACGAGCAAAAGGGGCGGACGACGGTAGCTCTGACCTTGGTGGTGCTGCTGCTTGCTTCCATTGCCTTTATCTACAGTAATAACTTCACCCTGATGCTGGCGCCTGAGCGGTGGCTTGACCTTTATCACAGCCATACCAGCGGATGGAACTTGAATTGGTCGGAACCTTCTCTTCTGCCACGGTACCTTCATTTTGTGTTAGGCGCATTAGCGGTTGCTGGACTTGGATTAGTCGTGATGGGTCTCCGCCAGCAGGAAGACGCGTATCGGGAGTGGCTCATCGAACAAGGGTCTTTGCTCTTTACGGGTACTACGCTACTCAATGTTGGCGTAGGTTTCTGGTTCTTAGTAACATTGTATGGTCCAGCGCGACTGGCCTTTGTCGGTGGCAATGGCTTCGCGACCGCATTGTTGGGAATCGGGATGCTTTTGCCACTGGCTGCAGTGGCGCATCTCATTATGGCAAAAGCTAACAAGTCTCCGAAGCGGCAACTCGTGATCGGCATAGGTTGCGGCTTGCTAACGGTGGCAGTTATGATTGTCATGCGCGACGTGCTGCGGAACCTTGCGCTAGCGCCCAACTTCAACCTCAATCACCTGCCGGTTGCGCCGCAGTGGGGCATCATTTTGCTCTTTGTGATTCTATTTGTAGCAGGGCTGGCGACTTTGTATTACATGCTGCGCAAGGTCGCGATCGCTACCAGGATTCAGGTTGCAGCGGCTAAGAACCCTTAGTAGATCCGATTGACAATTTGCCATCAGGGCGCGGTGCGCGGAATCTCTGGCCGGATCAACAAGGCAAGCCGCGGAAACAGGAAGTGACCGCCGGCGTCATCGATCACATTGACCTGGCAGATATAAAAACCGGGCTTGAGCGAAGTCAGCGGGATGTTTAACTGGAAAACGGCAGCCTTGCGTTCTCTCGCGTTCAAATCCGTCAGCTCGACCAACGAACTCTCATAGGCTTTGGCTTTACCCTGGAAGAAAGCAACATTGGACAAAAGTCTGATTCCGGTCTTGTTGTCTTTGTCTCTTGTAGAATCCGGGCCTCTTGTCGAAACTGCAACCGTCGGCCGCGTCGGATCGTACACCTCGTAGTAAAGAAGCAGGTGCTGGGTGGCTGAGAAAACATGTGTGATATTCGGAATAATCTCGGTTCCGTCGTGCACGAGTGGGTTCAGGTTCGCACTCTTTCGTACGGTTTGAGTCTGGCTGGCCAGTACCACGGAACTCATCTTGAGCGGTTGGGCCTTCAGTTCCGGCACCTCGATGTCGGTTTCGAACGATCCCATGCGGCCGGTCTGATTCTCGCGCACGACAAATTTCAGGTGATATTTGCCGCTCAGCAGGCTCATGCCGGTGTCATACTGCACATTCTTCTTTTGCACCTCGGCCGATGTGTTCACCGCTAGTTTCACGGTGTCGCGAATTCTGTTCAAGGGGTGGTGTTGGTTATCGAGCACCATTCCAATCACATCGAGCGTAGCTTTGTCGCGGTCGCTGCTGCGGGCGAATGGTATCTGCGAGCCCGGCACTACCAGTGAGATGGGGACGAAAAACTTATTGCCCTCCAGCCGGAAGTAGGCGACGCCCAGATAGAGCGGGAAATCCGTGGCCGGCAACTCGGATGCAAGTTCCTCCTCCAGTTGACGTTCCTTGTCGTCTTGAGTGGAATGTTGAAAGTCGGCGGGCGCGTAGTAGCCGCGGCGGTAGTCGATCTTGAGGTCGCGCAGATTGCTCTTAGCGCTGGTTCGAACAACAATGCGCCGGTAACGGCCGTCGCGCGCGTGATTCGTGCTGTGATAACCAAGCAGATAGTAAGTCGAAGTATCCTGTTGCACTCCCTTGAAGATCTTGCCGAAGTCGTTGGAATCGAGAAACGCGCGGCCGCCGGTATCGCTGGCGAGCGTGACCAGGGTTTCCTGGGTGGTGAAATTGGAATTCAGCGAATTGAGTGTCGCCTGCCCGGAGTAGGCGGAAACGCCGCGCAGGCTGGCGTTTTGGGCTTCTCCACCCGCGACCAGCGCTTGGAGGCCGCGCATGTCCATGGTGTAAATCGCCAGGTTGGAACGCACAGCCGCGTTCACCGCGGCGCGCAGTTCCGATTGATTCTCGATGCCGGTGCGGTCCATGCCGCTGGAAAAATAAATCAGCGATTTCTTCTGCTGCACATGCGAAAGTTTCTCCGCCACCGAACGCAACGCCTCCAGACGCCGGTCGGTATTGAAAATGTTGTATTCCGTATCATCGGCGGTAAATGGCTGACCGGAGTCGGGTGTTCCCTCGGTCGTGCCCGTCGTGCCTTCCTCGAAACCCTGGCCGCTCCCGGAATTGAATGCCTGCAACTGTTTTTTAAGCAGCGCGTGGTCCGCAGTAAAGTCCTGATTCACCAGCAGCGAACTTCCCAATGAAACGATCGACACCAGATCGGCGGGCGCCATTTGGGTATCGACATAGTTTTCGGCGGAAGAAACCGCGTGGTCGATTTCATCCGGTTCCATGGCGGAGAGATCGAAAAACAAAACAATCAGGCGCCGGTCCTTGAATTGGGCGGATGCATCTGCCGCAGGCGCTGCCGGACCCGCCTGCCCAGAAGTCGGCTCCGGCAACGGTTTCGCCTGCGCCACATTAAGCGCTGGAACGGCGTCAACGTTCTCCACGTCGAAAGTAACAATTGTTTGCGGTTTGTTGTCTTCGAAAATCGTGAAATCTTCCGGTTTCAGTCCGGGTACAAACTTTCCCGCCCTGTCTCTCAATGTCACATTCACCAGCACGAGATCCGATTCCGAGTGAAATACATAGTCCGATGGTTGCTGCGAAGGCAAGGCGGCGCACAAGAGCAGAAGCGCCACGAATATCGCTATAGCTCTAACGGCGGATCGGATTGGAGTGGGAGTCATGGTGATCCTGTTCGAGAGTGATGATTGCAGCAGCATTCCCCTCAGAAACGAAAGCGTGAAGTGATCGTGATTTGCCGCATAGCCCCCGCCGCCGTAACTCGGCCAAAGGTTGGCGAATTAAAGTTCGAATCAATCGAAGAGTAGTTCACTAAGTTGAAAATATTAGTCGCCTGCGCGCGAAACTCCAAAACGCGCGCCTCTTTTAGGGGAAAGACTTTTGTGAATGCCATGTCAAACACTTTACTGCCCGGGCCGATAATGCTGTTACGCCGCGCATCGCCGTATGGACTGGTAGTCGGCGGGTTCGGCGGCTTAAATGCGGCAGTGTTGAACCACTCCATAATCGAGGGATGCGCCAATTTTACCGACTGTCCGGGGACGAGGTTTGGCCGCAGCGTGCCGTTGGTTCCTCCATTGACGTCGCTGATTTCGTTCAATAATCGCGGAGTAAAGGGCAGCCCGGATGCAATCGCCCAATCGCCGCTCCATTGCCAGTCGCCAAAAATCGCGCGCAACGGAGTATTGCCGGTGAGCCAGCGCCGGTCGTGACCGAAAGGAAGCTCGTACAAATAATCCGCGGTGAACTTATGGGTCTGGTTGAAGCTGGAGAGCCCGCGCTCCGCCGAGAGATCGAAAGGATTCTGGGCGACGTTGGCCGCGCCACCTCCCGACGAACCGCCGCCTCCAGCGCCAGTGCCACCTGCGCCCAAGCCGGGAGTGTTCGCTCCCGAGGTTGCTCCCGCGCCGATGGAAGACGCATCGTCGAGCGATTTGGAAAACGTGTACATGCCACCGATCGAGAACCCGTTCGACAAGCGTTTGCGCAGTCGCACTGAGGCCGCGTTGGCCGCGGAATCCGCCACTGAGTTTTCGTAGGTGAAGGCGTCAACGTTGGGAATGCGGATCCCCGACGCAGTCCGGTTCGGCGCTTCCAGAATGTCGAGGTCCGTTCCCTTGGTTCCGGTGTAATCGAGATTCAGCAATAAGGTGGGGCGAATCTGCTGTTGAATATCGAGATTGCGAATCTGCACATAGCCCAGCCGGTAATCCGGATTCACGGCATAACTATCGGTGATGGCGCCGGAAGATGGCTGGGGAAATCCACTTTGCAGCGTCAGATTGGGCGGAGAGGGGAAAGGCGACTGCACATTGGTCACCGTGGTGGCGAACGGCGGTTGCACGGCAAGTTGCTGCGCAATACCCTGATATGCGCCGGTGTTGTAGTTGATTCCATATCCGCCGCGCACCACGGTATTGCGAAGCGGCTTCCAGGCGAAGCCGATGCGCGGCGCAAAGTTATTGCGGTCCGGCCGCACCAGGCTGTCTGGCAAGATGCCGCTGTATGGCCCCGGCTGCCCCGGCTGAATCGGCGTTACTTGAAGCGGCAGGCCCGGAGTTTGGACCAGCACTCCGGGAGAGAGATCAAGGTTCACCAAGCGATTGTTCTCTTCCGTAAGCGGCGAGACGTACTCGTAACGCACGCCAAGATTGAGCGTCAGGTTGGCGCGCATCTTCCACTCATCTTGTGCATACAGATCCCAGTAGTTGCCGTGGAAGTGGTTGCCTTGTCCAAACTGTTCGGAAGTCTGCTGCGGCAATCCGAGCAGAAAGTCGGCAAAGTCGTATCCCGTTCCAGGCACGGGGATTCCGCTGCTATCGAGTTGCGAGGTATTGAGGCCGGTAAATACAAAAGAACCGCGCGGATTGCCGTCCGTGTCCGTGTTCACCTCGACGCGCCGAAAATCTCCGCCCCAGCGCCAGGTGTGCTTGCCGTGATTCCAGATCATATTGTCGGAGAAAGTGTAGGTCTGGCTTCGATTGAGCAACGGGGTTGCGTCCTGAAGACTGGCGAAGTTCGTGAAAGACAAATTCGGCAATCCCCAGTCAAACGGATTGTCTGAAACTCCCGTGATTCCCAGCGTGCCCGTAATGTTGTTGTTGAAGGCATACAGATTCTCGGTGCGCGTCCGGCCGCGGTTAAAGTCGGCGCGAACGATGTTGGTCAGTTTTCCGATGCTGCGCGTGTAAGACACGGGAACGTCAAAGCTGCGCACGGATGTAGTGCCGCCGACGCTGGGGAATGGATTGGTCAGCGTGGCGCTCGATTGGTGGAAGTGAAAACCGATCTGCAAGCTGTTGCGCGGAGCGTTGCGTCCTCCACCGCTGCCACGGCGTCCACCCGCGGGCGCTGCGCCAAAGCTGTGGTTCAAGCGTATGTTCAAATCGTCGCTGTCGCTGGTGGCGGTGGTCACGTAGTGGAAGTTTTGAAAATTGCCGGGCAAGTTCGGGCACGGAACATATTGCAGTAATCCTGCCTCAATACTGTTAGACGGCCCGTTCCAAGGACACGCTTGTGAGCTGAATCCCGGAATGAGGTTGCCGGGGTAAGGGGTGTTGTTCGTGGGATTGAAAAGTTCTACGGGTTGTCCTTGTTCCGGGCCGGAAGTGTAGGTCATCCCGGAAAAGTTTCCCTGCCGCTCAGCCACCGTCGGCACCGTCGAAAACTGATCGAAAGGATTGTCCGCGCGCCGGCCGTTGTAGTTAATGAAATAAAACGTCTTAGTCCCGCCGTGATAGATGTGAGGAATGTTTAGCGGTCCGCCGACCGAACCGCCGAAACTATTCTGCAAATACGCAGGTTTTTCCGTCGGCTGGCCGGTGAGCGCAAACGGCGATGCATTGAGCGCCGAATCGCCGACGCCGTAATATAGCGATCCATGCGGGCGATTGATGTCAAAACCCCGCCGGCCAAAGCCTCCACCACCGCCGAACCCTCCGTTTCCGCGACCGCCCCCAGCACCGGCGAATCCGCCCCCACCGCCGAATCCTCCGCCCTGCTGGCGAGCTGCGTCAAAGCGCTGCTGCAACTGGTCGGCGCTCATGGCGTTGAACGAATTGGAAGTGTTGCCTGCGATTGCTACAGATTCCGTCGCGCCGTTCATGGCAATGTCCGGTGCGATCCCCGGAACCGGCATACCCGACGGCGCGACGTCGCTCATAGAACCACTGGACGAACCGCTGGACGATTCCTGTCCTGCTTCACTCTGAAATACGGATAGATTCTGAAAACCACGCTGGCCCGCATTCGCCCGCAGCTGGTCATTGTTGGCGACGGCGTCGGCGGCGGCCTCGTGTGCCCGCGACAGCAGCACCAGTTCAAAATTCGCCTGCAGGTCACGATGGGTTTCGTCCAACATGACTTCCCGCGAATTCCCGGCAAACGCGGCCATCTGCACGCGCACGGTATAGCGCCCATCGGCGGGAATGCGCAGCAAATAGCTACCGTCCACATCCGTCCACGTAGTAGTGACTTGTTCCTTGGTGGCCGCATTGGCCGCGGAAACTCCAGCGCCAGGAATCGGCATATTCCCTGACTTCACAACGCCGTGAATAGTGAGGACTCCAGTCGCTGGCACGGCCGCCTGCGCCTGCAGCAGGTGAGGCTGAAACACGACAATGCAGATGAAGAAGATGAACTGAAAGACAAACTCCGGGCGCAGACTGCCCTTGCCCACCAGAAAGCGGAGACTGGAACCCCTCATAGTATCGAGCACATGCGGCACTTGATTGTTCGAATAATACCGCTGTCAACGGGTCTGAATTGTAGAGTTTTGTTAATTATTAGCCAGAGTTTGTCACCATGAGACGATCCCTCGATCAGGGAGTCGATGAGACCGGAGGCTGACTCGTGGCCGGTGGGGCCTCCGAGGGCTGGCTCGGAGTAATCGCCGGGATCTGAGCATGCCGCGAAACAATCTGTTGCGATGTGGGGAGCGTGGAGGAATCCCAACCTCCGCCGAGCGCCTCGATCAATTGCACGCTGTCCACGATTTGCTCGGTCCGCAGGTCCACGGCTATCTGCTGATTGCTAAAGAGTGCGGTCTGGGCCGTGATGACGTTCAGGTAAGGGTCGATGCCGAGGCGGTAGCGGTCGGTGGCGAGGGTAAGGCTGCGCTGCGCGGACTGGATCGCGACGTCTTGTTCCTGAATTTCCTCAGAAAGAATGCGCAGGCCGGAAAGATTGTCCTCGACTTGTTGAAACGCGGTGAGGACCGTGTTCCGATAGTTGGCGACCGTCTGATCGTATTGCGCGCGATATTGTTCGACGGTGGCGCGGCGCAGGCCGCCATCGTAAACCAACTCGGAAACGGCCGGGCCGACAGACCAGACCCGACTGGGCCAGGTCAACCAACTGGAGCCCTTGCTGCTGTCAAACCCGAAAGAAGCGCCAAGAGTGACGGTTGGATAGTACGCGGCTTTCTGGACGCCGATCAGGGCATTGGCCTGGGCCATCAGGCGCTCGGATGCGGCGATGTCTGGACGGCGCTCCAAAAGTTGCGAGGGAACGCCAAACGGAATGGCGGGTGGAGGAATTTTCAACGGCTCGACGGCGATCGAGAAGGAAGAAGCAGGTTGACCGGTCAGGAGCGCAATCGCATGTTCGTATTGCGACCGGAGAATACCAATATTGGTGTCTTGCGCGCGGATGGCTTCCAACTGCGTTTCGGCTTGCGCGACCGCTTCGTCGGAGTCGATACCCGTCTCATACAACGCCTTGGTTAGTTTCAGGGACTCCTCGTAAGCCACCACGGTTGAATCGAGAAGTTGTTTGAGGGCATCCTGCCCGCGCAGTTGGAAGTAATCGACGGCCAGTTCCGCTTGCGCGGTCAGGCGGGTGTTTTCGAGGTCGGCGGCGCTGGCTTGCGCGTTGGCGACGTTGGCGCGAACGCTATTGCGCACGCGGCCCCACAAGTCGGGCGTCCAGGAAGCGTCGAACGGCAGAGAGTATTCGTCGGACGACACCGTCGTAGTCGTCGGACCCGTCTTACTCATCGTGCTCCTAGTAACTGGGTACTGGCGAGTGATGCTTGCGCCCGCGGTGACAGTCGGAAAGTATTGTGCGCGAGCTTCCCGCACCAAAGCGCGCGCCGCCATGAAGCTGGCGAAGGCGGAGGCGACGTTTTGATTGGAAATATCGACGCGTTCTTCGAGTGCGTTCAACTGAGGATCGCCGAGAATCTCCCACCACTTGCCATGCAAGGCGCTGTCCTGCGGTTGCGCCACTTTCCAGCCGTCCATCCGCTTGAGATCTTCCGGAGTAACTTCCTTGAACGTCCCCGGGGTCTGGACGGTGGGGCGATGGTATCGCGGACCGACAACGCAGCCCTGCAAGAGGAGTGCGACCGAGAGAAGCGCGGTCGCAGCGCGAATTTTGTTCGGTGCTTTCATCGGCGTCTAGGGCTCCTTGGTGTGGCTAAGCCGGCTTCGGGTGTTACCGATCTTGAGTTCACGTGATGCATAAGATTATGTCATCCGAAGGACTCGATATGTCTTTGCGCTTCGAGCTTGCCATGAGCGCGAAGCCAGTTGACTCTCAAACGGTCCAGTGAAAGATAAACCACCGGCGTAGTGTACAGCGTCAGCATCTGGCTCAGAAGCAGGCCGCCAATAATCGTCATTCCCAGAGGGTTGCGGAGTTCCGACCCCGTTCCTCTGCCGAAAGCCAAAGGCATAGCGCCACAGATGGCAGCCGTGGTGGTCATCATGATGGGCCGGAAGCGCAGAATGCAAGCCTGAAAGATGGCGTCCCGAGGGCTCTTGCCTTCGCTGCGTTCGGCGGCCAGCGCAAAGTCTATCATCAGAATCGCGTTCTTCTTGACAATGCCGATTAACAGAATGACGCCGATGATGGCGATAAAGCTCAGATCCTTGTGAAAAATCATGAGGGCAAGGAAGGCGCCAACTCCCGCGGAGGGCAGCGTGGAAATAATTGTGAGGGGATGAATATAACTTTCGTAAAGAATGCCCAGCACGATGTAGACGGCCAGCAGAGCGGTGACGATCAGAAGAAGCATCGTCGCCCAGGTATCTTGGAAAGCCTGGAGGGTGCCTGAGAACATGCCGCGAATCGAGCTCGGCATGCCGATTTTCTGTTCTGTTTCTACGACGGTCCTGGAAGCGTCGCTCAGGGACACACCCGGGGCAAGGTTGAAAGAGATAGTCACCGAGGGATATTGACCCTGGTGATTCACAGACAACGGAGCGGTGGATGGCTCGTAATGCGCAACGGCGCTGAGGGGGATGACCTTCCCTTGCGCGGCCCGGATATATACGTCGCTCAAATTCACCGGCGACTGCCAGTACGTCGGCGCGACTTCCAGCACCACGTGGTACTGATTGACGCCGGTATACATGGTGGAAACCTGGGCTTGGCCGAAGGCTTCGTAGAGAGAGTTGTCGAGCATCTGCGGGGTAATGCCGAGGCGCGAAGCGGTTTCACGGTCATAGGTGAGCGTGGCCTGAAGGCCGCTGTTTTGCTGGTCGGTATTGACATCGGTGAGAATCGGCAATTTCCGCATCTGTTGCAGAAGCACCGGGCCCCACTGCACCAGGTCCTGTAAATTGTCGCTCTGAATGGTGTACTGAAATTGCGCGCTGCTTCCCCGTCCACCGATGCGGAGGTCCTGTGCGGCTTGCATGAAGGTATTGGCGCCCGAGACAGAAAGCAGCTTGGGACGCAGCCGGTTGATCACCTGGTTGGCGCTTGCGTCGCGTTCCGCGAGAGGTTTCAGGCCCACGTAGATGAAGCCGCCATTGGTGGCGCCGCCTCCGCCGGTGAAGGCCATGACGTTCGCCACCGCCGGATCCGTTTTGACGATATCGACGATGTGCTCCGTGGATCTCCGCATGGCCTGGAAAGAAATGTCTTGCGAACCTTGGATGCCGCCGAAGACGACGCCGGTGTCCTGCTGTGGAAAGAATCCCTTGGGGACGCTCCAAAAAAGGTAGAAGTTGAATGCGATGGTGATGACGAGAACGGCCAGCGTCAGGCCGGAGTGTTCGAGGACCCAGCTCAAGCTGCGCTCGTAGAGGCCGAGGACGGCGTTGAAGGCGCGCTCGCTGGCGCGGAACACGCTGCCGTGCCGCTCGTCCCGAAGGTCCTTGAACAGGCGAGAACACATCATCGGTGTCGTAGTTAGAGAAATGCCCAGCGACACCAGGATGGCAACCGACAGGACCACGGCGAATTCACGGAACAGCCGGCCGACGATGCCGCCCATCATCAGAATCGGGATGAAGACGGCGATCAGAGAGATGCTGATGGACAGCACCGTAAATCCAATTTCGCTGGCGCCCTTGAATGCCGCTTGCATGGGCGGCATGCCTTGCTCGAGATAGCGCGTGATGTTCTCGATGACCACGATCGCATCGTCCACAACGAAGCCCGTGGAAATGGTAAGGGCCATGAGCGATAGATTGTCGATGCTGTAGTGACAGAGGTACATCACGCCAAAAGTGCCGATCAGGGAGACCGGTACGGCCACCGCAGGAATCAAAGTGGCGCGAACGCTTCGCAGGAAGACGAAAACGACCAGAATGACCAGGGAAATCGAGATCATGAGCGAGCGCTCGACGTCGCGAACGGAAGCACGGATGGTAGTAGTGCGGTCCATCACGACTTTCGTGTCGATGGCGGAAGGGATGGAGGCCTGTAGTGCCGGGATCGCGGCCCGGATGCGGTCCACCGTTTCGATAATGTTGGCGCCCGGCTGGCGGAAAATAATGATGAGGATGGAGGGCTTGCCGTTGACGAAGCCGGCAGCCCGTATGTTCTCGGTGGAGTCCTGGACGGCCGCCACGTCGGACAACTTGACGGCGGCGCCATTGTGGTAGCCGACCACCAGCGGCATGTAATCCACCGCCTTGAGTAACTGATCGTTAGTTACGATGTCCGCGCTGGTTGCGTCGTTGGTGATCTGGCCCTTGGGACTGTTGGCATTTTGCCGGCTCAGCATGGAGGCAACGTCCTGCAAGCCGAGACCATAACCGTTGAGTTGCGTTGGATTTACTTCCACCCGCACTGCCGGCAGGGAACTGCCACCGACGCTCACCTGCCCGACCCCCTGAAGCTGGGAAAGACGCTGCTGCATGATGGTGGAGGCTGCGTCGTAGAGTTTGCCGCGATCATAGACATCCGACGTAAGCGCCAGAATCATGATCGGAGCGTCCGCCGGGTTGACCTTGCGATAGGTGGGATTGCCGGGGAGATTGGAGGGCAGGTAACTGCGAGCGGCATTGATCGCGGCTTGAACGTCGCGCGCGGCTCCATCAATGTTGCGGCTCAAATCAAACTGCATGGTGATGTTCGTCGTGCCCGTGGCGCTGGACGACGTCATCTCCGTGATGCCGGCAATTCTCCCGAACTGGCGCTCCAAAGGAGTAGCGACGGCGGAGGCCATGATCTCAGGACTCGCTCCCGGCAAACCGGCGCCCACGGAAATTGTGGGAAAATCGACTTGCGGCAGCGGCGAGACCGGCAACTCCCGAAAAGCCACGCCGCCTGCCAGCGCGATGGCCGCGGTCAGGAGGGTTGTAGCGACGGGGCGCTTGATAAATGGAGACGAGAGACTCATCGTAATTCAATCCGCGTAATTCATCCGCATCAATCCGCCAAGGCAGCCTCAGGTCCAGTTTCCGGCGCGCGATGCGAAGAGAATCGCTGCGCAAGCCGGTCGAAGAAAATGTAAATGACCGGAGTTGTATAGAGCGTTAAAACTTGACTCAAGAGCAGGCCGCCAACCATGGAGATGCCCAGCGGGCGGCGAAGTTCCGAGCCGATTCCGGTGCCGAGCGCGAGCGGCAAGCCTGCTAGCAGCGCGGCCATCGTGGTCATCATGATGGGACGGAATCGGAGCAGGCAGGCTTCATAAATGGCGTCTTCCGGCTTCTTGCCCTCCTTGCGCTCCGCCTCCAGCGCGAAGTCGATCATCATAATTCCGTTCTTCTTGACGATACCGATCAGAAGGATGATTCCGATGAGGGCAACGACGCTGAGTTCCTGGCGGCAAATCAACAACGCCAGGATGGCGCCCACTCCGGCGGAGGGCAGAGTCGACAGAATCGTGATGGGATGTATGTAGCTTTCATAAAGAACGCCGAGCACGATGTAAACCGTGATCAGGGCCGCAAGAATCAAGAGCGGCTCGTTCGACAAGGAAGATTGAAACGATGCGGCCGTGCCTTGAAACGCGCTCTGGACGCTGAGCGGCATTTTAATGTCCCGCTGGGCCGCGTCGATGGCCTTGGTGGCGTCCCCTAGCGAGGAGCCCGGCGCCAGATTGAAAGAAATCGTGACTACGGGAAATTGTCCCTGGTGATTGACAGACAACGGGCTGCTCGTCATTTCGAACCGGGTGAAGGCGCTGAGAGGGACTGCGGCGCCATTCACCGTCGTCACGGCGCTGGGGTTGGCGGAGCCCGAACTGGCAGCGGTGTTCGGCGAAGCGGAAGGGCTCGGCGAAGCGGACGATGCGGAATTGCCGGAGGCCGTCGTCGCCGTTACCGTGCCGGAAGAGCCGGTCGTGAGCGCCGTCGAAGCCAACGCGGAACGCACATAGATGTCCTGCAATTTCGCCGGGTTCTTCTGGAACTCCGGTTGCGCCTCAAGAACGATGTGGTACTGGTTCAACTGGGTGTACATCGTCGAAACTTGCCGCTGGCCAAACGCATCGTAAAGCATCTGGTCAACCGCCTGCGGCGTGATGCCCATGCGCGAAGCGGTGACGCGGTCGATGACGAGGGAAGCGGCGAGACCGGATGTTTGCTGGTCCGTGGCCAGATCGCGAAGCTCCGGGATGGTTTTCAGCTTGGCCATCAGCAGGGCCGTCCAATGATTCAGTTCGCGCGGATCGGGATCTTCCAGGGTGTACTGGAACTCGGTGCGGCTCACGCGATCTTCAACGGTGAGGTCCTGTACCGGCTGCATGTACAGCGTAATGCCGTCGATCTTCTCCAGATTCGGTTGAAGGCGCCGGATGACATCCGAGGCGCTGATTTTGCGCTCTTCGAGCGGCTTCAGATTGATTTGGATGCGCCCGCTGTTCAAGGTCGTGTTGGTGCCGTCGATACCGATGAAGGAAGAAAGACTTTCCACCGCTGGGTCCTGCAAAATGAGGTGGGTGAGCTGCTGCTGCTTTTCCGCCATCGCAGCGAACGACACTGACTGCCCGGCTTCCGAAATCCCTTGAATGATTCCCGTGTCTTGCACCGGAAAGAAGCCCTTGGGGATGACGATGTAGAGAAGGATGGTAAGCACCAGCGTGCCGGCGGCCACCAGAAGAGTAGCCGTTTGGCGTTTCAGCACCCACTGTAAAGTTCTCCCATAAAAAGCAATGATGCTTTGGAAGGCGCGCTCTGACGCTACGTAGAACCGGGTCTGTTTGCGCCCGTGCGTGCTCTTCAATATGCGCGAGCACATCATGGGGGTGAGGGTCAGCGAAACCACGGCGGAGACGAGGATGGTCACGCTCAAAGTAATGGCAAATTCCCGGAAAAGCCTGCCCACGATATCGCCCATGAAGAGCAGGGGAATCAACACTGCTATCAAGGAGATGGTCAGCGATACGATGGTGAAACCGATCTGCTCCGAGCCTTTGAGGGCCGCTTCGAGCGGCGGATCTCCCTCTTCGACGAATCGAATGATGTTCTCGATCATGACGATGGCGTCGTCGACGACGAAACCCGTCGAAATCGTGAGGGCCATCAGGGTGAGGTTGTTTAAGCTGAAGCCGGCGAGATACATCACGCCAAACGTGCCGACGATAGAGAGCGGGACGGCAACGCTGGGAATGGTGGTGGCGGCAAGATTGCGCAGGAAAAGAAAAATGACCATGACCACCAGCGCCACGGTGAGCATGAGTTCAAACTCGACGTCTTTGACCGATGCTCGGATAGTGGTGGTGCGGTCGGTCAGTACATCCACTTGAACGGCGGCGGGGAGATTGCTCTTGAGCAGGGGAAGCAGCCTCTTAATGCGGTCGACCGCCTTAATAATATTCTCGCCCGGCTGGCGTTGAATGTTGACGATGACCGCGGGCGTTTCGTTCATCCATGCCGCCTGGCGGTTGTTTTCCACGTCGTTGTCAACGCTGGCCACGTCCGCGAGTTTTACCGCCGACCCGTTGTGGTAGGCGATGATAACTTGCGCGAAATCGGAGGCGTTGAGCAGTTGGTCGTTCGATTGAATCTGGTAGTCCTGCTGCGGGCCGTCGAAGTTGCCCTTCGCCTGGTCGAGGCTGGTTTGCTGGAGGGCGGTGCGCACGTCCTCAAGGTTGATGCCGTACGCGGCCAGCGCAGTCGGGTTGACGCGCACCCGCACGGCCGGCTTTTGGCCGCCGCTGATGCTGACCAGTCCCACGCCCGGGAGTTGCGCGATCTTTTGCGCAAAGCGCGTGTCGGCCAGATCTTCGATCTGCGACAGCGGAATCGACTGGGAAGAAAGCGCCAGGGTGAGGATCGGCGTGTCTGCCGGGTTGGTTTTGCTATAGATCGGCGGGACCGGGAGGTCGGAAGGCAGGTAGGTTTGGGCCGAGTTGATGGCGGCTTGCACTTCCTGTTCGGCGACGTCGATGTTCAGCTCGAGGGAAAACTGCAAAACAATGATGGAGCTCCCGTCGGAACTGGTGGACGTCATCTGATTGAGGCCGGGGACCTGGCCGAACTGCCGCTCCAGAGGCGCGGTAATGGCCGAGGCCATCACGTCCGGACTGGCGCCGGGATAAAACGTGACCACCTGAATGGTGGGATAGTCGACCTCGGGCAGGGCAGAGACGGGCAGTTGGAGATAGGCGACGAAGCCGGCGAGCAAGATGGCTGCCATCAATAGCGACGTCGCTACCGGCCGTAAGATAAATGGACGAGAGGGGCTCACTGATGCCGGGCTCCGTTTTTGCCTCCGGCGGTGCTTCCCTTGGAGGCTCCCGGAGCGGATTGGTTATCGTTAGTCTGGCCGGCATTCTGACCGGTTTGAGGCTGTTGGCCAGAGCCTCCGCCGCCCGCTTTCGAAGCTGTGCGAACCATGACTTTCGCTCCATCCAGAAGCTTGTCGAATCCATTTACGGCCACCACTTCCTGAGGTTCAATCCCTTGGACGGCTGTCACCAAACCATCCGTCGTGCCGGGCGTAATCGTTCTTATGGATGCGGTCTGGTCGCTCTTAATCACGTACACGAACGCCCCTTGGGCGTTGCGCTGAATCGCCGGAGTGGGAATCAAGGTCGCATTGTGTTGCGTTTCAACGAGCAGTCTGACATTCACGAATTGGCTCGGGAAAAGGGCGTTGTCTTTGTTATCGAAGATGGCTTTGAGCCGCAAGGTTCCCGTAGTTGGGTCAATGACATTATCCAGGGTTAGAAGCGTGCCGGACTCGAGCTTCTTGCCTTCACGGTCAAGAGCATCCACGGTCAACCGCTTGCCCTTAAGTAATTGCTGTTGAATTGGCGGGAGATCGTCTTCCGCGGGGCTGAAGATAACCGTGATCGGCTGGAGCTGCGTGATCACAACCAAGGCTGTAGTGCTGTTGGCCTGCACGATATTTCCGGGATCGACCAGTCGCAGTCCCACCCGTCCGGCGATGGGCGCGGTGATGTGGGTGTATTCCAGATTGACCTTGGCATTGGCGAGCTGGCCCTGGTCGTTCTTTACCGTGCCTTCATCTTGCAGCACGACCTGTTGTTGATCGTCCACTTGCTGCTTGGCGATGGCGTTGCGGCTTAAGGCTTGCTGGTAGCGCTCCAAATCGATCTTGGCTTCCGTCAAAACTGCCTGATCGTGCGCCAGTTGTCCCTCGACTTGGGTCAGCGCCGCCTGATAAGGGCGCGGGTCGATCTCGATGAGCGGGTCGCCCTTTCGCACCATTTGCCCTTCGCGATAGTAGACCTGCGTAATCTCGCCTTGCACGCGGCTGGTCACGGTTACGGTATAGACGGGCGTCACCGTGCCTATTCTGTCCAGGTAAACTCCGATGTCTCCCTGGCGCGCGACCGCGGTCGTCACCATGACCGGCCGGGAAGCCGGGTCACCGCCGGCCCTCGCGTCGGGAGTGGCTCCGCTGTGTCGCCACCACACCACGCCGCCAACTATGACCACTGCGACGATCAGCCAGATCCACCAGAGGCTCTGGCGAGGGCCTGAATTTCCGGTTGTGTACGGCTCGGATTCTCTAGAATCAATCAAGTCTGTTCGTTGTTCCGGCACTTGTTCTCCTCAAGTCGACGAGGGACAGCCCTCCGATGGAAGTTGAAGCTGCGCACCCTCTAGGACGACGCCGAGGGCCGCTTTTAGAAGAAAGACATATCGGTTGGCACAGTTCTCTCGCGGCCCTTCTGCTGCATCTTATCATTATTATCTTAGTATCTTCCGCTACCCTTTTGACGTGCGGGCCGAGCAGCGGGTTGCAGGCTTCCCATCCACTCTAACGAATCCAGCCGAGTTTTTCTGTGAAGAATTGTCAACAGTTCGTTCTGCGGGCCGGTTCGCGCGGGTATAATTCAACCCGTGACTGCGGTTGAAGGCAACACTTTCGGTAATCAATCCCGCCCATGGTTCCGGCGAATCTTTCTGCGATGGTTGTTGGCGGCGTTGATTGTGCTGGCAGTCGCGTATGCCGCGGACTATGGCGTGTTTCGCTATCGCCTGGCGGCCAACCGCCAGCCTTTTGGCAGCGCAATCGTCAACCATTACTACCTGGTGCATCATAAAGACGGGAAGGACGAGCTGATTTTCGATCCTCCCATGGCGAAGAGGTGCGTGCGCAGCCTTTTCCCGCACGCCGGCGATCCTCCCTGCTGGTATCTCGTCCGCCATACGGAGCAGAGGACCGACCTGTAACCATCTCCCAGCAGAACCTCCCGACAACTACTGCTTGGGCGGTGGGCCTCCTTGATCGTTGGAACCGGCGTCGGGTGGGCCTTGGCGACGGTGTTGCATCCATTGGTCACGCTGGGCCTGCATGTCGTCCCACTTCTTCTGCTGCGTGGCGTCGAGGAGCGCGCGCACCTGCGAGTTGGTGTTCTTGCGGATTTCCATCATCTTGGCCCGGCGATCCTCCTGGGAAAGAGAGCTATCCTGGCGCAAGGTCTCCATCTGGGAACGCTCGGACTGGAAGATGTCCTGTACCTTGGCTTGCTGATCGGCAGTGAGCTTAAGGTGTTCGGTCAGTTCCTTGGTGCGCTGCGCGGGATCGGGCGGGCCGTGGCGCCAGCCACCGTGGTCCTGCGAGGGCGAGCCTGGTTGATTGTTGGACGGGTTATCCTGGGTCGCCGCGAAAGGCACGGCGATCAAGATCAGGCTGGTCACGAGAAGAACGAGCAGGTATTGCTTGAGCATTGGGAATCTCCTCTACAAAGCGATCTGTCAGTGTTTGTGAATGGGATTATAAGCCAGAAGTTGCCCGAGAAAAGGGATCGGGACAGTTTTTGCATAACTTTACAGAGCGTTCCTTGTGTGCCGGCGATGTTATACTCCGGCTGAGAATTACGCCGGAATCATCGCCGTTCAGGAGCAGAGTTTCATGTTCAACAACCCGCGCGTCCTTTTTGTTCAGGTTCTTTTGGTCCCGTTCGTCCTGCTGTGCGCTGCGTTTGCGCAGACCGGGCGATCACCGGCAGTTCCACCCTACTTGGATCCTACACAGCCCATCAATGTGCGGGTTGACGACTTGATCTCGCGGATGACACTGGACGAAAAAGCGTCCCAACTGGTCAACCAGGCGCGTGCGATCCCGAAATTGCAGGTCCCCGCCTACGACTGGTGGAGCGAGGCCTTGCACGGAGTCGCCAACGCCGGAACGGCCACGGTGTTTCCCGAACCGATCGGACTGGCGGCGACTTTTGACGTGCCTCTGATTCATGACATGGCGGTCGTGATCGGCACCGAGGCGCGAGCCAAACACAACCAAGCGGTCCGCGCTGGACGGCGACGCATCATGGAAGGGCTGGACTTCTGGTCGCCGAATATCAACATTTTCCGCGATCCCCGCTGGGGGCGTGGCCAGGAAACCTACGGCGAGGACCCATTCCTGACCGGGCGCATGGGCGTGGCCTTTGTGACCGGACTGCAGGGCGATGATCCGAAATACTTCCGGGCGATTTCAACTCCCAAACACTTTGCCGTGCACAGCGGCCCGGAACCGGCGCGGCACAGCATCGATGTGACAGTGTCGAAACACGATATGGAAGATACTTATCTTCCGGCGTTTCGCGCCACCGTCATCGAGGGGAAAGCCGGATCGGTGATGTGCGCCTACAACCGCGTCAACGGCCAGCCCGCATGCGCCAACGATTTTTTACTCAAGGATCAGTTGCGAGGCGCGTGGAAATTCAACGGCTACGTCGTTTCTGACTGCGGCGCAGTGAGTGACATTCTCGAGGGACATCACTTCACCAGGACCATGGCGGAAGCCGGCGCTGTTGCATTGAAGACGGGCATGGATAACGAATGCGCGGACTTTTTCACCAAGGTCACCGACAACTCCGACTACGTGAAATACCTGGACGCGGTGAAGCAAGGCCTTCTAACGGAAGGCGATATCGACCTCGCGCTCAAGCGCCTCTTCACCGCCCGATTTCGACTGGGCCTTTTCGATCCGCCCGATCAGGTGCCCTATGCGCAGACTCCGGATTCAGAGATCGACAGCGAACCGCACCGGGAACTCGCTCTGAAAATGGCGCGGGAAACCATGGTCCTGCTGAAAAACGACGGCGTGCTGCCGTTGAGCGCGAGCGTCAAAAAGATTGCCGTTTTTGGGCCTCTCGCTACGTCCATCCGCGTGTTGGAAGGCAATTACAACGGCACGCCTTCGCGTGCGACTACGGCTCTGGACGGAATCAGAAAGGAATTCGCCGCGGACGGAGTCACGTACGTTCCGGGCATGAATTTCTTGCGCCAGGAGGAACTTATTCCAACTTCAGTACTATCGAGTGGCGACGGACAGCCGGGCCTGAAGGCGGAATACTTTTCCGGAAAAGATTTCCAAGGCACGTCCGTGCTGACGCGCATCGACAAGAGTGTGAATCTTCAGGTTTTTCGTCCGGATTCGTCCGCTCTTGTGGTGCCTCCCGGAATCGCCAATGTTGCGGTGCGATGGACCGGCTTTCTCACGCCGGCCGAATCCGGCGACTACAAGGTTGGCCTGGCTGGAGCGATGAATCGGATGTGGCTGGATGAAAAGTTGATCGTCGATGACATGGTGATGCACGGCCCTAAGGCTACCACCGCGACGGTTAGGCTGGAGAAAGGTCGCCGGTACGCTCTGAAAATTGAATATGGACCAACGGGCCTCGGGGCCAGGTTGGTCTGGCTGCGCCTGCTTTCGGACCCGATCGCCGAAGCGGTGGCCACCGCCAAACAGGCGGACGTGGCGATCGCCGTGGTCGGCATCACGTCCGATCTGGAGGGTGAAGAGATGAAAGTGGACGTGCCTGGATTCAAGGGCGGAGATCGGACCAGCCTCGATCTGCCCAAGGAGGAGGAAGATCTTCTCGAAGCCTTGCAAGCGATCGGCAAGCCGGTCGTCGTTGTCCTGATGAACGGCAGCGCTCTCTCGGTAAACTGGGCTGCTCAACATGCCAACGCCATCCTGGACGCGTGGTACTCCGGCGAGGAAGGCGGGACTGCCATCGCAGAGACACTGTCTGGCGCCAACAATCCGGCGGGCCGACTGCCGGTGACGTTCTATAAAGGAGTCGAGCAGTTGCCTCCGTTTGAAGACTATGCCATGAAGAACCGGACTTACCGGTACTTCAATGGACAACCGCTCTATCCATTCGGCTACGGGCTGAGTTACTCCAAATTCACCTACAGCAACCTTAAGCTTTCGGCCAGCGAGTTGAACGCGGGCGATCCGCTGAGCGTCGAGGTGGACATCGCGAACACCAGCGATCGAGCCGGAGACGAGGTCGCGGAACTCTACCTGCACTTTCCAGAATCGGCGAGCGCTCCGATTCGCTCGCTGCGGGGATTCACACGCCTTCACTTGGGCGCTGGTGAAACGCGGCATGTGGCCTTCACACTGCAAGGGCGCGACTTGAGCCAAGTCAACGAAAAAGGAGATCGCATCATCGCCGCAGGTCCCTACCGCGTGAGCGTGGGCGGAGGACAACCGGGAACGGGCGCGGCGGGAGCGGAGACTGCCTTTTCAATTCGCGACGAAGAGAAATTGCCGGAATAGTGAATGACTCGTTCTCGCCCGCGAATACGTGCGCGTGGAGTTCGGAGGCCGCGGTCCGTGCATTGAGTTTAGCCCGTGTCAAGTAGTCCACTTCAGGGTTTGTTTTGCAGTCGCCTTCATTGGCTTTTCTGCTGAGAGTTTCGCATTGGTAGCCATTCCGGTAACATAGAGCAGTCGCGCCGTGCAGACTATCCGAATGTTGCGGTTAAACGGCTT
>Ga0181530_10001661_pt1 | contig 27571 bp, 19 predicted proteins | sample PEATcosm2014_Bin_42_FD_119769 | JGI IMG/M metagenome (GOLD analysis project Ga0181530, IMG submission 119769) | Peatland microbial communities from MTU Mesocosm Facility, Houghton, MI, USA - PEATcosm2014_Bin10_60_metaG | ecosystem: Environmental > Terrestrial > Soil > Wetlands > Peat | place... | reverse complement strand
TGATGCTCTACAGCGAAAACGGCGAGCAGGACCCCCTTTTCATCACCAATTACGCGACGATCAATGTGCTCGATGAACTGTCGCGCACGCCCGGCGTCGGGCAGGCCTCGCTGTTTGGCCTCCTCAAATATTCGATGCGCATCTGGTTCGACGTCACCCGGCTGGTCAGCCTCAATCTCGCGCCCTCCGACGTCATCGCCGCCATTCAGTCGCAGAATGTTCAGGCCGCGATCGGGCGCATCGGCGCGCGGCCGATTGAAAACAACCAGCAGTTCCAGCTCAATCTGCAGACGCAGGGACGCCTTACGACGCCCGCTGAATTCGGCCGGATCGTCCTGCGCGCCAATAAGGACGGCTCGATCGTTCACATCAGCGACGTCGCCCGCGTCGAGATCGGCGCACAGAACATGGACAACGAGAGCCGTCTATCGGGCAAGCCGGCGGTCGCGATCGGAATTTATCTGTCGCCCGGCGCCAATGCCGTACAAACGGCGAGCGCCGTGCAGAAGACCCTCGCCAAGGTCGGCGCCCGCTTTCCGAAGGGCCTGAAGTCAAAGGTCGTCTATGATTCAACGACCTTCGTCACCGACACCATCAACGAAGTGCTGAAGACGCTGGCGGAAGCGTTCGTCCTCGTCGTCGTCGTCGTCTATCTTTTTCTCGGGACGGCCCGCGCCACCATCATTCCGGCCATCGCAGTGCCGGTCAGTCTGATCGGCACGTTCGCGGTGTTGCTCGCGATCGGCTATTCCGCCAACACGGTTTCGCTGCTCGCTCTCGTTCTCGCCATCGGCATCGTCGTCGACGATGCGATCGTCGTCGTCGAGAATGTCGAACGCGTGATGGAGGAGGAGCCTCAGCTGTCTCCCGCCGACGCGACCAAGAAGGCGATGGGGCAGATCACAGCGCCGATCATCGCGATCACCCTTGTGCTTCTCTCCGTGTTTGTGCCGATCGCTTTCATCCCCGGCGTCTCCGGCCAGTTGTTCCGCCAGTTCGCCGTCACGATCAGCGTCGCAATGCTGATCTCGGCCTTGAACGCGCTGACCCTCTCGCCTGCGCTCTGCGCGCTCGTACTGCGGCCGGGGGGCCATCGCAGCGGCGTGATGGGACGCGTGCTGCGAATGATCGACGGCGCGCGCGACGGCTACGGCCGCGGCGTGACGTTCCTCGTGCGGCGCGCCGCGCTCGCCCTCGTTGCGGTTCTTGTCTGCGGCGCGGCGATCTACATGCTCTCGTTGAAGACCCCCGTCGGCTTTCTCCCCGAAGAAGATCAGGGCGCCTTCTTCATGTCGATCCAGCTGCCGGACGGCGCCTCCGTTCAGCGCACCAGCGAGGCGATGAGGAAGGTCGAAACTCTGCTCCTCGACATGCCGCAGGTGCAGGACACCTTCTCGATCATCGGCTATTCGCGGATCGACGCCGTCAGCGAGCCCAACGCCGGCTTCATCGTGGCGAAGCTGAAACCTTTCGCAGAGCGGCCGACGGCGGCGGATTCGGCGCAGGCCCTGATCGCCAGGATCACGCGCGAATCGGCCTCGATCCGCACCGCGTCGGTGATCGCCTTCAACCTGCCGCCGATCATCGGCCTTTCGACGACGGGCGGATTCGAATATCAGCTCGAAGCGCTCGAAGGGCAGGATCCATCGGCAATCGCCAGCGTGATGCAGGCATTGGTGGCGGCGGCCAACGCCGACCCGGCGCTCGCCCGGGTGTTCTCGACATTCACCGCGACCAATCCGTCGATCTTCCTCGATATCGACCGCGAGAAGGCGCAGGCGCTCGGCGTCGACATCGGCGACATCTTCTCGGCGCTGCAGGCGACGCTGGGCGGAACCTACATCAACGACTTCAACCTTTACGGTCGCACCTGGCAGGTCAATCTGCAAGCCGAGGCCGCCGACCGCCGCGATTTTTCGTCGATCTGGCAAATCTACGTGCGCAACAAATCCAACACCATGGTGCCGATGGCCGCGCTCGCCTCGATGCGCACCATCGTCGGGCCGCAGGTCATCACGCGCTACAACAATTATCGCTCGGTGACAGTCAACGGCTCGCCGGCGCCCGGCGTCTCGTCCGGCGGCGCGCTGGCGGCGATGGCCGCGCTCTCGGCGCGAACGCTGCCGGAGGGCTACACCTATGAATGGACCGGCACAGCCTATCAGGAGCACGAAGCCTCAGGCCAGACCGGCGTCATCCTCGCCCTCGCCCTGCTGTTCGCCTTTCTGTTCCTCGTCGCGCTCTATGAGAGCTGGATCATTCCGATCCCCGTCCTGATGTCGGTCTCGGTCGCGGTTCTCGGCTCCTATGTCGGCATATTGATCGCGGGGCTGGCGCTCGATCTCTACGCGCAGATCGGTCTCGTCGTTCTGATTGCGCTCGCCGCCAAGAACGGCATCCTCATCGTCGAATTCGCCAAGGATCAGCGCGTGATGGGAATGGATATTCGCGAGGCCGCGACCCTCGGCGCGCGCATGCGCTTTCGCGCCGTGATGATGACCTCCGTCGCTTTCATCCTCGGCCTTTTTCCTCTCGTAATCGCCCATGGTGCGGCGCAGATCAGCCGGCGCGGCGTCGGAACGCCGGTCTTTGCGGGCATGATCGCGGCGAGCGCGCTCGGCATCTTCCTGATCCCGATGCTCTATGTGGTCTTTGAGTCGTTGCGTGAATGGAAATGGAAGGGCGCCAAGCAAGGCGAGCCCAAGGTTCGCCGCCCATGACGCGGCTTTGGTGCGCGGGGATCTGCGCCGCCCTGCTTTTCGCCTTCGCTCTCTGCGGACCGGGCCGCGCGGAGGCCGATCAAGGCTTTCAGGACTTTCTGCAATCGCTGTGGCCGCGCGCCGAAGCCGCGGGCGTCAGCCGCGCGACGTTCGAGGCCGCCTGCGCCGGGTTGACCCCGGATCCGTCCGCGCCATCAGCCTCCGCCAAACAGGCCGAGTTCGACAAGCCGCTGAAAGCCTATCTCGCCGAGGCAGTCTCGAACGCGCGGGTGCAACGGGGCCGCGCGGCGCTGGGGCGATGGAGAAGCGAACTCGCCAGCATCTCGCAACGGTTTGGCGTCCCGCCCGCGATCATCGTCGCGGCGTGGGGCATGGAGACGGATTTCGGCGCGGCGAAGGGCGGCAAGGACATCGTCCGCACGCTCGGAACCCTCGCTTGGCTGCGGCAAGACCGCGATCTCTTCCGCGATGAATTCATCGCCGCGCTGGTCATTCTCGACAAGGGCGTCGTTCCGCGCGCGAAACTCCAGGGCTCATGGGCGGGCGCTATGGGCGATCCGCAATTCATTCCCTCCGCCTATCTGAAATATGCGGCAAGCTTCGACGGATCGGCCTTCGCCGACATCTGGGACAAGCCGCAAGACAGCCTCGCCTCGATCGCCAATTTCCTGCGCCAGTCGGGGTGGCAAGCAACGCTGCCCTGGGGTATGGAGGTCAAGCTGCCGCCAGGGTTCGATTTTGCTTCGCTGCATGGAAGTTTTGGCGCCTTCGCGGCGAAGGGCGTGGTCGATGCGGATGGAAGTCCGCTGCGGGCGGAGGGCGACGCCACCCTGTTCCTGCCATCGGGCGCGAGCGGCCCCGCCTTTCTGCTCTCTGACAATTACTGGGTGCTCAAAGCCTACAACAACTCGGACTCCTATGCGCTGTCTCTCAGCCTCCTCGCCGACCGCATCGACGGCGGATCGGAGCTGAAAGGCCGGTGGCCAGCGGGCGAGACTTTCCTCAGCCGCGCCAACAAATCGACGATCCAGCGCGAATTGCAAAAACGCGGCTTCTACAGCGGCGTCATCGACGGACGTTTTGGCCAAGCCTCGCGCGACGCGATCCATGCGTTTCAGATCGCGGCCAAGATCAGCCCGGCGGACGGCTATGGCTCGCCGGAGGTTTTGCGGCGGCTGACTGCGGAGTGATTTGCGCCCTCATCCTGAGGAGCCGCGCGAGCGGCGTCTCGAAGGAGGAGGGCGTGGCTTATCCTTCGAGACGGCCCTTCAGGCCTCCTCAGGATAAGGGTTGGCGCGGCTCCAGCCCTCTTTCGTCTCGGCGATGAAATCATCGAGACGACGCGAGGCGATCGCCACGCGCAGTCCCGCCATCAGATCCTGATAATAGGCGAGGTTGATCTCGGTCAGCAGCATCATGGCGAGAATCTCGCCGGATTTGACGAGGTGATGGAGATACGCGCGGGAATAGGTTCGCGTTACGGCGTTGGCCGACTGCGCATCCACCGGGGCCGGATCGTCGGAGTGGCAGGCGTTGCGCAGATTGAGTTTGCCTGCGCTTGTGTAGGCGAGGCCGTGCCGGCCTGCGCGCGTGGGCATCACGCAATCGAACATATCGACGCCACGCCGCACGGCCTCGACGAGATCGTCCGGCGCGCCGACGCCCATCAGATAGCGGGGCTTCGCTACAGGCAACTCAGGAACAGTGCATTCGATCATCGCCAGCATCACGTCCTGCGGCTCGCCGACGGCGAGGCCGCCGAGCGCGTAGCCATCAAAATCCATATCGGCCAGCGCCCGCGCGCTTTCGAGTCGCAACGCCTTCGAGGCACCGCCCTGCACGATGCCGAATGCGGCTCGGCCCGGCTTCCGCGCGAAGGCCTTCCTGGAGCGCTCGGCCCAGCGCAGCGACAGGAGCATGGCGCGGCGCGCTTCGTCCTCCGAACAAGGAAGCCTGACGCATTCATCGAACTGCATCTGGATGTCAGCGCCGAGCAATTCCTGAATCTCCATCGATCGCTCCGGCGTCAGGACATGGCGCGAACCATCGATGTGGGACTGGAACGCAACGCCATTCTCGTCAAGCTTTCGCAGCTTGGCGAGCGACATCACCTGGAAACCGCCGGAATCGGTGAGGATCGGCCCCGGCCAGTTCATGAAGCGGTGCAGGCCGCCAAGCGCCGCTATCCTCTCGGCGCCCGGCCGCAGCATGAGATGATAGGTGTTGGCGAGGACGATATCGGCGCCAAGCGCTTTCACCGCTTCAGGATGCATCGCTTTCACCGTCGCCGCCGTGCCGACCGGCATGAAGGCGGGCGTGCGGATCGTTCCCCGTGGCGTCGCGATTGATCCGGTGCGGGCGGCGCCGTCCGTGGCGGCGATCTCGAAGCGAAAATCCCCGCTCACGCTGTCGCTCCGTCCGCGAGAAACAACAGGCAGGCGTCGCCATAGCTGTAGAATCGATAGTTCTCCGCGATCGCATGGGCATACGCCGCGCGCATCGCCTCGATACCGGAAAAGGCGCAAACAAGCATGAACAGCGTCGAGCGCGGCAGATGAAAATTGGTGAGCAGCGCATCGACCGCCCTGAACTTGTAGCCAGGCGTGATGAAGATCGAGGTCTCGCCCGAAAAGGCGCCGATCGCACCGGAAGGCTGCGTCGCGGATTCGAGAATGCGCAGGCTCGTCGTGCCGGCGGCGACGATGCGCCGGCCCGCCGAGCGGGCCGCGTTCAGGGCCTTCGCCGTCTCAGCGCTCACCTCGCCCCATTCGGCGTGCATTTTATGATCCTGCGTGTCCGCCGCCTTGACCGGCAGAAACGTGCCGGCGCCCACATGCAGCGTCACCTTTTCGATTGCGATATCGCGGGTGTCCAGCGCGGCAACGAGTTCGGGCGTGAAATGCAGGCTTGCGGTCGGCGCGGCGACGGCGCCCGAACGGCGCGCGAACAGCGTCTGGTAATCGCCGGCGTCGCGATCATCTGCAGGACGCTTCCCAGAAATGTAGGGCGGTAGCGGCATCCGCCCGACGCGCTCGATCGCCGCGTCGAGGGCCGAGCCGGCGAGCGCGAAGCTCAGCAGAACCTCGCCCTCCTCGCACTTTTCGACGACTTCGGCGTCGAAGGTGTCCGCCCCTGCTCCCTCAAAGCTGACGATCTCGCCGGCTTTCAGCTTCTTCAAGGGGCGCACGAAAGCGCGCCAGAGATTCGCGCCTTCGCGCTTGTGCAGGGTCGCCTCGATCCGCGCCGAAGCCTCGCCCCTGACGCGGCGGCCCTGAAGCCGCGCGGGAATGACCCGCGTATCGTTGACGACGAGAATGTCGCCCGGCGAAAGAAGATCCGGTAAGTCGCGGACGATGCGGTCTTCGAACATCGCGCCGGAAGCGCCGTGGGCGCGCACGACAAGCAGCCGCGCCGCATCGCGCGGCTCAACCGGGCGCAGCGCTATGCGATCCGTGGGAAGGTCGAAATCAAAGAGGTCTACGCGCATAGCCCGTCACAGGCGACCCGAACAGCCTCCGGGCGGGCTCAGCTTACGACCGCGCTGATGATCTTATCGGGATCCTTCACTGGCTCGCCGCGCTTGATCTTGTCGACATTCTCCATGCCGGACGTCACCTTGCCCCAGACGGTATATTGCTTGTCGAGGAAACGGGCGTCGTTGAAAACGATGAAGAATTGCGAATTGGCGGAGTTCGGATCCTGGGCTCGCGCCATCGAGACGACGCCGCGCACATGCGGCTCGGCGTTGAACTCGGCCTTGAGGTTCGGATATTTCGAGCCGCCCGTGCCGGTCCCGTGCGGGCAGCCGGTCTGCGCCATGAAGCCGTCGATGACGCGGTGAAACACGACGCCGTCGTAGAATTTCTCGGCGACGAGCTTCTTGATGTGCGCGACATGCCCCGGCGCGAGGTCCGGCCGCATCTCGATCACAACGGGGCCTTGCGTCGTCTCGAGGGTGAGGGTGTTGCCAGCTTCCGGCATGCGGAACTCCTGCGTTGAGAGCCGCGCGGACCGAAGGGCGGTTCGCGTCGGAATGAGGCCGGCGTTCCAGCCGGCCGACGTTTGCGTTGCAATATCCTATGCGCGCCGCAAGGTAAACTGGAGCGGGCGCCGGCCCCGCGAGATGAACCTATTTCTTGGCCGGCGCGGCGTCGGTCGCCATCTGCATCTTGATGATCTTGTCGGGGTCCGTGACGCTGCCATTATCCGCCTTGGAGCCCTTCTTGATCTTGTCGACGACGTCCATCCCCGAGACGACCTTGCCGACCACCGTATATTGATTGTTGAGGAAGGATGCGTCGGCGAAGGTGATGAAGAACTGCGAATTGGCCGAATCCGGATCCTGCGAGCGCGCCATTCCGACCGTGCCGCGCTTGAAGGGCTCCGAGGAAAACTCGGCCTTGATGTTCGGCAGATCGGACTTGCCCATCCCGGTTCCGGTCGGATCGCCGGTCTGCGCCATGAAGCCGTCGATGACGCGATGAAAGACGATCCCGTCGTAGAAGCCGCGCTTGGTCAGAGTCTCGATCTGCGCGACGTGTTTTGGCGCAAGATCGGGACGCAGCTGGATCACGATGCGGCCATCCTTGGTGTCGAGATAGATGGTGTCCTTGAGGTTTTGCGCGGGCTCGGCGCAGACGCCCGAGGCAAGAGCGAAAGCGAGGCCAAAAGCCATGATCAACCGGTTCAGCATCATTGCGGTTCTTTCCTTGCCCTGAAGATTGTTTTTGACGATTACTTCCCGGCGGTCCGCCGCTTCGCCTCCAGCGCGCCGAGGACAGGCGCCGGCACGAAGCTCGAGACATCCCCGCCCATGGCCGCGATCTGGCGCACCAATGTCGCGGTGATGTGTCCGACCGCGGGCGAGGCGACGAAAAACGCGGTTTTGATGTCCGGCGCCATCGCCGCGTTCATGCCGGCCATCTGCATTTCATAGTCGAGATCGGAGCCGTTGCGCAGGCCACGCACGATAACCCCCGCACCGGCGGCGCGGGCGGCCTCCACAGTGAGGCCGGCGAAGCTCGTGACGGAGAGTTTGCAGGCGCGGGCCGCTACGAGATCGCCGCAGGCCTCTTTGATGAGGGCGGCGCGCTCTTCAAGGCTGAACAGCGGCGTCTTGCCAGGATGCGCGCCGATGCCGATGACGAGTTCGTCGCAAATCCGCGCGGCGCTCAGGATCACGTCTACGTGGCCGTTCGTCAACGGATCGAAAGAGCCGGGATAGAGCGCGACGCGGGTCATGCCTTGCTTTCGATCAGGTCAAAAAGCCGTCAATGGACGCCGAGCTTCTTTTGCAGGCTCGATGAGGACGTCGTGTACTGGAACGTCAGCCGCTTGTCCGGATAGACGTAGCGGTGAATGCGCTGCGCCGCCAGCGCTCCCTCATGGAAGCCGCAGAGGATCAGCTTCAGCTTGCCTGGATAGGTGTTTATGTCGCCGATCGCGAAGACGCCCGGCACATTGGTCTCGAAGCGCTCGGTGTCAACCGGAATGAGGTTTTCATGGAGGTTGAGGCCCCAGTCGGCGACCGGGCCGAGCTTCATGGTGAGGCCGAAGAAGGGAATGAGCGCGTCGCAGGCGACATCCTCGACGCCGCCGTCGGCGCCCTTCACCGTCACGGCGGTGAGTTCGCCGCCCTCGCCGGTAAGCCCGGTGATCTGGCCGATGCGCAGGTCGATCCGCCCGGCGGCGACGTGTTCGCGCATCGCATTCACCGAATGCGGCGCGGCGCGGAAATCGTCGCGGCGGTGGATCAGCGCGAGGCGCTTTGCGACCGGCTGAAGATTGAGCGTCCAGTCGAGCGCCGAATCGCCGCCGCCGACGATGACGACGTTCTTGTCGCGAAAGGACTCCATCTTGCGCACGGCGTAGAACACCGACTTGCCCTCATAAGCGTCGATGCCCTCGATCGGCGGCTTTTTCGGCTGGAACGACCCGCCGCCCGCGGCGACGATGACCGCCTTGCACGCGAAGGTCTGGCCGCCGCTGACGCGGACCAGGAACTTCGGCGCTTCCAGGGTTCCAAGCGCCTGGAGCGACTCGACCATGTCGCCGAAGTGAAAAGTCGGATGAAACGGCTCGATCTGCTTTAAGAGATGATCGACGATGCCCTGCCCCGTGACGATCGGATAGCCCGGAATGTCGTAGATCGGCTTTTCCGGATAAAGTTCGCTGCATTGGCCGCCCGCTTTCGGCAGGATGTCGACAAGATGGCATCTGATGTCCAAAAGCCCCAACTCGAACACCGCGAAAAGGCCGGCGGGTCCGGCGCCGACGATAACCACGTCGGTCTCGATCAACTCAGGCATATTCTGCTCCAAAATCACCCGCGAGGGCGCTTCGCACGGCCCGCGCCATTCCCATCGTCCATCGCCAAGCTTGTGACGGCTTCGACGCCGCGGCGCCCGCCTAGCCCTGGCGCTCCGGCGTCCTGACGGTGAGGCCGTCCAGTTCCTGCGTCACCACGATCTGGCAGGAGAGGCGCGAATTGGGCTGCACCTTATAGGCGAAGTCCAGCATGTCTTCCTCCTGGTCCGACGCTTTGCCGGCAAGAGGCAGATACGGCTCATCGACATAGACGTGGCAGGTCGCGCAGGCGCAGCCGCCGCCGCACTCGGCGGTAATCTCGGGAATCGCGTTGCGGATCGCGGCCTCCATCACGGTGGAGCCGATCTCCGCCTCGACGGTGCGGGATTCACCGAGCGAGTCGACGAACGTGATTTTTGGCATGGATATCGCTTTTACCTTTGTGTGGCGGGCGCGTCATAGAGGTCCAAGGTCGTCCGCGGCAATCCGCGCCGCGGACCGACGCTTTTGAACCGGCGGGAACAGCCGGCGTTTCTGGCGAAGTTCATGGCCGAAGTTTAACCATCCTGCAAGAGCGTAGAGCCCGGCCGGGGCCGAAGGCGCCTTTTGTCGCGGTCGAACCCGCCGCGGCCTCTCGCGCGAAACCCGCCTCGCGCCAATTTCAGCCGCAATCTCCCGCCACCGTCTCCGGGCCTGCGCCCACGCGCCATTAACGATGTTTTAAGAAGGCCTTGGCGCTCGGGTTTGAATCCCGCCGTGAGGGATGTAAAGTAAGATTTGGTTAACTCTACGGCCTGCGTCCGCGCGGATGCCTACACTTTAGAACTTCATGCGCTCCGACCTTCATGCGCTCACAAAACTTCCTGCGCGCTCCTGAACGACTTTGAAGAGGCACGAGATGGCGAGTTCCCCGAAAATCCACGATCCCGCGGCGGAGGCGCTTCAGGCCATCGAGGAAGCGCTCAATCTCCGAGCCGGGTTCGACGATCCAATCGGGAACGCTGGCGCGGAGCCCGTCAGGGATCCGGGCAAGAGCGGCGCAGAGAGCGGCCGGAGCGAACCGACGACCGATTATAGACGCAGAGGCGGCGCGGCGCCGCGGCTGCCTTCGACGAGCGAGGAACCCCTCTTCGGCCCACCGCGTCAGGGCGCTTTGGCTTCGGCTTCGGCCGCGCCGGCGCCGGACGACCAGATCGGGCGTGGCGCGTCTCCCGCCAACGATGACCGGCACTCGGCCGGCGCGATCCTGCGCGCCTATCAGAGCCGCTCGAATCGCACCCCGACAATCGTCGCGGCGCTTTGCTCGATCCTCTGGACGGCGCTGACGGTCGGCTTCCTCGCGACCAACCGGGAGCAGCTTTTCGCCGGTTCGAACGGCGCGATCCTGCCCACGGCCGCGCTTTACTTCCTCACCATCGCGGGCCCCGTGGTATTCTTCTTCGTCACCGCAATGATGATCCGGCGCGGCCAGGAAATGCGGGTGACCTCCCGCTCCATGACCGAAGTCGCGATGCGCCTCGCCGAACCCGAGACCATCGCCACCGAACAGATGGTGACGCTGTCCCAAGCGATCCGGCGCGAGGTCGCCTCGATGGGCGACGGCATCGAACGCGCCCTCGCGCGGGCCGGCGAACTCGAAACCCTCGTGCGGTCGGAAGTCTCCAATCTGGAGCGTTCCTTTTCGGACAATGAGCGGCGCGTGCGCGCGCTGATCGACGAACTGGCCGGCGAGCGCGAATCCATTCTCGCCAACGCCGATCGCGTGCGCGGCGCCATCTCGATCGCCCACGACAGCGTCTCCCGCGATATCGAGACGGCGTCCGCCCGCTTTACCGACAGCGTCGGCGAAGCCGCGGGCCGCGTCACCGCTTCGGTCAACGCGAAAGGCGAGGAGATCAGGCTGGCGCTGAGCCGCGGCCGCGACGAACTTGTCGATCATCTGTCGAGCCACGGCAACGAGCTCGTCTCGCGGCTGAGCCAGACCGGCAGCGACGCCGCCGCCAATCTCACGCAGGCCAGCGCCGGAATCGCGCAAACGCTCGATCAGCAGCTGGCCGACCTCGAAGGGCGGCTGACCAATGCACGGGAGCTTCTTTCGGCCGACCTCGGCATGCGCGGCGACGCCCTCGCGGAACGTCTCGACGCCGCCGGCGGCCGGATCGCCGAGACGATTTCGGCGCGGGGCGAGAGCGTGGCGGCGCGTCTTTCCGAAACGCACGATCGCCTGCATGAAGTCGTCACCGTGCACGGCGGCGCGCTGGCCGACCGCATCGCGGAGACCGGCGAGCGTTTCGGCAATCTGATCGAGGCGCGCACCGCCGCGGCCCGCGATTCGCTCGACCAGTCGAGCCGGAGCATCATCGCCTCGTTCGAGGACGGCCATGCGCGGCTCCAGAACGAATTCGAGCGTCACGGCGGCGAGCTGCAACGCAGCTTCGCGGCCGCAGCCGACTCGACGGCGACGACCCTTGCACAGCAAACCGAAACGCTGCAGGAGCGGCTCGCGAACTCGCTCGAACAGACCGTCGCGGCGCTGAACAGCCATTCCGAGCATGTGCATGGGCATCTCGACCTCGCGTCGCAGGACATGCTCGCCGCCTTCACCGGCCGCACCGAAGCGCTGAGCGACCAGCTTGCCGCCGCGGTGCACGGAACCTTCGCGGCCCTCGACGATCATTCCGCGATCATGAGCGAACGTCTCGAAGCCGCGGCCGACCGGACAGCGAGCGATTTCGCTGGCCGGTCCGAGGCGCTGCACGAGCGCCTGACGGCGACATTCGGCGAGTCGCTCGAAGCATTGACGGACCGCTCGGAAGCGGTCGCAGACCGGCTCGAGAGTTCCGCCGGTCAATCCGTCGCTTCGCTCGCCGGCTATGCTGAAGGGTTGCAGCAGCGGCTTTCCTCGACGCTTCAGGCCTTGAGCCGACACGCGGCGGAAATCAGCGAAGGTCTCGGCTCCGCCAGCGAGCAATCGCTCGGCGCCTTCACCACGCAAACCGAGGCTCTGCGCGAACGGCTCGACGCCGCCGTGCACGGGACGTTCGCAGCGCTCAACGATCATTCCGCGATCATGAGTGAAGGTTTCGAAGCCGCCGCCGAACGGACGGCGACCGATTTCGCCGGACGGTCCGAGGCACTCCAAGAGCGCCTGAGGGCGACTTTCGGCGAGGCGCTGGAGGCTTTGACGAACCGCGCCGAGATGGTTGCGGGCCGACTCGAGAGCTCCGCCAATCAATCCGTCGCCTCGCTCGCCGGCTATGCCGAAGGGCTGGAGCAGCGGCTTTCCGCGACGCTTCAAGCCCTGAGCCGCCATGCGGCGGAAATCAGCGAAGGTCTGGGCTCCGCCGGAGAGCAATCGCTCGGCGCCTTCACCGCACAGTCAGAGGCTCTGCGCGAACGGCTCGACGCCGCAATCAGCGGCCTTAACGAACACTCGGACGAAATGAGCCGCCGCCTCGCGGCGAGCGCGCAACAGTCCGCCGGCGCCCTCGCCAGCCAGACCGAGGCGCTGCAAAACCGCCTCGACGCCGCGATCGGCGCCCTCGACGACCATTCGAACGAGATGAGCGAGCGGCTGGAGGCGACCGCGCATTACGCGGTCGGCGCTTTCGGCGACCACACGCAGGCGCTGCACGAACGCCTGAACGCGACGCTCGCCGAAACGCTCGCCGCCCTGACACATCATACCGAAACCATGAACGCACGCCTCGAATCAACGGCCGGGCTCACGGTCGACGCGTTCACCGGACACGCGGACGCCGTGCATCGGCGCCTCGAGGCGACGCTTGGCCAAACCGTCGCCGCTCTGACGCGCCATTCCGATGAAGTCGGCGCGCGGCTGGACGCGAGCGCGCGGCAGGCGGCCGAAGCCCTCACCTTGCCTGTCGAGGCGCTGCATGAGCGCCTGACCGGGACGATCAGCGCGACGCTCGCCGCGTTGAGCGACCACGCCGCCGATATCAACCAGCGTCTCGCGGCGATGGCGGCGACCTCCGCCGGCGCTCTGACGACCGAGACCGAGGCGCTGCGCGAACGCCTGCAAGCGACGCTCAGCGAGGCGCTTGGCGCGCTGAGCGCGCATTCCGTCGAGATGAGCGAGCGCCTGCGGGCGAGCGGCGAGCAGTCGGCGGGCGCCCTCGCCGATCGCGTGGACGCGCTCAACGCGGGGCTTTCCGCCACGATCCGCGAGACGTTCGACGCTCTTGCAAACCACTCGAACGATGTCAGCCAGCGCCTAAATTCGACTGTCGGGGAGACGCTCGGCGCGCTATCGGGCTATTCCGAGGCGATGCGCGAAACCCTCGATACCGCCGGGCGCGGCGCGCTTTCCGCCTTCGCGGGCCACACCGCGAGCCTCGAGGAGCGCCTCACCCTGATGCTTGGCGAGGCCTTCAACACGCTCGCGAGCCACACCCATGAGCTGCACGAGCATCTCGCCACGCGCACGCAGGAGGCCCTGATAGCTTTCGCCAGCCAGACCGATGCGCTGCAGGCCGGATTCGATGCAACCACACAGCAGGCGGTCGCCGCGATCGGCTATCACGCCAACGACCTCAACGACCGCTTCACCGACACCGCCTCCGAGGCCATCAATGCGATCGCCATGCATGGCGACCGGATCAACGAAACGCTCGCCGACCGGCTCTCGATGTTCGAGCAGACTTTCGTCGGACAGGGCGGCGCGGTCGCCAACAGCATCGGCGATCAGGCCGAACGCTTCACTGCGACACTGGCCGATCGCCTCGGCGCCATCGAGAGCACGCTCACCTTGCGCGGCGGCGATCTCAACGACAGGCTCGCCTTGCGCGCCGGCGAAACCACGCAAGCCCTCGAAGCGCAGATCGACGCCTTCGAGGCGCGCGCATCGCAGCGCACGCGCGAGATTGGGCAGGCGCTCGACGCGCTCATATCGCACCTTGATCAGGGTCTCGACTCGCATGCGGCGGCGCTCAACGAAAGCCTCAGCGCGCAGGCCAGCGCCATCGCCCAGGCGTTGAGCCAAGGCGGCGAGGAGGTGGTCCGGGCGCTCGACGACAAGGCTGGCGCCATCGCGGCGACGCTCGACGGGCGCATCGTGGAATTCGAGGAGCGGGTGGTCGGACGTCTCGACGCGGTTTCGGGCGAACTCGACGCGCGGGGGCGCACCGTCGCCGCCAATATCGCGACGCGGACGCGGGAAATCGACCAGACGCTTGGTCTGCACGCCGGCAACATCTATGCGGCGCTCGATCGCGAGGCGGGTCAACTCGCCGCTGTGCTCGCCGGGCGCACCGCCGAGATCCGGGATCTCGTGTCCCAGGCGACCGAAGACCTCGACGCGACGCTCGCGGGGCGAGCCGGCGAAATCGGCGACGCGCTCGCCGGCCGCGTCAACGAGATCAGCCTCACGCTGGCGAACCGCCTGTCCGAGATCGAAGGCGCGCTCGGCGGTCGCGGCGTCGATCTCCAAAACGCGCTGGCGGAACGCGCCAAGGAGTTGCGCGAGCTCTTCGAAACGCGCGGCCGCAGCCTTGTCGCGAACCTGTCGCAGCGCGGCGGCGAGATCGCCGAGGAAATGACCAACGTCGGCGCGCTCGTATCGCAATCCATCGAGGGCCGCGGCATGGCCATCGTGCAGCGTCTCGGCGACACGCAGAACGAGCTGACCGACGCGATCGAGCGCTCCGCCGCCCATGTGCGCGAGGCCTTCGAAGTCGGCGCCGCCGAATCGATCGGCGCGCTGATCGACGCCAACGCCAAACTCGGGGGCGAGATGACCGAGGTTGCCAGCCGCCTCGTCAGCGGCAGCGCCGCGCTGCAGAATTCGATTGGCGTCGCGGGCGCCAATTTTGCCGCCGTCGAGCAATCCCTGGGCGACCGCATGGACGATTTCAGGCGCCTCCTCGGCGCCGTCTCGAGCGAACTCGAACGCGTCAATCAAGCCGCCGGGCAGACCGTCTTCGAGGCCAGCGGGCTCGCCGAGACGATTGCCGGCCATGGCGAAACCCTTTCGGCCGCCGCCGGCGATCTCGTCAGATCGCAAAGCGAACTCGACCAGATGCTCAACGCCCGCCGGGCTTCGCTCGACGCGCTTCTACGCGCCGTCAACGAGCGCCGCGACGACTTCGAGAATGTCATGGCCTCTTTCGCCACGCTGATCGAAGACGCGTTCCAGAACGCCGAAGGCCGGGCGCGCGAGATCGGCTCCATGATAGCGGAAACCTCGCAATCGGCGGCCGGAACGATCGACCAACAGTTCTCCGACATCCGCGCCAATATCGCGACGGAGCGCGAGCGAACCGCCGCGGCGATGCGGGCGGCCTATGAGCAGGCCAATGCCGAAATCGACGGCATTTTCAGCCAGGGCGCGCAGCGTTTCCAGACCGCAGCTTCGGAGCTGCGCGCGATGTCGCGGGAAATTCAGGCCGAACTCGCGGCGACCCGGGAAGCCTTGAGCGCCAGCGTCACGGATCTGCCGCAGGAGACCGCGCAGCAGGCGGCCTCGATGCGGAAAGTCGTCGCCGACGAGATCAAGGCGCTGAAGGAGCTTAGCGACATCGTGACCCGCTCCGGGCGGTCCCTTGACATCGCGACGGCGACTCACGGCGACCGCGCGGCGCCGCCGGCCGCGGCCCGCACGCCGGGCGTACCCGCAGCTGCGCCGGCATGGCGCGGATCGCCGGCCGAAGCCACGCCGCCGCCCGCGCCTGCTTCCACGCCCGAACCGCGCCGCGGCCAGACGACCCCGCCGCGGCCGGGCCAGGGCGCTCCTTCGACGGAGCGCGGCGGCTGGCTGTCCGATCTCCTGGCGCGCGCCTCGACCGAGGAGCCGCCCGCGCCGGCGCGGACCATTAGGGACATCGCGCCGAAAGGCGTTGCGCCGAAGCCGGCGTCAGCCGGCCAGCCGCTCGACGCCCTGTCTCTCGACGTCGCCCGCATGATCGACCCCGAGGCCGCCGCCGAGGCCTGGGAGCGCTATCGGCGCGGCGAGCCGAACGCCTTCTCGCACCGGATCTACATCGGCCGCGGCGCCCAGACCGCCGAAGAAGTGCGGCGCCGCTACCGGCTTAACCCCGAATTTCATGCGACGGTCGACCGCTATGTTCAGGAGTTCGAGCGCCTGCTCGCGGAGCTGAACCGCGACAACGCGGATCAGTCGGTCCTGCGCAATTATCTGATCTCGGAGACGGGCCTCGTCTACACCATGCTCGCCCACGCGTCGGGAAGACTCGGGTAACACGAGGCGGGGCGGACTGAAGGGCGGCGGCCGCGCTGACAAAAAAAGAGGGCATGAACGAATCCATGCCCTCTTCGCATCTTCCTTGGCGGAGATCTGCCGCCAGCCGGCCTGTAAGCCGGGTTCTGTACGGCGCCGCGGGAACCGCGACGCGTGATGGCCATTCCTCTGGGACGGCCGTCGCCGGCCGCCTCAAGCAACCAACCCGGGCGATGATCCAGAGACGGATCTAAGGTCCTGGAACCTCGCATCGCCCCTATTCGGTCTTGCTCCCGGTGGGGCTTGCCGTGCCGCTCATGTCGCCATGCGCGCGGTGCGCTCTTACCGCACCGTTTCACCCTTGCCGCTGGCGCGAGGCCGGGCGGCGGTTTGTTTTCTGTGGCGCTTTCCCTGGGGTCGCCCCCGCCGGACGTTATCCGGCACCGTTTCTCCGTGGAGCCCGGACTTTCCTCCGCCCTAAAGCGGCGGCCATCCGGCCGACTGGCCTTCGCGGCATAGAGCATTTTCGGGCCTGATGAAATCGGAAATGCGCGTCGCGGTGCGGCGCGTGTCGAAAAGATCGCATCGGAAGGAAATTCTTAACGAAATAAGGTTCTGACTTGACCCCCGCGCCGCAATGCCGGCTGTTTGGAGCCAACGCAAACCCGATGCTAGGATCAGGCATGAAAACATTGTTTCCTCTGGCGGCCATCGTCGCAGCTTCGATCGCACTCGCCGGATGCGGCTATACGCCCGAGCAGCGGGCCGTGAGCGGCGGGGCGATCGGCGGCGCGACGGGAGCGGCCATCGGCGCGGCGACAGGCGGCGGCGTCGGCGCGGCGCTCGTCGGCGGCGCGCTTGGCGCGGCGACCGGCGCGATCGTCGGCGCCAACACGCGTCCGGTCAATCCGCCGCCGCCGCCGCCCGGCTATTATCCGCCGCCGCCGCCGCCGGTAGCTTGCGCTCGCGTCGTTTACGATCCCTATGGGAACGCCTTCTGCCAGGGGTATTACCGCTATTAAGCTCGACACTGACTTGATCGCAACGCCGTTCGCCTCGCCGAACCACGGCGAGCGCAAACGAGGCCGCACGCCAGATTCGCTGATTCTGCACTATACTGGGGTCCCGACCGGCGAGGCCGCGATCGAGCTCCTGTGCGATCCGGTCATGCAGGTCTCCGCCCATTACGTCGTGATGCCGGACGGGGCGCTGCTGCAGCTCGTCCCCGAAACGCGCCGGGCCTGGCACGCCGGCCGCGGCGTGTGGGACGGCGAGACCGACATGAACGACGTGTCGATCGGTATCGAAATCGCCCATCAGGGCCACAAAAACGGCGCCGCGGCCTATCCCTATCCCCCTGAGCAGATCGCCACCGTCATCGCGCTCAGCCAGGACATCATCGCGCGGTGGAAGATCGCGCCGCACAGGGTGCTCGCTCATTCGGACATCGCGCCCGACCGGAAGATCGATCCAGGCGAGTTCTTTCCCTGGCGGCAACTGGCCAAGGCCGGGGTCGGCCATTACGTCGCGCCCTTCCCGATCACGAACGGACCGCGCCTCGAGCCCGGCGCGGAGGGCGCCGAGGTCGAAGAACTGCAGGCGATGCTGGCGCGTTACGGCTATGGGCTTGAGGTCAGCGCGCGCTACGACGCAAGGACGCAGGCCGTCATTCGCGCCTTCCAGCGCCACTTCCGGCCGGCGCTGGTCGACGGCGCAGCGGACGCCTCGACGGTCGCGACTTTGCGGAAATTGCTGTCCGCGCGAGGCGACGGGTGAAACCGCGCACGATCGGCGAATTCCACGCGCCGCGCCTTGAGGCATGTGACCTCTAAACGGAAACGCCGATGGCTTGCGACAAGATCATGCTGATCCGCCACGCCGAGCGGCCGAACGCCGATAAGTCTCTGCGCGGCGTCGGCTTCGATGGGCGCAAGGACAAGGAATTGCTGACCGTGCGCGGTTGGCAACGCGCCGGCGCCCTGGCGCGGTTTTTCGCGCCCGTTGACGATCATTTCGTGCAACAGGGCCTCGCACGGCCTGCATCTCTCTACGCCTGCAAGTCCGCGCCGGAGGATCCGAGCCTTCGGCCGCAGCACACCCTCGTCCCGCTCGCCGAGCTTCTTGAGGTCGAACTCAATCGCGATCATTTCAGCGGCGACGAGATCGCGCTCGTCAAGGATATGCAGTCCGGCGAGGGACCGGCGCTCGCCGCCTGGAAACACGACGGCATGCATCTCATCGCTAATGCGATCCTTCGCGACACAACCACCGCGCCGCAGCATTGGCCCTATGGCCGTTACGATCTCGTCTGGGTTTTCGACCGGCGCGGAGAGCGCTGGACGTTTTCGCAGCTCCCGCAGCTTCTGCTTGCCGGCGACAGCGCCGAGCCAATCATATGAGGCCCGTTGATTTCCCATTTTGACGACTGATTTTTGTGGCGTAGAGGAGAGGCGCCGAGGCTTCGCTTTACGCGCGCGGCTTGCGGCTGGAGCGTTGTCCGATCCGATGGAACCTCAAAAACAGCGCCAAATTTTTATTTTGCCGGATTTTGTTCCCGCGAAACCGCGGCGGCCGCTTTTCGATTCCAACGGTCTAGCGCGGGTTGCGGGCGGAAAACCGGCTCCCGCTGTACCTTATCCCGCTCTTGCGCTGGAGCGATAGATCATGGCCGCTGGCCCGAAGGCAGGGATTCGCTTTGAGAGAATCGCCTTCCTCTCCAACGAATCGGCGGAAGGGATCGCGGCGCGGGACGCGCTCATCGCGCGTTACGGGCATGTCGACGCGGAGCAGGCCGACATCATCGTCGCGCTTGGCGGCGACGGCTTCATGCTGCAGACGCTGCATCGATTCATGGGAAGCAACAAGCTGATCTACGGCATGAATCGCGGCTCGATCGGCTTCCTCATGAATGATTTTTCGGTGTTCAACCTCGAGGGCCGGCTCAACGCGGCCGAAGCCAAGACCGTGCACCCCCTGCTGATGGAGGCGACCGACCGGGAGGGCGCCGTTTCAAAAGCGCGCGCCATCAACGAAGTGTCGCTCCTGCGGCAGTCCTACCAGGCGGCCAAGATGCGAATTTCAATCGACGGCAAGGAGCGGCTGGACGAGCTTGCGGGCGACGGCGTCATGGTCGCGACGCCCGTCGGCTCGACCGCCTACAATCTCGCGGCGCACGGCCCCATTCTGCCGCTCGACGCCAAGATCATGGCGTTGACGCCGATCTCCGCTTTCCGCCCGCGCGGCTGGCGCGGCGCGCTGCTGCCGGACAAGGCCAAAGTCACAATCGAGATCCTCGAAGCCGAGAAGCGCCCGGTCTCCGCCGTCGCCGATCATTTCGAGCTGCGCAATGTCCGCGAGGTCACCGTTGAGATGGATCACGACACCGATCTCGTACTTCTGCACGATCCCGGGCATTCGCTGAACGAGCGGATCCTGCGCGAGCAATTTGGATATTGAGGCGTGAAGGAACGGATTCGAATCCTCGGCCGCAAGCTCGTCTCGCGCGGCTTTGGCCTGCTCGAACGGCTGGGCGTCGAATTGAGACGTCTCGACGGACGCCTGCAGGCGCACGAGTTCGAAATCTACGACACCGGCGACGGCGCCGCGATCCTGCTTTACGATCCTACGCGCTCGACCGTCGTCCTCGTGCGCCAGTTCCGGCTGCCGCCCTATCTGAAAGAGGGACGCGACAGCCTGATCGAGGTCTGCGCCGGCCGCCTTGAGGGAAGCGACCCGCAAACGCGGATCGCACATGAGGCGGAGGAAGAGACAGGCTTTAGAGTGCGCCATCCGCGCCGCCTGTTCGAAGGCTATACCAGCCCCGGCGCCTTTTGCGAGAAGCTCACCTTCTTCGTCGCCGAATACGCCGAGGCGGACCGGATCGGCGCCGGCGGCGGCCTCGAACACGAGGGCGAAGACATCGAAATTCTGGAGCCGACGCTGGACGAGGCTTTGACGATGATCGAGCGCGGTGAAATCATCGACGCCAAGACGATTTTACTGTTGCACTACGCCAAGCTCGCAGGCCTGATGCGGAACAAAGCAGGCGGCGCATGAAGAAGGCCAACCAATGCGCGGTGTCTCCGCATCCAGAAGCCCCGCGGCCGAGACGGCCAAAACGGAGAAGAGGGTCTCGCGCGCTCCATCCGACGGCTTCGATGCGGCCGACGTTCGAAGGCGAACCAAAGCGGTCCTGATCGGCTCGGCCGGCAATCTGATCGAATGGTACGACATTTACGCCTATTCCGCGTTTTCGCTCTATTTCGCCAGCGCCTTCTTTCCCCAGACCGATCCGCTCGCGCAACAACTGGCGGCTGCCTCCCTTTTCGCCGCGGCGTTTTTCGTGCGCCCGCTCGGCAGCGCGCTGTTTGGCTATTTCGCGGACCGGCGTGGACGGCGCAACGCGCTGACCGGCGCCGTGCTGCTGATGTGCTTCGGCTCGCTCCTGATCGCTGTGACCCCGGCCTACGCCAGCATCGGGGTCGCGGCGCCGATCATTCTCGCCGCCGCGCGCCTGCTACAAAGCCTCAGCCAGGGTGGCGAATATGGGTCGGGTGCGACCTATCTCAGCGAAGTCGCGCATCCAGACCGGCGCGGATTCTACTCGGGCATCTGGTATGTGACGCTGATCGGCGGCCAGCTCGCCGCCATCCTCGTGCTTCTGGCGCTGCAAAAGCTGTTCCTGACGCCGGACCAGCTGCGCGCGTGGGGCTGGCGCATTCCCTTCGTCGTCGGCGCGCTTTTGTCGATCTTCGCCTATATCCTGCGCCGCGACATGCCCGAAACGGAACTTTTCATCGCCGCGAAACCCGTGATCGAGCGCGAAAATCCCTGGCGGATTCTCGTGCGCGACTGGAAGAGCATGGCGCTCGTCGTCGGCATCACGATCGGCGGCACCTCGGCCTTCTACACCTATACGACCTATATGCAGAAATTCCTCAAACTGTCGGTTGGCCTCGACGACGGGCAGACGACGCTGATCACCGCGGGATCGCTCATCTTCGCGCTCATTCTGCAGCCGCTCTATGGCGCCCTTTCCGACAGGATCGGCCGCAAGCCGCTGCTGATCGGCTTCGGCGTTCTTGGAACGCTCGGGACCGTTCCCCTGCTGACGACGCTGCAGCACACCAAAAGCCCGTTCGCCGCCTTCCTGCTGATTTGCGCCGCCTGGGCCATCGTCAGCGGCTACACCTCGATCGCGGCGATCGTCAAAGCCGAACTTTTCCCAACGGCGATCCGCGCCATGGGCGTCGGCATCCCCTACGCGCTGACCGTCGCCATTTTCGGCGGATCGATCGACTGGGTCGCGCTGGCCTTCAAGAACGCGGGCTTCGAGTCGGGCTTCTTCTGGTACGCCACCGCCCTCATCTTCATCTCCCTGCTGACCTACGTCTCTATGCGCGACATGAAGGCGCATTCGAAAATGGAGCAGGCCCTGTGACTCTACCGCGGGTCTGATCCCATGCGCTCACTCCTGTTGGTTTCCACCGCCGACGAAGCCAAACTCATTGAGGCTCTGGACAGCGGGGCGGATGGGCTGTGTCTCGATCTCGCGGACCGAGCTCCAGCGGCGGACAAAGCGCGCGCGCGCAAAAACGCCGGCGATTTGCTGTGCGCCGCCAAGGCGAAGGCGCAGCGCCCCAGGCTTTATGTCCGGATTAACGGTCTCGATACCGCGCCGATCGACGACGATCTCGACGCTGTCATGCCTTACGCGCCCGACGGCGTCATGCTGCCGAAGTGCCTCAATGGGCAGGCGCTGCAGCATCTTGGCGCCAAACTCGCGGTGAAAGAAGCGCAATGCGGGCTTCCCGACGGTTCTACGCGCATCGTCGCCATGGCCACCGCGACGGCGGCCTCGATCTTCGACATGGGAAGTTTCGCCGGCGCGAGCCGCCGCTTGATGGCGCTTTCCTGGAGCGCCGACGAACTGTCCGCCGCTCTCGGCGCGGAAAGGAGCCGTGATTCGGACGGCGTTTACACCGCGCCTTATGTTCTCGCGCGCAGCCTGACGTTATGCGCCGCGCGCGCGGCCGATGCGCTGGCGATCGACAGCGCCTCTTTGAAGGCGCCAGACGGCGCCGGATTGCGGCTGGACTGCGAGGTGGCGCGCCGCGACGGCTTTGACGGCAAGCTGGCGATCGATCGCAGTCAGGTCGAAATCATCAACGCGGTTTTCACGCCGACGGAAGCGGCGGTTGCGCGGGCGAGAGCCGTCATCGCCGCATTCGCGGCTGAGCCTTTCGCGGCGACGCTCGATCTCGATGGGGCCATTTTGAGTTCGTCCGACCTTTCTCAAGCCAGGCGGCTGCTTCGCCGCCTGCCTGAGGCCTGACGCATCCCGACGACATTGAAAACAGATTCGCGGCGCCGCCGTTCGGATCCAATCGCGCGCGTTCGCTCGGTGGAAGCTCCGCCGATGCAATGAAAGGTTGACTTAATCGGCGATTATCTGAACGTCACAAGTTACAAAGTCTTACTCTACGTAGATTTATTCATGACATAAGTACAAACTATCTTACAGCAGCTATTTCTCTGTCACATAAGCGCAACGCCAGCCTCGTTTCTTCTGCTACATTCATATTTATTGTTGCTCCCCACGCCGTGGATCATACCTTTCTTCGCATGCGGCCAAGACACGCATCTGAAACGGGCCGTTGACCGGCGAAAGCGCCTTGCGGAGAAATCTCATGAAAACTCGAAAGGCTCGGTCATTTTTGGCCGCCACTGCGCTTGGAACCGCCGCGCTTGTCCAGACCGCGCTGGCGCAGGACGTCACCAATCTCGTCGCGCTCCCCGAGGTCGACGTCATTGCGCCGACGCCGGTTCCTGGCGCGAACGGCCTCGAGAAGGACAAGGTTCCGGCCTTCGTCTCGACCGTCACGGGACAGGAGTTCGAGGACAAGAAGTCGCCGGCCGTGGCGGACGCCATAACGGCCCACGTTCCCGCGGCGATCGCAATCAGCGTGGATGGCTCTGATCTCTCCCCAGACATTCTCTACCGCGGGTTCGACACCTCGCGCATTTCGGGAACGGCGCAGGGGCTCGCGGTCTATCAGAACGGCGTGCGCATCAACGAGGCGTTCGGCGACGCCACCAATCTCGATCTTATCTCGCCGATCGCGATCGATCGCGTGGACGTCTACACAAACAACCCGATCTTCGGTTTGAACGCGCTCGGCGGCGCGCTCAACTTCACGATGAAGAACGGATTCACCTATCAAGGCGGCGAAGCCCAGATCTACGGCGGATCCTACGGCCGCGTCTACGGCAGCCTGCAATATGGCAAGCAATATGGCGATTACAGCTTCTATTTTGCGACCGACGCGGAGCGCGACGACGGATATCGGCCTTTCGGAGCCCAAAATCTCCAGCGCGCCTATGCGGACCTCGGCTACCGCACGCCAGACTCCGAATTCCATGCGATTGGCTCGTTCGGCCGCTCGCTCCTCGGCGTTCAGGGCGTGACGCCTCAGGTTCTCGTCAACCAGGATTATACCGCCGCCTTCACCACGCCGCAGACGACGAACAACCAGGCCGGTCTGGCCCAGATCACAGGCCGCTTCGACCTTTGGCCGAAATGGTCGCTGGCGAGCAACTTCTATTTCCGTCAGTTCGATCAGTATCATTACGATGGCAACGACGCCAGCATCCAGGATTGCGGCGATATCGTGAATCCGGACGGGACCACGGGAACGCCGGGCGCGTCCTGTCTACCCCCCAGCGGTACGTTCAGCGGCAATCCTGCGAGCGATTACCAGTTCACCAATCACGGGCTGCCTATCCCCTTCCTCGGCTACAACTTTCCATACGGAACGACGGCCTATACGGCGACGCACTCGCAGCAGTTCGGAACGCAGGAGCAGCTCACGAGAACGGACAAAATTCTGGACCATGACAATTATTTCGTCGTTGGGGGCAGCGTGGACCAAAGTTACACGCATTATTCCTCAACGACGACGCTGGGCGTGCTCGATCCGAACTTCCAGAATATTTTCATCGGCATTCCCGGGTCGGGCGCGCTCCTGCAAACGCAGGGCAATGTCGGCTTCAGCCCTGTCTGGGTGCATTCGACCTCGACCTATTTCGGCGTATTCACGCTCGATACATTGAACATCACAAAACAGTTCGCGCTGACAGCTGGCGCGCGCTATAATGTTGCGAACATCAACCTGACCGACGCGAGCGGCGAAGCGCCAAATAATAACACGAGCAACTCCTACAGCCGGATCAATCCGGTCGTCGGCCTCACTTATAATGTTCTGCCAACCGCCTTGACCGTCTATGGCGGATACTCCGAAGCGAACAGGGCGCCGACGCCATCCGAAAACAACTGCTCAAATCCTCAACAGCCCTGCCTTCTCGAGTACAATCTCGTTTCCGACCCGCCGCTCAAGCAAGTCGTCTCGCATACGATCGAGGCCGGCGCTCGGGGTCTTGTCACTATTCCGGACAACTACGGCGCGCTGTCCTATAAGGTCGGATTCTTCCATATCACCAGCACCAACGATATCCTCACCGAGTCGAGCACGATCACTGGAACAGGCTATTACGTCAACGTTCCCGAGACCCTGCGACAGGGCGTCGAGGCCGGGCTGCAATACAACAATGGTCCGGTTCAGGCTTACGTCAATTACGCGTATGTCAACGCGACCTATCAATTCAACGGAACGTTTTCCTCGCCCAGCAATCCCTTCGCCGACGCGAACGGGAACGTCTATGTCCGTCCTGGCGATAACATTACCGGAATTCCGCGCAATCTCGCCAAGCTTGGCGTCACTTACGCTGTGACGCCGCAATTCAAAGTGAACGCGGAGGGCGTCTTCGTCGGCAGCCAGTACTATGTCGGCGACCCATCCAACCAGTTTCCCCAGTTGCCGGCCTATTATTTCGTGAACCTCCGCGGGACGTATCAGGTCAACGACAATGTCCAGATTTTTGGCATGATCAATAATGTCACTAACAACCATTATGCGACCTATGGAACGTTCTACGACACCGGCACGACCGCTCAGTTCGTCAATCAAACGCTGGTCAACAACGTAAACGCCGCGAACCCCAACCCGCGATCCGTTACCGTGGCTCAGCCGATATCGTTCTATGCCGGCGTAAAGGTGACCTTCTAGCCTGCAACGCTGCGTTGATGGCTGGCGCGCGTACGGCGAGGAACGCCATCGATTGAGTAATCAGCATTTTGCAGGCTTTTTCTCTGAAATATCGGAGTATTTCACAATTGTTCGGGAGTTTTTCTTGCTTGTTAGAGTTGCCTGAGATGTCGCAAGATTGCCCGGCGCTGTCGCCGCCACACACAGTAGATTCGCGGGCGCGAGGATCGGAGAATATGGACACCCAGGTCAAGGTGCTGGTGATCGAAGACCATCCTATCGTGTCGGACGGCTGTCAGCGCATTCTTAGTCGTCGTGCGGATATCATCGTCAAGGAGGCGACGTCCGCGACAGCGGGTCTCGCGCTGAACCGCGTGTTCATTCCTGCTGTCATCCTTTTGGATTTGGGACTGCCCGACGCAAACGGCTTCGACATTATCCAACAACTGATGGACGACAATCTCTCGGCCAGGGTCATCATATTCAGCATGTATGAGGCGCCCAGCTTTGTGACCCTCGCACTGGAAAAGGGAGCGAGGGGCTATATCACCAAGAATGACGATCCCAACACGATCCTTCTCGCGATCGACAAGGTGCGCTCGGGATCCATTTATCTCGGTCAAGCCGTTGCCCAAACTCTTGCCATGATCAATGTGGCGCCGATCAACGATCCTCTGCATGATTTGAACGACAGGGAACGGCAGATCGTCAAGCTTCTCGGCGACGGCAAGAGCCTGACCGAGATCTCCGTCCAACTCGCGCTCGGCTACAAGACAGTCGCGAATGCCGTCACGGTGATCAAGCAGAAACTCGCAATTGTAACGACGCCGGCTTTGATCAAGTTCGCGGTGGAGCTGAGATCAAGCACTGTGATCGTCAAGACGGCGACGTAGTCGCTGCGAGGACAATCCGACTCTCGGGAGCAGCCACACGCCGCGGTTTCCTGAGCAAACGGCTTGTCGCGAAAGTCGCGATCATCGACTTTCGGCCGTCGACGTGGCTCGCATCAATGCTAAACTCTTCCGCGCAGGCCGCGGAGGCGACAACGGCTGCGAGGAACAGGGCGAGGCGAAGCGCATGATGGCGATCCCTGGAACGAAGCGCTTGACACGTAAAATAGAAGAAGCTAAATTAGCAAGGATGAAATTAATAGATTTCGCATCGCGGGCCGGCAATGCCGAGGCGTTTCTGAAGGCGCTCGCCAATCGGCATCGGCTGATGATCCTTTGCGAGCTGCACAAGGGCGAACAGTCGGTCGGCGTTCTTCATGAGGCGATCGGGCTCAGTCAGTCCGCTTTGTCACAGCATCTCGCCCGGCTGCGCGAGGATGCGCTCGTCAAGACGCGGCGCGAATCACAGACGATCTATTATTCGCTGGCGAGCAAGGAGGCGAGTAGGATGATCGCACTGTTGTACGATTTGTTCTGCTCGCCGGATTGTACGCGCTGATTGGATAAAATCATGTTCATTGATCGCGCTATCATGAACTTTGCAGCAACCGTATCTAATCGTCTGGCGGTTCCCTGCATGTTCGCACTCTGCCTTGCGCAGGCGGGAGCGGCGCGGGCGCAAGACATGATGAACCAGGTCGATCTCTCGAGCCCCATGTTTACAACCGCCGAAATGACGCGCGCCGACATCGAAGCCGCGCTGAAGGCTGCTCAAGGAGGTCCAGCTGACTTTGCGGGGAAAAGTCTCAATGGCCTCGACCTCTCGAACCTTGATCTCTCCGGCGTCGATTTCCGCGCGGCGCGAATGAACAAGACGAATTTCTCGAACAGCAATCTCACCGGCGCGGTGCTGGATCAGATCTTCGCGCTCGGCGCGGATTTTTCCGGCGCAAGCCTCAAGAACGCGCATCTCTTCGCGAGCCAGATGCGCAACGCCAAATTCGACGGCGCTGATCTTTCCGGCGCGCGCGTCACCGCCGATATGACGCATGCGAGCCTGCGCGGGGCCAAGTTCAAAGGGGCCGATCTGTCCGCCGACATGAAGAATCAGTCGATGGGGCTGATGCGCGCAATTCTGAAATCGGCCGATCTCGCCGGCGCTGATTTCGAAGACGCCAATCTCGGGCGCGACGATCTGCAATACGCCGATCTCACGGGCGCCAATTTCACCGGGGCTTCGCTCGCGGGCGCCGACGCCAGCGGCGCAGATTTGCGCGGCGCGATCCTCGATCATGCCGATCTGAGGGGATTGGACGTCGCCTCGGCCCGGATCGACAAGGCGCAGGAAGAGGCCCT
>Ga0181530_10001659_pt1 | contig 27594 bp, 22 predicted proteins | sample PEATcosm2014_Bin_42_FD_119769 | JGI IMG/M metagenome (GOLD analysis project Ga0181530, IMG submission 119769) | Peatland microbial communities from MTU Mesocosm Facility, Houghton, MI, USA - PEATcosm2014_Bin10_60_metaG | ecosystem: Environmental > Terrestrial > Soil > Wetlands > Peat | place... | reverse complement strand
GGCGCCGCGAACTGGCCATGCGCGCCGCCATTGGGGCCGGCCGCGGCCGGCTGATCCGCCAGACGCTGACCGAAAGCCTGGTGCTGGGCATCGCCGGAGGCGCCGCCGGCTGCGCTACCGCATAGCTGCTGCTGCGGGTCTTCGTACGGCTGGCGCCGAACGGCTTGCTGCGGCTCGAACAGGCACGGATCGATATGCGCGTCCTGCTGTTCGCCCTGGCTGCCTCCACGGCGGCCGCGGTGTTATTCGGCATGGCGCCGGCTCTGGAACGGCCGCGCGCCGAGTTTCTCGCGGGATGGCACACCGCGGGCGCCACCCGCACTCTGCTCCGCAAAGTGCTCATCTCCGCTCAAATCGCCGTTTCCCTGGTGCTGCTGACCGGCGCATCGCTCTTCCTGCGCAGCCTGTGGAAGCTGGAAAACCAGGCGCTCGGCTACCAACCCGCCCGCGTGCTAACCGCTTCCTTCACGCTCCGGCCGCAGCGCTATCGCTCGGCTCAGGCGCAGGCTGCCTTCTTCGCCGAGCTGGAAGGGCGGCTGAGCAATCTTCCCGGCGTGACATCCTTCGCGCTCTCCGATTCCATTCCGCCGCGCGGCTCCATGGGCAGGCCCTATTCCAACATCGTCATTTCGGGACATCCGCCGGTCGCGGAGAACGGCGGGATGGTGGAGTTCCGCTGGGTCACCCCGCTCTACTTCCAGACGATGGGGATAGCCATTCTCGCCGGCCGCGACTTCACCGGCGAGGATCGCGCCTTAACCGATTCCCCGGTGATCCTCAGCGCCACGCTCGCCCGCCGCATGTTCGGCGACGAGAATCCCGTCGGCCAGCTCATCGGCCTGGACGCCGATGGCCACTGGCAGCAAATCGTCGGAGTGGCCGCCGACGTCAAGAACGACGGCCTCACCGCACCCTCCGATCCCGAGTACTACCGCCTGCGGATCAATGCGTCGACGCAATTCTCGCGCGACGGCGTGGCGCTGTTCCGCACCTCCGCCTTCTCCGGCGCTTCCGTCGCGCCTCTGACTCAATTCATTCGCCATGAGTTTGCGGCGCTCGACGCAACGCTCCCGGTGAATATCGAGACCATGGAAACGCGTGTCGACCGATTCCGCGACCGGCCGCGCTTTCTCGCCTTTCTGGTGTCGCTGTTCGCCGCGCTGGGCCTGGTACTGGCGGCCGTCGGGCTCTACGGCGTGCTCTCGTTCCTGGTGGCGCAGCAGACCCGCCAGATCGGCGTCCGCATGGCCTTGGGCGCGCGTCCGCGGGATATCGCGCTGCAGGTGCAGAAGCACGCCGGACTTTGGACGGCGGCCGGCATCGCCGCGGGTCTGGCCGGTTCGCTCACGCTCGCAAGAGTCGTGCGCGGCCTGCTGTTCGAAGTTTCGCCAGTGGACCCGCTATCGTTCGCGGTCGCGGTGACCGTGCTCGTCGCGGTCGCAAGGCTGGCGGCCTGGCTGCCATCGCATCGCGCCTCACGCGTCGACCCGGTGATCGCTCTTCGACACGAGTAGGGTTCCGACGCTTGGCGACCTAACGGCCCGATATCCAAATACTTAGCCGGCAGCACCACCTCTATGTTGTTTTTATGCAGGATTCTACACTTTTCCCTATTCTCGTCGAATGAATTGACATAACATGGGGCCATGAGGAAATCAGGAGATCTTACTCTGGTATGCGCGATTGCGGTGACGCTCGTCGCCTTGTCCACCGCGGCAGTTTATGCACAGACAAAACAGATCAAAGGTGAAAGCGCCAAGCCCGCGAATACCTTTAAGGGGGACGACCTGTACCGCCAGTTCTGCGCCGTTTGCCATGGCCCCGATGGCAAGGGCAACGGCCCCGCCGCGAGTGCCCTGAAGGTCCGAGCCGCCGATCTCACTCAGTTGAGCCGGCAGAATAACGCCAAGTTCCCCGCCCTGCACGTGAAGAACATCCTGACCGGAGTAGACGCCGTCGCCGCTCATGGCAACATCGAGATGCCCACCTGGGGCGACACCTTCAAGTCCATCAGCGCCAACGAGACCTTCGGCGGAATGCGCATCGACGCCCTGGTCGAATACCTCCAGAAGATTCAGCGGTAGCTGGGACAAGGTGGGACAGGCGCCGCCGCCATCGACCCGCCGGAGGGCGTGATAAGCTCTGCCTTATGATTCGTCGATTGGCGGCCCTTTTGCTCTCCGCGGCCTGTTGGGCCCAGCCGCAGAACCAGCCGCTATTCCCCAACCAGGAAGGCGATTGGATCGCGCGCGACTTCCAGTTCCAGTCCGGCGAAAAGATGGCCGGGTTGCGCTTGCACTACACCACGCTGGGCGCTCCAACACGCGATACCGCCGGCCACGTAAATAACGCCGTCATAATCATGCACGGCACCACCGGCAGCGGCCACCCCTTCGTCACCAACCAGGGCTTCGCCGGCGAGCTCTTTGGCAAAGGCCAGCCGCTCGACATCGAAAAGTATTACATCATCCTCCCCGACGCCATCGGGCACGGCAAATCCAGCAAGCCCAGCGACGGCCTGCACGCCAAGTTCCCGCACTACACCTACGACGACATGGTCCGCGCCGATTACCTGCTGCTGCACGACGGCCTCAACGTCGACCACTTGCGCCTCGTCATGGGCACGTCGATGGGATGCATGCATAGCTGGGTGTGGGGCGAAATGTACCCCGATTTCATGGACGCGCTGATGCCGCTGGCTTGCGCGCCGGTGGAGATCGCCGGCCGCAACCGCATGTTCCGCGCCATGGTCATCCAGGCCATCCGGGGCGATCCCGGTTGGAACAACGGCGAATACGCCAAACCGCCCGTCAACGGCCTCATCGCCGCCGGGTACGCCATGTGGATGATGACCTCCAGCCCCCTGCAGTTGCACAAGCAGAACCCCACCCACCAGCAGGCCGATGCCGCCGTCGCCCGTCTCCGCCAGCAGGCCGCCCGCGTCGACGCCAACGACATGCTCTACGCCTACGAATCCTCCACCGACTACAACCCCGCGCCCAACCTCGGCAGGATCAAAGCGCCGCTATTCGCCGTCAATTCCGAGGACGACGAAGTCAACCCGCCCGAGCTCGGCATCCTGGAGCGCGAGATCCAGAAGGTCCCGCGCGGCCGCTTCATCCTCATCCCTACCAGCGACGAAACCCGCGGCCATGGCACCCACACGCGCGCGATCGTCTGGAAAAAGTATCTGGTCGAACTCCTGCAGATTTCCGAGCCTCACGCCGCCCTGATGGACCCCGGCAACCCTTACTGGAAGCAAAATGCGCCGCCCCTGTTTCAAGTGAGAATTTCCACTACCCAGGGCGATTTCACCATCGAAGCCCATCGCGATTGGGCGCCCCGCGGCGTCGACCGCTTCTATAACCTGGTCCGCGCCGGTTTCTTCGACGACTCCCGTTTCTATCGCGTCATCCGCGGCGACTTCGCCCAATTCGGCATTCCCGGCGATCCCGCCATCGCCTCCGTCTGGCGCAATCAAAGCTTCCCCGACGACCCCGTCACCCGGAGCAACACGCGCGGATTCGTCGCCTACGCCATGACCGGCCCCGATGCCCGCACCACCCAGCTCTACATCGTCATGGGCGACCGCTCCCGCCAGGACCAAGACGGCTTTGCTCCCATCGGCAAGGTGATCGCCGGAATGGAGATTGTCGACAAGCTCTATTCCGGCTATGGCGAAAGCTCCGGCGGCGGCATGCGCGGGGGCAAACAGGCGCCGCTCTTCGAAGGCGGCAACGCCTACCTGGATTCCACGTTCCCCAAGCTCGACAAGCTGCTGCGCGCCGCCGTCACGCCTTAGGGGCGTAGCTCTTCGCGGCGCGCGCGATCCCCGCCCCGGCCGCCGCCAGATCCTGCGGGTTCATGGCCGGTTTCACATCAATGCGGGCGTTGAACGCCAGCAAGAACGGTTCCGCGATCGCCGGCAGTTGCGACGAGTCCGTCATATCGAAAAAGATATATCCGGTTCGTTCTCCGTTGGTGGCGGCAAAGTAAGCTGTCTCCGGCTTCATCTCTCCCAGGATTTTTGGCATCGTGGACCCCAGCGTCCCATCCGCCGCCGCCGCATTCCCCGCTTCCACGGAATCGATACCGTCATCATCATGCGTATTTTCGTTTGGCCGCTCCAAGGGCATTGGAAAAGTGTACACGAGCCCCTCGCCTCTGTATTAGAATCGAACATGCTTTTGCGAACGCTCGATCTCGCCCGGTGGCGAGTGTTCACAGGCCTAAGAGCCGCCGCGCTGGTCTTCCTCTGTGGAGCGGGCTACTGCCAACCGGAGGCATCGCCTCAGAAGTTCGAAGTGGCATCCGTCAAGCCCAGCCGGCCGGGTGCCAAAGGTGCGTTTGACATTAGCCCCAGCGGCACCGTCAATCTCAACACTACCGTAAGGTCGCTCATCCTCATGGCGTATCAAATTCAGGATTACCGGCTGGCGGGCGGTCCAAAGTGGCTGGACTCCGATTATTACTACATTGCCGCAAAACCGCCGTCAGGCCCAATCCCATCGGAACAGAGTACGAGAACGAATCAGACCTCCGAGAGGCTGCGGTATCTGCTGGCGGAGCGATTTCAGCTCGCGGTGCATCATGAGACCAGGAATCTGCACGAGTATGTGCTGGTGGTGGCGAAGAGCGGGCCCAGGCTGAAGGAGATGGCAAACGATGCCGCCAATTTCAGGCTTAGCCTTGGAAAGGGTAAGATCGCCACCCGAGGCGGGGCGAAAATTGGAATGCTGGTGAACGTGCTGGCCAATACCCTGCACTATCCTGTAGTAGATAAGACCGGGCTCGATCGGTATTACGATATCCAATTGAATTATTCCGTGGATGAAAGTTTGCCCGACGCAGGCCCTTCCATTTTCGCTGCGCTCGAGGAGCAACTTGGGTTGAAACTGGAAGCGCGCAAGGGTCCCATTGATGTGGTCGTGATCGACCGTGTGGAAAGACCTTCGGAGGATTAGCGGCAATCCGTAGTAGAATTGACCCCTGGCCATGAACTGTCACACCGCACTGCTGCTGCTGGCTGCCTGCGCCGCTCCTGCCTGGGCGCAATCCCGGGCCGCGACGACGATTGAGCCATCCTTCGAGGTGGCCACCGTACAACCGACCAGGCCCGGGACGCCGGACAGAGACGATATCACGGTCGATCCCGGCCGGCTGAGTGCGCACGGGGTCTCGCTCAAGACGCTGATCTACGAAGCCTACAAGATCCCCTACTCGCAGATCGTCGGCGGGCCGGGGTGGATCAACGACGATCAATATGATGTTGAAGCGAAATCCGAAGGGCCGGCCGGTCGCGAGCAGATGGAGCGCATGTTGCGTACGCTGCTGGCCGACCGCTTCAAGCTTGCGGTGCACGAAGACCACAGGGAATCCCGCATCTGGGCGTTGGTGGTAAACAAAGGCGGGCCGCTGATCCAGCCGTTGAAGGACGGCGAAGAGCCGCCCGCGAAGGCGCGGGCCGCAGGCCTCCATGAGCGCTATGTCTGCGATATGGCACAGTTTGCGGGGATTCTGGCGATTAAGCTGACGATTCCGTTTCTCGACAACCCGGACCCAACCATACCCTCGCGCCAAACCGGACCGATGATTCCGGTGCAGGATGAAACCGGCCTGAAGGGCAGGTATGACTTTGACGTCTCCCTCACGCCCGAGCCCGGCGGCGATTCTTTAGCCGCGTGGCAGCGTGCTTTACAAGACCAGCTTGGTCTGAAGCTGGTAGCGAGAAGAGGCCCTGTGACCATGCTGGTGATCGACCGCGTAGAGCGCGTGCGAGATTAGGTCGTGGCGCGCGATCTTCGGCGACCGATGCTCCTACCGCCCTTTACCGGGCGTCAGAATATTGTGCCAGGTTGGGTCCTGGTCATGGGGATCGACGGTCACCCAGCCCGATTCCACTCCGTGACTGATCACCGGCTGTGCACGATCGCTGCGAAATTCGAAAACCACTACGTCGCGATCTTCTAAATTGCTTAGCGTTCCCAGTTCCACCTGCGGCGCCCGGCTTCCAGGGCGGCTTGTGAAACTCCGCAGCGCGAAGTTCGGTGTTGCGCTCAAGGGCACTGTTGCGCCGCCCAGTTCGATGGTTTCCAGCTTGAGGCCCAGCGACACGGTGGAGATGCCGCCGAAATACTGGCGGATTCGCACCAGCCGGGCGGTGATCGCGGCGCCGGCCGGCGCCAGCACCTCGTTAGACGCGCTACGGATGGGCGAGGTGAGCTTGGCTTCGATCAAATCGCCAGCGGCGGCCGTCGCGATTTTGATATCTTGCGTCGTGATCGCCGTAAATCGAAGGCCGGCGGGCAGTGTGGGCGCCGGCCGCGTAGTGCTCGGCGCAGCCGCCGCAGCACCCGCGTCCGGCGGCGGATCAAAGGTCACGGTGGACTCGCCCAGAAATTCGTGACAGTTCGAAAAAACCGTGCGGTTTTCCGATCTCATTCCATTGATGTGGCGGACCTGCGAGCCAGCCACGGTCGGAAGCAGGAAATCGCCGCCCTCCAGGCGCACCCGCCCGTAATCCAACGTGGTGGTGGCCTGGCACGAGCCGGTTTCCGGTGGAAGGCCGCTGGTGCGGACAACCATGCGCACCAGGTCGCCGGTCTTGGGGTCGGCGAAGACCTCTCCTTCATAGGCGGTGGTCACTCGAACATCGCCGGCGAAGACGTAATGGCTTGTTTCGAGGGGCACCCGAAATCCGAATTCGCTCAGCGCACGGCCGCCCTCGGTCCTGTCGCCATTGTAGGAAAAGGTCGCATCCCCGCTCCGAAAGACGGCCGTCAGGAAGGCCGCGAAAATCTCATTTGAGATCGAGCCTTCCCGAACCAGATCGAACAGGCTGCGGTCGTCAAACCGCTTCGCCCCCGCCCAGGCATAAATTTCGCCGGCGCTGGTCATCGCCACATCGAACCGTAAGCGGTCGGAGGTGGTAACGCGCAGATCTTTTTGCGCGAGGCCGTCGTCGCACTTGGACACTTGCTTGCCGTTTACCGGCTCATACTGCAACCGGTCGATGGTTTGCGTGCACATGTATTTCGGCAATCGATCAATGGAATCCTTCACCCGGCCGCTGACCTTCAGCAGCAAATCCCTGGGGTCAGGCTGCGCCGCGAGCGAGACCGCCAACCCGCAAACCAGCAGGAGCCGGATCCACATACTCCGAGCATACTCCGGTTGCTTCGTGGGGCGGACAATCCTGCCTGGAGCAGGCTTTTCAGCCGGCTGAAGCCGGGTCCGCAACCTGTATAGGCTGCCTCACAAGCCGGCCGCGGCAGGGTGTTAATATTCGGGTTCGCCGCAGACCAGGAGGCTGAAGAATGGCAACCGCCGCGCCAGCCAAACGACTTCCCAGCAATGCGTACACGCCTCTGGCGCCGGGAGAGGCCTACCAACCGCCGGTACCGGCTGCGGAGAAGCTGGCGGAACTCACGCCCCGCTCCATTGGCTGGGGCATTTTCCTGTGCGTGGTGTTCACCGTCGCCTCGGCGTACTCGGGACTGAAGGTGGGGCAGGTGATGGAGGCGGCCATCCCGATTTCCATCCTGGCGATCGGCCTGGCGCGCCTCTACCCGCGACGGTCCACGGTGCTCGAAAACGTCATCATCACGGGCATCGGCGGCGTGGCCGGAGGAGTCGTGGCGGGAGCTGTTTTCACCCTCCCCGCGCTCTACATTCTGAAGCTGGATCCGCACCCCCTGCAGACCATCCTCATCTGCGTGACCGGCGGCTGTCTGGGCGTGCTGTTCCTCATCCCGCTGCGGCGCTATTTCGTCGCCGATATGCACGGCAAGTTGCCGTACCCCGAGGCGACCGCCATTACCGAGGTTCTGGTGACCGGCGAAAAGGGCGGATCGCAGGCGAAATTGCTGTTGCAAGCCACGTTTCTCGCCGGGATCTACGACTTCCTGGTCACCACCTTCCAGGTATGGAAGGAATACGTGGATTTCCAGTTCATCCCCGCCATGCGCCTGCTCACGGAACGCGCCAGGGTGGTGGTGAGCTTCGATGCCATCGGGTTCATCCTAGGGCTGGGATACGTGATGGGCCTGCGCAGCTCGATGATCCTGTGCGCGGGCGGCGTGCTTTCCAACTTCGTGCTGGTGCCGCTGGTGTGGATGATCGGCCGCCAGCACACCGCCGCGGTATACCCGGCCGCCATCCCCATCGCCCAGATGACTGCCGTGCAGATCTTCCGCGGCTACGTGCGCTTCGTGGGCGTGGGCGCCATCGCTACGGCGGGCATTTTCGGAATCGCCAAATCGATTCGCATTGTGGCGTCGTCGTTCGGCGTCGCGCTGCGGGCGTTTCGTGTGGGCGAGAAATCGTCCGGAGAGCGCACCGACCGCGATATGCCGGTGGTCACCATCCTGATCGGCGTGGCGCTGAGCGCGCTGGCGGTGGGCCTGATCTTCGGCAGCCTGTCGCGCGACCCCATGGTGGTGCTGATGGGCGTGGTGCTGGCGCTGGTGTTCTCGTTCTTCTTCACCAGCGTGGCGGCCAACGCCATTGCCACTACCGCGCGCAACCCGGTATCGGGGATGACCATGTTGACCATCATCATTTCCTCGATTGTGCTGCTGCGCTTCGGCCTTTCGGGCACCACCGGCATGTTCTTCGTGATGGCGCTGGCGGGCGTGGTGTGCACGGCGCTTTCCATATCCGGGCAGGCCGTGACCGATTTCAAGACGGGCTACTGGCTGGGCTCCACGCCGGCCGCGCAGGAGAAAGTGAAGTTCCTGGGGGTGATCGCGGCGTCGGTGGCCGTGGGGCTGACCATCGTGATGCTGGCGCGCGCGTTCCAGTTCGGCGAAGCGGCGCCGGGCGACCTGCGCACCGTGCTGCCTTCGCCGCAGGCATCCATCATGAAGGCGCTGGTGGAAGGCTTCATGAGCCGGCAACCGGTGGCGTACATCCTGTTCGGCGCGGGTGGGGCCATCGCGGTGATCATGGAGATGCTGGGAGTGCCGGCACTGATTTTCGCCCTGGGAATGTATCTGCCGCTGGAGTTGAATACTCCGGCGCTGGTGGGCGGGTTTCTGGCGCACTATGTGGGCCAACGCAGCGAGAAACTGGGCGGCCAGCGCGCCGCCGGGGTACGCGAGCGCGGCGTCATCATCGCCAGCGGCTTCATGGCCGGCGGCGCGTTGGGCGGCGTATTGGGCGCGGCTTGCCGCCTCATACCGGGCTACCGGGAAGAATGGATCCGCACGCCGTTTTACGGCAATGAGCTGGTTTCACAAACGGTATCGGCGCTGTTGTTCGTGTGTCTGTGCGCGTACCTCTGGTTCGTATCGGTCCGCCACAAAAAGGAGAATCAGCCATGAGCACGCCATTGGAAGAACTGGTGGGCAACGCCATTCTGGGCATCGACACGCTGTGGGGCGGAGACGTGATGTGCGCATCCGGGACGGGGCGCTTCATCGCCGATTCGTGGTTCGGCGATGAGCCTTTGCCCGCCGCTTACACCGCGCCGGAAGCCGCGCCGGTGCGGCAATCCGGCGGCGTTTCGGCGAAGTCCCCCGACGCGGCCTCGATTGACGCCTACCTGGCCAAGGTGGATATTTCCGGCTCGATCGAAGGTCTGAAGGGCGTGGCCGCGCAGCTCGGCGGCTTGCGCGGCGAGTACCTGGCGGGCCTGGCGCTGTGCTTCGAGACTATGTGGGACCTGGCGATGGAGATTCTGGGCCGCGGCGCGAAAGTCCCTTACGACCGCTGTGTGTGGGCCTCGTGCGCGCAGGCGCCCGAGGCTTCGGAGCCCCTGGCCAGGCGCGAGCGCGTGGCGGAGTTGCTCGACGCCCCGGCCGACCTGCTCGGGGCCGTGGACGCTTGGCGTGCCAGCCACCGCGTCTCGATGGCGTCCATCCGGCTGTTGGGCGCGGCCGTGATCGGGCACTTCGATTGGTTGACGGCGGCCAACGTGGTGCCGCATCTGCCGCCCGAATGGCGGACCGTGCCGCGGGCCAATATCGAGTTCCTGGCGATTCGCGACGCCTGGTTCTCGGGATCCATGAACTATCTGGGACGCCAGCGGCGCCCCGATGGCAGCCCGGAATATGAGGCTACCTATGAGATCAACGCGTCGCTGGACATTTCGCTGCCGGAGTTCCTGCAGCTTGTGAGTCACGAAGTGGTGCCGGGCCACGTCACCACGTTTGCTTATCTGCAATACCTCTACTGGCGGCGCGCCGTGGGCTTCGAAGCCTCCGTGCTGACTATGAACACGCGCGCGGCGGCGCTGTTCGAAGGCATCGCCAACAACGCCATCCTGATGGCTTATGGGGTAACTGAGGTGGACCAGTTGCCCGATCCCGACCTGCAGACCGGCGTGCTGCTGGCGTTGTTGCAGGATGATGCCAAGAACCAGTCGTCGTTTCTGACGTGGGGCGAAGGCGCCGCGCAGGCTGAGGTGGCGAAGACTCTGCGCCGCGATTTCCTGGTCTCCCTGGAGCGCGCCGACAAGCTTTCGGGCGCATGGGGGCGGCATCCGCTGCTGGGCCGCATGTATCTGCCGGCGTATCGCGCGGGCACCATGAAGGTGGCCGCGCTACGACGGCAGCATCCGGCGGCGAAGCTCCTGCCGGCTCTCTATGGCGCCAACGGCCTGGTGGACATCGCGACGCTGGAGCGCGCGATTTAGACCCAATACTCGTTGACTTCGCGGGATCGACCGGCGTATGATCGGAGTCTTGTAAATTGACCGGAGGGGTAACGCCATGGACATAAGTGTCGGTGTCGTGACGATTTTATTTACGTTAAGCCTGTTCGCCGCCTGGATTTTATTCAAGTTCCTGCAAAGCACGGCTTCGATAACCAAAAAAGAGTACCAGATGGGTGGCGCCGCCGCCGGCTTTCTCATTATTTATGGCGCACTCTACTACTCCTACAGCGGCCTCGCTAAGTCGGCTTTGGACGACAGTAAGCAACAACTTGCCGTCTGTCAGGCGGCGTTGAAAACCAGCGGGGAGAACGATGCGGAGGTGGGCATCAAGGGCGTCGTCGATCCCGCCTTGAGAGATGCCCAGATTGTCTTTGCCACCAAAATCTTCCCCCTGCCGGACGACGGCACTTTCCGCTTTTCCGTCCGCAAGAAAGACCTCACCAGCAATAACCCGCCGGCTATCTATATTATCAACGAGCAGGAACACAATTACCTCCAGCTCGATCAGGACGAAGACTTCAGCAATATCAGAATTACTCTGCCAAAGAAAGGTGCTCAATAAATGCGCTTACCCATCCACAGACTCTTATTGGTCCTGGCAACGCTGTTGCTGGTTTGGAACCTTTACGCTGCGACCGCCGTGGTAAGTGGGACCATCACTCACCGCAACGGCGATCCAGCGGTTAATGTCACCGTCTCCATAGCCGGCCGGGCCAGCCTGACGGATGTCCGCGGAAAATATCGCGTCCTTGGCGTACCTTTCGGCAAGCAGACGCTGCGGGTTCTCCAAAACAAAAAGGTTCTAAAAGAGCTGGCCCTGACTGTGAATGCGGAGGCCGTAACCCACAACGAAACAATCCCCTGATGCCGGCGCCGCCTTACCCCCCGAGTGGCGGAAAAGGAGCGCATCGTGCGCGACTACCATAACTTCGTCAACGGCCGATTCACCAGTTCGCAGAGCCAGGACCGCATCACTGTTGTGAATCCGTCGGACGGCCAGGCCATCTGCACCGTGCCCGACAGCACCGCCGGCGATGTCGAAGATGCTCTGGCCGCCGCCGCCGCGGCGCAACCGGATTGGGCCAAGCGCCCCGCCATTCAACGGGCGCAGGTGTTGCGGGCGATCGCCGCCAGGATTCGCGAGCAGGTGGAACCGCTCGCTCGCGTCATCACCGAAGAACAGGGCAAGATCCTCGACCTGGCGCGCGTCGAAGTTGCCTTCACCGCCGACTACTTCGACTACATGGCGGAGTGGGCGCGCCGCATCGAGGGCGAGATCCTCGAAAGCGACCGGCCCGGCGAGACCATTTTCCTGTTCCGCCAGCCCATCGGTGTGATCGCCGGCATTCTGCCCTGGAACTTCCCGTTCTTCCTGATCGCGCGCAAAGCCGCGCCCGCGCTGCTCACCGGCAATACCATCGTCATCAAACCCAGCGAAGAGACGCCGCACAATGCCGTGAAGTTCTGCGAACTGATGGCGCAGACGGAGTTGCCGCCGGGCGTGATCAACATCGTGCATGGACGAGGAGCCACCGCCGGCAAAGCGCTGGCGTCGTCGCGGCGCGCCGGCATGGTCAGTTTCACCGGCAGCGTCGAAACCGGCTCGGCCATCATGTCCGCGGCAGCCGCCAATATCACCAAGGTGAACCTCGAGCTCGGCGGAAAGGCGCCCGCCATTGTGATGGGCGATGCCGACCTCGACCTGGCGGTCAGGGCCATCAAGGCGTCGCGCGTCATCAACAGCGGGCAAGTCTGCAACTGCGCGGAGCGAGTGTATGTGCAGGCCGCCGTGGCGGATCGATTCGTGGCGGAACTGGCGAAGGCCATGAAGGCCACCAGGTTCGGCAATCCGCTGGTCGATTCGGCCGCCGAATACGGGCCGCTCATCAACGAAGCCGGATATAAGAAGGTGGACGGGCTGGTGCGAGGGGCTGTAGCCGCGGGGGCCACGGCGGTGACCGGCGGCAAGCGGTCGCCCACGCAAGGCGGCTTCTACTATGAGCCGACCGTACTGGCCGGCTGCCGCCAAAACATGGAGATCGTGCGGCGCGAAATCTTCGGTCCGGTGATCCCCGTGATCCGCTTCCACGACCTGGATGAAGCCATCGCGTTCGCCAACGACTCCGATTACGGCTTGACCTCTTCCATCTACACGCGCGACCTGAACGTGGCTTTGCGGGCATGCCGGGAAATCCGTTTTGGCGAAACCTATATCAACCGCGAGAACTTCGAAGCCATGCAGGGCTTCCATGCCGGCTGGCGCAAGAGCGGCATCGGTGGGGCCGACGGGAAGCACGGCCTCTACGAATTCATGCAGACGCACGTCGTCTACATGCAGGGTCTGGCGCGCTAAGTTGATTTTAGCGATATTGTTCGGGCCTCGAACCACCGAGGGCGGGGACCAGCCCGTGTTCTGCACCAGGAAACGGATGGTTCCACGCTGAAACCCCGCGGTATTCCCGCCAAAGCGATCCATCACTCCTGAAATCAGCACATTAGCAGCCGTCAGCGGGTTTTCCACGTTTTGATAGCCAAAACACACCCGCGGAGTCTGATTTCGTTTGGTACAAAGTCGGAGCTAGTGCTACGCTCCGCAGTGACTAAAAACTCGGTTAGTTTCGGGAGGATATCTATGAAAGTGAAGTGCTTCTTTTTGGCAGCGCTCCTGGGCCTCGCGACTGCGATTGCGCAGGTCGGCGGCACCGGCACAATTCAGGGCACCGTCACCGATCCGTCCGGCGCCGTGGTCACAGGCGCCTCGGTCACGGCGACCAACGTGGCGACCGGAGCGGAAACCGCTCGCAAGACCTCGGAGGCCGGTGTTTTTGTGCTTCCTCTGCTCCCCGCCGGCGAGTATACCGTTACCGTCAAGGCTACCGGTTTTCAAAATCTCACTCAACCCCACGTGATTGTGGACGCGCTGGCAAACGTTGCGGTGAATCCTAAATTGCAGATCGGGGCGGCCACCCAAACGATCACGGTTTCCGAGCAGCCGACCACCCTGAAGACCGACGATGCGGTGCTTGGCTCCTCGGTGGAGAATCAGGTTTATGACGCCCTTCCGCTGGCCATGAACGCGGCAGGCTCTCCCCGCGATCCCTCGGCATTCGCCGGCCTCGCCATCGGCGTCGACAATTACAGCACGCAGGCGGCCGGTCCCTCTACCGGCTCCTTCAACGGCGGCCAGACCTATCAGAACGAGGTCTACATCGAAGGTTTGCCGTTGACCAGCGCCGGAACCGAGGCCGACACGCGCAACCTGGCGTTCGGGGTTTCGGTGGAGGCCGTGGAGCAGTTTCAGGTGGAGACGGCCGGAGCCAAGGCCATGTACGAAGGGCAGGGCGTGGAGAATTACGTTCTCAAGTCGGGAACCAACCAGTTCCACGGCGGCGTTTACGAGTACTTCCGGAATACCGACTTCGACGCCCGAGGTTTCTTCGCGGCGGTCTTGCCAGCCGACCATCAAAACGAATTCGGGGTCAGTATCGGCGGCCCCATCCGGAAGAACAGATTGTTCTTCTTCGGTAACTACGATGGATACCGTTTCGTTTCGGCCACAAACCCGGTCGGCTACCAGAGCATACCGACTACGGCCGAGCGGACAGGCGACTTCAGCGCGTTCCCGCAGGTGATCTACGATCCCACCAGCGCGACCGGGACCGCGGCGCGGACACCGTTCCCCAACAACGTCATCCCGACGAATCGCATCTCCAAGGCTGCGCAGTCGTTTCAGTCCTATCTTCCGCCCCCCACCAACGGCAACATTACGAACAATTACCTGGCCATTCTGCCGAGCACGGTCGATAACGACAGCACCACGGATAAGCTGGACTACAACCTGAGCGACAAGCACCGGATCTTCGCCCTGTTTTCCACGGGCAAGTATGACTGGCCGACCGTCGGCAGCCTGACGCCGGTCTCCACGTCGACCCTGCCCACGCCTTATACGGACGGAAGAAGCGTGATCGAGTACGCGACCCTGGCGCAGATTCACGATTCTTACATTATCAGCCCGACGCTGGTCAACCAGGCCAGCATATCCTTGAGCCGTCTGTGGATCCCGCTGACAGACCCCACCGCCAATGGAGGCTACCCCGGGAAGGCGGGTCTCACCGGTCTGCCGGCCGGATTCGCCAGCACCGCGTTTCCGGACATCAGCTTTAGCGGCAATAATGCTCCCGTGAGCTGGGATGGAACCAACGCTCATGTGTACAACGAAGCGCAGAACACCGTTGATGCGCAGGATAACCTTCTGTGGATCAAAGGAAAGCACAACCTTACGTTCGGTTTCCAGTGGCAGACGCTCCAGGACAACGAGACCTTCGCTTTGGACGCCGCCTTCTCGTTCAGCAACAATGAGACGGCCCAGTTTGTCAACGGAGCGCTGAGCGGCACCACTGGTCTATCGTACGCGAGTTATCTGCTGGGCATGGTGGACAGCAGCACCAACACGCAGGATTCGGTGGCCGAAACCGGCGGACGTTACAAGACATACGCCTTTTATGTCCAGGACGATTTCAAAGTCTCGCAGCGTCTGACCTTGAACCTGGGCCTCCGCTGGGACATCTGGAGTCCGTTCACGGAAGTGGTCAACCGGATGTCGTTCATCAATCCGAATCTGGCCAACCCGGTCGCGGGGGGCATCCCGGGAGCGCTGCAATTTGCCGGCAGCGGCACCGACAGTTGCCATTGCTCCACCCCCGTCCAGCAGCACAACGTCAACCCCGGGCCTCGCCTTGGGGTTGCCTACCGCGTGGGCGACAAGACCGTCATTCGGGCGAGCTACAGCATATTTTATGCGCATGCCGGTGGCGTGGGTGGGCGCACCAACGGACGCCAGGGGCTGAGCCAGGTTGGTTTTAACGGCACCAACGCCCAGTCTTCGGTTGCCACCGGGCAACCGGCATACATTTGGGATAACGGCGTCCCGGGTATCACGAATCCCCCGCCGTACATCAACCCCAGCTATGGTATTGGCTATATCACCGCGGCGGCTGCGTTGGCCGCTGGGGCGCCTTGGGCCGGCCCCTCCACGGCCATTGGAATGACGTACGGCGATCCCAGTTTCGGCGGAAAAGCTCCCTATTACGAGAACTGGAGTTTCAACATTCAGCGTTCGTTGACCCAAAACCTGATGTTGAGCGTGGCTTATAGCGGCAGTGCGGGTCACTGGCTGCCTGGCGCCGCTGTCGCAGGACCCATGACCAACCAGATTCCGGTGAAGTATCTGCCCCTGCAAGGGACCTTGAGTTCAACCCTGAACGCGACCTCGCTCACAACGGTTCAGGCCATGTTCCCCAGCTTCAACACTCCATTCCCGAACTTCACGGGAACTGTCGCCCAGGCGCTGAAGCCCTTCCCGCAATATGGCGGCATCTCCGATCCCTGGCTGGATGTGGGAAATTCCACCTATAACGCGCTCCAGATTTCGCTCAGCCAACGGTTGTCGCACGGCTTGACGCTTATGGTCAATTACGCCTACAGCAAGGAACTGGACGATCTGGTCGGGGTGCGCGATCCCACCAAGGACTTCCTCGAAAAAGGACCGGGCACCATCGATCACCCGACCGTCGTGAGCGCCACCTTCCTCTATCAGTTGCCGCTCGGCGCCGGCCACAAGCTGAACAGCGGTTCCCGGGCGCTCAGCGCAGTGATCAGCCACTGGCAGTTTTCCGGAATCTTCACGTACGCCGGCGGGGCGCCTTTGACGATCACCGGCACATGCACCGGGGGCGGCATTATCGACGCGTCCTGCTATCCAAACTACAACACCAGCTTCTCAGGAAGCGTGTGGCAGAATGGCACGCCCGGGACCGGAAATATCACCACCACCGCCTACCTCAATAAGGCGGCCTTCGTCGACGCGCCGGTTTACACCGCGGGCGACATTGCGCGCTCGGCCCCGCTGGGACTGTTTGCTCCGCACAACGCGGATGTGGACATCAGTGTTCGCAGAGAGTTCGTGTTCCACGAGAAGATCCGGCTGGCATTCCAGGCGGACGCGTTTAATGTCAACAACGCGGTCCATTTCGCCGCTCCGGGATTGGGTATCGATTCCGCCACTTTTGGTATCTTCACGTCCATGGCGAATCAGCCGCGCAAGCTGCAGTTCAGCGCCAGGCTCGCGTTCTGACCGGGAGCGGCCTCGCACGCGGAGTGGGGCAGGCAATCCTGCCTGCCCCACAAGTGCCGAGGTTGTAGGATGACAGGCCCTCAGCGAAAAATGTTCTTCGGAATCATGCCGTGGACGCCCTTGGTGCCATCCACTGCCTGCGTCACGTTGAAGTCCACCGCCACGCTGCACAGTGCGTAAGCTTCTTCGCGCGACAGGTGCTTTTCGGTCACCAGGAAATCGATGGCCTCCCGCACCGCCAGAATCAGCGCCTGCGTTAAATCCGGGTCCAGCCCCATGGCGATCCAGTGCGTCGGCGTTTCTCCCCGCGGCCATTTCAGCTTCATGTCTTTCCGCACCACGAACTGGAAAGTCCCGATCAGCGAAGTCTCCATCGCGGTGATATCCACTTCGCCGTTGCCCTGTCCCGCATGCCCGTCTCCCACCAGAAACAACGCCCCGGGGACAAACACCGGAATATACAGCGTCGTGCCCGCCACCAGATCTTTGTTATCCAGGTTGCCGGCGTGCTGGCCCGGAGGCGCGCTGTCGACCTTGCCCTTCGACGGATCCGGCGCCACTCCCATGCTGCCGAAGAAGGGATGCAGCGGAATCTCGATGTTGTCCGAGAACTTCGCCACATTCCGCTGCATGTCGAGCGGGATGAGCTTGGTGCGGCCGCGTTCGAAATCGGTGGCCGGCAGCACGCCGCGTTGCGGGCTGAATCCGTTCGTGGCGTATGGCACCGCCAACTGGATCTTCTGAATTCGCACTTCCAGCACGTCGCCCGGCTCGGCGCCTTCAATATAGATAGGACCGGTGAGAATGTGCCCGCCCGGACCTCTTTGATCTTGCGGCGGCTGATTGGCGTAGATGGCCTTCCACTCCGGCTGGATGTCCTCGTCCTTCACGCCAACCCTCGCCAGCGCGGTCGGGCTGCTGGTGCTCATAGTCAGGACCTCGACTGTGTCGCCGGATTTGATTTGCAGCACCGGCTTGTCGCCAGACCAGTAGTGGCCCCAGACCACCGTAGCCGGTCCGGACTTGAGTTGATAGTCGGCGGCCTGCGTGGCCGCGAGGGCCGTCAGGAAAACCAGAAGCAGTCTCATAGTATCCAGCGATTCTACCGCACGTAGCGGCGGGACCATCAGGGCCTGGTTCCAGGCGCTGTTGTCGAAGGGATAAGTATTAAGATACATGGTATCAAGCAACCTGTCTCAAGCAACCTTGACAACACAGGTGATTTGATCTATCGTTACTGCCGGAGGAATCTATATCATAATGGATAAGTTTAGGCATCTTTCTCGTCTGGCCGGTTTTGTGGCCGTGCTCTGTGCCGCACCCTTGCTCAAGGCTGGGAACATCATCTTGTTCCAGGATTTCGGGGGCACCAGCGCCTTGACAACTGCACCTGTTGGTTATGGTCTCATTGGCTGCAATACAACAAGCTGCGTAGCCGCGGGCGGAACCCCGTATGATGTCGAGTCGGATACCACTCCCACGACCACTGTGTACATTGGCGACGCCGGGGGCTTCGTCAGCGATGAGGTTTGGGGCTCGGTGACAGCCGGGACGGGCCCCGAGGCTGGCACCACCTTTGTGGTTTTCAATATGGATTACGGTCTCGACCTGGACGGCTCGTCGTTCACCTGCGCGTCGGTGGGCGGATGCGCTTACACCGGCAACGGCGCCGTGGACAACCTCGGCGTCATTACCTGGGAAGCGGGCCTCTTCCCAGTCCCGCCAAGCTACGAGACGACGACGCTGGAGTTCCAGTACATTGCTCCCGAGCCAGGTACGTTTTTCCTGCTGGGCGGCGCGCTGCTGGGTCTGGCCGGCATGCGGCGGCGCGGCAGGAAGTGAGACCCTCCCAGAACCTATTATCTGGTCTTCAATCCTGACGGTACGAATCTGGTTTGGCCGGCTGGGGTGAGCCGCTGCCACCAGGCCGCGTAACCAGCCCTCACCCACCGGCGCGTCGCGGCGCTATCCTATCCGTTCACAGTCCGTCTGCAATCCGGAGGCTTTATGTTTCGTCATCTTATCGGCGCCCTGGCTATCACCGCGTCGCTGCTGATCCCCGCGCAGGCACAAACCAAGCTGCTGCGCTTCCCAGATATTCACGGCAACCAACTCGTCTTCACTTACGGCGGCGACTTGTGGACCGCACCCACGGCCGGAGGCATTGCCACGCGCCTCACCGCTCATCCCGGCATGGAGCTCTTCGCCAAGTTCTCGCCCGACGGCAAATGGATCGCCTTCACGGGCCAATACGACGGCGATGAACAGGTCTACGTCATGCCCGCTACGGGCGGCGAGCCCCGTCAATTGACCTTTTATCCGGCCCGCGGGCCGCTCGCGCCGCGCTGGGGCTACGATAACCAGGTCTACGGCTGGACCAACGACGGCAAACGCGTCATCTTCCGCACCCTCCGCGACGGCTGGTTCAACGGCTTCAGCCGCCTTTACACCGTCTCCATCGATGGCGGCCCCGCCGAGCCCCTTCCCATGCCGAATTCCGGGGCCGGCTCTTTCTCGCCCGCCGGCACCAAAATCGTCTATTCGCCGCAAGCCCGCGATTTCCGCACCGAAAAACGTTACGGCGGTGGCACCGCCAACCAGCTCTACATCTTCGACGTCGAAACCCACGACGCCAAAAAAATCAGCGAGGGCGATCGCGCCAGCCGCGATCCCATGTGGATCGGCAATTCCATTTACTACGATTCCGACCGCGACGGCCACTTCAATCTCTACTCCTACGATGTCTCCAGCGGCAAGACCACCCAGCTCACGTTCATCAAGACCTTCGACCTCCGCTGGCCCAGCACCGACCGCGACTCGCGCATCGTTTACGAGCTCGACGGCGAATTGCAGATCTTCGACATCAAATCCCACAAAACGGCGCCCGTTTCCATCACCGTTCCCACCGACGCCCTGGCCCGCCGTCCCAGCCGCGTCAACGCCGGCAACCTCATCGAGGAATTTCAACTCAGTCCCAAGGGAGAGCGTGCCCTGTTCTCCGCGCGCGGCGACATCTTCACCGTCCCCATCGAGAAAGGCCCCGTCCGCAATCTTACGAACAGTTCGGGCGCGCACGATAAGTGGCCTTCCTGGTCTCCCGACGGCGCCAAGATCGCTTATATCTCCGATCCGTCCGGCGAAGAAGAAATCTGGGTCGTGCCGCAAGACGGCTCCGCTCCCGCCGAACAACTCACCACCGGCGGCAAAGCCATGCGCTATCGCCCCGAGTGGTCCCCCGATGGCAAGAGCATCGCCTTCTGCGACAAGGACGGCAAGCTCTACGTGCTCACCGTGGCCGACCATAAAGTGAAAGAGATCGCCCACGATACCGAAGGCGGCATCTATGACTTCACCTGGTCTCCGCGCGGCAATTTCCTGGCCTTCAGCAAATACGCCGCCAACGGCTTCGCTTCTATCTATATCGCTTCGCCCGACGGCCAATTGCACCAGTTGACCAGCGAGTTTTTCGCATCGCGCGAGCCCGTCTGGGACCCCGACGGCGATTATCTCTACTTCCTCAGCGACCACCAATTCGCACCCATGATCTCCACTCGCGAGTTCGATTACGCCACCACCCGCAATACTGAGATCTACGCGCTCGCCCTTCGCAAAAACGTCAAGCAGCCCTTTCCGCCCGAAAGCGATGAAATAACCGTCACCAAGGAAGACGCTCCCAAAGACGCCAAGAAAGACGAGAAGAAGGACGAGAAGAAAGATGACAAACCCAAGGACCTGGTGATCGATTTCGACGGCCTCCCGTCGCGCGTCGCCCGCGTTCCCGTGGAAGCCGGCAATTACAGTAACCTTCTGGCCAAGACCGGCTACTTGATCTACGGCGCCGATCCCAACTTCTACTACGGCCGCGAGCCCGAAATGAAAAGCTCCATCCGCATCTATTCCCTCAAGGACCGCAAGGAAACCACGCTCCTCGAAGACCACTCCGGCTTCGTCATGTCTCGCGACGGTTCCAAGCTCCTGGTCCGCCAGGCCTCCGGTTACTCCATCATGGACGCCACGCCCACCGGCGCCGCCGGGAAAAAGGCCGTTTCCACCGCCGGCCTTTTTGTGGATCGCGTCCCAACCGAAGAGTGGACCCAGATCTTCAACGAAGTCTGGCGCCGCTATCGCGATTTCTTCTATGTGCCCAACATGCACGGCTACGATTGGGAGGCGCTGCGCAAACAATATGCGCCGCTGCTCCAATACGTCTCTCACCGCTCCGACCTGACCTATGTCATCAGTGAGATGATTTCCGAGCTCACCGTGCAGCACGCCTACGTCGAGGGCGGCGATTTCACCATCCCGCCGCGCCCCCGCGTGGCCCTGCCCGGCGCGCGCTTCACCCTCGACCAGGCCTCCAACCGATATCGCATCTCGAAAATCTTCGCCGGCCAGAACGAAGAGGACGCTTACCGCTCGCCGCTCACCGAAATCGGCGTCGACGTCAAGGTGGGCGATTACGTTCTCTCCATCAACGGCCACGATCTCACCGGCAAGGACGATCCCTATCGCCTGCTGCGCAATGCCGCCGATAGCCCCGTTCAGTGGCTGGTCAACTCCACGCCTTCCACCCAGGGCGCCCGCACCATCTCCTACCGCCCCATCACCGACGAGAGCAAGCTGGTCTACTTCGATTGGGTGGCCGCCAACCGCCGCCGCGTGGATGAACTGTCCGGCGGCCGCATCGGCTACCTTCAGGTCCCCGACATGGGCGCCGACGGCCTCAGCGAATTCATCAAGTGGTATTACCCGCAACTCCGCAAAGACGGCCTGATCGTCGACGATCGCGCCAACGGCGGCGGCAACGTCTCGCGCATGCTCATCGAGCGCCTCAGCAAGCGCCTGCTCGGCGCCCAGTTCCTCCGCACGATTGAGCAGCCCCAACTCTACCCCGACGGCGCCTTCATCGGCCCCATGGCCACGCTGCTCGACGGCAATTCCGCGTCCGACGGCGACATTTTCCCGGCCATGTTTCGCGCTGCCGGTCTCGGCCCGCTGATCGGCAAACGCAGTTGGGGCGGTGTCGTCGGCATCAACGACCACGGCCAGTTGATCGACGGCGGCCACGTCTTCGTGCCCGAAGCCGGCTTCACCAACGCCAAGGGCGAATGGATCATCGAAGGCCACGGCGTCGACCCCGATATCGAAGTCGACAACGACCCGGCCTCCGTCATTCAAGGCAAAGACCCGCAACTCGAGCGGGCCGTGGCCGAGGTGATGAAGAAGCTCAAGGAAAACCCGCCCAAGCCGTTGACACGCCCGGCCGCCCCGGTAAAGGTGAAGTAGGGCGCTTGAGTGGGACATCGGTTTTCGTGGCTTGTCATCCTCTCTGAGCCGCGACAGCCTCAACAGACGACACAAACCGATCGTCTTTTCCGCTTTCCACCCGCGCGCCGCTGCTGGATAGACTAAAAGGGCCCTCCATGCTCACACGCCGCTCCATCCTTCAATCGGCCGCCGCCGCGCTGGCCGCACGTTCCCTTCCCGCCGCCGATTTCTCCAGCCGCCGCCCCGCGCCGGCCGACCGCAAATTCACTAGCGACGCCGTCGAAGCCAAAATCGCCGAGGTCAAAGCCGCCATCGCCGATCCCGAACTCGCCTGGCTCTTCGAAAACTGCTTTCCCAACACCCTCGACACCACCATCCACGCCGGCACGCTCGACGGCCAGCCCGACACTTTCGTCATCACCGGCGACATCAACGCCATGTGGCTGCGCGATTCCGCCGCCCAGGTCTGGCCTTACCTGCCGCTCGCCAGGAACGACGCCAGACTGCGCGCTATGCTCGCCGGCGTGGTCAACCGCCAGACCCGCTGCATCCTGATCGATCCCTACGCCAACGCGTTCAACTACGGCCCCACCGGCAGCCAATGGTCCACCGACCACACCCGCATGAAGCCCGAGTTGCACGAACGCAAGTGGGAGATCGATTCACTCTGCTACCCCGTCCGCCTGGCGCACGGCTACTGGAAGTCGACCGGCGACGCGTCCTGCTTCGACAAACCGTGGCAGCAGGCCGCCTCGCTCATCGTCGAAACCTTCCGCGAGCAGCAGCGTCTTCAGAACCGCGGCCCGTACCGTTTCCAGCGCACCACCGCCGTTCCCAGCGATTCCCTCCCCGGTGACGGCTATGGCAATCCCACGCGCCCCTGCGGCCTCATCCACTCCGCCTTCCGCCCTTCCGACGACGCCTGCATCTTCCCCTTCCTGGTCCCTTCCAATCTCTTCGCCGTCACCGCGCTCGAACAACTTCGCGAGATCCACTCGACCGCGCTCTCCAACCCGCCCTTCGCCCAGCAGTGTCACGAACTGGCCGAACAGGTGCGCCAGGCTCTCGCCGCTCACGCCCGCGCGCGCCATCCCCAGTACGGCGAGATCTACGCCTACGAAGTGGACGGCTTCGGCAATCAGCTCTTCCAGGACGATGCCGGCCCGCCCAGTCTGCTCTCGCTGCCGTATCTCGGCTGCTGCGCCTTAGACGACCCCATCTACCAGGCCACGCGCGCCTTCGTGCTCAGCGACGATAATCCGTATTTCTATCGTGGCTCGGCCGGCGAAGGCGAGGGCAGTCCGCACGCCGGCCTCGGCATGATTTGGCCGCTCGGCATCATCACGCGCGCGCTCACCAGCCGCGACCCCAAGGAAATTGCGGCGTCCCTGGCCATGTTGAAGGCCACGCACGCCGGCACCGGCTTCATGCACGAATCCTTCTCGCGCAACGACGCCTCGCATTTCACTCGCCAATGGTTCGCCTGGGCCAACACCTTGTTCGGAGAGCTGATCCTGACGGCGCACACCGCCAAACTGGTGTAACGGAGGGCGGGCGCCCCCCCGCGCCGGACCCCCTGGTCCGGCTCTCCCCACACGCGCTGCCATCTCAGATTGATCGGAAAACCGAGGGGTCTGGTGGACGACGGGGGGCTCGAACCCCCGACCTCTGCATTGCGAACGCAGCGCTCTCCCAACTGAGCTAGTCGCCCACTATGGCTGGCAATTACAATAATACCAAATGCGAAACCCGGGGATTGGCCGCCATCTCCGCCAGATGCGGCGGAATTGGGACCAGCGTGCACTGGAAAACGCCCGCCACTACGTAGCCACCGGCCAACCGGAGTGGTCCGACCAGGAGTTTTATCAGGCCGGCGAGCGAGAACTCCGCGACCACATCTTCAACGACCTCGGCAATATTTGTCAGGGAAAAGATCCCAAGAGCATGAAGGTCCTCGAGATCGGATGCGGCGCCGGCCGCGTCACCGCTCCGCTGGCCCGCTTCTTCGGCGAAGTTCATGCCGTCGATATCAGCCGCCACATGGTCCGCCACGCCCGCCAGGCCGTCGCCGCCTTCCCCAACGCCCACATCTACCACAACAACGGCCGGGACCTCGCCGCCATACGCCGCCGCTGGTGGCACCGCTTCGGCCTCGGTCCCAGGCTCGAATTCGATTTTGCCTTTTCCTGCCTGGTCTTCCAACACATTCCGAGCCTCGATGTGATTGAGGGTTATGTTCGCGAAGTCAATCGCCTGCTCTGTCCCGGAGCCCTCTTCAAGTTTCAGGTGCAAGGTCATCCGGAAGTCGAACCGGAGATTGAGGATAGTTGGGTCGGAGTGCCGTTTGACGAAGAAAGCGCCCGCGATCTCGCTCTACGCTGTGGATTTGAGATGCGGTACCACTACGGCGCCGGAGATCAGTATTACTGGCTGTGGTTTTTCAAAATCAGGGATGCCGATTGACTGCCGTGATTCGCGCGCGAGTCGCACTCTGATCGATGATTCTCTTCTTCTTTTCGCCGGCCCGCCCAGTATTTTTTCATACGCTCCGAAACCTCCGCGCGCTCGCCGTCGCCCATGGATTTGCGGCCCCGCCGCTTGCTGCCATGGAGCATCACCTGGCCGCCTTCGGCCGCCCGTTGCAATTCCTCCAGCGACGCAATGACGCGCTCGAGCTTCTCTTTTTCGGCGTATAAGTCCTGTATGGCTTTATATAGGTCCATGTATCAGCCGTCCCATCTTCATACGAAGTGGAACCAACTGATGTTACACCGGATTCCCAATCCAATTCTACGGTTAATATGACTACTTCCTTGGAGATGGCAAGCGCAGTACTATCTTGCGACCATGCCGGCTAATAGCCATGCATAGTGCCCCCGCTATCCCGGATAGCAGGATCGGTGTGATCTATCACTTATTCCGCCAACCCGGGCCACGACCCGTCAGGGAGTAGTTTCCCACTATGCGCTCAAGGCACTAATGCTTCAGAAATGGCCAGTGCGATACTATCTTGAAGCCATATTTTGCGATAGCCACGTATAGCATTCCCGCCACTACCAAAAGAACAACCAGCGTGATCTTCATCACCCTTGCCCACGGGAATTTCCGGTGTTCGCGCTTGAGCACCAGCAGGTAGCCCGCGAAAATACCCACGTAAAAGAGCAGGCACATGGGCACCGCAAACAGGCACATATTGAAGATGTCGGGCGTCGGCGTTACCACCGCCGCAATAAAGAAAATAATGAGGATCGCGTAGCGGCTGTGATTCATCAGGAATCGCGGCGTGGCGATGTGGAACAGAATCAGGAAAAAGATGATCACCGGGAGCTCGAAAACCAGGCCTACACCCAGGATCACGTTGACAAAAAGATCGAAGTAATGGGTGACCGTGACCATCGTTACGACACCCTGTCCCTTGCCGATTCCCAGCAGGAACGTCAGGCCGTACCGGAAAGCCACGAAATAGCCGAACAAGCCGCCCATGAGGAACAGGCCCCCGGCAGTGAGGACCACCGGAACCACCCAACGCCGCTCCCGGCGGTACAGGCCAGGGGAAATGAAGGCCCAGACCTGGTAAATCACCCACGGAAACGCCAGAAAAATCGCGCACACCACCGGGAGCTTGAACCAGATGATGTTAAATCCCTCCATGGGGTCGATCATGACCAGCTCGGGCGGGTAGCCGTTGTTCAGAAGAGCCACGCGGGCCGGTTGCCGCACGAATTCCCACAACGGTTCGCTGAAGCACACGCTCGCGATCAGGGCCACACCGATCCCCATCAGGCACTTGATCAGGCGCGAACGCAGCTCTTCCAGGTGCCCCAGAAAGGACATCCGCAGCATGCCTTCTTCTTCGTCGTCCTCATCCGGGCCCCGCGGCGGCCCGGGAAGCCTCGGCGGCCTGTCGCCTCCGCCAAAGAGGTTCATCAGCCGCTCGATGGCCGAATCGGGTTCGGACGCACCGCCCGCGCCGGGAGCGCCCGCTCCCTTCGGATCATCAGGTGAACTCATTCGCTATGCGTTGTGCTCAGACGTCGTGGAAACAGGAGCGGCCGCCGGTGCGGTCTCTTCGCCCATGTGCCCGCCCGCTTGCCCGGCGGTATCTGTTTCGGCGCCGCGGGCGATGCTGCCCTCCGGCGTATGGTCTGATAGTGACTCAGCGCCCTCAGTTGCGGATGCGCTTGTAGTGGGTGGGGTGACTTCAGCGGAATCGATGCTTGCCGTTCCGTAGGATCCCTCGTAAGGAGTTTCCTGCGAGGAATAGTCGTAATTGAAAGTATCGTACTGATACTGGTTGACGATCGTCTTGATCGAATCCGTTTCCTGCTCCAGGCTCTTCATTTCCCGCTCGAACGTAGACTTCAGTTCGTTCGAGGCTTTCCGGAATTCCGTGATCGCTTTGCCGACTGTGCGTCCGATTTCCGGGAGCTTTTTGGGACCGAACAATACTAGAGCCAGGACGAAAATAAACATCATCTCCGGCATACCCAGCGGACCCATTGGTGTTTTTGCCTCCTCTAACTTTCCACCCCCATCATAACACCCGCCGCTTGTGGGGCAGACCCCCAGGTCTGCGCGGGTCCCCCTGGACCCGCTCTTCGCGCGAAGAATCAGGCCCCTGGAATACAGGAGCGCAGCAGCCATCTTTCCGCACCTTCTACGGCAGCGTCTCCCTTAGCACCTTCTGGCTCTGCTCCTTCCGGAATTGCCGCAGCTTCTCGCGCAACTCCGGCCGGCTGTTCGCCAGCATGGCCACCGCCAGCAGCGCCGCGTTGCGCGCCCCCGCCCCGCCGATCCCCAGCGTCCCCACCGGTATCCCCGCCGGCATCTGGACCGTCGAAAGCAGCGAATCCAGGCCTTTCAAAGCCGCGCTCTCCATCGGAACCCCCAGCACCGGCAGCAGCGTGTGGGCCGCGCAAACTCCCGCCAGGTGCGCCGCGCCGCCCGCCGCCGCGATGATCACTTCCATGCCGCGCCTTTCGGCCCCGCTTACGTACTCCGCCGTCTCGGCGGGCGTACGATGTGCCGAAAGCACCCGGCACTCGTGCGGCACTCCGAATTGCGCCAGCACTTCATCGGCCTGGCGCATGGTTTCCCAGTCCGACTTGCTGCCCATGATCACCGCGACCAGCGGAACGGCCGATGCCATTGGTTTATTGCCCCTGTGCCAGCGTATAGCCGGCCTTGCCGTCGAAATTGCGCAGCATTTGCGTCGCGCCGATCTCGATTCCCTCCGCCGCGACGCGCTGCAGCAGGCTGCTGACCTGCCCGGGAGTAGCCGTGCCTTCGGACATGTACCGGCAGCGGAAACTGTCCGTGCAGAAGGTCCACGCGTTCCCGCCCGGCCACACCTTCACGCCGCGGTTGTCGATCATCTGCAAGCTCAACCCATCGCCCGCCAGTTTACCCGCGGCCGCCGCCAGCGCATTGGCGTCGCGCGATGGCCAGTACACGAATATGTCCACGCCCTTCAGCTCCATGTTGACCGTGTTCGCCGCCGCCCCGACGGCTACCGGCGGCGCCGCCGCCGCGGGCC
>Ga0181530_10001657_pt1 | contig 27596 bp, 20 predicted proteins | sample PEATcosm2014_Bin_42_FD_119769 | JGI IMG/M metagenome (GOLD analysis project Ga0181530, IMG submission 119769) | Peatland microbial communities from MTU Mesocosm Facility, Houghton, MI, USA - PEATcosm2014_Bin10_60_metaG | ecosystem: Environmental > Terrestrial > Soil > Wetlands > Peat | place... | reverse complement strand
TGCACTCGGCCATTACCTCGGCGATCGGAACGCTCAAGGGGCCGCTGCATGGCGGCGCCAACGAAGCCGTCTTCAAAATCCTCAAAGAGATCGACGCCAACGGCGCTGACCCCGTCGAATACGTCAAAGGGTTGCTGGCACAGAAGAAGAAGATCCCCGGCTTCGGACATCGCGTCTACCACACCGAAGATCCGCGTTCGACCCACCTGCGGGAAATGTCGCGCGACCTGGGTAAGTCCAGCGGCGATCCCAAATGGTTCGAATACTCGAAGAAGATCGAAGACTATGTCAGGGGCGACAAGAAGCTCAACGCCAATGTCGACTTCTATTCGGCTTCCACTTACCACACGCTGGGCATCGATCTGGATCTGTTTACGCCCATCTTCGCCATTGCGCGCATCGGCGGCTGGACAGCGCATGTTATCGAACAACTTGGCGATAACCGCCTGATCCGCCCGCGCGCCGAATACGTCGGCCCCGTGTATCCACAGAAATATGTGCCGATGGAGAAACGCTGAGTTGCTATTCTTCCCCGTAGAGACGCGGCTTGGCGCGTCTCTACTGGACCCCGCATCGGTACAATAGAAACCATCATGATGCGCCGGGTCTATCTCGACAACAACGCGACCACCCCGGTGCTCCCCGAGGTTTTGGAGGCGATGCGCCCGTACTTTGGAGAGCGCTTTGGCAACGCGTCGTCCATTCACCATCATGGGCAGCAGACGCGGGCCGCGGTCGAGCGCGCCCGTGAATCGGTCGCCGCCCTGCTGGGCTGCCGCGCCTCCGAAATCGTGTTTACCAGCGGCGGCACGGAAGGCGACAATTTCGCGATCTTTGGCCTAACGCGTCCGGGCGACCATGTCATCACTTCGACCATCGAACATCACGCCGTGCTCAACGCCTGTAAGCATCTGGCCGAGAATCGCGAGACGACGGGCTGCGAAGTCACTTACGTTCCCGTGGATGGCCGCGGCATTGTCGATCCGGCCGATGTGAAGCGCGCTCTCCGGCCCAATACGAAACTAATTTCCATCATGTTGGCCAACAACGAGACCGGAGTGGTGCAACCCGTCGCGGAAATTGGAAAAATTGCCGCCGAAGCCGACATTTATTTTCACACTGACTCGGTGCAAGCGGCGGGAAAGATTCCAATCGATGTCGCCGAAATCAGATGCGACCTGCTGACCATCTCCGGCCACAAGATTCATGGGCCGCAGGGCGCGGGCGCGCTCTACGTCCGCAAAGGAACTCCGCTGGAGCCGATGCTCTACGGAGGGAGCCACGAACGCTCACGCCGCGCCGGTACGGAGAACGTTCCCGGCATCGTCGGCTTGGGCAAAGCAGCCGAGTTGGCTGTCGCTGGTTTCAAACGCAGCGACGCATCGAAGATGGCTTCGGCGCGTGACCGTCTGGAAAGGGAACTGCTCGCAATCGAAGGCACGGGCTTGAATGGCGCCGGTTCAAACAGTGCTGGTTCAGTTGGCGAAACTGCGCCCCGCCTGCCGAATACAACCAATATTTATTTCAATGCCATCGAAGGCGAGGCCTTGGTCATCGCGCTCGACTTGAAGGGACTGGCCGTTTCGACCGGCGCGGCCTGTTCTTCCGGGACGATTGAGCCGTCGCATGTTTTGCTAGCGATGGGACTCAGTCCCGAGCGCGCGAAAGCCAGCATCCGCTTCAGTTTGGGCAAACAAAACAGCGCGGAGGATATTGAATTTGCCCTGGCAACAGTCCACGAAAGTGTGTCGCGTCTGCGGAAGCTTAGCCCAGCCCACAGGACAGCTGTTTCGAAATGAGGGCCTTACATTGCAGAAAAGTCCTTGATCACATTAACTGTTGAGGATAACTATTATGGGCCGGACATTGTCGTTGCTCTTCATGACGCTCGCGCTCGCAGGCGTGGCATCTCCAGTCAGCGGGGCTCCAGTTCTGCCAGAGGGAGTCTCGCAGGAGGCCAAAAACAAAACGATAGCCGGGCGAGTGTTCGAAGAGATCTTCAATCAGGGAAGATTTCAGGTCGCCGACGAAATCTACGCCAAGGACTTCGTGAACCACGGGCTCCACAGGAATGCCGACCTCCAGGAGGATCAAGCGGCAGTTCATGCCGAGAAGAAGGCGTTTCCGGATCTCAAGATGACCGTGGACCTAATGGTGGCCGAGCGCGACTTCGTCACGGTTGTATGGGTCTTCCGGGGAACCCATACCGGTGCTGGATATGATGGATTGCCTCCAACCGGGGTCAAGCTCGAATTTCGTGGCATCACAGTTTGGCGTATTGTGGATGGAAAGATTCGCGACGAGTGGACCTCATTTGATCAACTGCCACTTGTTCTTCAATTGATTGTACAGTTGAAGTGGCCGCTTATGGGCCTTCTTGTCGCGGTGGTGATTCTTGGATGGACACTTCGCAGAGTTACCCTAAGACTGAGGCGACCTCGGCTGCCAAAGCCAAGGGCCTGAGTCTGGCAGACGGATACCGAAGAGACATGACAAGTACTGACTGCGCTCGTCGATTTGGCAGGGCCGTGTTTCGCGGGGAACAGCCTGACGCCGTTCATCATGACTGAGTCAACAACCATCGCCGTCGCCATGTCGGGAGGGGTCGACTCCTCGGCCGTTGCGGCCATGCTCCGCGCCGAAGGGCGCAGCGTCATCGGCCTGACCATGCAACTTTGGAACCAGCGCCGTCTCGCCGGACACGCGGGCATGCCGGAATCGGTGCAGGGCCGCTGCTGTTCCATCGACGACGTGTACGATGCCCGCCGCGTTGCCGAGGCGCTCGGCATCCCCTACTACGTCGTCAATCACGAAGAGCGTTTTGAGCGGGACGTTGTGCGCCCGTTCGTCGAGGAGTATCTTGCCGGGCACACGCCCATACCGTGCAGTCTCTGCAACAATCATTTGAAGTTTGACCAGCTTCTGGTCGTGGCGCGGCAGATTGGCGCCGACAAGATTGCCACGGGCCATTACGCCCAGGTCGTCTTTGACGAGGAGCTTAATCGCTGGCTGCTGAAGCGTCCAGCCGATAAGTCGAAGGATCAGACTTACTTTCTCTTCGGACTTACGCAGGAGCAACTAAGCCGCACTCTGTTTCCGCTCGGCGGCATGACTAAGACGGAAGTCCGCGACGTTGCCCGCCAACACGGCCTCGCCATCGCCGAAAAGCCCGACTCGCAAGAAATCTGCTTTGTTCCCGGCGGCGACTATAAGCGCTTTCTCGAAGCCTATCTCGCCGAGCAGGGAGACCAACCGAAAGATATAACCGGCGAGATGGTTACCAGCGATGGCAAGCTAATCGGCGAGCACGCCGGCATTCACAATTTCACCGTCGGCCAGCGCAAGGGGCTAGGCGTGGCCACCGGCTCGCCGCTGTACGTGATCCAGATCAATCCCGACACGCGGCAAGTCGTGGTCGGCAACGACGAGGAACTTTACTCGCGCACTCTACTGGCGCGCCGGGTGAACTTGATCTCAACCGCCGAACTGCGCGGGCCCATTCGGGTCGCAGTGAAGATTCGCCACAAGCATCAACCTGCGCCCGCAACGATTGAATCCACCGGTCCGGACGAAATTCGAGTCACCTTCGACGAGCCGCAACGCGCCGTTACTCCCGGCCAGGCGGCCGTCTTCTACGACGGAGACATAGTTGTTGGAGGCGGTTGGATAGAAAATGGATAGAAAGCTCCACTTAGCCGAGCGTACTCTCGAAGTCTGACGAAAGTTTCTAAAAGAAGCGGGTGACGCCTTCTTCGAGCACTAACACCTTGTCTTTCACTCCTGCTGCCAGAGCCGCGCGCTCCAGCAATTGGAGCGGCTCTTCGATGGGCTCATGCGACAGGCGAAATGTTCCATAGTGCATGGGCACCATCCAGCGTGCTTTCAAATCGAGAAAGGCGCGGGTAGCGTCGGCGGGGCTGGTGTGCACGTTTCGGAAGTGCGGCGGATTGTAGGCGCCAATGGGGAGCAGCGCGAGTTCGGGCGACAAGCGCCGTCCGATTTCGCGAAAGCCGGCGAAATATGCGGTGTCTCCGGCATGGTACACCGAGTGCTTGCCGCTGCGCAGCACATAGCCGCCGTAGCCGCGGTGCGAATCCTTGATGATGCGCGCTCCCCAATGCCGCGAGGGCACGTGGGTAATGTCGAGCGCTCCGTGACGATAGGTGTTCCACCATTCCAACTCGACAATCTGCTCGAAGCCGAGATCGGCAACCAGGTCAAACAAATGATGAGGGACGACCAGCGTGGGCGCGGTCCCCGTCTGGCGTTCGGTCTGGCGCGCGATGGCGCGCAGCGACTGGCGATGAAGGTGATCGAAGTGGGCGTGGGTCACGAGTACAACATCCATCGGCGGCAGTTCGCGCAGGTTCAATCCTGGCTGGCGCAGCCGCTTGAGAATGAAGAGCCAGCGCGCGAAGTTGGGATCGATGACGACGTTCTGTCCGCCAATTTGCAGAAAGAAACTGGAGTGCCCGATGAAGGTGACGCCCAGCTCTCCGTTGGTTACCAACTGGGCCGTGTGGGTCTTGCCCGTGCGCGGCGTGACCGCGGAATGCCGCACCAGTCGCGTGAACTGACCGGCACGCTTGCGCAGCGCCGGAGTTTTCAATGAGGGTTTTAACATTGATTCACTGACTTCAATTCGCTAAATTCGATTCGCGAACTTCTATTCACTAACATCGGCTCGCTAATTTCGCTTCGGCCATTGTGATTCGCTCCGGCCGCCGCAACCCGACCCATAATGCCATTATCGGCTTTGTTCCCGCGAGCCTCCAGTGTCTTTTGATGCTCCGGGATCCACGATCGGCGCAGGAACAGCGAGTTTCTTCGAACGCTGGTTTTTCGCTGGCCAATAATTCAGGCGCAATCGATCGTGTTTCCCTTGACCGTCGCTTCGCCGGTCATATCTAATTCAGAGTTAATTCAAAGCCCGAAGATTTTCGAGGAATTCCGTGGAGGAACCAACACCAATGCGCGTCGCTTTTTTGGGTTTGGGAATTATGGGACGGTCGATGGCCGCAAACCTGGTCAAAGCCGGACACGAGGTCGCAGTCTGGAATCGAACTGGCGGCAAAGGCGTCGAAGGCGCGCGCAGCGCCGGTTCTCCGGCGGATGCGGTGCGGGGCGTGGAAGTGGTGTGGATGTGCGTCTCCGACACCAAGGCGGTTGAAGCGGTTCTGTTTGGCGAGGGCGGCGTTGAACAGGCGCTCAGCGAGGGCATGATTGTCGCCGACTCGAGCACGATTTCTCCCTCCGCCACGCGGCGTTTTGCCGAGCGCGTGAAAGCGCGCGGCGCCGATTATGTGGACGCTCCGATGACCGGCTCGAAGATCGCCGCCGAAAATGGGAGCCTGATTTTCATGGCCGGCGGCGATGAATCGGCGCTCGCTCGCCTGCAGCCGCTTTTTCAGGCCATGGGCAAGCAGGTCTTCCACATGGGCGAAACCGGCAAAGGACAAGCGACCAAGCTGGTCATGAATCTACAGATTGCGCTGATCTATGAAGGATTCGCCGAAGCCCTCACCCTGGCCGCCAAGCTGGGCGTGGACGCGGAAAAGTTGCTGCCGCTGGTGCAGGCTTCCATGGTGCGATCGGGGGTAGTGGACTACAAAGCCCCGTTCATTTTGAAGCGCGACTTCTCGCCCAATTTTCCGTTGCGCTTGATGCTGAAAGATATTCGGCTGGCACTCGCCGCCGCCAGGGAATCCCGCGTGCGTCTGCCCGGCCTCGAAGCCGTGGAAGAAGTCTATGACCTCGCCGCCGAGGAAGGACATCAGGACCTCGACTACGCCGCCACGCTCACGCTGCTGGAAAAATGGGCGGGCGTGGAAGTGAAGGGCGCATCAAAGTAGATGAAAGCGTTATAGAAGCAGGTTTCAAAGCGGCGAAATTTCAGCGGAGCCGCACCGAAACTTTGAAACCTTGAAGCTTCGAAGCCTGCTTGTTTTTCAAGTTTTCCGATTTCAGTCGTTCGCAAAGGTGGTGTTTTGCAAAAGGGGCCCCAATTCGCTGCTCCGAGGGTGCAATGCACGATCGTCTGGTCGCGTTCATTCTTTTTTTCTTTTTGATCTTTTTCGTCGCAGTCATTTTCTCCGCCGCCCCTCTTCACGCCGCAGAAATCCGGGGCAAGGTGGTCAGCGTTGCTCGGGGAGAGCCCCTGGGCCGCGTGCAGGTCTCAGTGTACGAAGGGCAACGTGAAGCCGTCGCCGTGGCCGTCACCAAAAACGACGGCAGCTTTGCCATTCAGGGACTCGCTCCAGGCCACTACACGCTGCGCCTGAACGCGGTGGGATACCGGCTCAGTACAGTTGATTTCTCGCTCGCGGCTGATGAGGCGGGCAAGGAATTCGACATCACGCTGATTCCCGATAATTTTCGCCGCACGGAAAAAGTCGAAGTGAACGGCGATATTTTTCAGGGGCCGGATTCGGCGGCAATCAACGAACTCAACCTGACCAGTACGGAGCTTCGCGAGACCTCGACGGTGCTGGCCGACGATCCTTTCCGCGCGATTCAGACATTACCGGGGGTTTCCGCGGCCGGTGGCAACGATCTCCTCGCGCAATTTTCGATAATGGGCGCGTCCTACGCCAATACCAGCATTTACGTAGACGGAATTCTGGTGCCCTCGCCCTTTCACGGCACAAGCACGGCCTTCACCGGAGGCGCGACCCTGAGCATTTTCACCAGCGAGACGCTTGAGGACGCCAAGCTGCTCCCGGCAGCCTATCCGGAAAAATATGGCGACTCGGTCGGAGCAGCCCTGGACCTGCAGACTCGCGATGGCAGTCGCACGGCGCCGACTTTTCGAGCATCCATAGGGCTGGCCGACTCGGAGCTGCTCGGGGAGGGGGAACTTGGAAAAAAAAAGAAAGGTTCGTGGCTGGCGTCCGTCCGCAAGAGTTATATGGGTTATCTCTTCCGTACCCGCCTGATTGATGCCTCTGATACCGTTTCGTTCTACGATGGAGATCTGAAGCTCACCTACGACTTGGCGCCCAACCAGACCGTGAGCTTTTACGGCATTGGTGGGCACACGTTGTACGAACTGATCAACTCTTCCCAGCCACTTACATCGAATAGCATTCAGCGCACAACCAACGACTTCATGATGGGCCGCATGGGCTGGCGCTGGACGGTGAATCCGCATCTTCTAGTCGACACGCGGGCCGCGTATCTGCAAACGCCCGATGCCTCGTGGAATGTCAATCAGCAGCCGCTGAACAACGATCACCATGCGGAGTGGGTTGCGGGGGGCAGCGTAGTCTGGAGTTGGCAGAAAGACCAAGTGCTTGAGAGCGGATGGATGACTCGGCGGGTGGCTAACACCACAGAATTTACGGCCTACCCTCCCCTTGGCAGTGGAACGAACTCCCAAAGCGGGCTGGGCTGGAAGAACGACGGATATGTTCAAGAAGCCTCAAGCTTCTTTGGCAACCGGCTTCATCTGGTCGGCGGACTGCGCCTGGACACCGCCGAGCAGTTCGATATCCATCCTGTTTCGCCGCAGCTTTCTGCTTCGTTGCAAGTTGCGTCGGCGACACAATTGCAGTTCGGGGTTGGGCGGTACAACCAGTTCGAGTTTCCGCCGAACCTTCCTGAGGAATACAAAGGCTGCACGGAAGGTTCTGAATCCCTGCAGACCGCTAACCACTATACTGCGGGTCTGGAACAACGGATCGGGGAAAGCACGCGGGTAAAGGTTTTAGTGTTTGATCGGCAGAACGCTTCTTTATTCGGCTTTTCAGGCTATGACCCGTCCACCAATACCTGCGTTCCCCAGAGTGGCTTCACCACCTTCGAGCGGGACTACTCGCGAGGGGCGCAGATCATCCTGCAGAGCCGAACCGCCAATCGACTATCCGGCTGGATCGGCTACACGCTGACTGATGCCCGCCAGCGTTTGGTTGCTCCAAGTCAGGGCGCTCTCCCGCAGCCGTACTACCCCACGTTAGACGACCAACGCCACACGGTGAACGTCTTCGGCAGCTACCGGCTGAGTCCTACCGTGCATATAAGTGGGAAGTTTCTCTTCGGGTCAGGATTTCCGATTCCCAGCAGCACCAATGGGGTTCGAGAGGGTGACTACCAGCGCCTCGATGTGCGAGCTGAGAAAGATTGGGCATTCACTCACTGGAAACTGGTTCTGTACGGCGAGGTGCTCAACCTGACCGACCACAACAATCCCCAGTATTTCTACACTTCATACAATCCCGCCAGCGGACAGACCACCGTCGTAACCGGGCAGGGATTGCCCGTCACCCCGACGGCAGGCTTGGCGTTTGAGTTCTGAAGGCTCGCTACTTCTTGCCGAGCGACCGGATGTAGTTCACCAGGTTCCAGATATCTTCATCCTTGCCGCGGTCGCCTTCGGCGGGCATGCTGCCCTTGCCCTTCCGGATTACGTAAAAGAGACTACCGTCGCTGCGGTTCTTCATCGCGTCCGGATTGGTGAAGTCGGTGACGTTCTTCATGTCCGCCGCCATATCGCCCTTGCCGTCGCCGTTATCTCCATGACACATCGCGCAGTCGAAGCCATACAGCTTCTTGCCCTTGGCCAGCGACTCCGCGGTTGGCTTGACCGGATTTGCCTTGGTGGCTTCTTCGGGGGCAGGTTTGGCTTCGGGCGCGGCCGCTGGAGCAGGTGCCGGTGTGGTCTCCTGAGCCGCCGCTGGTGCAGTCGCTGGCGCGGCCGCGGGTGCAGTCGCTGCCGTGGCCGCCGGAGCGGCCGCTGGTGCAGCCGCCGGTGTGCTCGCCGGGGCAGCCGCCGGAGCGGGTGCTTGAGCTGGGGCCGGTGCTGTTGCGGCCGCTGGCGTGGCCGCCGGAGCCGGCGCGGGCGTTTGCGCCTGCTGCGCCCATAACGCCAACCCTAAAAATACCAACGCGAAACAGACGAACGGAGTTCTGCTGAATAATCCTGCTTTCGACAATCTTATCTTCAACGCACACCTCCTGTTTGGGAGAAACCGTTGAACTGCTAAAGATACTCCACGACGCATCAACGTGCACGAAAAGATTGCAGGCGTGCCAGCGCCGGGGAATCACCCACGACACCGCGCCCCGCAGTTCCCGGACGAGTAGGCATCGCGTTTTCTTGCCTGATCCGGATCAAGCTCGCAACCCCTTTATCCATCGAGGATTACAGAAGTATTACAGCACAGCTCGCCGGGCCTTGGTATTGTCCTAAGCAGGCAGTGGGGAAAGTCGATTCTCGACCGACAGCCCGAAAAGGGCGTCTGATTCCAAATCTTTGCGAAACTCTAATGCAGCTGACCTGACGTGGCCTGAGTGATTCAGCAGCCTGTCAGGCGAAACTCAGTGGGCCGGGTGTGGGGAGACAAAAACAAATGAGCCAGGCACTATTCGAGACAAAGTTTGACACAAACTTCGAAACAACCGCCGAGACAGCATTCGACATAACGCGCGACACGCCGCGCCAGGCCGCAGGCCAGGTCATGACTGAGGCCGAAGAACGCGCCAGTCTTAAAGACCGTGCCAAGCGCGAGGGCTTCAACTGGGGCACGGCCGCGGTCATGTTCCTTTTCCATGTAGGCGCCGTCGCCGCGCTGTTCTTCTTCACCTGGAAAGCATTTTTCGTCGCGTGCTTTCTGTGGTGGATTTCCGGCAGCCTCGGCATTGGCATGAGCTATCACCGCCTGCTGACCCACCGCGGCTACAAGACGCCGAAGTGGGTGGAATATTTCCTGACCTGGTGCGCGACCCTGGCCCTTGAAGGCGGTCCGATTTTCTGGGTCGCGACCCATCGCATCCATCATAAGTATTCCGACGGCCCCGGTGACCCGCACTCGCCGAACGATGGCAAGTGGTGGTCCCACATGGGATGGATCCTACTGGGCAAGTCCCTGCACTACGACACCACCACGCTCGCCCGTTTCGTCCCCGACCTGACCAAAGATAAAGTCCACGTCTGGCTGACCAAATATCACTGGACGGGAAACCTGATTGTCGGCCCGATTCTGTTTGCCATTGGCGGATGGCCGTGGCTGCTTTGGGGAGTCTTCGCCCGCGTCGTCGTCGGACTGCATTCCACCTGGGCGGTGAACTCGATCACCCACATCTGGGGCACACGCCGTTTTGCCACCAAAGACCTTTCCACCAACAACGGCTTGGTTGCCTTCTTCACCTGGGGCGAAGGCTGGCACAACAATCACCATGCCCATCCAGTTTCCGCGCGCCACGGATTGACGTGGTATGAAGTCGATATGAACTGGTACGGCATATGGGCAATGCAAAAACTGGGACTGGCGCGCCACGTGTATAAAGTCGATCTAGACCACCTTCCGCCCAAGCCGGCCCTGCTGCGCGATGTGAAGGCGGCAGCGGTGATAGCCGCAGCCGCGGGTCATGATTAAAGGTTTCAGGCGTTAGGTCACAGGTCTCAGAAAAGACTTTCGGTCGGAGCTGCGATCATTTGTGTCGGGAACCTGTTGGCGTGATTGCTTGATGCGAAGAGTTACCCAAGGCTGGGTGCTAGCAGACCGTTTACAAACGCAGCATCCGAAACAACTGCGTTATTGGGCAGAAACGGTGAAGTCGATGTCGTCGCGCTCCTCGTCAGTTGCTAGACTGATAACCAGCGCGTCGGAACGGTTCTGCATGCCGGGGTAGTACAAAGATGCGGACGGGATCTCGTCCTGACACGCTCCCCCGCAACCCCCGTACTTCCAAGCTGGCCCACCGGGCAGATTAATTCCGACCACATACCTTCCCGGGCGCATTCCGCCCGAGAGAAAGTAACCGTCTGCATCGGACTCCGTTGTAGTAAACCATGATCCGTCCTCGCTCATGATAAGGACGGGCGCTTGGGGAACAGGCGAGCCATCAGAACGCCGGACATGTCCGCCGAGTTCTGCATGGGGGGACCTCGAAAGCGTTACAGCCCAGCACGCACCACGGCTCACCTCGACACCACTGTCGTCTGCGTGAAATGAACCAGCGGAGTCGACGGTGAGATCGTACTTGCCAGGGGCAAGCGGTGCGAACTCGTAGTTGCCGTCGGCGTCGGTCGTCGTGAAGAACTGCGCATCGTCGGATATTCTAGAAGCCACAACGCGCGCGCCGGGGACGACCCTTCGACCATGAAAGTTCGGGCCGCGCTCCACAGTACCGCGGACGATGCCGAAGTCACCGATTGTCTCCAGGCGGCGGAGGGTTTCGATCTGCTCCTGCGCGTCGGTAGCAGGACGGCTGTCGTTACCGTAGTAGTCGAGCACGATGGGCTTACCGTCCTCCCGTCGTAGGAAGAAAAGCCAGTGATCGCCCACGGTAAGCTTTGGGAGGCAAGCACCCTGCGACGTCGTTACAAACAACGGATTCGAAGGATTTCCGTGAAGAACCTCCTCCGGAATAATTTGAATTTTCTTTTCGCCTTTTCCATCGGCAGTGATGGCGGCAATGGAGCCCACAAACACATAGGCGTACCAGTCGGACCGGAAACCGCAATCCTTGAGATCGCTCGTCAGGCCACTGTGCATGCACGTGGCCCCATCGTCTCGAAGTTCCATGATCTGCGCGGCGGCAGCTCCGAGGCCGGACAGAACCACGGTCAAAACTGCGAGAGCGCGCTGATGTTGCATCGCTCGGACCTGTTCACCGAAAAGTCGGCTCTTCAATAGTCTGATGCGGATCGAGCAGCATTGGTTAACTGTTAAAACATCGCCCTTCCACTCGCAGCCTCAACCCTCCCACCTGACACCCGCCCCCCGCCCCGCTACAATCTCCTTGTGCGGATCATCAGCCGGCAAAAGGCGATCTATTTTTTCCTTACGTTCGGCGTGTGTCTGGCGGCGCTGGCGGGCGCCGTTGGCAGCGGCTGGATCATCCTCAACTGGCGCGAGGGTGTGAGCGTTTTTCTGGGCATCATTTTCTTTGGAGCCATCGTCACCGGCCTCGTTCTCAACACAATTTTTCTGGTGCGCGAAGTTCGCCGCAACGAGCAGCACGACAGCTTCATCAACGCGGTCACTCATGAATTGAAGACCCCGATCGCGTCCATCCGGCTCTACCTGCAAACATTGCAGCGGCTCGATGTGGAAGAGGCGCAGAGGAGGCAGTTCTACGAATTGATGCTGCTCGATAGCGAGCGCCTGTTGCGCACCGTGGATCAGGTCTTGAAAGCGGGCGAGGTGGCCCACAAGAAAGATTCGCTGCAACGCGTGCCGGTGGAATTCAACTCCCTGGTGCGCGATTGTGTGGAACTGGCGAGGACCCGCCACCACCTGCAGGCGGCGAATTTCGATTACCACGAATCTCTGTCTTCACCCGTGAAGAACGGCGACGGAACGGATGGGGCCAACCAAGCGATCGTGCTCGGCGATGCTGAGGATTTGCGCACCGCGGTTTCGAACCTGCTCGACAATGCCGTGAAGTACTCGCCCGATGGTGTGCACATCTCGGTCGAGTTGGACGCTCCCGATGCGGCGCGGCTGGTGCTGCGGGTGCGCGATCAGGGCGTTGGCATTCCCGAGCAGGAATTGAAACACATCTTCCGGCGTTTTTACCGCGTGCGCCAGCGCTCGCTAGCGCAGTTGAAGGGAACGGGCCTCGGTTTGTTCATCGTGCGCTCGATCGCGCGCAAGCACGGCGGCCGCGTCTTCGCCGAGAGCGAAGGCGCGGGCAAGGGAACGACGCTGACTCTGGAATTGCCTCGGAAGGTGACAATCGCATGAGCCGGGTGCTGGTGGTCGAGGACGAGACCCATCTGGCGCAGGGTTTGCGCTACAACCTGCAAGCCGAAGGACACATAGCCGAAGTTGTGGGCGACGGCGAGGCGGCGCTCGAGAAGCTGGTCGAAAAAAAAGAACGCTTCGACGCTGTGCTCCTCGACGTGATGCTGCCGGGTCAGAGCGGCTTCGATGTCGCCGCCCTGCTGCGCGAGAAAAAAAATTACGTGCCCATTCTCATGCTCACCGCGCGCGGCCGTCCCGAAGATGTGCTTCAGGGATTCGCGGCGGGCGCCGACGATTATCTGCCCAAGCCATTCGAGCTGGCCATCCTGATCGCCCGCCTCGACAGCCTGTTGCGGCGCAGCGCCTGGATGAAAGACGCGGGCCGGGCCAGAATTGACAGCAGAGTGGACAATAACGATGGCGATGACAAAAAGCGGCGAGCTTCGCTAGGCGAGCGCAAAGCCGGCGGCGATACTTTCAAGTTTTGCGGTAAAACGATCGACTTCGAAGAACTGGAGTTGCGCTCGCTGGGCAATACCATCCACCTGACCGTGATGGAGGCCGAGTTTCTGCGCTATCTGGTGCAGAGCGCGGGCCGGGTAGTTTCGCGCAAGGCGATTTTAATGGATGTCTGGGGATTGCACGAAGACACCGATACCCGCGCCATCGACAATTTCGTGGTGCGGCTCAGGCGCTACATTGAAGACGATCCATCCCGCCCAAAACATCTGCAGACCGTCCGCGGAGTCGGCTACCGCTTCGTGGCGGAGCCGGAGTAAGGGCAGTCGCAACGCAAAGAGGCTCCCGCGCAGCCGGGGTTTACTCATACCGCAGCGCTTCGATCGGATCCAGTTTCGATGCGCGCACCGCCGGAAACATGCCGCTGGCAATTCCCACCAATCCGAGAATGGTGGTCGCGATGACAACTGTTTCAGTTGAAACCAGCAGCCGAATATCGCCAGCCTCGGCATGCGCGGCCATGGCGCTGTACAGGGTCAGGCTTCCCACCGAAAACGAAATCGCATACGACAACAGAATCCCGAACACTCCGCCCACCGCCGTGATCACCATCGCCTCGGCCAGAAACTGAAACAGGATGTCCCGCCGGCGCGCGCCCAGCGCTTTTTCCACGCCAATCTCCCGCGTTCGCTGCGTCACCGAGACCAGCATGATGTTCATCAGCCCAATGCCGCCGATGCCCAGCGTCACCGTCCCAATAAACGCCAGCAGGATTTTCAGGCCGATGGTGATCACGCTGAACTGCTCCAACTGTTTCTTCGCATCGAAGACGAACACCGCGCGCTCGTCGTCGGACTTGAAGCCGTGCGCCGCCGCCAGCGAATCGCGGATTGCCTTGGTCACTCTATTGTGGTCGAGGCCCAGCGAGTCGAGCCACAATCCGCCCACGTAATGCGTGCTTTGCAGCGTGTCCATCGAGTGGAACGGTATGTACACCACGCGATTGTCGTCGTTGTCCGCTTCCTGCATCCGCGGGTTCATCACCCCCACCACCTGAAACACCACGCCGTTGACGCGAATGTCTTCGCCCACAGCGGCCATTCCGGAAAACAGTTTGTCCTTAGCTTCCGACCCCAGCACGGCGTACATGCCGTGGCTGAAATTGTCCTGGTCGTTGATGAACCGGCCGTCAGCGATCGTGAGGTTCCAGATGGTCTGAATGCCCGGATCGATGCCGAAGGTCGTAAAGCTGAACGACCGCGGCCCCGCCTGCACCGTGGCCGTCATGTCGAGCGCGCGGGAAACGTGTTTCACCAGCGGCACAACGTTGCGGATCATCTCCACATCGTCTTCCGTGAAGTGGATTTGCACTCCGGCCTTGTTGCCGCCCGCCTCTTGCGAGGTGCGGCCGGGATAAATTCCCACCGCCGTCGAACCATAGCTGTCCCAGATGGCCTGAATGGCGCGCCCGAAGCCGTCGCCATACGCCAGCAGCAGCACCACCGTGGCAATGCCCCAAGCCATGCCCAGCATGGTCAGTATGGTTTTGCGCAGGTCGTGCCGCATCGCCCCGTAGGCTTGCTGCAGCAGGTCGCGACCCAGCACCCGCCGCACATTGACGTTGGGACTCATGATTATGCTTGCCTCGTCATTCTTTCCTCAGCGCGTCCACCGGCTGCAAGGCCGCAGCCTGCCGCGCCGGATAGAGGCCGGCGGCGATCCCCGCCACCGAAAGCGACACCAGCGCCAGAATCGCGCTCGACGGCGAAAGCGTCGGCGGGTCCCATCCCGGAGGCGACGGCAATTTACTCAACGCCGCCATGAGCGCCGCCGCTCCGCCGATGCCAAAGCCGCCGCTGAGTACGGTCAAGAACGCGCCTTCGGTGAAGAACTGAAACATGATGCTGTTGTTGGTCGCGCCCAAAGCTTTCCGCAACCCGATTTCCCGCGTCCGGTCGGCCACCGCCACCAGCATGATGTTAATGATCCCGATCGCGCCCAGGCTCAGCGTCACCAGTCCCACGCTGCCCAGAAACATATTCATCGCGTCAAAAATCTTGCCCACCTGGTCGGCGGTGCGAATGCTGTCCCATTCGTCGTAAGCGTCGGGCGTGTCGTAGGGAAACCCGTGGTTCCGCGCCACCACCTTGTGCATCTCGAGCCGCGACGTTTCGTGAATCGCTCGCACCTTCGGCTGATACACCAGAAACGAAATCGCGTCGTCGTTCTCGCCCACGTTCAGCGGCGGAAAATACTGCCGCATGGTCGTGAACGGAATGAGGATGCGCAAGTTGATGTCGTTGTTGTCGCCATGCCCCACCCGCTTCAGCACGCCGATCACTTGGAACCGAACTCCGTTCAGCAGAACTATGCTGTCAATCGCCGGTCGGCCCGGAAACAGCAATCGCTTCGCCTCGTCGCCCAGAATCAGCACCTGCCGTTTTTGCGCGACGTCCATGTCGTTCAGCCAGCGGCCGTCCGCTAACGGCAGGTAACGAATCTTGTCGTAGTTGGCGAGCACTCCATTGAGTTGCCCGCTGCTCTGGAAGAATTCGCTCACCGCCCGCACATCTCCCCGCGAAATCACCGGCGACGCCGCCCGGATCTCCGGACAATCCGTGAGTATGTCCTGATAGTCCTTATCGGTGAGGCGATACCAGCGCATGCTGGTGAAGCTGCCGTTCATGGCGGGCGCTTTTCCGCCCCAGATGAACATGACATCTTCGCCCATTTCATTGAAAGCTTTTCGGTTGCCGGAGCGGAACCCCTCGCCCAGCCCCACCAGCAGCAAAAGCGACCCCACGCCCCACGCGATTCCAAACATGGTCAGGAACGAGCGCAGCTTATGGGCCCATAGCGTGCTCAAGGTCTGGCCGAAGATTTCCAGGAGTATTCGCACTGATCACTATATACGGCAATCGCTGCACATAAGTTTCATTTTTAGCGGCTGAGGTTTTCGCCAACGACCAACGATGAACGATCAACGACGGCGGTTAGTGCTGTTTGGCCGACGAACTCGCCGCCAGTTCGCGAAACAGGCCGAGCAGCGCGGCCGCCGTGTTTTGGTCGGAGAGATTTTCCAGTGCAACCGTTGCCGTGAAATGCGGCGAGGCCGGGTTGAAGCGGACGCCAGCGAAATCCTTGTTTCGCCATGAAGCCAGAGCATTCACCACGGGGCTGAGTTCCACCGGCCAGTTTTCTTTGGTAGTAAGAATCACCGGGGCGGCGTGGCCGATGGTCCAGCTGCGAGTGGCAGCTTTTGCTCGCGAATTCTTGGCTCCCGAATGGCCCGACCAGCGATGACGAATGACCTCGAGATGAAAGCCCGGGGGAAATCCCATGTCGGCTTCGAAAGTGAGTGTTTCCTGCTGCCGCCGCCATCGGCTCAGCGCCCACTGCAACGGAAGCGGGCGCGGCAACAGGCGGATGGTGAGATGCGCGTCCTCAAACCAGCGCGAGGAAAGATGCAGTTTGGCTTTCACCAGCGAACTGTTGCCCAGCCAGCGCAGCTCCGCGACGCGGCCTTTTCCAAGGCACGCTGACTGGAGCCACTCCAGCACCTTCGATGCCCGCCGCCGGTTGTACCGCACAAACCAGCCGTACCAGAGGACACAGAACGTTCCCGCTGCCACGACGTCAATGAGAAGGAAACGCCCCACAGTACCCGAGCCTCTTACCAGAAATCGTACTTCTTGCGAACCCAACAGCGCAAGCGGAGAAGAAAAAGGGATCGAACGGAAATAGCTGATTGCAAAACTCGTGCCACAGACCGGACCGTTTAGGACCCACTCGCGGTTACGTTACCAGCGTAGATGTATTACAAAACTCAGACAATCAAGATCCATGTACCTCTGGAATAATGAAAGTGCACTGTGTCTTTTACGATGGGAAAGCTTCCAACAATCATTCAAGGCGGGATGGGCGCGGGTGTTTCCAGCTGGCGGCTGGCGCGCGCGGTCTCCCGGCTGGGCCAGCTGGGCGTCGTTTCCGGAACGGCCTTGGATCTGATTCTATCCCGGCGCCTGCAAGACGGTGATCCCGGCGGCCACATGCGCCGCGGCCTCGACCAGTTTCCCATCCCCGAAATGGCGCAACGGATTTGGGACAAGTATTACATCCCCGGCGGCAAGCCCGAAAGAACGCCCTACAAGCTCCTGCCCTCGCACGCCAAAGACGCTCCACCGGAACTGAGAGAGCTTTACGTCGTGGCCAATTTCGTGGAAGTCATCCTGGCCCGCGAAGGCCACTCTAATCCCGTCGGCATTAATTATCTGGAAAAAGTCCAACTCCCGCATTTGCCTTCGATCTACGGCGCCATGCTGGCTGGCGTTGAGTTCATCTTGATGGGAGCTGGAGTGCCTCTCAAGATCCCCGGAGTCCTCGATCGGTTCGCCAATCACGAAACCGCAACCTATCCCCTCCATATTGCGGGGGCGCTCGACGATGACGACAAAGATATGGTATTCACGCCGAGGGAATTCACGGGGCGCGATCTTCCTCCACTTACCCGCCCCAAATTCCTCGCCATCATAGCCTCCAATACCCTGGCAACCACCATGCTGAAGAAGGCCGACGGCAAGGTTGACGGATTCGTGATCGAGGGGCCGACGGCAGGCGGACACAACGCGCCACCCCGTGGAAAGCTCCAGCTTGACGAAAACGGCGAGGCGATTTACGGAGAGCGCGACGTCGTCGATCTGGAAAAGATTCGCGCCCTCGACACTCCCTTCTGGCTGGCTGGAGGTTATGGCGCGCCCGAAAAAGTAGCCGAAGCGCTCGACGCCGGCGCCACCGGAGTGCAAGTCGGAACCGCCTTTGCCTTCTGCGAAGAGTCGGGATTGGAGACCGACACCAAGCGCGCTCTCCTGGAAAAAGCACGCTCGGGCACAGCGCGAGTGTTCACCGACAGCGTGGCCTCTCCCACCGGCTTTCCTTTCAAGGTTGCGCTGTTGGAAGACACGCTTTCCGAGGAGGCAGTCTATTCCGCGCGTCCCCGCATCTGCGACTTGGGTTATTTGCGCGAGCCTTACAGAATGCCGTCGGGCCAGATCGACTACCGCTGCTCTGCCGAACCAGTGACAATTTATCTTTCCAAGGGCGGAAAACTGGAAAACACCGTTGGCAGGAAGTGCCTCTGCAACGCCCTCATGGCGAACATCGGACATGCGCAGGTGCGCAACGGAAAATACACCGAGCAGCCCCTGGTTACTACGGGCAACGACTTGACCGAAATTGACCGCTTCCTGCCCGAGGGAGCAACGACCTATACCGCGGAAGAGGTAGTCCAGAAATTGCTCAGTTTTGCCCCGCGCCCAAGCATTCACACAGATACCAATATCGCGTGTCCCGTGGGTGTTGAGGCTATGCCTGAACTGGAAGAGATTCAGTCTCGCTAAGGCGAATCAAGGATACATCCGCACGAAAAAGGGTCTGGCGCGTCCAACTATCAGCAGGGGTTCCCCTGTGGTTCAAGCTTTTCCCTCAGTAATCAGTAATTGCTTTTCAAATTACAAATTACAAATCACCAATTACAAATCTCTGCTGCTCTTCCGCCATAATCCCGCTACAATGGCGGCGTGCCGTTTCGCATCCGACAATTTCAGAAAGCCGATTTTGATACGCTCTGGCGGATTGACCAGGCGTGCTTCGATCCGCAATTATCCTACTCGCGCCCGGAAATGGCCTTTTACATGCGCCGCCCCGGATCGTTTACTTTGGTAGCCGAGGCCCAGGCGGGCAACGGCGGCCCAACGGCGGCCATTCCAGATTCCGGCATCATAGGTTTCATCGTGGCCGAGGCTCGCCGCCAGCGCGGCCACATCATTACCATCGATGTGGTTGCCGAGGCGCGCCGTGCGGGCGTCGGTTCGGAGTTGATACGCGCCGCCGAAGCCCAACTGCTGCGGGCGGGAGCGGTCGCCGTGGCGCTCGAGACTCCCGTGAATAACGAAGCCGCCATCCGCTTCTACAAACAGAAAGGGTATTTTGTGGAAAAAACGGTTGCCGGCTACTATTCTGGCCAACTGGACGCTCTGGTGATGACGAAAGACCTGGCCGCTGCGCCGCCAGTGCCAGCCAAGCCCAGAGCGCTGGACAAGATACTTTAGTATTGGCTGTCATCCTGAGCGAAGCGAAGGATCCCTGCATCATGAAGATTGCGATTCAAGGCGAACTAGGTTCTTTCAGTCACGAGGCGGCGGAAGCCATGCTGCCGCGGGCGCTCGTCGTGCCCTGCGCCCGCTCGCTCGAGGTCTTCGACCGCGTCGCGCGCACGACAGGAGACGACGCGGTGGACGGTGCCGTGATTCCCATCGAGAACTCGCTCGCCGGTTCGGTCGCCGAGCATTTCGATCTTCTACTCAGTCGCGACGTTCACATCGAGCGCGAGTTTCGTCTCCGCATCGTCCACAACCTGATCGCCCTGCCCGGCACGAAGTTCAGCGACGTCCGCCGCGTGTTCTCCCATCCCGTGGCGCTCGACCAGTGCCGCGATCTGTTTGCCAAAAATCCGAAGCTGGAGCCCGTGCCCTTCTACGACACGGCGGGAAGCGTCAAGCACGTCGTGGCCGAGAGCTTGCGCGATGCAGCCGCCATTGCCAGCCGTCGCGCCGCCGACGTTTATGCGGGAAAAATCCTCAAGGCCGGAATTGAGGACGACAAGAAAAACTTTACCCGCTTCTTTCTAATCAAGCGCGGAAAGTCGCGGCCGGCCCGCAATAAAACTGCCGACAAGACTTCGCTGGCCTTCAGCGTCAAGAACATTCCCGGAGCGCTCTTCAAGGCGCTCAGCGTGTTCGCGCTGCGCGACATCAGCCTGAGCAAGATCGAGTCGCGGCCCATGCGCGGACGTCCCTGGGAATACGTCTTTTTTGTGGACCTGCTGCGCGGCGACGATGAAGCCTCGCGCAATGCCCTTCGCCATTTGAGCGAAATCACGGAACTGGTGAAGGTGCTGGGCATTTATCCGGGAGCGTGAGCCAGCTCGCAATGGGCGGTGCTGACTACCCCATGCTTTAGGATTCATGATCTCGAAGAGCGCCGCCGGTGAACTGGTCGAGCGCCAGCAATTATTCATCACAAACTACTGTGAGCGGATGCACTGCGCTCTTTTCCGCTTCCGCGTACGCTGAGAACTGCAACTGAACGAACCGCAGCGTAAAGGCGGGAGCGATACGCGCAAGCGGGGTTACTGGAGGGGAACCAACGGCCTTCGGAGTCTTGCAAAAGTATTAAAAAGGTATAGAATTCAACAACCTAGCACGAACGGTGCATCCTTTTAGTGGTCCAGGTCATCAAAAGTTGAGTGCAAGTGACTCATAGGTACAATTCATGAGCGATTTTATTTCTTCCGGGCAAATGTCTTACGAACCCTCCGAGCGCTCGCTGCCGATTCTTCCCGTGCGCGACACCGTACTCTTCCCCCATGCCGTGCTCCCTCTGACCGTGGGCCGGGAAAGTTCCGTGCAACTGATCAACTCGCTCGGCGACGACAAGACCATCGTCGTCGTGGCGCAGCGCGAGGCCCGCGTCGACTCGCCGCAGCCCACCGATCTCTATTCCATCGGGACCCTCGCCGTCGTCCACAAAGTTGTCAAGATGCCCAACCAGAGCCTGTTCGTTTTTGCCGAAGGCCTGGAGCGCGTCCGCCTGGCCGATTTCGCCCAACTCGCGCCCTTCATGCGCGCCCGCGTGACCACGATTCCCGAGACCATTCCGCCCAAGGATTCCGAAATCGAAGCCCTGCAACGCAACGTGCTGACCTTGTTCCAGCAGATCGTCGCCGGTTCGCCCACGCTCTCCGACGAGCTTTCCACCGTTGCGATGAATATTGAAGAGCCGGGACGCCTGGTGGACTTCATCGCCTCGTCCTTGCCCTCGCTCTCCACCGCCGACAAGCAGGAAACGCTGGAGACCAGCGATGTCCGCGTGCGCCTGGGAAAAATCAATCAGCACCTTGCCAAGGAACTCGAAGTCCAGCAACTGCGCAATAAGATCCAGTCCGAAGTGCAGGACCGCGTGCAGCAAACCCAGCGCGAATACTACCTGCGCGAGCAGATGAAGGCCATTCAGAAAGAACTGGGCGAGCAGGACGAAGGCCAGCGCGATACCGACGAGCTGAAGCAGAAAATCGAATCCGCCGGAATGCCCGACGACGTAAAAAAAGAAGCGCTCAAGGAACTCGGCCGCCTCGCCCGCATGTCGCCCATGGCCGCCGATTATTCCGTCACCCGCAACTACATCGAGTGGCTCGCGATCCTTCCCTGGGCCAAGACTTCGGGAGGAGAAATTGAAATCCCCAAGGCCAAAGAGATCCTCGACGCCGATCACTACGATTTGCAGAAAGTAAAAGACCGCATCCTCGACTACCTTTCCGTGCGCCGCCTAAAGCCCGACATGAAAGGCCCGATCCTCTGTTTCGTAGGCCCTCCCGGCGTCGGCAAAACTTCGCTGGGCAAATCCATCGCCCGCGCTCTAGGACGCAAGTTCACGCGCCTCTCGCTCGGCGGAGTCCACGACGAAGCCGAAATTCGCGGCCACCGCCGCACCTACATCGGAGCTTTGCCCGGCCAGATCATTCAGGGCATTCGCCGCGCCGAGACCAAAGATCCCGTCTTCATGCTCGACGAAATCGACAAAGTGGGCCGTGACTTCCGCGGCGATCCCGCGTCCGCCTTGCTCGAAGCGCTCGATCCCGAGCAGAACGCCAATTTTCGCGACAACTATCTCGACGTCACCTTCGATCTCTCGAAAGTCCTGTTCATCACCACCGCCAACATGCTCGATCCCATCGCCGAGCCCTTGCGCGACCGCATGGAGATCATCGAACTCCAGGGCTACACCGAGGAAGAGAAAATTCACATCGCTTTTCAATACCTCATCCCGCGCCAGATCGAGGAAAACGGAATCACCAAAGAGCAGATCGAATTTCCCGAAGAGTCGGTCAGCTACGTCATCCGCCATTACACTCGCGAGGCGGGAGTGCGCAACCTGGAACGTACCCTCGGCACCATCTGCCGCAAGCAGGCGCGCCGCCTGGCGGAAGGGAAGACCGACAAGCTGGTCGTCACCAAAGAGGTCGTGCAGGAATTTCTCGGCGGCATCAAAGTTCGCAGCGAAGGCGAAATTGCCGAGCGCACCAAGCGTCCCGGCGTCGTCGTAGGACTAGCATGGACTCCGGCTGGCGGCGACGTTTTGTTCGTCGAAGCAAATTTGATGAAAGGCAAAGGCGGCCTCACCATCACCGGACAGATTCAGGACGTGATGCGCGAATCCATGCAAGCCGGATTAAGCTGGGTGCGTTCCAACGCCAAGCAGTTGGGCATCGACGAGGAATTTTTCGCCACCCATGACATCCACATTCACGTGCCCGCCGGAGCCATCCCCAAAGACGGCCCATCGGCAGGCGTCACCATCGTCAGCGCCCTGGTCTCGTTGCTCACCGGCAAGCAGGTGCGCACGCTGACCGCGATGACCGGAGAAATCACGCTCAGCGGAAACGTGCTTCCCGTGGGCGGCATCAAAGAAAAAGTCCTGGCCGCAAAACGCGCCGGAGTGTTGGACGTGATCCTGCCCGCCGATAACCGCACCAACGTCGAAGAAGACCTGACTCCCGAGCAGTTACTAGGACTAACGACCCACTACGTGAAAACCATAGACGAAGTGCTCGAGTTCGCCCTGCCATCTTCACCGCGAGTAGATCTAGCCGTTGTCGAAGAGCGCGAAAAAGTGTTGACTAACTAACCTTCCCGTAGAGACGCGGCTTGCCGCGTCTCCCGCCGCAATCATGACGCCAGGTGATGTCGTCACCCGATGTTATTCAATGATTGTCATCCTTTCCAGATTGTCATCCTGAGCGGAGCCGTTCTTCAGGAGGAGCGGAGGATCCTGCGCGCAGCGCAACCATCCCACGCGAGCTCCTGCCAAATTCTTCTGGCATCTCGCTCCATTCTCAGTCATACTCATCTCCGCGCGTTCCCCTGCGCCTCTCCCGCTGAACGAGGTCCCCATGTTCCGCAAATCGGCACTCTTCGTCGCCCTGGGTTCTCTTGCCTTGCTCGCCGCCTGCGGAGGCAGTTCCTCTCCACTGCCGCAGCCGATTACAATTTCTCTTTCCTCAGCTTCCGCGACCGCGCCACTCAACGCTGCGTCCCCGGCGGTCACCGTCACAATCCAACGAATGCCCGGCGACACCAACCCGGTCACGCTCACCGTCAGCCAGGCCCCAAGCGGTGTCGTGCCACAGATCACATCCCCCGGAACCGGCGACTCGGGCAGCATCGTATTGAGTGCGGCTGCGGGAGCGGCTCCCGGCACTTACCCGTTACTCGTCAACGCGACCGAAGGCGGTACCCCCGTGGCCGCGCCTCTTTCCCTCACCGTCTTGTCATCGCCGGTCACGGTCAACGTCACCGTAAGCCCCGTCGTCAACACCAGCGTCGGCTTCGCTGGCCAGTTGCAAACCGTCATGACCACCCAGTTCCAGGCCGCCGAGTGGGATGAATCGTTCTTCCAAACCCTCCCTGGCGCGACCACGACGCTCGCCAATCTTGAACCCGAGCACATCCGCGTTTACACCAGCAGCCTGGGAATTCCGCAGCGTGCCGACAAGAGCTGGGATTTCAGCGTACTCGACGCGACCCTTGACCCGGTCATCAGCGTCGGCGACAAGAGTATCAACATGGTCCTGGTGCAAGGCCCGCCATGGATGTGCACGGACATTGGCCCCAATTGCGTGCTCCAACCCCAGAACTACCCGGACTTTGCCAACTACGCGGCCCAGATGGTGCAGTATTACAACACTACGACCGGATTCAAGGATGACAACGGTGTGCAGCACGTACACACGCCCTTCACGCCCATCACCTACTGGAGCATCTACACGATTCCCGACCTGGTGGGCATGACGCCGCAGCAATACGCGAACCTATACAACCTCACCGTAACGGCGATGCAGAACGCCGGTTCGCTGGTGCCGCTCAAGTTTGTCGCACTCGAACTGAGCGGCGTGACGGATGCGAATGATTATGCTCCCGCATTTCTGGACGCAGTTACGGCGCAGATCGACGTGGTGTCGCAGCAGCAGTATGCGGTCTGCGGGTGGTTCTACAGCGACGCGACCGCGATGGGCGCGGTGCCCTACAACTTTGGGCAGTACGCGCGCGACTTTGCCAACATTGTGGCGACGAGTCCCAAGCTGAGCAACGCGGTACTGTGGATGACCGAGAACAACGTCGATGCCGATTTCGAAGGGAGCGGGTGCAGCAATCCGTTCGAAATCGATCCGCGCGGTACGAGCTCGTTCTTCGCCGGCTGGCGGCCCTACGTGTTCTCGCAATGGGCGCAGGCCGGATCGCACACGGTCGTGCACTCAGACTTCGACCAGGACGCCTCCGACATGTCGCTGATGTATGCGGAAGTCGCCTACGCGACCGCCCAGCCTTACATCAGCTACTGGGTTGACTACAATCTGGGGCACTATTTTCCGTATTGCCAGCCCGATGAGCCCCCGGCGTGTCAGGCGCCCACATCGAACATTCTGACGGTTTCGACCAGTGAGCCGGCAGGCTCACAAACTGTGGAGATCCTCGCGACCGCGAACAGCGATGGATCCGTCGTCGTCATGGCCGCCAATCACGCCGTCAACGGGCCGAATGACGACAACGGTCCCGGAGCGCCGCGCAACCTCGTGATCGACATTTCTCAGCTCGGCAACTTCTCCTCAGCCACCGAACTCACCATCGATGCCAGTCTCATCGACCCCAACACCAACCTGGCCACCGAGCCGGTGGCCGAAAGCGTCGTGCCCGCGCCGCAGATGACGCTCAACATGGGCGGTTACGGCGTGACGTTTCTGAAACTCCTGCCGTAGCGAGACGAGCCCGGTGGCCCAGGCATTTGATCTCGTTGTTACAACCAGCAAAGTGGGATCCCCACCCTTGTCGCGTTTTCTGCGACAGGGCGGGGATCCTGGCTTCCTATTCCCACCGCGACTCCCATCCGCTCTCGCTTCCGCGCTGGGACACAACCCCGAAATCACAAACAAGTCCCAGAGGGATGACTGAAACAGCCCGGCTCGATGTGCCCTAGCTTCTTCCTCTGGGCCCTAACCAGGGTTGGAAATTGAGCCTCCGACCACGAATTGCAGCACGACCACAAGCCATTGTGGTGCCTCGCCGGCATCCACAAGAATCCCTCTTGACACAAAACCACTCACTTCGAAGCCCTACACCGTCGGAGCCCGACTGCACCTTCGCCCATTTGTCCCTCCTAGCTCGCTGTCTTCATGGGAATTACACCAATGCCCCTAGGTTTGGCCACATTTCGCTGTTCACCACCAACGGCCGAATTCGCCGATTTCGCGCCCTCCCCGAAAATATTTTTTTGGCCCTAATGTACGTACACACAAATACGCACAAATGTCCCACTAGGAGTCAGTGGCCAGAAACAGGATTCACAGCCAAGCGCGAACCGTTTTTACTGAAAACTGACAACTGATAGCTGACAACTGGCAACTGCTCCCCTAGAAGATTCCGCCCAAACAGGCGACAATGGTTTCCGTCATCCAAAAGGAGCCACGGTGGGAGCGGCAGCCGGTCCAGTTCCGAAAGATGCTCCAAAGCCTGCTAGCCCGAAGGCCAAGCCGAAACTTGGCCTTCGGGCCTGGATGCATCGCGTGCTGGAAGAGTGCGACCGCGCCGCCAAGGGTTTCGAGGCCGACCCGGTGCACGATCTTCGAGTGGCGCTGCGGCGCTGCCGCTCGCTGGCCGATGGATTGATGGCCATCGATCCCGATCCTGCATGGAAAGACATGAAGAAGGCGGGAAAGAAACTTTTCCAGGCGCTGGGCGATCTGCGCGACATGCAGGTGGTCGAAGAGTGGATCGCGAAACTGAGCGTCGCACCCACCCTTGCGCAAAGAGTGCGCAAGGATGGGGCATCCGCGGCGGGAGACGCGGCGAGCCGCGTCTCTACAGGGAATCGGAGCGATCGAGGTTTGGGCGGATCAGCTTCGGGCGATTCAGCTTCAGGCGATTCAGCTTCAGACGAAGCAGCTGCGGCCGATCCTGTAGCCGTCACGCTGCTCGATCATGTGCGCGGACGCGAGGCCGAATGCAAGCAGAGTGCATCCAAAGCGCTCCAGCAGTTTGACCGCAAGCAATGGCGCCAGTGGTCGCGAACTCTGCCGCATCGCGCGTCGCGAGTGCGTCCGGGAAGCGTGGTGTATCAGCATTTGGCGCTGGAAAAATGGACAGCCGCGCACGAATTGCACCAACGCGCCCTGCGGACGCGGTCGCAGTTTGCCTGGCACCAACTGCGCATCGGCATCAAGCGTTTCCGCTATACGGTGGAGAACTTCCTGCCGCGCCAGCACGCGTTGTGGGGAAGCGATCTGAAAGAACTGCAAGACCTGCTGGGAGAAGTGCACGACTTGGATGTGCTGTGGGCGCTGGCCGTCGAGATAGGCGCGTTTCCGGACGCGGAAAGCCGCAGCCGCTGGCGTGAGAAGTTGAACCTGGAGCGCGACCCAAGGATCGCGCGCTATCGCGAGAAGATGGTCGGCCGCGAATCGCTATGGCGCGTCTGGCGGGCGGAGTTGCCGTCGGGCGAGCGCTTGCGCCGCGCGGCGATGAGCCGGCTTCGCGTATGGGCGGGATTTCAGGACCCCGATTTTTCGCATTCCAGGCGCGTGGCGCGGCTGGCGATCCTGTTGTACGACGGGCTGAAGAACGCTGGTTTGGTGACGGCGAGCACGGCGCCGGCGGATCTGGGCGCCAACCCGCGGGCGGTGCTGCGGGCGGCGGCGTTCATGCACGATGCCGGCAAAGCCAAGGGAACGGAGAATTACCAGAAACAAACGTACCGGATGATCCGCGGGCTGGCGCGTCCCATGGGCTGGAGCGCACGGGAACTGGAGTTGGCCGCGGTCGTGGCGCGCTACCATCGCGGGACGTTGCCGCGTCCGCGAGGCAAGGCGATGCAGTTGCTCGAACTGCCCGACCGGCCGATTGCCATGGAGTTGGCCGGCATTCTGCGTCTGGCCAACGCGCTCAGCCATCATCCTGACGATGATCAGGGCCATCGGCGCGCCGGGAGTTCCATCAAGAGCGCAAGCGCAAAAGAGAGCCCTCCGCGGATCGAGGTCAGCCTGAACGAGCGTTGCGTGCTGCTGCGGGTTGAGGGGTACTCGGCGCTCGACCGTTCGGCGGAAGGCGTGGCTGCGGCGCGGCATCTGCTGGAAACCGTGCTGCGGCGGCCCGTGCTGGTGCGAGCGTTGGCGTCCAGAAGCGAAAAGCCAAGAGCCAAAAGCCAACAGCCAACCGCGCAGTAGCTACTCTGACACTTTGCAGAACGGCGTTCGCCCTCCAAACTTCTTCTGTGACTCATGCGAAGTTAGTTTCGATGGCGGTTGGGTGGTTGCGGCGCTATCGCTGCGGAGTGGTGCTGAGC
>Ga0181530_10001653_pt1 | contig 27667 bp, 22 predicted proteins | sample PEATcosm2014_Bin_42_FD_119769 | JGI IMG/M metagenome (GOLD analysis project Ga0181530, IMG submission 119769) | Peatland microbial communities from MTU Mesocosm Facility, Houghton, MI, USA - PEATcosm2014_Bin10_60_metaG | ecosystem: Environmental > Terrestrial > Soil > Wetlands > Peat | place... | reverse complement strand
CTTGGAGCAAAACCCGGAAGACGTTGCAACGGCAAGCCGCATCATAAACGTCGTAGCATATATCTCTCGCTTCTATGACCCCAGCCACTGCTCTGTCAAGGGGTGCTTGGCGTGACGCTTACGCAGAAATGGATGGTGTCATATTTCTTATATTCTGTTGAAGGCCCCGCCTTTTTCAATCTTTTTTGTTCGCCTGGTGACAGAAGGAAGAAATCATTTCAGACCGGATTCACAACGCGAATCGCTGCATTGTTAAATCGGTCGTGCGTGGAATGGTGAGACAATTCACTCTGCACGATTCAACAAAATTCAGTGATACGCCGCCATCGCCGCCAGCATCTCGCGCACGGCCTTGGTGAGCCCCACGGACACCGCGCGGCTGATGATGCTGTGGCCGATGTTCAATTCCACCAAATGCGGCACGCGATGCAGCGCGGGCAGGTTCGCGTAACTTAATCCGTGCCCGGCGTTCACCTTCAAGCCGAGCGCGTGCGCCTGTTTCGCGCCTGCAATCAACCGCTGCAATTCGTCCTTCCCTTGAACCGTAGCAGCCGACGTCAGTCGGCTCTGACTTTGTTCCCGGGAAGAATGAGCCGACTCACGTCGGCTGCTACAAACAGTGAACTGTTCCGCAAACGCGCCGGTGTGCAATTCAATGAACTGGCTTCCGGTGCGCGCACTCGCCTCAATCTGCTTTTCATCCGGCGCGATGAACAGGCTCACCTCGATGCCCGCGTCGTTCATTTTTTTGCGCGTATCGGCAATGGCTTTTTCATTCGCCACCACGTCCAGCCCGCCTTCAGTCGTCACTTCCAGCCGCCGTTCGGGCACGATGCAGACGATGTCCGGCTTTAATTTGAGCGCGATGGCAATGATTTCCGGCACCACGGCCATTTCCAAATTCAACCGCGTCTTGACGATTTCGCGCAGCTTCCAGACATCGCGGTCCTGGATGTGCCGGCGGTCCTCGCGCAGGTGCGCGGTGATGCCATGTGCGCCCGCGGCTTCGCAAAGTTGTGCGGCCTTGACGGGATCGGGTTCGCCGAATCCGCGTCCACGATAGCGCGCCTCGCGGAGGGTCGCGACGTGGTCAATATTGACGCCGAGTTTGAGCATGTTAATGCGGCGGGGCCGTTGCGGCGGGTGAGGCAGCGGGGGGTTGCACCGGCGGCGTGACGGGAGTTTTCGGGTGCGACCGGTTTATCAGCGGGTGCGCCGGCGGGGGCAAACGTAAATCGCAACCGGGAAAATTTGGCGCCTCGAGCCAGTTCACCAAGGCCAGGAATTCCACCGCCGTCAGACCGCCGGGCGCTGTGCGTGTAAAGGTCAATTCATTCGGCGCTGTCTGGGTGACTTCGGTCAAGGTGTTGCCCAAGGCTGGCTCGATGCGGGCCAGCCATTTTCCCGCAGCGGACCCCATATTGGTCTGCCGATGCCGGGTGAGCATCAGCACCAGTTGCGATAATTGCGGTATCAGCTTCAGCCGTTCGACAGTATTTTCCCAGTGGTAATAAACCAGGTTGGGCCGGGCGAGCTGGGCCAGCACCTCCGGCGGCAACGGCTTGGCCCGGGGCGTGTTCGGGAAAAACCCGGCCAGCAAAAAGTCGCCCGCCGGTTCATGCACCGCCCGCATCTCCGGCACAATGAATGGCATGCCAACCCAGGCAATCCGGTTGTTGGTGACCTCCAGCGTAACTGGCATTATGAGTTTACTCTGCCAGTTGGTGTTGGCCAGAATATTCCGGTTGACCTGTACCAGCGCGGTCTTTGCATCCGGCACCGGCGCGGCGGCAAACGTCTGAAACGGAACCTGCGCCATCGCCCAGATGAACACCTGGTTCGGCACCGGCGAGATTTCGTATGGTCGCGCCCAGTTTTGTTTTTCCAGCCACGGCGCGATGCCGCGCACGGCGGTGAAACTGACGATCGGCTCGTGAATCGTGTTCGTCGGCATCCGCCATTTTTCAAGTGTCATTGCCAGCGGTTGCGGAAACATCAGGTTGCCATCCAGATGCAAATTGCCGTTGCGTCCGGCGGCCTGCCATCGCATTTCCGGCAAATCAACTGCGCTCAACGATGGAAACCAACGCGCCAAACGCGGCCAATCCAGATCCGCGGTCACCCAGTCATTTTTCTCCGCCGGGGCCGGGCGTTTTTCGGCCAGAACCCGCCGGACCAGTTCGTCATTCAACGGAAGTTTGTCCTGACCCCAGCCGAATACGACCCAATCGCCGACGCGGACGAAACGAATCAAATTGGGGGGAAGATGTTTTTTCAACTCCCAGCCGTTCTGTTTTTTTTCCACGGACATCGCCGTCCACGTTTCGAGAACATTCTCCAAATTGGCCTGCCAAAGCTGCGCGCGGCCGGCATCCAGCCGGATTGCCAGCGCAAATTCCAGCGACCCGTTCGCCGCGTCGCCGACCTGCAAGAACCATTCGGCGCTCAACAAATTGTCGAGCAACGGGCGAAGCTGCGCTGCCCCGTCACCCGCGCCGGGGGATATTTTCGATTTCAACCAGTTGAAAGGCGCGCGGGAAAGTTTGTTCAGTGTTTGGTCGCGAAGCGCCTGCGCCTCGGGGGAACACCAAAGATTTGTGAACGCAACGGCATTGGTGTCGGCGGAAATCTGTTCGGCGCCCGCGAAATGAACTCGCGCCATCAAGTCCGTCCCCGGTGGCGACGCCTGGGTCACAACCGCAGTCATCATTGCCGTGCCAAACAAAAATGTTAAAAACTTGTTCATAGACGGGCCTTTCTGTGCCAAATGCGCCACTCCTTGGCAAATCCAATCATATCATATTCTGATTGCCCCGCGCGCTGAATCCGGTTTTGATTCGCCGTGCTCAAACTCCGCCCGTTCTTCAAATACTGGCTGCCGGTGTTGATTTGGATGGCGCTGATTTTTTCAGCGTCGGGCGATTCTCATTCTTATGAACATTCCTCGCGCTTCGTCGAACCGTTTTTACACTGGTTGTTTCCGCGGATGTCGCAGGCGCGGGTCGGGGCCGTCCATCACATCATCCGCAAATGCGGGCATCTGACCGAATACGCCGTGCTCGCGCTGCTGCTCTGGCGCGCGGTGCGCCGACCGTTGAAAAATGATCCGCGTCCCTGGGTTTGGCCGGAAGCCGGCCTCGCGCTCGCCATCGTTTTTCTTTACGCCGCCAGCGATGAATTCCACCAAATCTTCGTGCCGACGCGCACGGCGCAGGTGTCTGACGTGTGCATTGACACCGCCGGTGGCGCGGCCAGTTTGCTCGCGCTTTGGATGATTGGCCGCTGGCGAAAACACTGGTAAGGATAAAACATGAAACGTCCGTTCGTCGCCGTCGTTTCCTGTTACGCCATCGGCCTGTTGCTGGCCGGAATTTTTCGGCCGCCGCTCGTCGCGCTTTTTGCCGCTTCGTTTCTCGTCCTCGTCCTCGTTCTCGTCCTCGAAAATTTCCGCCCACTTTTGATCTGGCCGCTGCTGGCGCTCGTGGGCTGGACGAATCTGGCCAGCCGGACGGCCGTGGTTTCACCCAACGACTTGCGCGCGCTGCTCGGCGATGCCAGCGCCATCGTGACGGTGCGCGGGACGTTGATCGAAACCCCGCACTGGCGCATCACCGAACGTGACGGCCGGCAAACCGAACGCTCGGTCGCACAAGTCCGGGTCACGGCATTGCGCCGCGACGCAAACTGGCAACCGGCGGCCGGTTCAATCATCGTGACCACGCCCGGGACGCTCGCCGCCGGTTTTTTCGCCGGGCAACCGGTTGAAGTCAACGGCGTCATCAGCCGGCCGGCGTTGCCCTTGGCCGAGGGACTGTTTGATTACCGTGATTACCTCCAGACGCGCGGAATTTTTTACCAGCTCAAAACCAGTTCCACGAACGACTGGCAACTGGGCGCGGCGCCGCTGATCAAACCGCCATTGACCGACCGTTTTTTGAACTGGTCGCGACGCACGCTGGCGCTCGGTTTACCTGGGGAAGACCAGCCGCTGCGTTTGCTATGGGCGATGACGCTCGGCTGGCGAACCGCATTGACGGCTGACATCAGCGAACCATTCCTGCGGGCCGGCACCATAATCCACTTCGCTTTCCATGAAATGGATAAACGTCAACATCGTCAAACGGTTTTGGTGGTTCCGATACTCAATCGGCTCCCCTCGTTCTTGAACGGACACGCTGACATTTTCGGCTTGGGGACGGCGGCGGCGTATCAGATTACGAAAGCGGATTCCCCGACGGTCAGTGAATGCCTCACGGCAAACCGCGCAGCAAAACAATTTCAGGGGGAATGTCACCGCGAATCCGCTGTCTGTGCCAACAACCAGTCTAAAGTGATTCAGGACAGACCCCCGAATCTTTGAAAGGCACAGACAGATTATGGAAAATCAATCCAGCGAAGGGCGGCGGTTCATCATGCTGCCATCCGCATTGTTACGGGTGTTGTCCGACACCGCGCTGAGAATCATCCTTTACGCAAAACATCGTCAGGGGCTTGTGGACATCGGGGAATTGGAGAAATGGGAATTGTCCCTTGTAAACATTCACAACGAATTTGGACATCACACCGGCTACAGCCCAAACACAATTCGCAATGGCATTCGGGAGCTCAGGAAACTGAATTTAATCATTCTCAAATCCGACCACTACCGCCTGAATTTGGAGGAATATGAAAAGTGGTATTACAAGGATTCCCAAAAGGGACTGCCAAAATCTGGTAGGGGGCTGGTACCAAATTCTGGTAGGGCTGGACTGCCAAAATCTGGTAGCCAAGAGAAGAGTACAAAAAAGAAGAAGAGTACAAGAGAAGAAGGGCAAATTGGGGACTGTGACGGGAATTCAGGACGCTGAATTCTTGCCACAGTCCCTTGGTAAACCGCCAACGACATTTCAGAAAGAAATTTATGGTCACTATGCTTCCCCATTCGGAACAGGATCACGTTGACACCAAACAGATATGTGTCCGCACAATTCCGCTGGAACTGGCAAAACCGCTCATTGTTGAAAATCACTACATCCACAAATGGTCAAGTTCCAAAATCTCCTTTGGAGTTTTTCAGACCGCAGGCGAATTTGATGCCGGGGATTTAATTGGAGCCGCTGTTTACGGCCATCCGGTTGGCCGTCACGTCATTCAGGGAATTTCACCGCTTCTGAAAAACGATGAAGTTTTGGAATTGAAACGGCTTTGGATTCAGGACGGACACGGGAAAAACATTGAAAGTTTTGTCCTCGGCCAAACTTTCCGGCTGTTGAAGCGGGAAATGCCGCAGGTGAAAGTTTTGGTTTCATACGCCGACCCGGCAGCCGGCCACGTCGGGACAATTTACCAAACCGATTCCAGAATCAATTACATCCGTGAACAGTTTCAGAGACTTGAACGGTTCAAGACGTGAAAATCTTGAAAAATCGTCAATCAGCAAAATGGAATCCCGTCTGATTTTTCCATCTTCAACCGATTGAATAAATCGTTGAAGCTCACCCTTGGCTCGGCCAGATTCATCCTTCGCAATGTTCTTTCCCTTGAATGCTGATTTACCGGCGTCAATGAATGGTTTTTCACCAGATGGAACATAACCTAAAGCAGTTCCAAAATTTCGCATCCATTCAGCAAACGATTTCGTTTGACGTGTGTGTGAATCGCGGCCTGATTCCCCCTGTGAAACGGTTGACCACCTGACGTAACTGTATGCCGTTTTCATGGGGTCATTGTCCATCTATTGGAAAACGAAGTCAACTATGCACCTCTTCGCGATTGACGGCCTGCGCATCGCGCTGATTTCCGGGATGCTCGTCGCGCTGTTGCGCGTGTTGCAGGTCTCGCGGGCATGGTGCGGCATCGTGGCCATTCCGCTCATCTGGTTTTACACCGCCGCGACCGGCTGGGAATCCTCCGCCATCCGCGCGTCGGTGATGATGACCGTCGTCCTCGGCGGCTGGGCGCTGAAACGGCCGGGCGACACGGTCAACTCGCTTGCCGCCGCCGCGTTCATCATATTGCTGTGGGAACCGCGGCAGCTTTTTGAAGCCAGCTTTCAACTTTCCTTTTTCGTCGTGCTCGTCATCGCGCTGATGCTGCCGCCGCTGAATAAAGTTTCCGACCGGCTCTGGCAAAGCGATCCCTTGCTCCCGGGCGAATTGATCCCGCGCTGGCGGCGCGCGCTCGTTGCAACGCTGCGAATGTTGTCGCGTTACTTTGCGCTCTCGTTCGCGGCCTGGGTCGGCTCGATTCCGCTGGCGGCCAAGTATTTTCACCTGTTCAGCCCCGTTTCCACGGCGGCGAACATCGTCGCCGTGCCGCTGGGCACGCTCGCGCTGATGAGCAATCTGGGCAGCCTCGTCTGCGGCGCGTGGTTTCCGTGGGCGACGGAATTGTTCAATCACAGCGCGTGGTTTTTCATGTCGGCGATGACGGCGGTGAGTGAATTCGCGGCAAAAATTCCCGGCGCATTTTTCTACGTGCCGGCGCCATCCTGGCTCGAAATCGGCATTTATTACGCTGTGCTCGTCGGCGCCTTGAGCGGCTGGCTGTTTGCGCCCAAACACAGAATCTGGAGCGTGATAACTCTGGTTCTCATTGTCGCCGGTTACCTCTGGCACTGGCAAACGACCCGTGGCGAAATCAAATTGACCGTCCTGCCGCTTAATGGCGGCCACGCGGTATTTGTGGATGCCGCCGGACGAAAAAACGACTGGCTCGTGAATTGTGGCGACGAAAACGCCGTGAACTTCACCCTCAAACCGTTTCTCCGCGCGCAAGGCGTGAACCGCGTTCAAAGACTCGTGCTGACGCAGGGTGATTTGCGAAGCAGCGGCGGCGCGGAATTGCTCAACGAAATTTTCGGCGTCGGCGAAATTTACACCAGTCCAGCGCGTTTTCGCTCGCCGGCGTATCGTGAAATCATTGCGGAATTTGAAAAGCAACCCCGGCGGCACCGCATCATCAATTGCGGCGGCGCCGCCGGTTGCTGGCAGGTTTTGGCTCCCGCCACCACGGAAAATATTGAACGCGCGGATGATGCATCGCTGGTGCTGTTGGGTAATTTTTACAGCACGCGCGTCCTCCTGCTGTCCGATCTGGGCCGCGAAGGACAAAACGCCCTGCTCTCACGCACGAACCATTTGCGCGCGGACATTGTGATTGCCGGTTTGCCCGACGAAGGCGAACCGCTTTGCGAGGCATTGCTCGATGCGGCACAGCCCAAGGCCATTGTCATTGCCGATTCAGAATTTCCGGCGACCCGCCGGGCCGGCCCGGAACTGCGCGCACGGCTGGAACAAAGGGGGATTCCGGTTGTCTATACGCGCACGGCGGGCGCGGTGACCATTCTGTTGCGGCCGGACGGCTGGGATTGGCGCACGATGGACGGGCAAAAAAATTCAAATCGAACCGCGGCCGGGAATTGAGCGGGATCATTACCACCGCTGCCACCACCAAAACGGCCGTTTGTAGGTTTCGGGCAAAGGCCGCTGCTTCGTGAGGCTTACGGAAACATAACGGGCCTCCGGAATCGAAAATTTTTTCACTTCGACCGTCACGTTTTCGGGGCGGAATTCCGATAAAATTCTGTCGGCAACGTCCGCGGCCACGGACTCGATCAGCTTCCAGCTTCGCGTTTCGCCAAGTTTCAACAGTCGTTGCGCAACCTCATAATAATCTATCGTCCGCCCGATGCGGCCACTCAGGGCGGCTGATGTAAAATCGAACTTGATATCCAGCGTCAGTAACAGGCGCTGCGGCTTGGCGCGCTCCTCGTCAGAAATGCCGACCCGGTAAAAAACTTCCAGGTCAACGATGGTGATAAACGACATGACGATCCTTCTGAATTATTGTGCGGCCGCGACCGGGCTTTTCTACTTCCCGCGTTTTGTTTTCCGCCTTCCCCGCTGTTTCATCACGGCATTGATCAGCACCCGCGTCGGCATATTAAGCTGCATTTTGCCGGCTTCGGCAAGCGCAACCCATCGGGATTCGCGGGCTTCGTCGTTGAGTTTCACCCCCGGCCGGCCTGTGCGGCGGCAAGTGTAATTCAGCAGGACGAAATGCGCGTCGCGGTAAAACTCACGGGAATGGATGCAATCCTGCACGAGCACAAATTCAATGTCCGTCACGTCGAGGCCGGTTTCCTCCTTGATTTCGCGGCGGAGCGCGGCTTCCGAGGGCTCGCCCCATTTGATTTTGCCGCCGGGAATGCCCCAGAGATTCGACCATTTGTGGGTGCGGATCATAAGCACCTCGCCCGCGCCGTTGAAAATCAGGGCGCCGACGGTGGCCAGCGGCGGATGAGTTTCCTCAAAATTTTTCGCAGACGGTTTGAGGCGCAAATGATTCTGCTCCAAAACCCGGCGCAATTCGCCGAGATGCTCGACAATCAAATCCGGCCGCGCCGCGCGCAACTGCTCCAGCGTGTTGTAGCCGGTGAGCACGGCGCAGGAATGCACCCCGCCGTGATGCGCGGTTTCGATGTCGTGCTGCATGTCGCCGATGAACAGCGTCTCGTCCGCGCGCAAATGATTTTCGGCGAGGATTTCATGGATTTTTTCCCGCTTGTCCCAAACGTCCGTGTATGGCTTGTCGAGATAGGCGTCAAATCCGGTGACCTGGCATTGCGTCAGAAAATGATCGCGATGCACCGTGCTCAAAAGAAAAGTCTGGAGCTTCTGCGCGCGGCAAAATTCGAGGAACTCGCGCGCATACGGCAGTTCGCTGACGGAATCCTGCGCCTGCCGGAAACTGCTGTGGAACCAGTCTTCCAACTGGTCCATCGGCACGTGCGGTGTGTGGCGGTCGTAAAAATTCGTGAACGGCAGGGAAAATTCCGCCCGGAATTCGTCCAGCGACATCTCCGGCCGGCCGGCCTGGGTCAGGACGAAATTCGACGCCTTCAAAACGGCGGGCAAATCGTCCACCAGCGTGCCGGACCAGTCGAAAATGATGTTGCGAATCACAAAATTGATTTAACCACAAAGAACACATGGTATACAAAGAGAAATGAAGCCGAACCGCTGTCGCGGAATGACTAATCCTGAATGACGAAATCCGAATGAAGCCCGAAGCCCGAATTCCCCCAAATGCTGTCATACCAGTGCTGGGAAATTATTATCAAGGTTCAAAGGCGTTTCGGGCTTCGGAATTCGGATTTCTTTCGTCATTTGTCATTCGTCATTCGGATTTGAAGTGACCGTTCAACCGGATCATCCAGCACAAACAATTTTCTTGATGTTCTATTTATCCGTTTGCAGCTAAAAATGGCCTGTGCTCATCGCCTTCAACAAACCCTTCGGCGTTGTTTCGCAATTTACGCCCGCCTACGCGGAAGGAACCGCTTCGGCGCGGCAGGGGCCCGACGGATCGCCCAACCGCACGCTGGCGGAATTCGGTTTTCCGAAAAACATTTATCCCATTGGCCGGCTGGACGCGGATTCGGAGGGCTTGCTGCTCCTGAGCGACGAGTCAGCGTGGAATGAGCGCCTGTTGCATCCCCGCCACGCCCACGAACGCGAGTATTGGGCGCAGGTTGAACGCATCCCGGTGCCGGAAGCTTTGAAGAAACTGGAACGCGGTGTTTCCGTTCAGGGCCGGAAAACGCTGCCGTGCCGCGCGTGGATTCTGGAACCGCAGCCGGAAGTGGTTCAACTCTACAGAAACCAGCAAAGTAGGGCAGGCGTCTCGCCTGCCCACATCGGCGAAGTCGATGGATTGCTCGCGCTGACGCGCTCGCCGGGCAGGCGAGACGCCTGCCCTACTTTAATCCCGCCGCGTGTTCCGCCCATCCGATTCCGCAAACGCGTGCCGGATTGCTGGATTGGGCTGGAATTGATCGAGGGCAAAAACCGGCAGGTGCGCCGCATGACCGCCGCCATCGGCCATCCGACGTTGCGGCTGATCCGGGTGCGCATCGGAAATTTATGGCTGGGCGATCTGACGGCGGGACAATGGCGAATTTTGGCGGCGGAAGAAATCAAGTCAGTAGAAAACGTAAGGTAAGAATTGCCTAATTGCTGAGTTGTGGTTTCATAAAAATCATGAAGAAAATTATCGGAATGCTCCTGATTGCAGTAGCGATGTTTGCTGCCGAAACAATGTTTCCACAAACAAATGCCACGGTGTTTAAATTGGATGATGAATCTAAAGGTATATTGCGAGAGGCGACTACAGATAGCTGGTTTAAGAAAGAAGCTTTTACAAGCGCTTTGCTTGGAGCCGCAACTGCTATCCTTGCCGCGTGGTTAGCATTTTTATGGCAATGCCGAAAAGACCGAGAAGCCGAAACGGAATTCAACCAACGGGTGCTTGATGCAATCCAAATCGAATTAAAAACATTGATGGGAATTTACGATTCTGGCAAAGCCGGGAAAATAAAAAATTTGAAGGAGGGTGAAACTTTTCCGTATTGGCTTCATTTCACTCAAAAGCATCTTGTGGTATTTGAATCGAACGCTTCACATATCGGCAAAATTGATCCGGAATTGGCAGGTCAGATCATCAAAGTTTACGAGATCATGAAAGTATTTATCGAAGCTATGGGTGTAAATAGCTATTATGTGCGCGACCTTGACCAAGTGGCGTGGGCATTAAAGCATAATCCAACCGATCCACATTTGGGTGAACGATGGCAGGGAATTCAATCTTCCTTGGCAAATCAAGCCGTCGAACTAAAACGTATTGATGAGCAGATACACGCCGAGGCAGATAAGCTTTTCAAGCTTTTCGAAAAAGCCAAAGAACAAAAATAATCGAATTTTCAGACAAGTTTGAACTCGTCGGTTTGCAGTGGGCAGGTCGGGATACCGACTGATTGTTTTGCCATACGGCGAGATTAAGATAGCGTTTGGTTGTGGTCAATCCGTGTCCATCCGTGTTCATCCGTGGTAAAACATTCAGCTTCATTGACGCCGCGAATTCTCAGCGTTAACTTCCCATCATGACCGAAGTCGCAGAAATCCAGCCGCGCGGCGCGATGGCGCGCTCAAAATTTGAGCCGCTGGCGAAGGAAATTTTTGCGCTCAAGAAGCAACTGAACGCCGTCATCCTCGCCCACAATTATCAGGTGCCGGAAATCCAGGACGTCGCGGATTTCACGGGCGATTCGCTCGGCCTTTCCCAGCAGGCGGCAAAGACGGACGCCGACGTCATCGTTTTCTGTGGCGTGCATTTCATGGCCGAGACGGCGAAGATTTTAAGCCCCAAAAAAATCGTTGTATTGCCGGACAAGGATGCCGGTTGTTCACTGGAAGAAGGCTGCCCGGCGGACCAGCTCGCCAAACTGCAAAAAACGAACCCGAATTTCTGGACGGTCACCTACATCAATTGCAGCGCGGCGGTGAAGGCGTTGAGCGACGTGATTTGCACCAGCGGCAACGCGGTGAAAATTGTCGAGGCTGCGCCGAAGGACAAAGACCTGTTGTTCGTTCCGGACGAAAATCTTGGCGCGTGGGTGATGGAACAGACCGGCCGGCCGATGACCTTGTGGCAGGGCAACTGTTATGCCCACGTCGAGTTCAAGCGCTACCAGGTGCTGCGGTTGCGCGCGCAATTCCCCGACGCGAAGGTGGTGGTTCATCCCGAAAGTTTGCGCGAAGTGCGCGATCTGGCCGACGCGGTTTGCTCGACGGAGAAAATGATCAGCTACTGCAAATCAAGTCCGGCCAAACGGTTCGTCATCGTGACGGAGTCGGGCATCATTCACCGGATGCAGCAGGAATGTCCGGGCAAGGAATTTTTGTGCGCGCCGGTGTTTGACGTGATGCGGATGCCGTCGGACAACTGCCGTTGCAGCGAGTGCAAATACATGAAGTTGAACACGCTCGAAAAGGTGCGCGACTGCATGAAAAAACTTGCCCCGCGCATTGAATTGCCGGAGGAAATCTTGAAGCGCGCCCGCCTGCCGATTGAACGGATGCTGGAAATTTCAGCGAAGCCAATCGAAAACGCAGGATGAAGTTTACTTCGCCAAACAAAATGCGAAAGACAACCCAAGATGAGATGGTGTGCAAGTCTTGTGGAAAACCGGTGTCGCCTAGGGAAACTGAGTGGGTTCGTGAAATCTTTTACAAAAAAGTTTATCGTTGCAAAAAATGTCTAAGCACGAGACGACGTTGGACATTTGCTATTTGTCTCCTGATGTTGTTCTTCTTGCTCATAGGATTTATTTGGAGCCGCTAGGGTCAGTTTTATATTCCTACCAATCGAGCGGATGCTGGAAATCTCGGCGAAGCCGATTTAGAACCCAGCCAATTTTACCTTGGGCAGGTGAAATTCAGTTTCTCGACTTCCCAAACAGTTCTCTTCTTGGATTTTTCCGTTCCGGATTTTGAATGTTACGGAACCGAAGCTTTGTCACCGAAACGTAACAATTCCGCCGCTGGATTGTAACCTCGTAGTTTCATTCTGCCATTGTACTTTGAAACAACGACCATGAAAAAACTGATTCTTTCGCTTCTGGGCTGCGGCTGCTGGTTCGCCGCGCAAACCAACGCGCAGGCGCAATTGCTCATCAACGGCGCGGGCGCAACCTTCCCGTATCCAATTTACTCGAAGTGGTTCGATGAATACGCAAAGGTGGACCCGTCAGTCCGCTTCAACTATCAATCCATCGGTTCCGGCGGCGGCCAAAAGCAAATTACCGCCCGGACCGTGGATTTCGGCGCGTCCGACGGCCCGATGAGCGATGAAAATCTGGCCAAGGCGCCGGGCAAAATCCTGCACATCCCCACCGTCGCCGGCGCGGATGTCATCACGTACAACCTGCCGGGCAGCCCGAAGCTCAAATTGGACGGGGATGCCATCGCCGACATTTTCCTCGGTAATATCACCAAATGGAACGATCCCAAAATCACCGCGCTCAACCCGGGTGTGGAACTGCCGGACGTCGGCATCATCCCGGTTCATCGTTCTGACGGCAGCGGCACCACCTTCATCTTCACTGATTATCTGAGCAACATCAGCCCGGTGTGGGCGGATTCGGTGGGCAAAGGCACCTCGGTGAAATGGCCGGCCAGCGTCGGCATTGGCGCCAAGGGCAACGAGGGTGTCGCCGGCCAGGTCAAACAGTTGTCGGGAGCAGTCGGCTACGTTGAACTGATCTACGCCAAACAAAACCAGATGCCCTACGCGGACGTAAAGAACGCGGCGGGCAATTTCATCACGCCGTCGCTCGACTCGGTCACCGCGGCGCTCGCGACGGCGAAGATTCCCGACGATTTCCGGTTCTCGATGGTCAACGCGCCCGGCGACCAGACGTATCCGATCGCCGGCGCGACCTGGCTGTTGGTTTATGAACAGCAGAAGGATGCTGCCAAGGGTAAAAAGCTGGTCGAGTTTCTGAATTGGGCTTTGACCAAAGGTGAAGGCATGGCCTCATCGCAGGATTACGCGTCGCTGCCGGAAAGCGTGCAGCAGCGTGTCCTGGAGCGGATCAAGACAATAAAATACTGACTTCGCTCCGGTGCCGGATAATTCTATCGGCGTGAGCCGGACGAAGAGCGCAGTTCCTCCCGCTCTTCGTCTATTTTTTACATTAGCATTATGAACATCGAACATCGAACATCCAACATTGAACATCCAATGTTTGGAATTCGCGCTCTGCCGTGTTCGATGTTGGATGTTCGATGTTGGATGTTCGATGTTGTCCCGCTTCAAACACCGCGCCTGTGCACCTGTGCGCCTGTGGGTTAAAAATGGAAACAACCACCGCCAAAACTGGACCGCACTTCGGCGACCGCACCTTTCAATGGCTCACACTGCTCATGGCGCTGTCCGTCTTCGCGCTCATCGTGCTCATCGGTTATGAATTGGCGCACGGCTCCGGCATCACCCTGCGCCGGTTCGGCTGGCATTTCCTCGTCAGCAGCGACTGGGACCCGGTCAACGAACAATTCGGCGCGGTGCCGTTCATTTTCGGCACGCTCGTTTCGTCCGCCATTGCGCTGCTCATTGCCGTGCCCATCAGCATCGCCACCGCCGTCTATCTCACCGAACTCGCCCCGCTCTGGCTGCGCCAGCCATTGACAATGTTCATCGAACTGCTCGCCGCCGTGCCGAGTGTCATTCTCGGTTTGTGGGGAATTTTTGTAATGGTTCCGTGGCTGCGTGGCCACTTGTTTCCGTGGCTGCAAAGCGCGTTCGGCTTTCTGCAGTTCTTCAAAGGGCCGATTTATGGCGTCTGCATGTTGTCGGCTGGCATCATCCTGGCCATCATGATTGTTCCAATCATCACTTCGATTTCGCGTGAAATTTTGCGTTCCGTGCCCGGTCTGCAACGCGAGGCCGCCTATGCGCTCGGCGCGACGCGCTGGGAAGTCACGCGCATCGCCGTGTTGAGCTATGCCAAAAAAGGTTTGTTCGGCGCGGTGATTTTGGGATTGGGCCGTGCGCTCGGTGAAACGATGGCGGTGCTCATGGTCAGCGGCAACGGCATGCGAGTTTCATGGTCACTGTTTGCGCCGGTTTCCACTCTGGCCACCGGCATCGCCGGTCAATTCACCGAGGCGACGGAGGACACGTATATCAGCGCGTTGTTCGAACTCGGCCTCGTGCTGCTCGGCGTGACCGTGCTGGTCAACGCGCTGGCACAATTACTGTTAAAAACGTTCGCCGGCCCGGGCGTCAAACCACAACAATGAAAACCGTAACAAATCCGAATGACGAAATCCGAATGACGAAAGAAGCCCAAAGCCCGAATACCGAAAAGGCTGTCATGCCGGTGCCGGGGAATTTTTATCCGCGGCGGGCAAAGGCGTTTCGGGCTTCGGCATTCGGATTTCTTTCGGCATTCGGCATTTGGCATTTGGCATTCACCCTCGCATGACCGCTCCCAACCATCGCTGGCGCAAGTTCAAGAATGCCTGGATGCAGGCGGTCACGTTCGCGTGCGCGATCCTGGTCGTCGCGCCGCTGGTGCTGGTCTTTTATCACCTGGTGAAGGAAGGCTTCAGTTCGATGAACTGGGCTTTCTTCACCCAATTGCCAAAACCCGTCGGTGAAGCCGGCGGCGGCATGGCCAATGCCATCGTGGGCACGTTCATTTTGCTGGGGCAGGCCGCTGTGCTAGGCGTGCCCATCGGCGTGCTCGGCGGCGTGTTCCTTTCCGAATACGGCTCGTCACGCCTCAACTGGTGGATTCGTTTCACGGCGGACGTTCTTAACGGCGTGCCATCCATCACCTGGGGTATGGTCGTCTATGCCCTCGTTGTCGTACCGATGAAAGGATTTTCCGCGCTGGCCGGCGGCATCGTGCTGGGCCTGATGATGATTCCACTTGTGATGCGAACGACCGAGGAGGTTTTGCAACTCGTGCCCAACGGTTACCGCGAAGCCGCGCTCGCGCTGGGCATCGCCAAATGGCGCACGATCGTCCAAATCGTCATGCGCACCGCGCTCAAAGGCATCGTCACCGGCGTCCTGCTCGCGCTGGCGCGCGTGGCCGGCGAAACCGCGCCGCTGCTGTTCACCGCATTCGGCAATCACTTTTGGACGCATAAGCTGACCGACCCCATTTCCGCCATGCCGCTGCAAATTTTCGCCTATGCCATTTCGCCCTACGACGACTGGCACCGGCAGGCGTGGGCGGGCGCGCTGGTGCTGCTCCTGCTGGTTCTGTTCGTCAACGCCGGGGTGCGCGTGCTCACGCGCGACCGGTTCCAACGCAAGGCTTGATTTCCCATGGCCGCCATCGCAAACAATATGGTTGTGACCGCACCGACGCCGCCAATCGCCGCGAACACCACCGCGTTGACCGTGCGCAATCTCTCGGTCTTCTTCGGCGATAATCATGTCCTCAAAAGTGTCTCGCTCGACATCGCTGCCCGGGCCGTCACCGCCATCATCGGTCCCAGCGGCTGCGGCAAGTCCACTTTTCTTCGCGCGCTCAACCGGATGCATGAACTAGTGCCCGAAGCCCGTATGACCGGCGAGATCCGCCTGTTTGGCGACGACATCTACGCGCCCGGCATTGAGCCGGTCATCGTCCGCCGCCGCGTCGGCATGGTGTTCCAAAAATCAAATCCGTTCCCGACCATGTCCATCACCGACAATGTCACCGTCGGCCTGCGTTTGAACGGCCTGCGCGAGCGCAAGCTGCTCGCCGAGCGCACGGAACAATCGCTGCGCATGGCCGCGCTCTGGGATGAGGTCAAGGACCGGTTGCACGCGCCGGCCATCAGCCTTTCGGGCGGCCAGCAACAACGCCTGTGCATCGCGCGCGCGCTGGCCGTGCAGCCGGAGGTCCTGCTCATGGACGAACCGGCCTCGGCGCTCGATCCGCTCGCCACGTCGAAAATCGAGGACTTGATTCTGGAATTGAAAAAGGATTACACGATTGTCATCGTCACGCACAACATGCAACAGGCCGCGCGCATGTCGGATTTCACCGCGTTCTTTTATCTGGGCGACCTGGTGGAATTCGACGCGACCAAAAAGATTTTCACCAGCCCGGCGAAGAAACAAACGGAAGATTACGTGACCGGCCGGTTTGGTTGAAAATTGGGCGGCGAAACCAAATTAAAATTATGGAACATTTCGACATGGAATTGGACGTGCTGAAGCAAAAGCTGCTGACGATGGCGAGCCACGCCGAGACAGCGGTGAACCAGGCGCTCCAGGCGCTCAACCAGCGCGACCGCGACCTCGCCCTGCGTGTGAAAGAGGACGACCGCGTCATTGACCAGTTTGAGGTGGAGATTGACGAACTGGTCATCCAGTTGCTCACCAAGGCGCCGCTCGCCAGCAATTTGCGTCTGGTCACCACGGCGATGAAAATTTCCCAGAACCTCGAACGCATCGGCGACGAAGCCTCCAAAATCGCCAAGCGCGCCCGCGACCTGTCACAGGAACCGCCGGTAAAAATCGTCCTGGATCTGCCGCACATGGCCGGTCTCGCCCTCGACATGCTCAAGGGTGCGCTCGACGCGTTTGTGAACAATGATCCCGCCGCCGCCCGCGCCTTGATTCCGCACGACAAGGAGGTGGACACGCTCAACAAGCAGATCCACGCCGCCCTCGTGCAGCACATGGTCGAAAACCCGGACACGATTGGCCGCTGCCTGCATTTGATGGTCGTGTCCAAAAGCCTTGAACGCATCGCCGACCACGCGACCAACGTGGCCGAGGACGTTGTTTATCTCTGCGAAGCGCAGGACATCCGGCACACCGGCATAAAAAGCCAGGCCGCGCCCCCGGCCGGCGCGTGACGAACTTATGGATTCGCGGCGGCTTCCGTCGCCAGGCCCACCTTGGTGATGTCGAGCTGCTGGAGCACATCCAGCACGTTGATCATGTTCTGATAATCCACCTCGTCAGCGCCCTTCACCACCACACTTATTCCCGGATCCTCGGCCTTGAGTTGTTGCAAGTCGGTTTTCAGGGCCGGGATGGTGACCGGGGCATCATTCAAATACGTTTGTCCCTTTGCATCCACCACGATGTGGTTGATCTTTGGTTTCTTGTCGGTCTTGGGCGGCGGTTTGCCAGAGGGCAGCGTCATCTCCAGGTTGTTCATCATCTGCGGCGTGGTGATGATGAAGATGACGAGCAGGACGAACACCAGGTCCAGCAACGGTGTGATGTTCAACTCGTTGAGCGAACTGTGATGGGAATGGGACGTCTTTTTCATTGGCTGATCGGTTCGGTTTCATCCAGGACGTCAAACCGCACCAGAACCTGGGAGGGAAAGTTGGTCGGCGGGGGCCGGTCCATCCCCTTGAACGCCGCGATGGCCTGCCGCACCGAATCATCCCACTTCGGGTCGCCGGAACTTTTTATCCAGACCGGGTTGCTGATGTCGCCCGCACGGCTGACGTTGACGTCCACCTCGGCCACGTACTTGTCATCCGGGAGGTCGGCCGGCCGGTTCCATTTTGACCGCAGCGCGTACTCCAACGCCCCTTGGTAAAGTTTCACCGGGTCCGAACTGGTTTCGACCGCCTTGCCGCCCTCGAATTCAAACGCCGGCATTTCCGCCGCCGGGGGCGCCACCGTGGGCGGCGCCTCGGTGGGAGGCGGGGGCGCGGCTTTGGCTTCTTCCATCTCCCTGGGTTTTACCACGACCTTGGGCGTTTCCACTTTCGGCGGTTCCACCTTCGGTTTCTCCGGTTCCTTGGGTTTCTCCGGTGTTTTTTCCTTCACCATCTCGACGGCGATTTTTTTCATCTGTTTGCCCAGCAACCCCTGCCGCGCCGCAAAATAAAACATCGCCAGCACGATGAGGGTGTGAAAGATGAACGAGATGAGCAGGTTCACCTTCGACGAGTTGCGTTTTTTGCGCGCCTGGCTTTGCGGCAGCATGGCTTATTTCTGGTTGGCCGCCTCGGTCGCCAAATCCACCTTGGGGATGTTGGCCTGCTGGCACACGTCCAGCACCGCCCGGATTTGTTTGTACTTGGTCTGGCTGTCCCCGCGCACGATCACGTTCAAGTCCGGATCGTCCATGCGCAGATCAATCAGGGTTCGCAGCATGTCCACCGGGTTCACCTGCTTCTTGTTCAGGTACATCGCCCCGTCGGCCTGCACCGTGATGTAATTGGCCTTCCGCGGCGGGTCTTTCAACCGCTTGGCGGCGGTGGGCAGCGTCAAGTCCAGGTCATTCACCGGCGGGATGGTGGTGATGATGAAGATGACCAGCAGCACGAACGCCAGGTCCAGCAACGGAGTGATGTTCAACTCCGTCAGTGAATGATGTGCCGTCTTGGAACACTTTTTCATCGGTCAACCAGCTCGGGGGTTTCATTGTGCTTCAACGCGCCGACGATGCGCCCGGCCAGCACCTCGTTCGCACTCCGGATTTCATCGGCCAAGGGACGGTGATCCACATAGACGTGCTCGATCTGGTTGGCGTAACGGCTGGCGAATCCGTCCAGTTCCTGGGTGATGTGGCGGATGGTGGTGACCATGAAGTTGTAGGCGAACATGGCCGGGATGGCCACCAGCAGGCCCGTGACCGTGGCAACCAGCGCGGCGGCCACGCCGGGAGCCATCGCCGTAAGCGTCGCGGCCCGGCTTTCGGCGATGCCGGCGAAGGTGGACATGACGCCCCAGACCGTGCCCAGCAACCCGATGAACGGCCCGCCGGCCACCGCCGTGGACAGCACAATCATCCCCTTCTCCAGCGCCATCGCCTCTCCGCTGGAGGCTTCCTCCAGGATCACTTTCACCGCCTCGAACGAGGCCATGCTGACCTTGGTCTCGGCGGACCGGGCGAGGTAATCGGTGTTGGTGTGCTCCCCGCCGGCCGGGGGAACGAACCTGGCGGCGGCCTGGACCTGCACCGGATTGTTTTTCAATTGATACGCCAGTTCGTCCGCGCCGCGGATGTAAAGCTGGTAGGCAGGCGCGCCGTCGAATTCCTCGCCTTTGCGCTGGATGTCCAGCGGGTCGCGCGTGGAGTTGTAGGCGGCCAGGAATTTCCTGGTCGCCTTCCGCGCAATCGTCAACTGGCGGAACTTGGTGATGATGATGGTCCAACTGAACAGCGACAGGACCAGCAGGGCGAGGACGGTGATTTTGCCTTCGGTGGTGGCGTTTTGGATGGCGTACACCGCCGCGTTGGCGGCGAACATGGGATGGATAAACATGGGAGTCATGGATGATTATTCAGGTTCTGGGTTCCGGGGTTTGGGCTTTGGATTGTTGCCGGGGCGGTAAAATCACGGTCACACGGCTGGCCTTTCGCACCGTGGCCGCCGTCTTGCCTTTCTTCTTCACGTCGTCATCGGTGGCAGCAGTGTCAGTATCTTTGGCGGGACTAGCGGAATTTTCACTGGCCATTCCCTGGCTGGCCGCATCCGCCGCCGTGCCGGGCTCCAAACCTTTCGATCCACTCGTATCGCCGGTGATTTGGTTGTTTGACAATAACGAAGCGCCACTCGAGTCACCGGAGGCGTCGATACCGCCGATACCGATAATGGTGCTATTTTCAAGGCTGCTCCCGCTGATTTGGGCTGTTTCACCCGCCAAGGCAATCACATTGACGGGTTGGGGGGTGCTTATATTTAAATTACCCTTGGTATAAAAAGTTCCATCAACATTGCCAGTGGCTTTTATCGTCTCCGAACCGACACAGATCACCCCCGAGCCTCTGGCATCAATACCCTGATTGGGGGATGTGAACACCGGTGTGCCATCAGACAGGTTGAGGGCATTGACAATCGGGTACCCATCCTTAACCACTTCGTAAAGACCAACAGGGACGTTTTGCAATGTATCGCCGGCTTTGACCTCCGCTGGAGTTAGACTGAAAGCCAACTCTATCAGGTTTCCATTCATGTCAACTACTTCCTGAAGACCATCGGGGATGTTTTGCAATGTATCGCCGGCGAGGACCTCTGCTGGTGTCAGGCTGTAAGCCAACTGTTGCAATGCATAACCCGCAAAAACATCCACCGCACTGGTTCCCGGATCGCCATTGAGAGCAGTTTGGATCTTCAGCGCGGCCTTCATCTTGCCGTTAAGCGCCAAATCAAACATGTTGGCCAGGGCGCGATGGTTAAGCGGCACACCAAAAAGAGTTGTTGAATCAGGAAGGTCCGGCCCGCTCAAGAGAATTTGGAAGATGCCGCCCGCCTTGGCGTTGACAGCAGGGACGACCGTGCCATCGGGATTGAGGACATAGGGGGCATTGGGAGCTTCAATCAGGATATTGCCGTTTTTGGTGTACGAGAATTCCATGATGCCGCTGCCGGGAATGGTTGATGAGTCCGCGATAACCGACTGGTCGGGATTGACCAGATAAGAACTGACATTCACAAACCCGGAGCCACCACTTCCCGCATCAATCCTGCCATCCCCGGACACCACGGTTACAGAACCGCCGGGGGTCCCGGAACTATTGTCACGGCGTGTGTCATAGACGGCAATCCGGGAGCCATTGACATTGATGTCCCCGTTGGCATAAACATAAACATTGCCTTGATCCGTCGAATAAATGCCGCGGACCGAAGTGGTATTGACGGAAAAATCTGCCGAGCCGGCATTGACATCTCCGCCGGCATTGATGGTGATATCGCCGCCCTGCATGGAGGCTATGGAACTGGAGTACATATCCAGATCGCCGACGAGATCGCCGTGGGTTATCCCGGTTATCCCGGCGGAGTGATTGCCCGTGGTGGTGATGTTGATGTCGGCCCCATGGTCGAACACGCCTCCGTTGCCAAACAAACTGGCGAGCGGATAAGAGCCGCGATACACATACGGACCACCCACGCCATCCGATTGAATTCCGGCGCAGGTTCCAAGGTCTATGGTCCCTGCTGTAATGTTGAATGTTCCACCGCCGCCAATGGTGTAACCGTAAGTGCTGTCAGGCGGCCCCAAACCGGCCTTAATTCCGCTATTCGCGTTCTCCGTGTTATATTGAGTCAGAAGCGCTTCTGCGGTTGCCGGGGTCAAGACCGAAACCGTCGTCTGGTTTATCGGATTGCCAGTGACGGGATCGAATTCGGTCGCAATTTTCAAATTTTGCAGCAGGTTTAGAACATCGTCTATTTTCACTCCGGGAATGTTCTTATAGGTTAGGACACCCGTTGTTTTATTATAATACAAACTCGTGAGCAGGGTGGCCGCCGAAATGGAAGTGCTGCCGATGGCATTGTTCACTGCTTCGGAAAGGTAATCCATGTCCGGGGCTTGCACGCCGGCCTGATTCAAATCAAGGGTAACGGAGGTGAATTCGCTCCGGTTAATGATGACACCACCCACGGCCAAGCTGCCATCCGTGGCCGAATTCAAAATGCCGCTGTTCTCCATGTTTTTCTCGGCGGTCAGGCCGACATTGATGCTGGTGACATCGTTGGCGTACAAGTTCATGCCCTGAAACCGGCAGTTGTACATGTTGCCCACCACGTTGATTTGCGCCGCTTCCGGCGCGTCCAGCAGCACCAGGCTCATGTCCCCCGAGATGTTCAGGGCAATCGGGGTGGCATTGTTGGGATTAGTCTTTGTGGCGGCATGAATCGGATAGGCGGCAAAATCGCCTATGCCGAAGGAGGAACTCGTTATAAATTGCTTGCTGCCGCTGTCTGACACGATTAGGTCGAAAATTTGGGGGGCGTCGCCAGAAGACGCGAGATCGCTGTAGAGCGAGCCGCCGGCCGTGGTGTTGATGGTCAGGCTTCCCTGCGGTGAAGGAAATAAAATCAATTGGTCAAACGGTGCGGCGTCGCCCACCAATTCCACACCGCCCGCCCCCGCATTGATGTTCAAGATGGAGGGATAGATGAATGGCACCTGAATGCCCGCCGGCCGCGGCAGCACCGAGGACGATGCGCCCAACTGCACCAGGTTTCCCGCGTTCAAATCCACATAGTCGCCGGCACCGTAATCAAAATAATGGGCGAAGGAGCGGCCATTGATGTCAAAGACACCATTGGGGTTGCGGACTTCCTGGAGGTAGATGTCCTGCGCCGCGTTCACCGTCCAGCCGCCCGTGATCAGGCTCAACGCCAGTTCGTTTTCCGCCGTCCCGGCGCTGCCCGTGGAACTCGAGTTCAAAACATAACTTTTGCCATCTGTGACGGGGTTGCCATTGGCGTCCACGGGAATGCCGTTGACCATTTTCACCCCGGCGTAGATGGCGCCCGTGCCGTTGGCCACGAGATAATTGCCGGTCACATTGCCGCCCGCCACGATGGTCACTTTTCCCGACTGCCCGGGCTGGTTGCCATAGGCGCCGGAACCCGCCGTCAGGGCATCTCCACGGTCGCTTGAACCCGGCAGATAACTGGTCACATCACCACCTGCAATGAGCGTTACATCCCCGCCCGCTTCAGTGCTAATGCCGCCCAAACCATCCTTCAAATTGTAAGCCTGGCTGAGGGAGTTCACGGTGCCGATGCTAAAATAATAGCCTTGCGCGTCGGAACCGGTGTCAATGTTTCCTTCCAAGGCCTGGGCGCTGATGCTGCCGCCCCCCGTCGTGATTACGCAGCCGGAACCGACCAGAATGTTCTGGCCGGCAATCAAACTAATGGCAGGCAATTGAATACCATTATTGATATAGCCACTGGCCATTTGTATTGAACCTCCACCGGAAAATCCGGCCCCACCATTCAGATAAATATTGCCGGTGCCGGGCTTAATCGTACCGGTGTTGAAATTGTTCACGCCGGCCATGAGTGTTACCGACCAGTTGTTGGCGTCGGAGATTGAGGCGCCGTCACCAAAAATGATGTTGCGCCCGGCTTCGAGGGTCAGTTGGCCGCTGGTCACACCGCCGAAGTTCGCGCCAATGGTTTGGCTTAGGTCCCACGACGTGCCGCCGGCAAGCGTGATGTCATACACGGCCTGGAGAATGATTTGGGAAACCGCAAGGTTGGCGAATGCTTTTCCCACATTCAAATCCAGCGTTTTGCCGGGATTGTTTCCGGCCAACACAGTGCCACTGCCCGCGCTGCCGGAGCCGGACGTGTCCAAAATGATGTAATCCGGGTCCAGCAATAATTTCCCCGCCGTGCAACCCGTCTGCGCCCTCGCGTTGATGCCGGAATTCAGCGACAGGACGTTTGGCGCGCTGATTTCGACATCCCCGCCGTTGCCCCCTTGCGTGCCACCGGTGGTGATGATTTGACTGCCAACGCTGTCACTGAAATCGTTGCCAGATTTGAGCGTCACATCGCCGCCGACGCTGCCGGCCGGCGAATTGTCACCGCTGGCGATGATTTGAGAATTAGCGCCCAGCGCCAGTTGATCGGAGGCGACGAGTTCGATGGTGCCGTTGACATTCTGCACCGAGTTGGCCTGGATAAAACCATTTTGGTTCACCACCCTGGCGTTCATGGCAATTGTTCCACCATCGGCGATGAGCCGGCCTTCATTGTCCACCGAACCGCCGGGCAGCGTGACCTGCAGGCTCATGCCGCGGCCGTCGGGACGGTCACTCAACAACACCGTCTGTCCCGCCGCCAGGCCAACGGCGCCGCCGGGCGCGCTGATGGTGCCGTGGTTCTCGACATGGTCGGCGATCAAGAATGCCGAGCCACCCTGGCCGATGTTGATCTGTCCGTAGTTGACGATGCTCGCCAGAGGCGGGGGCCCGTTGAATTCCCAACCGCCGCCGGAATTTTGCGGCGGCGCGTAATTCGCGGTGGAAACCATCAGCCCGGCGGCGCTAACGAACGAGTTTGGCCCGAAATAAAAGCCGGAAGAATTGAGCAGCACCACGATGCCGTTGGCCTGCAGGCTCCCGTAAATTTGCGACGGATTCTGGTCGCTGATGCGGTTCCACACTATGGACGTGGATGAAGGTTGTTGAAAAACGGTTGTCTCACCGGCGGCGATGTTGAAACTCTGCCAGTTCAAGGAGGCGTTCTGCGAAGCAGTAACCGTGAGTTGCGAACCGCTGGCGATGGCAGTGGCAGAACCTCTCTGCACGGTCATGCCCGTGGGATTGGCCGTCGCGTCCAGCGCAATGCCAAGCATTAAAACTGCGGCAACCAGCCGGCGGAACCTGGGATGGTGATACACTGTGCGCATAACTATCCTAATTTTTCAGTTTAGAGCAATCGCGTGCGACCGTACGTTACAAATAGGTGACATGTTGTTGGTCATACATTTAAAATTGGGCGCCGATGCCGAAATAGACGTGAACCCCGTCAGATTCCCCATCATGATTTATCAAGGGCCAGGCGACCGTCACCCGCCCGTCCATGTGACTGCCGATGTTCGCGGTAAATCCAAACCCCGTGCCGCAGTATTCCGACTGGGTGGCATGGGCAACGTAACTGGATCGAGGAAACAAATAGGAATTATTCGTCTCCGAGGTATAACTTCCGTTGAGCAGATAAATCTGACCGTAATCCAGGAACACCGAAGCGCGAACCCAGCAGGGTTCTTCGTGTCCCTCGTTGCCGACCATGCCGATGTTCATGAGGGGCGTCTGTGGCTCGATGGAGAAACGCCAGCCGCTGTCGCCATAGGCCTGGCCATCCTGATAGCCACGAACGCCTGCCGTGCCACCCATGGCATATTGTTCGTTGCTGATCAGCGGACCATCGGCCCACTGGCCATCGGCATGAAGCTTCACCGTCCAGTCCTTGTAAATCGTCTGAATGCGGTTGGCCCCCGCCTGCAGGGTGACGTAAGCCGCACGGGCATTTGTGGTATAGGACGCTTTTGAAAAATTCGCGTCATAATCATCGGAAAAAACATTTGGCACATTGAAATTGGCCTGGGCATTGAAAAAGGTTGTCCCCAGAGTGTCGGGAACGGAGCCGCTCAACCCTGCATTCAAGGGAAAATATTTCACTGCCGTCGGCCGAACCGTCTGCATCGTGTAAAGCACATTGCCAAACTTGACCGCCGAACCCTTGTTGGTCGTGCTGATTAACTCATAAAAAAGGTCCGCGTTGGCGCTTTCAGCCTGATAGTTCTTGTAATCCGCGCCAAAAGTGAGCGTGGAGACAAGCTTGTCCAAGGCCGGCAGAGGCAGGGAGAATTTGAAGCCCAGTCCCTCATTCAGAGTGACATTCTCACCGGCTGTCCGATGACCGAGGGCCACCAGATTTGTGGGATTCCCGCCAGGCATGGCGCCGGTAATTACCTCGGGTGCCCCCATTTGAACGCCCGTGTCCGAGGTCGAACGGCTGGCATAGAGCGTCAGTTCCGGCCGGCCGGTGGGCGGAGGCATTTGGAACTGGTGGGTGATTTCATTGTAACCGAAGCTGCCGGGACTGGCGTCCACCTGCTGCTCCACCGAATTATAGCCGCCCAGCGGCAGGCGATAATAAGCGCTGTAATTGGCAACCAGCGGATCATCGAAGGGAGAGGCATTATACGGGTCGCTGTTTTTGTAATAATTGGGCGTGAAACTGTATTGGATGCCAACCTGATGATCGAGGTCCCAAAGATTGTCATATTGGGCGTTGAAATTCACACGCAGGTCGGGCGTGCCGGGGGTGCCCTGGTTGTTGAGTTCCAGCCGCGCGTGGAGGGGCAACTGGTCCTGGACCTTGAGCGTGAGTTCGCTGGTGTCCGGTTCCGGGCCGGGGCCGATGACGGGATAAATCTGCCGGTCGCGGCTGGCGTTGGCGTTGTCCAGTTCGCGCTGCAGGACATGCGAATTGAGCAGCGTGTTCGTTTGCAGGCTCGGCAGGGAGCGCATCACGTTGTTGGAACTGTAGTAGTGGTTGCCGGTGACTTTGATGGCGGCAAGCCGGCCTTCGGTGACCTTCACTTTCACCGTGGCGTTGGTCAGTTTCTGTTGGGGCAGGCCGACGGACACGGTGACGTAACCGCGTTCGCGATACGCCTTCTGCAATTCAATCAACGCCGCACGAATCCCGTCAAAGCTGGTATTGGTGCCAAAAGCGCCATCCACGTTGGCGACGGCCCGGGAGATGGCTTCCGGCGGGAGAATGGTGTTGCCCATGACCAGATATTGGGCCACTTCAAATTTTGGCCCGGCGTTTGTGGAAACCACGTGAACCCGGGGGTCTTCTTCCCCGGCGTTCAACTCGGCCAGCTTCTGGAGCAAAGCCGCGCGCGCCCGGGCCATCGCTTCAGGACCGGCGGGCACTGCCGGATCGCTGATTGCCAGTGGAACGGCATTGGTGGCGGCGGAGAACGTGGCCGGGGCCATTTGCGGCAAAGCCGGTTCGGCTGCCGGCAAATTCGAGCCGGCTTGTGCCTGGTTGCCGGAACTGACGTAACGACTGCCCGACACCCAAATTTGGGGGAAAGCCATCGGGAAAACGTTCATCGTAACCGTGCCGTTGGTGATTTGCTGCTGCGCGATGGTGATGCTCATCGCGGGATGGCCCTGGTTGCGGTATTCCAATTGCAGGTCCGAGGCCGCCTTCACTATCTCGTCCAGACTGACGTTCGTGCCGGTGTACCCGGAAAAAATGCGAGTCAGAATGTTCGTGGCCAGCAACGTGTTGCTTTTGACGGCATAAGCCCGGACGTTAAAGTGAGGCGCCGCGCTGCCCTCCGCCGGGGCCGCCGGACTGGATTGGGCAGGCACAACCATTGAATTCATTTGTGCGATTGCGGGTGAAATTAAATTCAAGAGGAACAGGGCGAGCAGGATGCTGGCCCGGGCCACAGACTTCGGAAAATTTTTCCGGGATTGGGGCGGCGGAAGGCTTCGGCGCAGGTTCTGCTGCCGCCATTCACTGGGCGTCATGCCAAAACGCTTTTTGAACATCACATTGAAAAGGCCGAGGTGCTGGTAGCCGCTGTCATAGGCGACGTTGATGATTTTGGCGTCCGAGTTGGTGAGCAGTTGCCGCGCGCGCTGGAGTCGCAATTCAATCTGGCGCGCGCGCAGCGGCACGCCGAACTCCTCGCGGAAGAGGCGGGTGAAATGCCGTTCGCTGCAATTGAGCTGTCCGGCCAGGTCGCACAACGAGCATTGGGACAGTTCGGCCTCCGGCATCTGGCCGACCAGTTGCCGGAACCGTTCGCGCAGCCTGCCGCCCTCGGCGGATTCCATCGCCGGCGCCGGCAACAGACCGGCGATGGCGTTCGCCCAAAATTGCAGCAGCCCGCAACGCACGGACAGACCCTCCCGCTGTGTTTGCTCCGTCAGCCGCGTGAATCGCTGCGCCAGCGGTTCGCTGGCGGTGAAGATGGAAACCTGCGACGTCAGGTTGTTGGGAGTCACTTCGAGTTGATGCCATTCCGCGACCGTGAGCAGGCCGTTGAGGTACTGCGGCTGGACGCTGAAAAACTGCAATTTGAG
>Ga0181530_10001652_pt1 | contig 27700 bp, 30 predicted proteins | sample PEATcosm2014_Bin_42_FD_119769 | JGI IMG/M metagenome (GOLD analysis project Ga0181530, IMG submission 119769) | Peatland microbial communities from MTU Mesocosm Facility, Houghton, MI, USA - PEATcosm2014_Bin10_60_metaG | ecosystem: Environmental > Terrestrial > Soil > Wetlands > Peat | place... | reverse complement strand
GAAGGCACAGGCCACGGTCGACTACAGCAACCAATTCCTGGTGGAACACATCGCCCCCCCGGGTGCCAAACCGCAGGAGCGTGCCTTCCTGCTGCCTCCGTCCACGGTGATCCTGGACGACTTCTTCACCCACCGCGAGATCCTCTTGTGGCGTTACCTGGCTAGCTTCTGCGGTGCGGCCATCAACGCGCAAGGTTGCAACCTGCAACCGGGCAAGTTTGGAGTTTTCATCCCCCGCCAGCAGATTTCCACCACCGTGGCGCTCAAGTACGAAGGCAAGGACAAGGTGATGTTCCACGGCGCCGAGCGGGAACTGGACCATTTCACCTTGCAGTCGGACGACGCGGTGTGGAACCTCTGGGTGGAAAGTGCGTATCCGTTCAAACTGTTGCGCATCCTGGTGCCAGCGGAGAACGTGGAAGTGGTTCGGGACTGAGAGAAAGCCGCGCCTCTACAATGAAGCCTCTCTAATAACCGGCAGCAAAAACAAGCCGCAAGAAAATCCAGCCCGCCGTAATGGCGGGCTGATTGGTCGGAATGCCGTCTTCTATTATTGGGGGTTGGTCGTGTTGTTGGGCGTGGTGTTGCTCGCCGAACTGCGCGTCGTCGCCCACACCAGGAGCCCGGCCAAACCGGCTGCCCCGGCGGCGCCGTACATCGCGCCTTGGCTACTCGAGCCGCCAACGGCCGGCGGCGGAACCGTACGGCCCGACGGTACGTCGGCGCCTCCCTTTTTCTTCTTGTTGTTGTCTTGCTGATCCTGCGTTTGGTCTTGCGAGCTGCCGGTCTGGTCATCGGCGTAGGGCGCCGCCATGCAGGTGGCAGGAGCCGTCAGCATACGGCCCGCCTGCAATGAACTGGTCGTGCTCCCGTTGTCGATGGCCAGCGTGCCTTCGCGGGCGATGATCTGAAGCTGGCCTTCGTTCTGGGTGATCTGGAAACGCGCCTGCGCTCCACGCGCCGGCTGCACCAGCAGGTTGCTCACCCGCACCGACATGCCGCGGCGGGTGGCGACCATAGCGGTTCCGCACAGCACGTTCACAAAACTCCTGGAGAATACAAGCGACGAATTGCCGGACACGGTCACCGCGGAGCCTTCGCTGGTCAGCGTGGCGATCGAGTTGGGGCCGGTCTGGACCTTGTCGCCGGGAAAGACCGCCATCGCCCGTTCGATGGGAGTGCCGTTGACGCTCACATTGCCGCTCGCGTTCAGCATCGCGGACGTGGCGTCCGCCAGGACGAAGGAAGCGGGAAACAACACCACCAGAACCCAAGCCAAAGACTTCACCAAAGACTCGCGCACGTGTTCCTCCCAGACGAAGGGCTGTGCGAATCCTAGGTTGATTCGGAGGGGAGCGTCAAGAATTAATCCCGCTCCGGAGCCGGCCGGAACCAACTCAATCAACGGGGAATATCTGGGTCCCGGAAGCCGCGGGAGAGCCGTTTTAAAGCCGTTCGCGCCGGCTACAACGAGCTCATGTTGCCCAGGAACTCGCTGTTGGAGCGGGTCTTGCCCACCTTGTCGATCAACAACTCCATGGCCTCGACCGGGGATAGCGGGTTCAGCACCTTGCGCAGCACCCAGATGCGCGCCAGGTCTTCCTTGGGGATGATCAACTCTTCCTTGCGGGTACCGGAGCGCTGAATATCGATAGCCGGGAACACGCGCTTGTCGGAGAGCTTGCGGTCCAGGATCACTTCGCTGTTGCCGGTGCCCTTGAACTCTTCGAAGATCACGTCGTCCATGCGGCTGCCGGTTTCGACCAGCGCGGTGGCGACGATGGAAAGCGATCCTCCCTCCTCGATGTTACGAGCCGCGCCGAAGAAGCGCTTCGGCCGCTGCAGGGCGTTGGAGTCCACGCCGCCGGAGAGCACCTTGCCCGAAGGCGGCACGATGGTGTTATACGCGCGCGCCAGGCGGGTGATGGAATCCAGCAGGATGACCACGTCGCGCCGGTGCTCGACCAGGCGCTTGGCTTTCTCGATCACCATCTCGGCCACCTGCACGTGGCGGGCGGCGGGCTCATCGAAGGTCGAACTGATGACCTCGCCCTTCACCGAACGCTGCATATCGGTGACTTCTTCCGGACGCTCATCGATGAGCAGCACGATCAGCACCACCTCGGGATGGTTGGTGGTGATGGAGTTGGCGATGTTCTGCAGGATCATGGTCTTGCCGGCGCGCGGCGGAGAAACGATCAGGCCGCGCTGGCCTTTGCCCAGCGGCGTCAGCAGGTCCATAACCCGGGCCGTGATGTTCTCCTTGGTGGTCTCCAGCTTGAGGCGCTCCTGCGGATAGAGCGGCGTCAGGTTGTCGAACAGGATCTTGTTGCGCGCCTCGTCCGGAGACTCGAAGTTGACCGCCTCGATCTTGACCAAGGCGAAATACTTCTCGCCCTCGTGCGGCGGCCGCACCTGTCCGCTGATGGTGTCGCCGGTCTTCAGGTCGAACTTGCGGATCTGCGAGGGGGAGACGTAGATGTCGTCAGGACCGGGAAGGTAGTTGTAGTCGGGGGAGCGCAGGAAGCCATAGCCGTCGGGCAGGATCTCCAGCACGCCCTCGGCGAAGATGTGGCCTTCCTTCTCGCTTTGCGCCTGCAGGATCTTGAAAATGAGGTCCTGCTTGCGCAGCCCGCTGGCGCCGGGCAGATCGAGAGCGCGCGCGATGCGGGTAAGTTCCTGGATGTTCTTTTCTTTAAGCTCCGCGATAGTCATGTTCACCTACGGGAAGTGGATTGATTTTGAGGAGGGGTCAGTTCGACCTGGCGATCCAAAATTTAGGGAATCAGTACCAAATAAGGGAATCAGTTCAGCGGGCGCGGGCGCGCCGCGGACCTTCTATCTATGCAGCGCGCCGCTGTGCCTCGGCAACCCTTCCGGATTGCGCCACGAGGCGGGTGGGCGATTCGCTGTCGGCGAAGCGCTCAAAGACCTCGTTCATGGTGTCCTGGATTCGCGTGTTCGGCTTGTGGAACTTGCGCGTCGCTTTGGACGCAACCTGGCACAAAAGATACCGGTTCTGCACCGTACGCAGTGCATCGTAGATCAGTTCAGAGCGCATTTCCTTGATTCCTCTCTCGGGACCCTGGTTCCCTGTTTACCAGCCGGGCACCTAACCCCAATTCCAGACGCTCACCGCGCAACCACTCCGACAGCTAACTGATTGTTAAAGCTGGCTTTATTCCTGGAGAATGAGTCTCGGCGACACTAGATAGATGCTTGCGGCAGGCCCAAAGTTGCTTCTTTACTCAACTTTACAACCAAGCTTGCCAGCTACCCCTGAGCCGGTTTGATCCGGCCCAACTTCATCTCAACATACAAAGAATCACTTTGCGGGTCAAGAAGATTATTGGCCAGGGGTAACACATTTGATAGCCACAGAGGCACAGAAGGGATCTGGCCATCGGCTGATCGGGCCATCGAGGTCATCAGTTTGCGACCTTCCTCGGTACGGGTTTGAGATCACCCGATGACCCGATCTCCAGATCACCAGATCCTTTTGTCTCTGTGCCTCTGTGGCTATTTAGGCCCAATACGTCCGATCCAGCGTCCGGTACTGAATCGCTTCGGCTATGTGCCTTGAGTCCAACGCCTCCACCCCGTCCAGATCAGCGATTGTCCGCGCGACCTTCAGAATCCGGTCGTGGGCGCGGGCGCTCAGACCCTGCTGGGCCATGGCGCGCTCCAGCATGCGTTCGCAGTCGGGAGTGAGGTCGCAGTGGGTCCGGATCTGCCGTGGCGACATCTGCGCGTTCGAGTAGATGGGCTCGCCGGCCGTCTTGAAACGCTGCAATTGCCGTTCGCGGGCGCGTATCACTCGTTCGCGAATGTGGTCAGAGCCCTCGGGCGACGCTACGCCGCGCAGCTCTTTGTACCTCACCGCCGGCACGTCGATGTGGATGTCGATGCGGTCGAGCAGCGGTCCCGAGATCTTGGAGACATAGCGCTGGATCATCGGCTGTGTGCAGTGGCAGTCGCGCGAGGCGTCATTGTGATACCCGCACGGGCACGGATTCATCGCCGCCGCCAGCATGAAGCGCGCCGGGAAGGTGAGCGACATGGCGGCGCGGGCGATGGAGACGGTTCCGTCTTCGAGCGGCTGTCGCAAGACCTCAAGCACGTTGCGCGGGAACTCAGGCAGCTCATCGAGAAAGAGCACGCCGTTGTGCGCGATCGACACTTCGCCCGGACGCGGCACCGCGCCCCCGCCGATCAGTCCGGCGTCGGAGATGGTGTGGTGCGGCGCACGATACGGACGCGTCCCCACCAGCCCCGCGCCGGAATCGAGCACGCCGGCCACGCTGTGGATCTTCGTGGTCTCGATCGCCTCCTCGAAGGTCAGCGGCGGCAGGATAGTGGGGATGCGCTTGGCGAGCATGGTCTTGCCCGAACCCGGCGGACCGATCATCAGAATGTTGTGTCCGCCGGCGGAGGCCACCTCGAGCGCACGCTTGGCGGTCTGCTGCCCGCGCACGTCCTTGAAGTCCACGGTGAACTGCTGCGCCTCGTTCAGCAGGGCATCAGTCTGGACGCGCAGCGGAGCGGCGCCGTTGCCGTCGCCCGCATTCAGCAGGTTGACCACGTCCAGCAGCGAGCGCACCGGGAAGACGTCCACGCCGCTGACCACCGCGGCTTCGCGGGCGTTGACCTCGGGGACGATGAGGTTGCGAATCTTCCGGGCGCGCGCCTCCACCGCGATGGGCAGCGCGCCGCGGATGCCACGCACCCCGCCATCGAGCGACAGTTCGCCCACCAGCAGGTAGTCCACGACCTCCTTGCGCGTGAGCGCGCCGTACGCCCCCAGGATGCCCATGGCCATGGGCAGGTCGAAGCCCGAACCCTCCTTCTCGATATCAGCAGGAGCGAGGTTGACGGTGATGTGCGTGGGCGGGATGTCGTAGCCGCAGTTCTTCAGCGCCGCGCGGATGCGCTCCCGGCTCTCCCGCACCGCCGCATCGGGCAGCCCGACGGTCATGAAGTGGTCGCCGTCGTTCAGCCGGATGCCGGAGACATCCACCTCGACCTCGATGATGTTGGCATCGATGCCGTAGACGGCGGCGCTGAGTGTCTTGAACAGCATGTGGAGCCGCCGAGTATACCGACGACCGCCCAGGCCGCAATGGGCTGTTCTACTCTATTGAAATAGCTACACAGGCACAGGAAATCGGCTGATGTGTAGATCGGGTCATCGGGTGATCTCGAAGCTGCAACGAGAGGTTACAAACATTGACGCAATGACCCGATCAGCCGATGGCCCAATCCATCACGCCCTATAGCGGGGCGGCCGGATGCCGTTCAGTCGCATGTACACGGCGCTCTCCCCGCGGTGATAGGTGGCGTGATCGAGGAGAAAGCGAACCACCCGCCCCTTCGAGAACGGCCGGCTCTCCAGGAACTGCACCCGCAAGTCGAGGTCAACGTCGGTCAGGTCGGCGGCGCCTCGGTGCACGTAGGTAAACGACTCGCGCATGAGCGCCACCACGTCCGCCTTGGACTTTACCGTTTCTTTGCCGGCTTCGCTGAACGTGACGGTGGGTTGCGTCTTGTCCTGCACAAAGACTTCGAACAGACTGCGCACCGACTCGGCGATGTGCACCATCTGCTGCCCGAAGGTCCGCTCCTCGGCCACGGGCCGGAAGCCGTAGAGTTGCTCCGGCATGGCCTCGGCGCACTCCACGGCGCAGGTGCGTGCCAGGCTGATCTCATCCATGAACTCGGAAACGGAATCGGCGGTGGGACCGCGCCGCAATCCGGGACGGGGATATCCGCCGCGCTCCGACTGCGGCCACATCGCCGGCGCACACCCGGCCACCAGGCCCAGCACCGAAACGCGCAGCAGCGCACGCCGGGAGAGAAGAGACATGATGATCCCCTAATCTGCTTTACGAAAGGAAGCCGCGAAAGGTTCGGTGAATTTTATCTCTTTCCTCGTGACTTCGAATGAACTGTCCGCGGCATCAAGATTCACCGCCGAGTCGCCGAGGACGCTGAGACTAGCAAAACTAAATCAAGATCTCAGCGCACTCGGCGTCTCCGCGATAAAAATTCTGCCGCATCGTAGCGGCATCGCCGCGAGCGCATCGTCTCTCTCGACGTACATCGCGCGAAGGTGCCGGCGCGTTCCGATTTTTCTCTTGACATCGTTTTTCATTGACTCTATACATTCAATCACGAGCAACGGCACGTCAGTTGCATTCCATGAAAAATGGAAGGGAGAATAGAACCATGGCAACGAAGAAGGGTGGCAAGAAAAAGGGCGGCAAGAAGAAGCACTAGTCGCCCAGCCCGATTCGGTAAGAAGGGGACGCCAGGCAGCGTCCCCGATTTTTTTGGGCGATCGTTTTCAGCTCTCCGCCGCGCCCAGCGCCCGCTTTTCCCCGTCCAGCGGCAGTTCCGGCTGGCTCATCCCCGCACCCGCGAGGTTGTGTACGCGGTTCTCCAGTTTGCCCAGCGCGCGCGTGCTGTCGTCGTAACTCTTGCCCGCGTTCTTCAGGTGCGTGCCCAGCTTGTCGTAGACATCGGTGAACTTTTCCAGCTCGAAGCGCAGCGATTCCATCTGCCGCAGGATCGATTCCGCCTGCTGGCTCACGTGCAGGCTCTTGAGCCCGACCACGATGGTGTGCAAGTAGGCGTAGAGCGAGTTGGGCGAAACCGGCATGACGCGCTTCTGCACGCAGTATTCGTAGAGTCCGTTGTCGTCTTCGTCGCGGATGATGGCTTCGTAATAGACGTTTTCCGCGGGGATGTACATGAGCGCGAAGGGCAGCGTGCCTTCGGCGGGCTGGATGTACTTGCTGGTCTCGTCCACGCGCTTGCGCACATCCTTCAGGAACTCGCGGCGCGCAATTTTTTTCTCGTCATCGGTCCCGGCCGCGGCGATTCGCCGGAAACTCTCCAGCGAGAACTTGGAATCGATGGCCACCATTCCCTGCGGGAACAGCAGCACGGCGTCCACCTTCTCGCCGGAAGAAAATGCGTACTGCGTCCGGTACTGCTCGCGCGCGAACACCATGGCCAGCAGGGTCTCGAGTTGCTCTTCGCCGAAACCGCCGCGCAGCTTGGGCGCGGTAAGGATGTGCTGCAGATCGGCGATGGACTTCGACAACTCGGCCAGATGCCGCGCCTGCTCGCTCATGCCGCCTACCTGCTTCTGCAATTCGGCGAAGATGTTCTGCACGTGCGCCATGCGGTCGTTCACTTCCTTCGACGTCCCGCTCATCGCCTTCACGTTATCGTTCAGCCGGTCGCCGAGCTGGCGGTTCATCGCTTCCAGGCGCTCGGCGACGTTGCAGTTGACGGCCCCCAGTGCCTTTTGCACGTTGTCGCCCATGCCAGCGAGCTGGTTGCTGAAAACGTCCACCACGCGGGAGACGGATCGGTCGGTGCTCTCGCGCAGGACATGGAAGTCGTTGCGCAGCGCCTCTAGTGCTTGCGGGTTGGATGGCGCCGGACGCCGCAATACCAGGACCACCGCTACCACAGCGATCAGCGCCAGCAGCACGGCGACGAACGCCAGCGCGACGGCCAGCATCAGTTCACCCCCGCGGCCTGCACCTGGATCTGATAAAGCCTCTCTTCGGTCGCAGGACAGAGGTTGCGGTAGGCGCACCATCCGCAGTGGAAGCCGGGTGTGGGATCGAAGTTCCCGGCAGCGATCTCGGCCGCAACCTCAGCGACGCGCTGGCACGCCTCCGCGAGTTGCCGCGGGTCGCGCTTGCACGCAACCTCGGTGTTGTCGGCCAGGTTGTAGAACACGAGGCGCTCGGCGTCGTAATCCCACTTCTCGCGCGCCGCGAGCGCGTAGATAGAAAGCTGCAAGCTCTTCCTCGCGTGGTCCTCGGTACGCGGCTTGCCGGTCTTGTAATCAATGATGGCGACGCGGTTGCCGGCGATGCGGTCGATGCGGTCCAGGCGTCCTTTCACGCGCACGCCTCCGAGCGTGATCTCGAAGCTGCGTTCAGTCCCGATGACGTCTACCGGCGGCGCGGCCTGCTGTAGGCGGACGAACTCGCGCAACTGCTTCGTTCCTTCCTTTTCGTAGAGCTCGCGTTGCACCGCATCAGCGAACCCCGCGTCCGCCAGGCCCTCGCGCAGCATAGTGAGCACTTCGTCTTCGTTCTTGGGGCGGCCGGCGCACAGCGACTCGTAGTAATCGCGCAACAGCGTGTGGATCAGGTGGCCGTACTGCATCTGCGCAGCGACTTCGCCGGGGACGTTCCAGAAGCGCTCGATCTTGAACTGCAGCGGGCATGTCTCGTATTTCTCGATCGCGGTGGCGCTCAACGCGCCGTCGAAAACGTATGGGGACGGCGGCGGATTTAGCAGCCACGCGCCCACGCCCGGGCCGGCCGCGCCCGCTGCCGCGGCCAGCTCGATGGTGAAGGGAGCGGCTTCCCGCTTCGACCAGTAAGCGCGGGCATCGCGATCATCCATCAGGTCACGCACGAAGCCGGTGGGCCGAGGAACCCGGGCGCGGCTGGGACGCGCGCACAACGTCAGCGTCTCTCGCGCCCGCGTCATGCCGACGTAGAACAGCCGCCGCTCTTCCTGCTTGTGGATCTCCTTGTCGTCGCCTTCGGCCACCAGCCCGCGCCGGAGCTGCTGGGGAAACTCGAAGAGTTTCTCGCGGAAGCTGGTCGGGAACGAGTTCTGGTTCGCGCGCAGCATGAAGATGTGGTCGAACTCTAGTCCTTTGGCGGCGTGCGCGGTCATAAGCTGCACCACGTTCGGGTCCGAGCCCTCATCGTCGGTCGGAACGGCGACAATACCGCCAGCCTCGGGGTAATGGTCCATGTACGCGAGGAAGTAGGACAGCTCGCCGTTGCCTGCGATCGGCTTCTTTGTCCAGTCGAGGACAAATTTCGCGAATGCAAGCACCGGCGGCGCGTTCCGGTCGAAACCGAAACGCTCCAGCACGAACAACAGCACGGCGGAGGTGTTCATGCCCTTCATGCGCGCCGTCGCCCAGGCTTCTTCAACGGTGGCTACCACCTCGCTGCCGCCCGGGACCGTCTCCAGGACGGTGACGAAGTCGGCATCCTTCCCCGCATGCTTCAACGCCTGACGCAGGGCTTCGGCACCCACATGGAACATCGGGAGGGCGGCCACGCGGAAGAAGCTGCCACTGTCGGCCATAGAAGCCAGCACCCGCAGGCAGGCCAGCAGGTCGCGCACCTCGGGCGTCTCCAGCGCGTTGAGTCCGACCACGACGAATGGGATGTGGCGTGCGGCCAACTCGCGTACCAACAGGTTGCGGTGAGCATGCTGGCGGTAGAGAACGGCGATGCGGGGACACCGGCGTTCTCTTGTGCCATCACGCCGCTTAACGGACGCGCGGCGCAACTCCGCGATGCGTCCGGCTATATCGAACGCTTCCTGCTCGTCGCTTTTTGCAGTAACGATCTCCACCGGGAACTTCGGAAGCAGCTCTCCCTGCTGTTGGTCGCACAGGTCGCGCGCGGATTCCAACGGCTCGCGCTCGAAGCCAGCCGGCGCCACCGAAGGATTGCAGCGGATCACGGTGTAGGCGCACTTCAGCACTGGCGTTCGCGAACGCTGGTTCTCAATCAGCGTAACGCGCTTGGTTTTGGGGAATCGGTGCGCGAATTCCTGGAACGCCGCGGCAGAAGCTCCGCGGAAGCGATAGATCGCCTGGTCGGGATCTCCGACCGCGAAAAGATTCTGTTCGGTGCCGGCAAGAAGCTGCGCCAGTTCGATCTGCGCCAAGTTGACGTCCTGGAACTCGTCGAGCAGCAGGAAGCGCGTGCGGCCCTGCTCGGCTGCCCGCAACGGTTCGTCATTCTGCAACAACTCCAGCGCGCGCGTGATCATGTGGGCGAAGGCGCCGAGGTTTTCCTGCGCAAGCATCTCCTCGACCTTCTCGAATGCCCTGGCGATCTCGTTGCAGCGGGCCAGCACTTCGTCGCGCGGCATGCCCTCGGCTTGTTTCGAGCTGACGACGCGCGGCAGTAGCGCATTCGTCTTGCTCAGGCTGGCCACGTATTTCCGGTAGTCGGCTGGGCTCACCACTTCGTCGTGGCAGCGGTCGAAGAACTCGAGCAGGGCATCGAGAAACTGGCCCGGGCTGGCCGCGCGGATATACCAGCTCAGACCGAGATCGGAGATGCGCTGCCGCAGGTAGATCCAAAGGTCCTCCTTCATGAGCAGGCGAAAGTCCTTTCCCGCGCGCTTCAGCAAATCATTGCAATAGGCGTGGAAGGTCATGGAGCGCAGCCCGGCGCAATTCATGCCCGCAAGCGCCTGGCCCACGCGCGCACTCATCTCGTTGGCGGCATTATCGGCAAAGGTGAGAGCGAGGATATCCTCCGCAGGCGCGTGCCCGTCACGGATCAGGCGCGCGATACGCTCCACCAGCACGCTGGTCTTTCCGGTGCCGGCGCCAGCCACCACCAGCATGGGTCCGTGGACGTGTTCGATGGCTTGGAGCTGCCGCTGGTTGAAAGTGAAGGACACTGATTTGTGAGGTGAATCGCCCGAGGCAATCCATTATCGGAGAGTATCCGGCGAGCGGCAACTGCGAAGTCTGTGGAAAAGGGCGGGCGGCCAGCGGTTCGGCATCCCAAGAACTGGCATATTCTATACAACATGTTGTATAGGATACGCTTGGAACGCAGATTGATTTGAAAGGGTGCGGCTTCAGCCGCACCGTCACTGCTCTTTACCAATTGTCATCCCGAGCGACGCGCGACGTAAGCTTGCGAACGGAGCGCGAGTCGAGGGATCTGCATCTTTGTCCTTCTTGCAACTGCAGATCCCTCGCGTCGCGCTCGCCTCGTCGAACTCGGCTCACGCTAGCTCGGGATGACAATTCAGGAAGGCTGCGACGGCGCGGCTGAAGCCGCGCCCTTTCAAAGCGCCACGTTCGAGCCACGTCATTCATGAAAGCTGCCGTAGTCGAGAGAAAGCATGCGAAACGCCAACAGGCCGACCCACGTAACCCGAGGGAACGTCTTCGACGATTTGTTCCCGCCTCAGAAGGCGGCGGCGTTGAAGGTGAAGGCTGAACTGTACGACGCGATCCTCAGGTGTGCGCGCCGCTACTCACAGAAGCAGCTCGCAATAATCCTCGCAGAGCCGCAACCAAGAATCAGTGAACTGCTGAATGGAAAGATCGCCAAAGTCAGCATCGAAAAGTTGTTGGTCTACGCTGAACTGTTAGGGATGGAGCCGAGGGTGCTGGCGACACAGAAGCGCAAGCCTGCCCATTACGCAGAACTGGCCGCGTCTCAATGACGCAAGAATCGCCAGCCCGAACGCAAAGTAGCGCCGCGGAACCTTTCTACAGCAGTTCCGCAACAACGATGCTCACGGCGGCAATGGCCGCAGTCTCGGCGCGCAGGATGGTAGGTCCGAGCGAGGCAGCAATCCAGCCGTGTTCGCGGAACTCGCCCTCTTCCTCGCCTGTCCAGCCGCCTTCGGGACCAATGGCAAGCGCGAGCGATCCGCTCACGCCACTAACTGCCTGTTTCAGAGAAACTTCGTCTTCCGCCTCGGAGAGAACCAAGCGGCGGTCCGCCGCGAGTTCGATCACATCCTGCAATCGCGCCGGTGCGGTGATCTCCGGCAGGGCGGCACGGCGCGACTGCTGAGCCGCTTCGCGGGCGATGCGTCGCCAGCGTTCCACGCGCTTTGCCGCTGCTGAAGCAAGATATGAATCTGTCCGCCTGGCGATCAGCGGAACTATGCGCGCCACACCGAGTTCGCTGGCTTTTTCGATCGCCCACTCCATGCGGTCGAACTTGAAAACCGCCAGCAGCAGCGTGATGTCGGGGAGCACGGCCGCCGGCAGTTCATCGCCGAGTTCAAACTCGACTCTCTCCGGCGTGACGGAAATGATGCGGCCGCGCCGCACCCGCCCCTCGGCCGCGATATCGAATTCCTGTCCGATGCGCGCCCGCAGAACGCGGGCGAGGTGCTCGGCCTGGGTACCGACCAAAGCGGCGCGGCTGCCGGAGATTTCGTCGGCGATCCAGCGGCGGCGGGTCATTGGAAAGATCCCTCGCTTCGCTCGGGATTTCGGCTGCGGACTCCCGCTCCCCCTCCGCTTTCGCTCAGGGCTCGCTCACGCCCGCAAAGCGCCTCAAGCTATCCAAAAATGTCCTTGACCTTGCTGAGCAGGCTGGGGCGTTCCGGCTTGTTTTCGACGCCGGTAATGGCTTCGATCTCCGCCAGCAGTTCGCGCTCGCGTTTGGTGAGACGGGTGGGAGTCTGCACCACCACGCGCACCACCAGGTCGCCTTTTCCGTGCCCGTTGAGCACGGGTACGCCTTTGCCGCGGATGCGCAGTTCCCTGCCCGACTGCGTGCCTTCGGGAATCTTGAGCAGGTGTTCGCCGTCGAGCGTCGGCACTTTCAGTTCGACGCCCAGCGCCGCTTGCGGAAACGAGATGGGCAGCACGCAGTAGAGGTCCTTGCCGTCGCGCAGGAAAAACTGGTGCTCCTTCACATGCAGCACCACGTACAGGTCGCCGGGCGGACCACCATGCACTCCGGCATCGCCGAATTCGGAGTAGCGGATGCGCGTGCCGTCCTCCACGCCCGCCGGGACTTTGACCTCCTGCACGCGCTCGCGAGTCACGAAGGCCTGCCCTTTGCAGTGCAGGCAGGGATCGGTGATCAGGCTCCCGGCGCCGTGGCAGGCCGGACACGTGCGCGAGACGCTGAAGAATCCCTGCTGATAGCGCACCTGCCCGCGCCCGGCGCAGGTGGAGCACGTGCTGGGAGCTTTTCCCGCGGCGGCGCCCGTCCCCCGGCACTGTTCGCAGGCTTCCTGGCGGCGATACCTCACTGTGCCTTTGGCGCCGAAGACGGCTTCCTCGAACTCCAGGCTGAGGTCGGCGCGCAGATCGGCGCCGCGCTGGGCCCGGCTGCGGCGTCGTCCGCCGCCCTGCCCGAAAATGTCGCCGAAGCCGAAGAAATCGCCGAACACCTCGCCGAAGTCACGAAAGATGACGTCGGCATCGAAGCCGCCGCCTAGCCCGCCGACGCCGGCGTGGCCGAAGCGGTCGTACTGCGCCCGCTTCTGGGCGTCGGCCAGCACGGTATAGGCCTCGCTGGCTTCCTTGAAGCGATCCTCCGCGGCGGGATCTCCGGGATTGCGGTCCGGATGGTGCGCGAGCGCGAGCTTGCGATAGGCGCTCTTGATCTCCTGCTCGCTGGCGTCGCGGGCGACGCCCAGCACTTCGTAGTAATCGCGTTTTGCGTTCGTGGCCAGAGTGTTCTTCCCGGTTTACTTGTTGGGATTACGCGCGACGCGCACCATCGCCGGACGCAGCAGGCGGTCCTTGAGCTTGTACCCGCGCTGCAGTTCCTCGAGCACGGTGTTATCCGCTGCGTCCGCAGTATCGACCAGCTCGACCGCCTGGTGCAGGTGTGGATCGAAAGGCTCCCCGGCTGCGGGGATGGGACGCACGCCCAGTTTCGCCAGCGCGTCGTGGAACTGCCGGTTGATGAGTTCGATGCCGCGGAAGTTCTCGTCGCCGGCGTGGGCCTCGAGCGCGCGGTCAAAGCTGTCCAGCATGGGCAGCAGCGCCTTGATGGCATCGGCGACGGCGTACTCGCGAAACTCCGATTGCTCGCGGGCGGCGCGCTTGCGCGCATTATCGAATTCCGCCTGCAGGCGCGCCAGCCGGTCCAAGAGGAGGTTACGCTCCTCGCGCAGCGTCTTGAGCTCGTCTTCCGCGCCGGCCGCCGCCGGCCGATCCGCGGCCTTTTCCTCGAAGCCGTCTTCCTCGGCCGCGGGCAGCTCGCGCTCCGCATCGAGGTTTTGCACGTCGGTCTTTCCGTTCCCTTTTGCCATGACAACCACTATTCCTTCTCGTTCAGAATCTTGTCGAAAAGCTGCGCGATGTACGACACGGCGGTGATGCTGTGCTGGTAATCCATGCGCGTCGGACCGATCACCGCCAGCGACCCCACCACTTCGTCGCCCACGTGCGCCGGGGCGCCGATGAGCACGAAGTTGCGCATCTGCGGCTCCGCGTCTTCCAGGCCGATCACCACCCGCACCGCTTCCTGCCGCGCATCGACGTAAGCGGAGAGCAGTTCGACCACGCGCTCTTTCTCTTCCAGCATGCTTAAGAGCCCGCGCAGGTGCTCCCTGTCTTCCTCGCTGGCCACCAGATTGGCCACGCCTTCCACGAACACGGTCTGCGCCGCCGGCTCCAGGCCGAGAGCGCCGCTGCGCTGCAGTTCTTCGATAGACTGCATCAGCCGGTCGAACTCGCTGCGTTCGCTCTGCACCCGGCGGTCGATCTCCGCCCGCAGCGCATTGATGGTCCATCCCCGAAAGTTCTCGTTGATGTAGCGGGCCGCGGTCTCCAGCTCCAACTGCGAAAAATCGCAGGCCGTGCGCAGCACCCGGTCGCGCACCAGTCCCGACCTCGCGACCACCACGGCCAGCACCTTGTTGGCCGCCAGCCGCGAGAAGTACACGTGATCCAGCGCATTGCGCGGGCCCGTGGCGGTCACTGCCACGCCTACGCCGCTCGAAAGCAGCGACAGCACGTGCGAAGTGCGTTCCATGAACTCCTGCACGTCGCCGACCCCGTGGAAGTATTTCTGGATGGCGCCCTCATCGGCCTGGGAAATGTGCGCTTGCCCGGTGAGCTGCTCCACATAATAACGATAGGCCTGCGCCGTCGGCACTCGGCCGGCCGAGGTATGCGGCTGCTCGAGATAGCCCGCGTCGGCCAGGTCGGCCATCACGTTGCGGATGGTGGCCGAGCTGATCCCTTCCTTGCTTGCGCGCGACAATGTCCGCGATCCCACCGGCTCGCCCGTGGCGATGAACGTCTCCACGATGGCGGTCAGGATCTCGCGTTCACGCTGTCCGCTGGGCCCCGCCTGCACCATTTTTTCCCCGCACGAATGCTGCTAAACCAATGGAAAAACGTAACTTATGCTACGGTCTAGCAGCATTCCCCTTGTTTAGATTCTAGGATGTGAGTCGGGAGCTGTCAAGTTTGGCGCTCTTGGCTTCGGAGTGCCAAACCGTCAACTCCTTCCTTACTATTGGATTCGGATCACAGGCTCCGGGGTGCTAGTGCGCAAGGCTTCGAGACCGGCGATGACCCGGCGGGCGAACTGGTAGAAGGACTTGGCGTGCGGATAATCCTCGCCGCCCAGCGCGACCGGATGCCCGGTGTCGCCGCCCTTGCGAATTTCCGGATCGAGTTCCACCGCGCCCAGGTAGGGGATGCCGAACTGCTTGGCGGTGCGCTCGACGCCGCCGGTCGAAAAGATATCGATCTGCTTCCCGCAATGCGGACACGTGAAGAAGCTCATGTTCTCGACAATGCCGGCAATCTCGACTTTCACCTGGCGAAACATTTCGATGGCCTTGCGCGCGTCCTGCAGGGAAACGTCGGAGGGCGTCGAGACTACGATCGCGCCCGTGAGCGGCACCGTCTGGATCAGCGAAATGGCCACGTCGCCCGTCCCGGGAGGCAGGTCCACCACCAGGTAGTCCAGCTCGCCCCACTCCACCTGCTGCAGGAACTGCTTGATGATGGAGTGCAGCATGGGCCCGCGCCATACCAGAGGCTTGTCGCCGGGATTGAGCATTCCCACCGAGAGCACCCTGACGCCGAAAGCTTCCAGCGGCTCGATGCGGTTCTCGCCCACCACGCGCGGCGTGGCCGTGGTGCCCATCATCAGCGGAACGTTGGGACCGTAAACGTCGGCGTCGAGCAGGCCGGTGCGATGTCCCAGCTTGGCCAGAGCGAGCGCCAGGTTGACCGCAATGGTGGTCTTGCCGACACCTCCCTTGCCTGACCCAATGGCGACGATGGTCTTCACGCCGGGCAAGGGCTGCGGTCCAGCCGGCTGTCCAAAACCTGCATGCGGATGAGAACTCAAAGGGCACCTGCCACGATGGGGATGATGGCCGAATCTGTGATTATACGATGCGTGGGGCGGAAGCATCGATTCGGGGGCCGGTGTAACTCCGGTGCTCCAGCCCAGAGGGGGCCACAGACCGAGCGATCCTTAAAATAAATCGGAGTGCGTTCCGGTGCGGACCAGATACAGATCGTCGCCCTCGATTTTGTAGATCAGGAGCCAATCCGATTCGATGTGGCAGTCCCGGTAATGCTTCCAGTCCCCACTGAGTGGATGGTCTTTGTATCGGGGCGGCAAGGGCTGGCCTTCTGCCAGGAGCAGGATCAACTCGCGCAACTTCGATAAATCCTTGCCCGGCCGCTGCGCCAGTTTCACATCACGCCGAAACTGCGCACTGCGAATTAGGCTTCTCACGGCCTAGATTCCCAGGTCCTTGAATAGAGCGCCGGCAGTCCTAAAGCGCTTACCCCGGCGCCGATCCGCCGCCTTCATGGCCTTAACGGTGGCCGGGTTTGGGACCTTCACCTCAAACGGGAGCGCCTTCTCCGCAGCCACGCGTACCAGCAGCATGCGGACGGCGTCGGAGACCGACAGGCCCATTTCCGCCAGGGTTTTCGCGGCTTTCGCTTTTACCTTGTCGTCCACGCGGATATGAACCATCGTCGTTGCCATGCCTAACACCTCCGAGATACATTGTATCTCACCGAGCGACGCGAGTCCAAGCGCACATGCGAAGGGGCTATGTTTCCTGCCTCCTGCAACCTGCTTCCTGCTCCCTGTCTTTTATTCCCCGCGCGCCTGCTTGCGGCGTTCCAGCTCGGCGCGGCGCAGTTCGCGCCGGCGACCGGCATCGTCGTAGCGACGCTTCTCGTCCGCGGTCTCGGGCGTGACGGGCGGAACCGGGACGCGGTTGCCCTCTTTGTCCAGGGCAACAAAGGTCAGGTAAGCGGAGCTGACGTGGCGTCGCTCGCCGGTGATGTAGCTTTCGACCCAGCACTTCACCCCGACTTCCATGGAAGTGCGAAAGGCGCGGTTGACCGACGAGCGCAGGATCAGCAGGTCGCCGACGCGCACCGGGGCGAGAAAGTCGAGATGGTCCATGGAAGCGGTGACGACCGCGCTGCGCGCGTGGCGGTGCGCGGCCATGGCGCCGGCGATATCGATCAGGTGCATCAGGCGGCCGCCCAGCAGGTTGCCGAGCGGATTGGCGTCGTTGGGCAGCACCACTTCCGCCATGTCCGACTGCGAGACTTTGACGGGACGCGGAGTGAGGTCGTGCGGGCTCATGCTGGGTTGCGTGGCGCGGGCGCCCCCGCCCGCGATCCGTTCTGCCGGCGCTCGAAATAGGATTCGAGATAACAGGCGGCCATGGCCTGGATGCGCGGGTCAGGGTGCGCCACCGACCACCGGCCCGCCGCGGAATCATACTCCAGCACGCCGTGGGCGCCGGGGCGATGGGCGGCCTCGAGAACGTAATACATGTTGATGCGCTGGTCGCGGTCGCGCGCCACGGAAAATCGCACCGCGTCGAACCGATGCTCCGCGGGAAGCCGCGCGCACTGGGCCGCGTATCCCAGGTTGCAGAAATCGCGGAGCTGGTCGTCGGAGGGAACGATCTGCTGGTCAGAGCGCGCGGTGCAGAGCCCGCGCCATCCGTTGCCCAGCGGCAGACGCGGACGATGCGGCCATCCGCCATCCTCGAATTTTTCGGTAGGGATGAAGTAAGGACAAGCCATAGGAGCAATCAGCAGTCAGCCGTCAGCACTCAGCAGATGCGGTGTTGCTGACTGCTGAGTGCTGAATGCTGAGTGCCATCCGCAAGATTCTAGCGGCGAGAGTTTTCGCCGTCCAGCTTTACTTCCGCGCTTCGGCGTGCAAATCTGTACGCTCTCCCGAGAGGCGATATGGATCGCGCTGAGATGCTGAAGCAGTTCCTGGAGCAAAACCCGAACGACGCCTTCGCGCGCTACGGCCTGGCGATGGAATACTCGCGCGCGGGCGAGATCGAGACCGCGCTGGCCGAGTTCAAGAAGCTGCTGGAGGTCCATCCCGACTACACCGCCGCATACCAGATGGCGGGACAGATGCTCTCCGCCGCCGGCCGCTACGAAGAAGCGCGCTCGATGCTGGAATCCGGCATTGCCAGGGCCGAGCACGCCGGCAACAAGCACGCCCAAGAGGAAATGCAGGGCCTGCTGCAGGAGCTGCGGTAATTTCGCGAGTCGCGGACCGTGCCCGGAACATCCATCGGACATGGCAACCGCAACGAATCCTTACACCTCGCGAATCCTGGGACTGCTTGGCGACAAGCCGTTCCTCGGCGTTCTAGAATCTACTCCCGCCAAGTTGCAGCAGCACTATGAGCGGCTGGGACCCCAGGGGTTGAAGAAGAGCTACGCTCCGGGCAAGTGGACCGCGGGCCAGATTCTCTGCCATCTGGCTGACGCGGAGATGGCGCTCGGGTTCCGCACGCGGCAGGCCGTGACCGAGCCGAACCATCGCATACAGCCCTTCGATCAGGACCTGTGGGCGCGAAACTATCCGCGCCAGGATCCCGCGGCTGCGGCGAAGGCTGTCATCGCTTTGCGCGCGTGGAATCTCTCGTTCTGGCGGACGCTGGGCCCGGAAGATTTCGCGCGAGTGGCATTTCATCCCGAGCGGGGAGATGAGTCGGTGGAGACGATCCTCAAGATGCTTGCCGGACACGACCTGAACCACCTGGCGCAGTTGGAGCAGATCCGCTAGGGCCGAGACTCGCGCTGCGCTGTCTCGGCTGCGGCGGAATCGGCGGGACCGACCGCGCGCGATATCGCCCACTCCACCAGCCACGGGAAGAGCTGGTAGAACTTGATGCTGATGTGGTGCTGCCAGGGCACGATCACTTCCCGCTTCTCCGGGCCGCAGGCCTTGACCACCGCGGCCGCGACGCGATCGGCGCTAATGCCAGGACGGCGGTTAGCGCCTCCGATGCGCAACCGCTCTTTGCCTTTCACGGCATTCTCGCTGAAGCTGGTGGCGATGGTGCCGGGACAGACGGTCATCACGTGCACGCCGCTCGAGCGCAGTTCCATGCGTGCGCCCTTGCCGATGGCATTCATGGCGAACTTGGTCGCCGAGTAGGCAGCCATGTAGGGCAGCGGGATGTGGCCGGCGACGCTGGAGACGTTGACGATCATGCCGCCCTGCTGGCGTTCCATCACCGGGATCACGGCCTGCATGCACTCGATGGCGCCGAACAGGTTGGCGTCGAACATGTTGCGGCAGGCTCGCATGTCCATCGAGCCAACCGAGTCCTGCAAGCCGAAGCCGGCGTTGTTAATCCAGATATCGACGCGGCCGAAGTTGTGCAGCGTGAGGCTGAGCAGACGATCGATCTCCTCGCGGTTGCGGACGTCGCAGGCGATGGCAAGCGTGCGGTCCGGCGCACCCACGCGCGCGCGAGCCGCCTCTAATCGTGCGGGATCGCGCGACGACAGCACCACCTTGCAGTCCTCACGCACGAATGCCCGCGCCAGCGCCTCTCCGATGCCCATCGACGCGCCGGTGATCACTACGACTTTTCCCCGTGGGTCCATGCTCGTGCTTGTATTTGGTTGCGGCGTCGAAGTCAATAGCCAAGGCCGAGCAACGCGAGGCCGAGCCCTGAGCGAAGTCGAAGGGCCGCTGCCGAAATCCCGAGCGAAGCGAAGGACCTTCTGAGGTTACAATCCCACGGATGAGCGCGCTGCTGCCACTGTTCCCGTTGGATGTGGTGCTCTTGCCGGGCACGCCAATCCCGCTGCACGTCTTCGAACCGCGGTACAAGGAGATGGTCGGCGAATGCCTGGCGCAGAAGACGGCGTTCGGCATCGTGCGGGCCAAGGAAGATAGCATCGCCGAGATTGGGTGCACGGCCGAGATCCTGGAAGTCACCAAGCGCTACGACGACGGGCGCCTGGACATCGTCTGCGAAGGCCGCCGCCGCTTCGAGGTGATGGGGCTGAACGAAGAACGCGCGTTCCTGCTGGCTGAAGTCACGTACTTCGACGACGAGCCGGGACGCGCTCCGACCGACCAGGTGGACGAAGCCCTGCAGCTCTACCGCGATCTGCTGCAACTGGTGGAGGCCGAGGCCGAGGCCCCCGAAGCTGGCACGCCGCAGCTTTCCTTCCAGCTTGCCGCTCCCATGCCGCTCGACCTCGATTTCAAGCAGACGCTTTTGGGCATGCGTTCGGAGCGGGAACGCATTACCGCCGTCGTCGCTTACTTCCAGGCCTTGATGCCGCGCATGCGCCGCGCGGTCAAGGGCCGGCAGAAAGCCGGCGGGAACGGACACGCGATGTAGGTCGTTAGTCCTTGGTCGGTGGTCGCTCGCCGGAGACAGCGACCGACGCTGTTCTCCGCCACTCTCCCTCGAAAATCAGGGTTGCGGCGCGGCGTATAATCGAGTGAACTGAACAGGGGGGCCTTATCCTCATGAATCTTCCGCGGACCCTCGGAGAACTCCGAGGCAGTGACTTTTCCGAAGAACGCCTGCGCCGACGCCGCGTCAAAGACGAAATGCGCGAGAACCTGATCTGCAAGCTGCGGCGGCGCGAAGCACTGTTCCCGGGCATCGTGGGCTACGACGACACGGTGGTGCCGCAGATCGTGAATGCCGTTCTGTCGCGGCACAACTTCATCCTGCTGGGCCTGCGCGGGCAGGCCAAGAGCCGCATCCTGCGGGCGCTCACCTCGCTCCTCGACCGGGCGCTGCCCTACCTCGAAGGTTGCGAGATCCACGACAATCCTTACGCTCCCATTTGCGGCCGTTGCCGCGAACTGATCGAGGAACGCGGCGATCAGACGCCCATTGCCTATCTCTCGTCCGAACATCGGTACGTGGAGAAGCTGGCCACGCCGGATGTGACCATCGCCGACCTGATCGGCGACATCGATCCCATCAAGGCCGCGCGCGGCGGACACCAGCTCTCCAACGAACTCACCGTCCACTACGGGCTGTTGCCGCGCGCCAACCGCGGCATCTTCGCCATCAACGAACTGCCCGACCTCGCCGGCAAGATCCAGGTGGGGCTGTTCAACATCATGCAAGAAGGCGACGTGCAGATTAAGGGCTACCCCATCCGCCTGGCGCTGGATGTCGCCCTGGTGTTCACCGCCAACCCCGAGGACTATACGGCACGCGGCAAGATCATCACTCCGCTGAAAGACCGCATCGGCTCGGAGATCCGCACCCACTACCCCGCGACCGTGGATGAGGGCATGGCCATCACCGCGCAGGAAGCATGGAGCCAGCGCGACGGCCAGAAGCTGGTGGTGGTGCCGAAGTTCCTGCGCGAGGTGGTGGAGCGTATCGCCTTCGCCGCCCGCGACGACAAAAAGATCGACAAGCGCTCCGGCGTCAGCCAGCGCCTGCCCATCACTTGCATGGAGAACGTCATCTCCAATGCCGAGCGGCGCGCTATCCGCAACCAGGAAGAAACCATTGTGCCGCGCGTGGGCGACATCTACTCCGCCATGCCGGCGATTACCGGCAAGCTCGAGCTGGAATACGAGGGCGAGATGCGCGGCGCCGATTTCGTGGCCCGCGAACTCATCCGCTCCGCCGTCGCCAAGACCTTCGATAGCTACTTCGAAGGCGTGAACATGCAGCAGGTGGTGCAGTGGTTCGACCTCGGCGGCGAGATCAAGTTCGGAGAAGGCGCGCCCGTGGCGGAGTTAACCGAGGGGCTGAAGAAGATCCAGGGCTTGCTGGAGAAGCTGGAACAACTGGGCGTGAAGCCCAAGGACGCCGCCGAGCTGCAGGTCTCCGCGGCTGAATTTGTGCTGGAAGGCCTGCACGCCCACAAGCGCATCGGGCGCAGCGAAGAACGCGTCTTCAGCGCGGGCGAGAAGCAGGCCCGGCGCGAGCCCTCGTACAGCCGCGAGGAGCCTCCGGCGCCCAGGCCGCCGAGAAGGCCGTATAACTGACGTTCTGGCCGGTTTTGCCCGAACGTCATCCTGAGCGCGCCGCTTTTGCGCGCGAAGGATCTTGCTTATGAAATTCATCAAGTACTCCAAATTCGTTGCTGATCCAGCTTCGCAGATGAGCATGGAAGACCTGCTGGAGGCGCTCTCCGGCTTCCTGCTGCAGAGCGGGTTCCAGAATCAATACGCGTTTTACGAGATGCCGGATGACCAGACGCTCGAACAACTGCGGCAGGCGGTCGAGGACGCTCTGATGAACGGAGATCTGCTCGACGAGCAGATGCAGCAGCAACTCGAACAGATGCGCAGCGACGGCAACCTCGAGCAGCTCATCCAGAAGCTGATCGAGCGCATGGAACAGGAGAATTACATCTCCATCGACCAGCCGCACGATCCCGCAAAACAGTCGGTTGCGCCCGGCCAGACCGGCAAACCGAAGACGCAGGTGAAGTTCGAGATCACCGACAAGAGCCTGGACTTTCTCGGCTTCAAGGCGCTGCGCGACCTGCTGGGTTCGCTGGGGAAATCGAGTTTTGGACGCCACGACACCCGCGACCTCGCCACCGGCATCGAGGCCAGCGGAGCCTCCAAGCGCTACGAGTTCGGCGACACGCTGAATCTGGACATCACGGCAACCTTGTCCAGCGCCATCCAGCGTGAGGGGCTCACGCTGCCCCTGAACATCGAGTACTCGGACCTGCAGGTGCACCAGTGCGAGTACCAGTCGTCGTGCGCCACGGTGCTGATGCTGGATTGCTCGCACTCCATGATCCTCTACGGCGAAGACCGCTTCACGCCCGCGAAGAAAGTGGCGATGGCGCTCTCGCACCTGATCCGCACGCAGTATCCGGGCGATTCGCTCTCGCTCATTCTTTTTCACGATTCGGCGGAGGAGGTTCCGCTGTCACAGTTGGCGCGAGTGAAGGTCGGGCCGTATTACACCAACACGCGCGAAGGCCTGCGCCTGGCGCAGCGCATCCTGCAACGCCAGCGCAAGGACATGAAGCAGATCGTCATGATCACCGACGGCAAGCCTTCGGCCCTGACCCTCGAAGATGGCCGCATCTACAAGAATGCCTTCGGCCTCGATCCCCTGGTGGTGAGCCATACGCTGGAAGAAGTCTCCAAGTGCAAGCGCGCCGGAGTCCTTATCAACACCTTCATGCTGGCGTCGGACTACGGCCTGGTTCAGTTCGTACAGAAGGTAACCGAGATGTGCCGCGGCAAGGCGTACTTCACCACGCCCTACACGCTGGGCCAGTACCTGCTGATGGATTACATGAGCCGGAAGACCAAGACGATCCACTGAAGGCAGCAATCAGCACTTAGCAATCAATCCCGAAAAACCTGTGTTCCGAGGCTGTCATCCTGAGCGAGTGCGCCCGTCCTTTGGCGCGCGAGTCGAAGGACCCCTACTTACAAGATGGCGCGCAGTAGGGGGGCTTCGACTCGTGCGGGCAAGACCGGCCCGCATCCGCTCAGGATGACAGCGAAATTATCGCTGTGCACCCTGCGCCTTCGCCTTCACCCTCTCGACAAAGTTGGCCGCATTGATGAGGAAGCGCTCGTGCGTGCCCTTGCAGATGACATCCACGCCGTCGTTGGCCTCGATCTCGAAGACCAGGCGCCGGCCGTCAACTTCCACCAGCTTGACCTTGGCGCGCACTTCGAGGCCAGGCGGCGTTGCCGCCGAATGGCTGAGGTTCACGTGCGTGCCGACGCTTTGCTCGGAGGGCCAGTCGAGATGCGGCAGGATGGCCAGCAGGCAGGCCCACTCCATCAGTCCGACCATGAAGCCCGTGGCGAACACCCGCGGCATTACCTGAAACTCCGCCGCCTCGGGATAAAGATGGGGCACGGTCTTCGACTCGGGCACCCGGTACTTGAGTTCGTACTCGATGCCCGGCTTCAGAGAGTCCTTCATCAGCGTGCCTTCAGAGCCCCTCGGCTTTCTTCACCGCCAGATCGGCGGCCTGGAATCCGATCTTGGAGTGAGTGCCGTCGCAGAACGGCTTGTTGACGGAGCCTCCGCAGCGGCACAGCGAGAACGCCGGCTTGCCGGTCAGGTCGTAGAGACCACCTTCGGCATCGAGCAGGACGACCTCGCCTTCGGTAGTTTCAACGCGGAACGGACCATTCTTCCTGGCAGTGATCTTGACAGCCATCAGTTCGCCTCCTCGCAACTGGAAGCAGTTTAGATGTTGCGGGGGCGAGGCGGATACAAGAAAGCTGGCAGGCAGATTGCCGCCGTGGCAACGCGTTAAGCGAACCCAGGTCCGCGTTCATCCGCGTGCGTCCGCGGCGACGAGTCCTGGGGCCGTGCTCAGGCCGCGGGTTCCAGCCGCTGCCGAATGGACATTGCCAGTTGGTACACCGAGCGCAGGCGCGCCTGGGCCGCCGCCGGGACCGCCGGCACCTCCATCGCCAACTGCGAGGAGAGCAGGATTCCGGTCAGCGCTTCCGTTAACTGGCTGCGCAGGTTGGCTTCCGCTTCCCGCACGGCGCGGATGCGCTCGCCTTCGCGGCGCTGCAGGGCGGAGCGCACATCACGGAGCACGCGCTCCATACCGCAGATGGCGAAGTTGACGAACACCGGAATTGCGGTTTCCGCTTCGCTCAGCGCCACGTCAGCGATGGCGGGATCGGCCTCCATCAGGTTCTGGTCAATCACCAGCGCCGAGCACTCGGTCGAGCGCAAAATGCGCGCCGCCAGCGCAAGCTTGGGACAAATCTGGGTGCGCTCGTTGGTCGCCTGCTCGATGGCGGCCGCGCACTCTTGGGCACGGGTCGAAGATGTGATCAGCAGAATCATGCCTGTCTTTGGTGCAACTGTTTCGCCAAGATTGCCCGTTGCAAAATCAAGAGCTTAGGCGGCCTGCGGTTTGCTCGTTTCCCATAACGAAACCGGCCGGGGGAACCCAGTTCAATCCTGGGAGGAGTATTCCTTCAACTTGCGGTAAAGGGTGGTCTTGCCGATACCCAGCAGCTTGGCGGCCATCAGCTTGTCGCCCTGGAGCTGGTCGATGGTGCCCAAGATCGCCTGCTTCTCCATTTCCGCGATGGTAACGATCCGGTTCGAGGGCAGGCTGCCGGCGACCGAGTGCAGTTGCGCATTCTGGATACCGGTGGGCAGATCGGCCACGTGCATCAGGGGTCCGGAGCTTAGCGCGCAGGCGCGTTCCAGGCAATTCTCCAGCTCGCGCACGTTGCCCGGCCAGTCGAAGGCCAGCATCAGCTTCATGGCTTCGTCGCTGATGGTGCGCTGTATCCCGCTAGAGCGCGCCAGCTTCTCTAGGAAATGGCTCACCAGCAGAGGGATGTCCTGCTTGCGCTCCCGCAGCGGCGGGATCTTCAGGGTGACCACATTGAGGCGGAAGTAGAGGTCTTTGCGGAATTTGCCTTCCTGCACCGCCACTTCCAGGTCGCGGTTGGTGGCCGCCAGGATGCGCACGTTGATAGGCATGCTCTTGGTGGAACCCACCGGCCGTATCTCCTTCTCCTGGATGGCGCGCAGCAGCTTCGATTGCAGGTCCACCGGTAGCTCGGCGATCTCGTCCAGGAAGACGGTGCCGCCCTGAGCAATGCTCAACAGCCCCTCTTTGGAGCGCACCGCACCGGTGAAAGCGCCGCGCACGTAGCCGAACAGTTCACTCTCGATCAGGGTGGGCACCAGCGACCCGCAGTCCACCGGGATGAAGGGCTGGTCGCGGAAAGGACCAGTAAAATGGATGGCCCGCGCCACCAACTCCTTGCCGGTACCGCTTTCGCCCTGCACCAGCACGGGGTGGGCGCTGCGCGAAACCTTGGCAATCATCCGATACAGCTTCTCCATCTCGGGCGAGCGCCCGACGATCCCTCCGAACCCCTGCTTCGACTTGATCTTCTCGCGCAGCAGGCGGTTCTCGCTGGCCAGTTTCAAGTGCGTCGCCACCCGCTCCAGCAGCAGCCGCAGCTCTTCCAGGTTGAAGGGTTTGGTGACGTAGTCATAGGCGCCCAGCTTCATGGCGTGGACCGCCGACTGCACCGTGCCGTAGCCGGTGATGACGATGATCTCCGCCTCCGGCTTGCGGCTCTTGATCTGCTGCAGGATCTCCAGGCCGCTGGCCCCGGCCGGCAGCCGCATGTCCAACAGCACCACGTCGATGTTCTGCGCCTCCAGCACCCGGTAGGCGTGCTCCGCCTTCTCCGCCACGAAGGTGCTGAAGCCCAGCGACTGCGCCACTTCCCGGCAGCCGTCGCGCACCGAGCGCTCGTCATCGACGATGAGCAGGTTCAGCAGGTCGGCGCGCGCAGTTTCGCCCAGACTTGGCATGGAACTCACGGCTAACGAGGTTGTCATCTTAGTTTATTGTCCTTCCGGCGCCTCGGCTGTGACCGGCGTCACGGCGCTGGGGCCCGGGACACGAGCCATCCTGGAAACCGGACAGAATGAGAATTCTCACTCCGAAGCCAATTGTATCGCTAGGTCATTGCAGAACTGCCTGATTGATACCCGCTCCCCTTCTTTAAGGGAGACAAACTCGAATCCGTGGCGGAGGTCCAGCTGGTAGCGGACGACGGCCCACACCACGAGGAGCGCCGGGTGGGTCGGAACCGCGAGCGACAGTTGCACCACGCACCCGACAGGGATTGGCTCAGGCAGGATTCCGCCGAGCCCGCCCTCGGCAATGCCAATGCAGCGTCCGCCCAGGTGACGCTCTTGGTTATCGCTAACTCTCAGGGGCAGGTCGGTGCGGTACCGAGGGTAGCGGCGTTGGTTGGGCCATGCGTGGGGAGGAGCGCCGGAACCTAGGGGCGCCATGGAAGACTCCGCAGCACTGCGATGAACGGGCTAGCCGTTGCCCGCTCCGGGACGACGGCGTCGGGCCGCAGGGACCCTGGCCCTGCCGTTGGCTCGTCAGCCATCACAATCAGCAAGCGGTGGCCGCTGGTCAGCACAGGACTTCGCATGGTCGCAATTCGCGTGCCCGACGGCCATGATGATGGCGTCACACGGCAGCAACTGGCAGGATCGGGATTCGGAACGACCACTGCAAACGAGGAACAGAAACTCTTCGTCGTGCAGTCCCTCCGTGTCAAACGGCGGTGGTTCGCAGAAGACCACGAGGCGCGGCCGTCGCTTGGGCCGTTCGTGGGGAGAAACACCGGAACTTAGGGACGACATGGAAGACTCCGCAGCGCCGCGATGACCTCGCTCGCCGTTGCTCGCTCCGGAAGGACAGCGTCAGGATGCAAGTACTCCGGGATCGCTGTCCGGTCGTCGGACACGATGATGAGCAGGGGCAGCCGCTGCTGGGAACGCAGGCCGATACAACTCCTCGCACGATCGCTTTTGGCGTCCTCGACAGTCGTGACGACGACGTCGGACGGCATCAGTGGCAGCATAGGAACTCCCAACCGCTGTCGCAAACTGCGAATAAAAACCCTTCGTCCCGGAGCTCCTTTTTGTCGAACAGGGGCGGCTGGCAAAACATCACCAGGCGCTTAGACGGCGTCTCATTCGTGTGCACGAGTAAAGCTTATGGACATGCAACAGTTCTTTGTCTGAAATGCGAATCTTGTTCCAGAAACGGAACATCGATGGCAACCGTGCTCGCCGGGTGCGAAAATCACGGTGCCGGCAGCGGCGCACAGCACCGGGACGCGCGCATGCGGTCATGCCTAGCATAGATGGTGGTGACCTGCCCCCGAAAACTAGACCATGTGAAATGTGACTTCTCCATTTACTGATCGGCCCCCCTTTTCCGCACCAGATCGAGAGTTAGTCTCCGGCAGTTGTTGAGCAAGACAGATCGCGGCTAGCCGCGATCTGTCTTGCAAATTCGTTTGGGGTCCTCTCCCCGAGCGCCCTGTGAGGACGGCTCGCATTGTATTCCGATCTCCAGGCCTCGATG
>Ga0181530_10001651_pt1 | contig 27700 bp, 15 predicted proteins | sample PEATcosm2014_Bin_42_FD_119769 | JGI IMG/M metagenome (GOLD analysis project Ga0181530, IMG submission 119769) | Peatland microbial communities from MTU Mesocosm Facility, Houghton, MI, USA - PEATcosm2014_Bin10_60_metaG | ecosystem: Environmental > Terrestrial > Soil > Wetlands > Peat | place... | reverse complement strand
CGACATCATCTGCCTGCCAGCCCGTTTTCTCCCAGATCTTCCGCACCGCGCCCACCGGAGCCATCATCACCCACTTCGGTTCGACTCCGCTGGCAGCCTGCGCCACGATGTGCGCCATCGCCGTCGCGCCCATCTCCTTCGCGCGCGCGCCGCTGGTCAACACCAGCGCCGCCGCTCCGTCGTTGACTCCCGGAGCGTTGCCCGCCGTGACCGTGCCATCTTTCTTGAACGCCGGTTTCAGCGAGCGCAGCGCTTCGATGGTCGTGTCTTCGCGCGGCCCTTCGTCTTTGTCAACGATCACGGGCGACTGGCCCTTTTTCTTTGCCGGAATTTCCACGGCGACAATCTGCGACGTGAAGCGTCCCTCCTTCTGCGCGGCAATGGCCTTGCGATGCGACTCGACCGCGAACTCGTCCTGCTCTTCGCGCGTGATCCTGTATTTCTCGGCAACGTTCTCCCCGGTCTGTCCCATGTGATAGTCGTTGTAAATCTCCCACAGCCCGTCGTGCACCATGGCATCGACCAGTTCCCCGTTGCCCAGACGATATCCCTTGCGCGCGTTCGGCAGAAGATACGGAGCGTTCGTCATCGACTCCATGCCCCCGGCAACGACGATCGAGCTGTTGCCGGTCTCGATCGCCTGCGCCGCCAGCGCGACCGCTTTCAATCCCGAGCCGCACACCATGTTAATTGTCATGGCACCTGCCTCGGGCGCGAGTCCGCCGAACAACGCCGCCTGTCGCGCGGGATTTTGACCGAGCCCGGCGGAAACCACATTGCCCATAATGCACTCGTCCACTTGCCGCGGATCGAGCTTCGCCCGCTTGACCGCTTCGCGCACCGCGATCGCTCCCAGCTGCGGAGCGCTCACCTCGCTCAGGCTTCCCTGAAATTTTCCAATCGGCGTGCGGCATCCCGCCACGATCACAACATCATTCGTGTAGGCCATACTTGCGCTCCTTCTGCGCGTTCCGTCGATGCGTTCCTTCCAGCAACGCGCCGCTCGCGAATCGCCCCTCATTATAGATGGCGCAAAGCTTCGCGCGGCGCACCATCGCTCCGCTCTCGCTATTCGGCGCTCGGTTTCAGCGCGTTCGCAACTGGCAGAAGCCCGATCGAAACGCTTCGAAGACTGAGTTGCGACATCGCGCAAACTTTTTTCTTCGCGCGCAAGCCAAGCAGGTGACTTTCGTACATCGTTGTCTGCGACCTTTGCATTCATTTTTCTCTTGACTTCGCTTCGCGTTGACTCTATACATCAATCAGTTGCAACAATTCATCGTTGCGAAATTCCATGAAGAATGGAAAGGGAGAATAGATCCATGGCAACCAAAAAGAAAGCAAAGAAGAAAACAGCAAAGAAGCACTAAGCACCTGCAACAGGCAACAACCAAGGGGACGCGATGAGCGTCCCCAAAGTTTTTTACGGCGCTTCCCAAATCCCCGTGTTTCCCATGTGTCCCGGAGCCTGCCCTGAACGAAGTCGAAGGGTGCTCCCTGTGGTAAAGAAGTCCAAAACTCTGAACCAAGAGAAAATCGGAGCGCACCGAGAAAATTCTCCAGCTGAAGTTAATTGACCCGCGGCGCTGATTCTTTCCGCGGGGCCGCAACCATTTTCTCGGTCGCTGGACAAAGATTCCGATACGGACAATACGCGCAGTGATATCCGGGCTTCGCGCCAAACTCTCCCCGCGCGATTCCGTCCGCCGCTTCCCGCACCCGCAATTCCGCCGCTTCCAACTCGCCGTCGGTGCGCGCGCTGACCATCGGCGTATTGTCTTCGAGGTTATAGAACACGAGGCGATCGGCCCGTTTCCCCCACGCTTCCCTGGCCGCGAGCGCGTACAAGGAGAGTTGCAGGCTCTCGTCGGCATCGTCTTGCGACTTCGCCTTGCCCGTCTTGTAATCCACGATGGCAACCGTGTCGGGACCGGTGCGGTCGATGCGGTCCACGCGCCCCGTCAATTTCGTCGGGCCCACTTGCAACTCGAATTCGCGTTCGGTCTCGATCACCTCCGGCGGAGGCGCGCTGCGAGCGGCCTCGAAGAACTGCCGCAACTGCTCGACTCCCTGCTTCAGATACAGCTCGTACTGATAGCGGTCGGCTATGCCCTCCGAGGCGAAGCCGGAGCGAAACTGTTCCAGCAATTCTTCCTCGCCAATCTCGCGTTCATAACGCTGCGCGTCGTAGAACGTGCGCAACACCCGGTGCATGACCGCTCCGTAGTGCAGCGACGCGGGAACTTCGCGCGGCAGGTTCCACTCCCGCTCCAGCTTGAAGCGCAGCGGACACTCTTCATAAATCTCGATGGCCGAAGCGCTCAGCCCGGTCGCGAAGCTCGCCGACGGCACCATCAGCAGCCACGCGGCCAGGTTCGATTGCGGCGCGGCAGTTCCCGGTTCTTCGCCGGCGGCAATATCTTGCGTGAACTCCGCCGGGCGTGTGACCCAGAACTTCTTGTACGCTGGATTAACCATAAACTCTCGCAGGAATTTCGTCGGCTTCGGATCCTTTTTGCCGCGGCCCCGGTGCGCATAAATCGCCAGCGTATCTTTGGCGCGCGTCATGGCAACGTAGAAAAGCCGCCTCTCTTCTTCTTCGTGCAGCGTTTTGTCGTCCTGCGAAAACACTTCCGGCCTCCGCAGTTCCGCCGGAAAAGCGATGAGCGGTTCCTTGTATGAAGTTGGGAACGTCGTGGAGGAACCGCGTAGGATCGCCACATGCCGAAACTCCAACCCCTTGGCGGAGTGCGCGGTCAGCAGGCGCACACCGTCTTCCTCGATGGCCGCAAGCTCAATCTTCCCTTTCGCCTGCACAAAATAATCAAGGTAGTCGAGAAACTCGGACGGGCTCCCAGTTTCCGCAATCGGCTTCGCCTGCCACGCTTCCACAAACTTCACGAACGCACCGATCAAATCCGATCCCTGCAAGCCAAATTGCCGGATCGCAATCTTCACCGCATCGGCGGCGCGAACTCCATCCTTCCCTACCTCGCGGTGCGCGCTGTCCACGCATTGCATCACTGCCGCGCCGCCCGCGAGTCCTCCCAACACCGCGCGAAGATCAAGTTCCTCCCGCCGCGCCGCCCGCATCGCCGCGCGCAATTCCATCGGGTCGATGCCGAATTGCGGCAGCGCCGCCACACGAAACAAACTGGCAGCATCGTTCGGAGTCACAGCCGCCGTCAGGCAAGCCACCAGGTCGCGCACCTCCGCCGTATCGAGCACGTCGAGCCCTACGATGGAAAATGGAATGCCGCGCTCGGCCAGTTCACCGACCAGCTCATCGCGATGGTTGTGGCCGCGATAGAGCACCGCAAATTCTTTCCACTCGCTGCCCTGCTCTGAATGTTTCTTCTCAATCCGGCGGACAAGGTCGGCGGCCTCGACTTCTTTACTCTCCCAGGTAATAATTTCGACCGGCGGCGCGGTCGCGGTCTCTCCTCTTTGTTTCGCCTGCTCGTCGCGCAACGATTCCAGCGGCGAGCGCTGATAGGAGATCAACATTCCCTTTTTCGGGAGAGTTGGTGACGTTGCCGCCGCAAAGACTGGTGGATTCTCATTCACTATGCCAAACGCGCAACCGAGAATTGGCGAGAGCGACCGGCGGTTCTTTCCCAGCACCACGACCTGCGCCGCCGGAAAATTCCGCGCGAACAGCGTGAACGCTTCGCTCGATGCGCCGCGAAACCGGTAGATCGCCTGGTCTGGATCGCCGACCGCAAAAACGTTTGCCGCCGGTCCCGCGAGTAGCGAAAGAATTTCGATCTGGGCAAAATTCGCGTCCTGAAATTCATCCACCAGCATAAAGCGAATGCTGCTCCGTTCTTTTTCCAGCAACGCAGGATCGTCCTTGAGCAAGCGATAGGCGTTGGTAATCATGTGGCCGTAGGTGCCCAGCTTCTTCTCCCGCAGCATCTCTTCCACGGTGGCGAAGACGCGCGCGATTTCCTGGCAGCGCTCGACAATCTCGACCTTTGTCAATTCCGTTTGCTTTTTCGATCCCCCAACTCTGGGCAGCGCCACCTCGCCGCGTTCCAGTCGCTCCACGTAGCGCGCATATTCCGCGGGGCCGACCAGTTCGTCCTGGCAACGACGTATGAACTCTAACAAGCTGTCGAGGAATTGGCCGACGTTCGCGGCACGCACAAAGTGCTTGAGCCGCAGATCGCGAATGCGGCGCCGCAAGAATATCCAAAGATCTCTATCGTCGAGCACGCCAAACGCAGCGCCGCGTCGCGCGAGCAGCCCATTGCACCACGAATGAAATGTGCACGCCCGCAAGCCGTCGATGTCGGTACCCTGCAGTTCTCCCTGGACGCGCCCCAGCATCTCCGCCGCGGCATTGTCGGTGTAGGTGAGAGCCAAGATCTCGTCAGGCCGAGCGTGGCCTTCGCGAATCAAATTAGCCACGCGCTGCGTGAGCACGGTAGTCTTCCCCGTGCCCGCGCCGGCAATCACCAGCATCGGGCCATGAACATGCGCGATAGCTTGCCGCTGCCGTTCATCGGGGACGATCTCTTTCGCAGGTGAGCCAGTCGTTGCCATTGGAATACTCACTGGCCGGAGAATACCAGAGGTTGGCCGTGGAATGCTCTAGTGCCATGCCCCGGAAGTTCAAAACATAAGAGAACAATGTCATCCTGAGCAAAGCGAAGGATCCCTACTACCGGCATAAACTTTGGGGCGGGTAGGGGTCCTTCGCTTCGCTCAGGATGACAAACGAAACTTATCTCGCGAATGAACGGAATCGATGCTAGAAAATCAGCGCAGCGCGTCTAACGCCAGCGCAGTCGCAACAATCGCCGCAGTTTCCGCTCGCAGGATTGTTTCGCCGAGCGAAGCCGCAATCCATCCCGTTTCGCGAAACCACGCCAACTCGTCGCCGCTCCACCCGCCTTCGGGCCCCACGGCAAGCGCCACTTCGCCTTCGTTCAAGCGGGACTGTAAAATTTCTCCCAGCCGATTCTCCTCCGCCGATTCGGCGAGTGATTCAGCAAGGACGACGCGGGTCAGTGCTTTCGGTGGAAGAACTCCAGCAAGGTCCTTCAATTTGACCGGCGCTGCCATCTCCGGTGGCGCAGCCCTTCGTGATTGCTCAGCCGCCTGACGTACGATGCGCTGCCAGCGCTCGTGCCGCTTCCCGGCGGCTACGGCCAGATGAGCATCGCTGCGCCGGGCGATGACAGGAATGATGCGAGCGACTCCGATCTCCGTGCACTTCTCGATCGCCCACTCCATGCGGTCGAACTTGAAGATGGCGAGAACCAGCGTGATCTTCGGAGCGGCCACCGGCTTAGACCTCAGCGGGCTGTATTTCTTCGTGCCCAGCTCGAACTCAACCCGGTCATAGGCAATAGTTGTTATGGTTCCGCGGCGAACCTCGTCTCCGGTTGCGATGTCGAACTCCTGCCCGACTTCGGCGCGCAAGACGCGAGCCAGATGCTCAGCATGCTCGCCCACCAGAGCGGCGGTGTTTCCGGATACTTCGTCGGCAATCCAGCGTCGTCGTGTCATGGAGCAGTTCTCAGTTTTCAGTTGTCAGTTCTCAGTAAAGACTCATTGGTTAAATCAGCACGGCAAGGAGATTGAGTTTTGAAACTGAGAACTGACAACTGACAACTCTCTACCCAAACATGTCCTTCACGCGTCCCAACAGCGACCGGCGCTGCGGCTTGTTTTCCACCGGAGACAATTCTCCCAGTTCGGCCAGCAGTTCGCGCTGCCGCTTCGTCAGTTTGCCGGGTGTTTGGATTCGCACCTCGATGTAAAGATCGCCCTTGCCGTGCCCATTGAGCACCGGCACTCCTTTATTCCGGACGCGAAACGAAGTCCCCGACTGCGTGCCTTCCGGAATTTTCAGCCGGTGTTCTCCTTCCAGCGTCGGAACCACAATCTCGATGCCAAGCGCGGCCTGCGGAAACGAAATCGGAACCACGCAGTGCAAGTCGTTCCCCTCGCGTTCAAAAAAGGCGTGCTCTTTGACGCGCAACACAACATACAAATCGCCGGCCGGCCCGCCAAACACTCCCGCTTCGCCCAGGCCCGAGAAACGGATGCGCGTGCCATCCTCCACTCCCGCGGGCACCTTGGCTTCGACCACGCGCTCCCGCAGCAATCGCCCTTCGCCCTTGCATTTCGGGCAGGGATCGGTGATGACGCTGCCCGCGCCCTGGCAGGTGGGACAGGTCCGCGCGATGCTGAAGAACCCTTGCTGATATCGCACCTGTCCTCGTCCATTGCACGACCGGCAGTTGACCGGAGCTTTGCCGGGAGCCGCGCCCGTTCCGCGACATGCGTCGCAAGTCTCATGGCGGCGAACACTCACTTGCTTGTCGACGCCAAAAACCGCTTCATCGAATTCAAGAGTCAAGTCTTCGCGCAGGTCGGCTCCGCGCTGGGCGCGGCTGCGGCGGCGGCTGCCTTGCCCAAACATGTCGCCGAAGCCGAAGATGTCGCCAAAGATGTCGCCGAAATCCTGGAAGATCGCGGGATCGAACCCAGGCGGCCCTCCGCCGCTGCCGCCCACGCCGGCGTGCCCGAAGCGGTCGTACAAAGACCGCTTCTCGCTGTCGGCGAGAATCGCGTACGCCTCGGTGATCTCCTTGAACCTGTCTTCCGCATCGGGATTATTTGGATTGCGGTCGGGATGGTAGGTCATCGCGAGCTTGCGGTAGGCGCTCTTGATTTCAACGTCGGTGGCCGCGCGGGCAACGCCGAGCACTTCGTAATAATCGCGTTTTGTGTTGGCGGCCAGAAACTCCCTCACTCTGCGGTCGGTAAACTTTGGGTTAGCGAATCTGAATTAGCTAATCTCTATCTTAGATTACGCGCCGGAATTCCGAGCGACCCGCACCATCGCGGGACGCAGCAGCCGCTCCTTGTATTTGTATCCGCGCTGTAGTTCATCGAGAACGTGGTGGTCCGGAACTTCCGCCGTATCCACCATTTCGATGGCTTCGTGGACCCGCGGATCGAAAGGCTGCCCCACCGAAACTATCGGCTGCACTCCGATTTTCTGTAGCGCATCCTGAAACTGCCGGTAGATGTGCTCAATGCCGTTGCGGAAATCGCTCGACTCGGGTGCCCCACCCAAGCTCTGCTTGGGTGGGTTCTGCGGCGCCTTCAGCGCGCGCTCGAAACTGTCGAGCGTCGGCAGAAGATTCTTGATGACCTCAGCCGCGGCGTATTCGCGAAAATCCTGCTGTTCGCGCATCGCCCGCTTGCGGGCATTGTCGAATTCCGCTTGCAGGCGCGCCAAACGGTCAACCAGCGCGTCGCGCTCGGCCTTGAGTTTTTCCGTTTCCGATGCCGCGCCAGCCTCCGCGGTCTGCGGCGCGACCGCGTCAGCCGCCGATTCGTCCACGCCGTCCCCGGCCGTAAGCTCGTGTTCCAGGTCCTCCGGATGCAGATCGACTTTCCTCAAATCGGCTTTCTGCAAATGAATCTTCCCGTCCGTCTTTCCGTTTCCCTTGCTCATGCTGCCGCATTACTCCGATTCGTTCAAAAGTTTGTCAAACAGCCGCGCGATGTACGACACCGCCGACATCGTATGTTGATAATCCAACCGCGTAGGCCCAATCACCGCCAGCGACCCCATCACTTCCCCGCCCACGCGGGCGGGCGCGCCAATCAGAACGAAATTCTGCAAATTCGAAGCCGGCAGCGCCTCGTCCAGCCCGATCACCACCCGCACCGCTTCCTGCCGAGTGTCGAGATAAGCGCCGAGCAGCTTCACAACTTTTTCTTTTTCTTCCAGCGTGCGCAGCATGTCTTGCAAACGCGCCCGATCTTCCTCGCCAGTCACCAGATTCGCCGCGCCCTCGACGAACACCGCCTGCGTTTCGTCGGTCGAAGCCAGCGCCCCCTGCTGATAGAGCTGCTCGATCGACTGCATCAGCCGGTCGTACTCGCTGCGTTCCTGTTCCAGGCGGCGGGCCAGTTCGGCACGCATGTCGGCCATCGTCCAGCCGCGAAAATTCTCATTGATATAGCGCGCCGCCAGGTCCAGATCGGGCTGCGGAATATCGAGCCGCAGCACCCGGTCGCGCACCACTCCCGAACGCGTGACCACCACCGCCAGCACCTTCTGCTCGCTCAGCCGCGAAAAGTAAACATGCTCCAGCGCATTCCGCGGCCCCGCCGTGGCCACCGTGATGCCAACACTGTGCGAGATCAGCGAGAGCACATGCGAAGTGCGCTCCATGAACTCCGCCACATCCGTCACGCCGGTCAAAGTGTCCTGGATGATGCTCTGGTTCTCGTGCGAGAGATGGACTTCGCCGCTCAGTTGCTCAACATAATAACGATAAGCCTCCGCCGTCGGCACCCGTCCCGCCGAAGCGTGCGGCTGTTCCAGAAATCCCGCATCGGCCAAGTCGGCCATCACGTTGCGGATGGTGGCCGCACTCAGCCCTTCGCGGCTGGATCGCGCCAGCGTGCGCGACCCCACCGGCTCTCCGCTGGCAATGAATGTCTCGACAATGGCGGTCAGGATTTCCCGTTCCCGTCCACCCGCTGGCCCTGCCGGCATATCAACCCAGATCCCGGAGCTGAACAGCTCCCTCTAAATTCTTTAGATGCAGTGGCTTAGATAAACCCGTCCACCACACCCTGATGTGAATTCTAGGGAGCGTCGGCGAGGGTGTCAAGGAAGGGGTGGTAGTACACCGAGAGAATTTGTCGCCCCTTCTCGCTATCTTGTCCCCGCTCCCGGGTATGTTCGGTCCCCGTTCCACATGTTGGATTCGGATTTGATGTATCGCTATCTTCGGTGCATTCTCCTGGCGAGCTAGGAGGGGTCTTTATCATTTCTCGCCTTAGGTCTCCATTTAACGGTAAACTGGCATCGAATCTAGGGTTGCCGTTGTTGCACAGAATTCATAGATCGCTGTCAATTAGCCGTGTTCTCATTCTTAGTCCACGTCACAATTCGTTCGGCGGTACTGTCTTGCGCATTCGCTGTCTGCCTGGTGCACGCTCAGATTGGACAAGTTCCGGAACAGGTGTCAGGGACTGACGCACCTCGGCACGAGATCAGCGGCGTAGTTATCAATTCTGTTACCGGGATGCCGATTGCGCGCGCCCTGGTAGAGCTGGAGGCCCAAATTGTCCGGCACAACCTGACGGATGTTAGTGGCGCGTTCCGATTCGAAGGTGTTCCGGAAGGTTTGGCAAAACTGGAAGCGGAAAGACCCGGATTCTTGCAACCCTCCGAAGTCGCCCCGGAACTGAGAACCTCAACGCTAAGCGTACAAGTCACCGCCGATGTGGATGGTGTTGTTTTGAAGCTTGTGCCGCAGAGCGAGATCGCCGGATATGTTCGCTCAATTCAAGGAGCGCCAATAGAAGATTTCCCCGTCAATGTGTACCGCCGCGAGTTTGTCGATGGCAGAGTGCAATGGCACAACCTGGCTTCCCTGAATACGGGCAACGATGGATATTTCCGGGTCTTTGGCATGCCCCCGGAATCTGTTGTTATTTCTGCCGGTCCTGAACGCTGGCGACCCCGCCCGCCTGGGGCAAGACATCTTGGATATCCATACGTGTTTTATCCCAATGCCCGAGGACTCGCGACGGCCAGTGTGATCTCAGTGTCAACCGGACAGCAGGTGCAAGCTGACTTTTCCTTGAGCCAGGAGCCGCTCTTTGAGATCTCGGGAGAAATTGCAGGTGTTCCAGGGACAATCGACACAAAAGTTGAGCTGAGCAATAGTTCGGGAGAACTCTTGCCCCTGGTACAGCTCCACCCGGAGCTCCATAACTTTTCCGGGTATGTGGCCGAGGGCAGCTACACGCTTCGTGCTTCGGCGGAGGTGGAGGGTCAGTCATGGCAAGCAACCGTACCTCTAAGTGTCAGCTCGAATACGGTTGGGATCCGTGTTGCGTTGGGGCATCATCCGCCGATTTCGGTGAAAGTGCGCAACGACTCTGTTGTCGGCCAAAGCCGAAAGTCAAATCGGCCGAGCGCCTCTGTCACCCTGGCCTCAGTAACTCCTTCCCTCAAGCCGCTCCAGTTTGTCGCCAGACAAATCGCAAATGGGGATCAACCTGCCATGGAAATTGTTGGCGCGGAGCCGGGAAGCTATTCCGTCGAAATCAACTCGTACGGCGCCTACGTAAAATCGGCCACCTCGGGCTCGACGGATCTCCTCCACGATGACCTGCTGGTCCCGGAGGACGGAGTGGTAGCGCCCCTCGAAATTGTCCTCGGCAATGATGGCGGTGAAATCGCCGGAAGCCTCAAGTTGCCGGAGCAGGTTAGTTCGGCTACGGTGTTGTTGGTACCCGAAACTGGATCGCCCACAGAGATCAAGACCAGAGTCATAGAATCGACAGGCCAATTCCAGTTCGAACAGGTTCGCCCGGGCAACTACGTTCTCCTTGCTTTCGATCATTTTGAAGATCTGGAATACAGGAATCCGGATGTGCTGGACAATTATCTGTCGAGCGGCACCCGCGTCAGTGTGCCACCGGGCCAATCGATAACAGCAAGCCCGGAATTGATTCTGATGGGCAAATGATTCTATGTTGCGCAAATGGATTCTGATAACGGCTCTAGGGGCGGCTGTTGCAGCTCAGCCAGCGCCTCCACAAGCCCCATCGACGTACCGCATTAGCGGGACCGTAGTCGACTCCGTCCGGGGCGAGGTGCTGGCTGACATAGAGATCTCTATAAGTATCAGCCAGGCTGAGAGTGTGCTGCAAACCGTTATCACTGGGTCGGACGGTCGATTTGAGTTTAGCGGTTTGGCGCCAGCCAAGTATTCACTTTCTGCCCGCGGTCATGGCTACTTGCCACAAGGATATGAGCAACATCATGCATACGCTACCGCTATTGTTACTGGACCTGGGTTTGAAACGGAGAACTTGGTTTTCCGGTTGATGCCCGACGCATCAATCTCCGGCACTGTGACGGATGAGTTTGGCGATCCGGTTCCACTGGCCCAAATCTTGCTTTTCGTGAGCGTGCCAGAAGCGGCACAGGCCGTTGTTCTTTGGGACAAGACAACGGCTAGCGATGCAGGCTACTTCCATCTCAGTCCGCTTCGAGAAGGCAAATACTATGTGGCAGTAACCGCCCATCCGTGGTATGCCCGAAACGATTCCGAAGATGGCGAAGAGACGGCGTCGGTCACCCCTGATGGCGAAGCAGTCGCTCCTGGCGGGCCGTCTCGCTCCCAGAACGCTACAGCCTCTGTCGTGCCTCGCCATTCCGAGTTGGACGTTGCCTTCCAGACAAGATATTACGTCAACGCCACAGAACCGGAACTGGCAACACCGATTGTCCTCAAACCCGGTGACCGAGCGACAGCGGATTTCCATCTTTTTGCCGTGCCAGCTGTGCACCTGAAGATCCGTGGCGTGCCCGCTTTCGCGAACGCGGTAGGCCCCCTTGTGCTGCGGGAGCGTATCTTCTCCTACTCGCGACAGGTCGTCTCCCAGGCCTTCGACGAGGACGCCACAGAACTGGACAGCCTAGCCCCAGGACGTTACCTGCTGGAACTTCCAGCGCAAGAACAGGGCGGCTTACCACAACAGCGACCGCTTGACTTGGTCGCCGATACGGAAGTTGTTCCAGGGGAAAACAGCAGGTCCGTTAGCACTGTTACCGGTACCGTACAAATCGAAGGGACCAAGGTTTCCTGCCAGCGCTGCAAAGTCCGCTTTGTGAACCTGCCCTATGGCGATGCGTTTGTGACTCAGAATACTCCCGAAGGATTCCAGATCGACGGAGGCCTGCCTCCAGGCAATTATGTTGTTCTGGCATTGAATCAGGAAGGCTATTTTATCAAAAACATTTCTGCGGTTGGCGCCAAGGTTATTGGTAAACAGGTCGAGATCCAATCCGGTGCAAATGTTCGATTGTCCATCGTCGTAACCAAGGGCACCGGCACGGTTGATGGTCTTGCCCTCCGCAGCGGTAAGCCGTTCAGCCAAGCTGCCGTATTCCTGGCGCCGAATGATCCCACACACAATTGGACGCTTTTCCGCCGCGACCAGAGCGACAGCGACGGCACGTTCTCGCTGCTACGGGTCCTGCCCGGGGAATATACGGTTTTCGCCGTCGCTGAGGGATGGGATCTGGAGTGGGCGAATCCGGCCGCGCTTAGGCCTTACCTCGGAGGTGGGGTCAAAGTGCGGGTACAACCAGGAAGCAAAATCCGTGTTGAAGTTACCGTACAGGCATTGGTAAGTGCTCCCTAGTGATTTTGTCGGGAATCCTAGGTCCCGCACTTTTCGAGACCTGAGATTCCACAACAGCGTCAAATTTGGGAATTAGCTTGGTCGGGTACTGAAATACTGGAATTCTTCATCCTCACAACCATCCGCCATCGACGTCCATTGCCTTAAGGCCCGACGCGCGCGCCCACCAAGTCGTCTTTCGCCTCACTACTTCTTCTCGCCGCGTAATGATCGTAGGCGAATCTGCGCCAGCTGATAGGCCGACTCTGGAATTTCGACTGCCGTTTTCGGTTTTGTGACCCGCGCATAGTTCGCCAGCGCGGCATCCCGCTCTCCATATTGCTCTGCGATCCGCCCGAAGGCGTACCAGTAATTCTCGTCCGGTTCGTCGAGATTCAGCGCGTCCATGCTCTGAATCAGCACTTCCCGCGCCTCTTTGGTCTTTCCCACCTCGGCGTAAACGCAACCCAAAGTGTGCAAGATGTTTGTATTGTTGTTGCTCAATTGCGCGGCTTTAAGCGCGTCTTCGATATCGGCAGACCCGACTTTCCCCGTAAAAAGCGAGTCCCAGGCGATCATGTTTAGATCCTGGGGCTCAGCCTTTCCTTCGTCCACAATGTTCTGCGCAAGAACATGCGCCTTGGCATAGTCTTCCCGACCCTCTGCGTTAGAAACCAAAACGCGCATCGCAGCCAGATCGCCGGGAATTCGCTTCAGCCGTTCTGCAGCCAGTCGGTCGGCTTCATCGAATCGCTTGAGGGCCCGCAGATCGAACGATTGGCTGAAAAACATCCGTTCCGACTCTGGGTACTGTTTCCCGAGTTCCGCCCCAACGACGAGGGCCTTGTCATACTCATCCAGAACGCTATAGCCGTAGTACAAAGCGAGTAAGACGTCCACCTTTTCCGCGTCGTTGCGAGCCAATTCCCTGGCTGGTTCCAGCACGGCTATACCTTGCGGTGCCGTTTGTTTGTACGCCGTCAGGATCGAAGCCGCTGCCAGCTTCATCGAGACAGTATCCGCGTCTTTTCCCTTCGCCCAAAACCGCGGAAACACTCCGCCCGCGAGAGGGTCGTCCCCACCCGCTAGATGCCAATCTTCCCGCAACCAGTCGAGGAGTACGCGAGCCCCGGCGAGATCGTTGGCGGATATACGATCCAGAACCTCCAGGCCAATCGCGGCCGGGAGCCGGGTCGTGGCCAGCACCTTATAGTGGCCGTCTTCTTTGACGATATAAGTAGCACTTTTGTACTCGGCCGAGCCCCAGAGCGTGACCTTGTATCCGGTCGCATCATTCCCCTGGGTACTGGGTTGAGCCTTGGTCATAGCGAGGTCAATCCCAACATCGTCGAAACTGCCCTCTCTCGCTTTTCTGCTCAACGAAGCTCTTTCTTGTTTGACGAACCTCTCCAACACCTCCTGAGTGGCCAAGCCGGTCTTGCCGTTGTGGCTGCTAATGGAGCGCAACTGGTCGAGAGTGAAATCGGGATCGTCCGTCAGCAACTCGAATCGCAGAGCAACGCCGGCCGCGTCTTCGGGGAAAACAATCTGCTCGTGAGGTTGGGTCTTGCGATACAAGGCAGCGTAAGCTGCCGTGTTGGATGCGTTCGCTCCCGATGCGCCCGCTTCTTCGAGATCCGCGGCAAGCGGGTACTTGCGAAGATTCGCCAGCATGTCCCCAGCGGTTTCCGCAATCTGTTTGAACTGCTCTTCCCCGCCGGTGCGCTTCCTGGCTTCGGCGAGTGCAGCTTGAGTACCGTTGAGGGCGGCCTCGCATGCCACGATCAACGCAACCGGTTGTGGGTTCAAGGTCTCCGCGTTCTTCCGAGCTTCAGAGAATTCGCCGTCGTAGAACAGCGCGAAGGCAAGATTGTTCGGCACGCCCATCTCCGCCAGTTTCTCGGCTGTGAGCTTGCGGTACTCGGCGATCGCATCCTTCAGCTTAGCCCCAGGGCCGTAGCGTAGTCCCCAGCGGTTGTGTTCGAGGAGAATGGCGAGGTTCCCAACCGTCGGTTTGTCGTCGGGATCCAGTTTTTCGGCGGCCCGATACGCGGTTTCCGCCCCAGCATAGTCGCTGCCCAGCCGAAACTTGCGCCCCACCGAGTCGTATTCCAGAATTTCGGCAAGCGTCTTTTCCGCCAACGCCGAATCCGGTTCCAGCTTGACCGCAGCCTGGGCCTCCGCGCGGGCCGATTCGCCTAGCCCCGCCGCCAGCAGGGTTTCGGCAAGCTGCAGGTGGTGGACCGCCTCTTTCGGGTGCACCGCGATCAACTCCCGATACGACTGCAGCGCCTCGCGCACCTTGCCCTGGTTAATCAGCGTCTGGCCGATAGGCTCAAAATAAATCAGGATCGGTTCCCCGGCGACGAGCTCGGCGACTTTGTTGCGCATCTCGGTCGCTTCGGCAACCGTCAAGCGCCGCTTCACCGTGTCGAACCGCAAGGTGGCGTGAACCACGCCGTCCTTATCCGCTGCAAACTCCTCGCTCAGAGTGGCCGGGCCGAGCGTGAGCTGCGCATTTGCGGGAAGAGGCTTCGGCCTGAACCCCGCCGGCGGCATGATCGAATAGTCCCACTCGGTGACATACGCCGCTGGCAGTTGGTAATCGGCGGTGCGTTTCTTCTTGGGTTTTTGTCCGCTGTCCTTGTCGGTCTTAAGATCGTCTTCTTTTTCGCGCTGCTGCAGCCCGGAAGGAAGTCGGCTGAATAAACCTTCAAATCGGATGGCGGCCGCCGCCCCGTCGAGATCGGTACCTCCGCGCTTCGCTCGATCGCTCTCTAGAACCAGCTCAAACTGTTTTGCCAGATCGGTTGGATCCGAACGGTCCATACGGTCAAGCTTCTCCGCCATGTATTGCGACTTGACGTAGTTGGTCAGTTCGTCCTTCGCAGCCTTATTCTCTTTGTCGGCGTAGGCCCGCCGGTACGAAGACTCGATGCTCCCGTGAGGATGCGAGGTCTCAATGACTTTGGCCGGGCCGTTTTCCGCAAGATAAATCTCCCGCTTCTCAGTCAACGTATTGTCCGCCGAAGAACTGATTGGGGTGTGCAGCAAGGAATCGCTGTCAGGCCGCGCGACCAGCGCCAGGCGCCCTTGGTCTCCGATGGGAATCTCACCCAGCCGCGCATATTCGTCGGTGGCGTCGATCCACAGCTCGGCATTGCCTGCACCATTGCCCGGAACATACACGATCGCGTGATCGAACATTCCCATGCCCGGAAGGCCGGGAGCAACATCTTCCCGGCCCCCGGCGTTGAGCAAGGCAAGATAGGCGGGGATATTCGCGACCCGCAACATCGCCACCAGCAACGAGGCCTTGTCCTTGCAATCGCCGTATTTGTGGCCGAGAGTTTCGCCCGGGGAGTGGGGAACCATCGCCGACTCCCCAAACTCGACTCCGGTATAGCGGACTTCCCGGTCCAGATGCTGCAGGATCGCGGCTGCCTTTTCGTCGCGAGAAGCTTTCCCCGCCGTCAGCTTGCCGACCAGAGACTTCAGGTCCGCTCCCGCTATCTGTTTGTCCACGATCTTCCCGTACTCCGCGGCGATTTGCCGCCACGAGTCGCCGGTGGAAAAAGTGACGCTGGGGTAGAAGGGCACGTCGCTCGGCAGATTCGGATCGATGTCATCGAACGCGTCCATCGGCCCGTAGTCGAAAGTGACCCGCACACGGCCGTCCGCTTCGTCCCGCTGCGGTTTCAAATCGGGCAGCAAGCGGACTTCGTAGCGCAGCGGAAGCGCCGCGGGCGCGTCCAGCACCACGCGCGTGTGTTGCACTGGCTCGGAACCGCCAAAATAAAAGCGTTCCACCGATCCCGCGCCAAAGAAAGGTGCGCTCTCCTTCGAAACCTCCTCCTCTTCCACGAGCGACCCCGGCGCGACCGCAGGCAGCGGCGCTCGCAGCACCCGCCGGTCGCTGAAGACGTTGTCTTGACTCTCTTTCGCCGGGGCGTCGGTGATGGTCTTCTCATCCAGAAGGTGCACCGCGTTGTCGGCGGTGATGACCCGGACGCGTATGCTGGGGCGTTCCTCGTGCCACGGTTCCCAACTGGCTGCGATATCGCCCCAGTTCTCGGCCCCTTTCTGCGTGAGCACTTTGTACAGTACATATCGCGAACGGATGGCCCGTCCTTCCGTATCGAACACCACCGTCTCTTCGTCATCGACAAAAATCACATCGGCGCCCGCTGGAGGCGGTACTTGCGACGCGCTCTGATACAAGCCTGCCGCATCCGCTGAAAAGTGGGCCTGCTCGGGTTCGCCAGCGCGGGCTCCGAAGGGTAAGAGGAGCGCTGCATAAAGTAGTAATGCCCTCACCGCGAAACCTCGCGCGAACCGCTCACTTGGATAAGACAAAATGGCACGCCTCTCACAATTCAAAAGATGGATAAAAATATGGATAAGAAGGTAACCCGAAACCCACCGAACCGCAAGGCCGGTCGCCCCGGACCGGGTGCCCCAGGTCTCGCGCTTTTCGAGACCTGGGCCCCACAGTCGAGTCAATCTTGGGATTTCGTCTGACCGATTACTGAACCTATGGAGTTTTTCGTCATCACAACCCTCCGCCATCGAAATCCATTGACCTAAGACCCATCGTGCACAACCATATTATTAGACATCTGATTGGCGTAGTTTTGCGGAGTGTCCGTCAACCCAGCCGCTCCTCAACCCTGCCCCAAATCCACTTTAGGTGAAGTTTTAGAGCTAAGTTATTGATTTTGGAAGACTTTACACTTAAGTCCTTTAAAATCAAAGACCTGGCGGGTATTTCCTCCTAAGTCTTTGATTCCAATATACCGGTAGGAGGGGGGGTACCCCTAACACACAAGTTAATACCCGTCTCGCGATTCACAGCCCTGACCTGCCGCTTAGGCAAGATCGGCGTACAATGATACGGTTTTCGGACCCAAAACGAGAATTTCGGTTTGAGGAGGCTGTTTTGACTTTGCTGCGTTCGTTTCTCGCATCTCTCGCCATCATCACCATTGCCCATCTCACTTTTGCGCAATCGGCGAAGACTCCGCCTGCCGAAACTTCCCGTCTGGCTGGCTACGCGTCGCAATCTTCCAAGACCGAGCGCGATTGGGAGAAAAAACTTCAGGCGGCCATCGTCCCGGCGAACTTGCGTGACAACATGCAGCATTTGAGTGCGCGTCCCCACCACGTGGGCTCTCCCTACGACAGAGACAATGCGGACTGGATCCTCTCCAAATTCAAAGAATGGGGATTGGACGCCCACATCGAAACCTTCCAGGTGCTTTTCCCGACGCCCAAAGAGCGCATCGTCGAAATGATCGAGCCCACCAGGTTCCGCGCCAAGCTGCAGGAACCAGCCGTCCCCGGCGATCCGACCTCCAATCAAACCGCCGAACAGTTGCCGACCTATAACGCGTATTCCATTGACGGAGACGTGACTGCCCCGCTGGTTTACGTCAACTACGGCAACCGCGAAGATTACGAGCAACTCGACAGGATGGGAATTTCCGTCAAAGGCGCCATCATCATTGCGCGCTACGGCCAAGGCTGGCGCGGCATCAAGCCCAAAGTCGGCGCCGAGCATGGGGCGATCGGCTGCATCATCTATTCCGATCCCAGGGACGACGGCTACTTTCAGGGCGACGACTATCCCAAAGGCGGATGGCGGCCGCGCGACGGCGTGCAACGCGGCAGCGTCATGGACACCGATTATCCCGGCGATCCTCTCACCCCCGGAGTCGGCGCCACTGCCGACGCCAAACGGCTCGACATCAAAGACGCGAAAACCATCACAAAAATTCCCGTGCTGCCGATTTCTTATGCCGATGCCCTGCCGCTGCTTTCCGCCTTGCAAGGGCCGGTTGCGCCCGAGGAATGGCGAGGGGCCTTGCCCATCACTTATCACGTCGGCCCCGGCCCCGCGAAAGTTCATCTGAAAGTCGCTTCCAACTGGGACTTGAAGCCGGTCAACGACGTGATTGCCACCCTGCGGGGATCGGATGCGCCCGGCGAGTGGGTGATCCGCGGAAATCACTACGATGCCTGGGTCAATGGCGCCGAGGACCCCATCTCGGGCATGGTGACGGTCTTGGAAGAAGCTCGCGTGCTCGGCGAACTGCATAAACAAGGATGGAACCCGAAGCGGACCATCATCCTCTGCGCCTGGGACGGCGAAGAGCCTGGACTCCTGGGCTCGACCGAGTGGGTCGAAACCCATCGCGACGAACTTCAGAAGCGCGCCGTCGCTTACATCAATTCCGATGGCAATGACCGGGGCTTCTTTTTCGCCGGTGGCACGCACGACTTGCAGCACCTTATTAACGATGTAACTCGCGACATTCAGGATCCGGAGAAACACATCCCCGTCCAGCAACGAATGCGTCTGCTGCAAATTTCCCGGGCGCACAATGCCGAGGATCGCGCCGAGGTCAGAAAGAGCGACGATGTGCGGATCCGCGCCCTGGGAGACGGTTCCGACTATGCGTCCTTTATCGACCATGCCGGCGTCTCCGCTCTCAACATCGGTTACGGCGGTGAGGACGATGGCGACGCCTATCATTCCATCTACGACGATTTCGCCTGGTACACCAGGTTTGAGGACACCGATTTTTCTTACGGCCGCGCGCTGGCACAAACCGCGGGAACCGCGGTCATGCGGCTCGCCGATGCCGACCTGCTCCCCTACGAGTACAACGCCGAGGCCGATGCCATCGAACGTTATGTGAAAGAGCTGGAGAAGCTGCTCAAAGACAAGCAGGACGAAATCGCCGAGCGCAATCTGGAACTGAAGGAAGGCGTGTTTACGGCCACGGCCGACCCTCACAAGACTTTTGTCCCTCCTCCGGCCAAGCCGGTCCCGCCCTTCATGAATTTTGCGCCGCTGAAGAACGGAGCTGAGGCCATCAAGAAGAGCGCGGAACGTTACCAGTCGGCGTTTTCCAAATGGCAGGCCGGCGGAATTGATTTGCCGCCCCAGACCATGGCAGCTCTGAACGCGGAGCTGCTCCAGATTCAGCGCACGTTCCTCGCCGAGAAGGGATTGCCCGAGCGCCCCTGGTTCAAGCATCAGGTCTACGCTCCCGGCGCATACACCGGATACGGAGCCAAGCCAATTGCCGCGGTCCGTGAATACATGGACGAGGAAAAATGGAAAGAAGCCGACGCTCAGGTTCCCATGGTTGGCCAGGTACTGGAAAACGTCGCCGCAGCGCTTGCCAAGGCCGCGGATGATCTGGAGAAGGCGCTAGAGCCGGCGCGGTAATCGCTGGAGCAGCTCACGAACCGCCGCATTTTGCGCCCTGGTTCAAGAAGCTGCGCAACTCAAGGGTTCTAAAACCGAGCATGAAAAACGAGCTCCTGATATTGGCTCTTGGCGTCTTCACGCTGGCCGCGATTCTCAGTGTGGTCAGCAATTTCTTTACGCCGCTGCCCGCAACCTTGCTCCTCACCGCGCGCTGGATCGCCATCGCCGTCTTCGTCGTTTACGCCTTTTTCAAACGCTCACTGACCGCCTGGATTTTTGTGGCGATGGTCATCGGCGCCTCCATCGGACACGACTGGCCTCACGTTGCCGTCAACCTGCGGGTGATCAGCATGATCTTCCTGCGCTTGATCAAGACCATCATTGCGCCCCTGCTGTTCGCCACCCTGGTCAGCGGCATCGCCGCCCACTCGAACCTGAAAAAGGTCGGGCGCATGGGCATCAAGGCGATCGTTTACTTCGAGGTCATTACTACGCTGGCGCTGGTCATCGGCCTTGCCGCCATCAATATCAGCAAAGCTGGCGTTGGAGTGCATGTCGCCGCGCCCAGCGGCGAAATCCTCCAGACTCAGAAGCTGACCGCCTCCGAGACCATCCTCCATATCTTTCCTGAGAATATCGCCAAGTCCATCGCCGAAGGCCAAGTGCTGCAAGTAGTCGTCTTCAGCATCTTGTTCGGCATGGCGCTCGCCATGGTGCGCGAGGAACGTCGCCAGCCCCTGCTGAAGCTGGCCGAGAGCCTGGCCGAGACCATGTTCAAGTTCACGAACATAGTGATGTACTTAGCTCCCTTCGGCGTGGGAGCAGCCATCGCTTACACGGTCGGTACCACCGGCATGGGCATTCTGATCAATCTTGCCAAGCTCCTGCTTACGCTCTATGTCGCTCTGCTGATTTTCATCGTTGCGGTGCTGCTGCCGGTGGCGTTGCTGGCGCGCGTGCCTCTCAGGAAGTTCATTGCCGCCGTCGCCGAGCCGGTCTCGATTGCCTTCGGCACCTCGAGTTCCGAAGCCGCTTTGCCGCGCGCCATGGAGGCCATGGAAGCCATTGGCGTCCCTCGCCAGGTGGTAGCGTTTGTCATGCCAACGGGCTACAGCTTCAACCTGGATGGAAGCACGTTGTATCTATCGCTGGCGGCGATCTTTGTCGCGCAGGCTGCCGGCGTCCACCTCAGCCTGGGGCAGCAACTCCTGCTCATGCTGACCCTCATGCTGACCAGCAAAGGCGTGGCCGGAGTTTCCCGCGCCGCCATTGTTATCCTTCTTGGAACGGTGGGATCGTTCGGCTTGCCGACCGAGCCGGTCTTCATCCTGCTCGGCATCGATCAACTGATGGACATGGGCCGAACCGCCATCAACGTGCTGGGCAACTGCCTGGCAACGGTCGTGGTGGCGCGGTGGGAAGGCGATTTCGAAAAAGAAAAACCCTCGCCCGCTGTGACGGGCGCTTTGAGCGGTTGAATTTTTCAGTTGCGCGGCGAACGACGCAGCTAGGTTCAATCGTTGACGTGGCAGTAAGATGCTCTTATTCAGAGGCAGCGCACATTTCACCCGGCCTCGATGACCTGAGTCAACGGCGCCCTTTAGGAGAAGCGATGAACTACGTCAATCTTGGCAAGACCGGCCTCAAGGTTTCCCGCATCTGTCTCGGCTGCATGAGCTACGGAGCGCCTGTCACCGATAAGCCCAAACCTGGCAGCCATGCCTGGGCCCTGAACGAAGACGAGAGCCAACCCTTCTTTCGCCAGGCGCTCGATCTCGGGATCAACTTCTTTGACACGGCGAATGTTTATTCAGCCGGCGCCAGCGAGGAGGTGCTGGGGCGGTTTGTGAAGGCTAATGTCCGCCGCGAAGCCGTTGTCATTGCCACCAAGGTCCACGGCGTCATGCGCGATGAACCGAACGGCCGCGGTCTCTCCCGCAAGGCCATTTTCTACGAACTCGACCAGAGCCTCCGCCGTTTGCAGACCGAATATGTCGACCTCTACCAGACTCACCGCTGGGATTACGAAACGCCGATTGAAGAAACTCTGGAGGCGCTCCACGACGTGGTGAAATCCGGCAAGGTGCGCTACATCGGCGCCTCGTCCATGCACGCGTGGCAATTCACCAAAGCTCTCTATCTCGCCGACCTTCACGGCTGGACCCGTTTCGTTTCCATGCAGAATCATTACAACCTGCTGTATCGCGAAGAGGAGCGCGAGATGATTCCCCTTTGCCAGTCCGAGGGTATCGGCGTGATTCCCTGGAGTCCTCTGGCGCGCGGCCGCCTCGCTCGTCCGTGGCAAAGCGAATCGACCAAACGCTACGAGACGGACCAGTTCGGAAAGAGCATGTACTCACGGACCGAAGAAGCTGACCGCGAAGTTGTGGACCGACTGGGCCAAATCGCGGAACAACGTGGCGTTTCACGCGCCCAGCTTGCTCTTGCCTGGATGTTCACCAAGCCAGTCACCTCGCCCATTGTGGGCGCAACCAAGCCGCATCATCTCCAAGACGCCGTCGCTGCGCTCTCGCTACGCCTGACGCCGGAAGAGATCGCGTCACTCGAGGAGCCGTACACGCCGCATCCTGTGCTGGGCTTCAGTTGAGGCGAGGCCCGAATTCGCCGGGGAAAGAAGAGGCAGAGCTAACTACAGGGATTTGCGAAAGCACACCCTCTCATTTGTGGGAAGGCAACACGGTCCAGATGGCGGGATCTTCGTCCCCCAGCACCCACGAACAAAAGCCCTGCAAATTGCGCTCGCGGGCTAGATTCAGGCGCTCCTGGAACCCGCGCTTGTCGGTGTAGAAAACCCATTCGCGAGCATCGTCCCGGTAGAAGTAAAACCAGGCGGTGCGGTCGAACGAGTCCCACTCGGGATGCGGGTGATAAGCCGCCAAATATTGGTCGATTTCCTGCTGCCCGATCGATCCGGCGGTCGGGTTCGGTTTCTCATCCTTGCCGGGATCGCCGGCAAACCAGTGATATCCATAAACCGGAATGCCGAGCGACAGTTTTTCCCTGGGAACGAATTGCAGTGCGTATTCCAGTTGTTGCACCGTCCACGGATAACCCGCGACCGGGCCTGGCGCAGTCCATCGCGTATTTTGATCGTAGGTCATCAGGCAGATCAGGTCGGCGGTTTGGGCCAAGGCTTTCAGATCGTATGCGCCGCGCCAGTTGGCGTAGAGCCAGCGAGAGTAGCTGCTCGCTCCCGCAGCGCCGGGAGCATTGGGCACGGTGGCGATGGTAAGTTGCAAACCTTGCTTGTGGAGCGCGGCCGCGGTTTCAGCGACAAAGTCAGAGAGCAGATCGCGGTCGGTCCAAATCACGTTTTCAAAGTCGATTTGAAAGCCGCTGTATCCGTATTTCTTGCACTCGCTCAGAATCGAGTCGATAAAGGCTTTGCGCGACGCCGGAGTCGTAAAAAGTTTGTGCAATTCCGCTTGCACGGTGGTGGCGACGATCGGCATCACCGTCACATGGTGCTCGGCCGCCGTCTGCAGCACGTACGGATTCGGTCCGCCCCAAACCAGGCCGTTGCCGTCAACGCCATACCATGTAGGCACGAGAATGTCGATTTTGTCGGCGTGCTCGGTGAACGACTTTACGGAGTTAGGGCTCTCGGTCATGTAGAAAAGGGCCTTGGGCTGCGCCGCGGCCATGATCGCGCTCACGAAAAGAAAAAGAATAACGCGCTTCATCGGATAACTCCTGACGGTTGCATTCGAATCGGAACTAACGCTCATCAGATTTGGAAGGGACTCCCCTAAGCATGGGATTGTAATTGATCGACGCAGTTTTTCCAGGCGGCATCGGGCGCAAATCTTGCAGCACACCGATAGGGCGTCCCCGATTCGGCGAGGACTCATGCAAGGAACGGAGGAACGTGGTTGTTGGCTCGATGCGCGCTCGGCGTGATACTCGTCGGCCGCATAGTTCGCGGCCAGCAGCGCGAGCGCCGTGAGTTATAGTGTTTGCACGGGACCTGGCTCCCGACACAGCCCGTGAAGGAAGAGACTGGTATGAACCGAGTTGCGAAGTTGGCGTGTCTGGCGGTTTTCTGTAACACCATCGTCGCGAGCATCGACCCGCCCGCCCATGCCCAGGGCAGGCCGCAGGACGCCGCCGCCATAGCGCACCGCAACGCCATTGAAAACGAACTTGAATCCGTCGCCGTCATCGAGCGCAAGGTAATGGTTCCCATGCGCGACGGCAAGCGCATGCAGGCCGACATCTACCGCCCCAACGACCCGTCGAAGAAATATCCCATCATCTTCGTCCGTACCCCATACAACTTCAACTACTGGGACGTGGAACTGGGCGCGCCCAGCGATATGTCGGCGGAATTGGAAGCGGTCAAGCGCGGTTACGCCTACATCGAGATGAACGAGCGCGGCCGCTACTTCTCCGAAGGCGACTATGACATTCTCGGCACGCCGCTCACCGATTCCGACGATGAACTCGACTGGATGGGCGCGCTGCCCTGGTCCGCGGGCAGGGTCGGACTGATCGGCTGCTCCTCCACGGCGGAGTGGCAGTTGGCCGTGGCCGCGCGCGGCAACAAGGCCCTCGCCACTTTCATCCCGGAGAGCTTCGGCGCCGGCGTGGGCCGCGTCGGCCCGTACTACGAGCAGGGCAACTTGTTCCGCGGCGGCGCTGCGCAAATGCTTTTCGCCCCCTGGCTCTACCAGTTCGGCCTGGAATCCAACGACGGACGCCCCAACTTTCCGCCGGGAATGTCGCAGTCAGCGCTGGTCACAGCCGCCAAGTCCTACGATCTCTCCGCGCATCCGCCCGCCGTTGACTGGGCCAAGGCCCTCCAGCACCTGCCGGAGAAAGATATTCTCGCCGCAGTAGGCAGTCCGCGCGGAATCTATGCCGACACCACGCCCTCCGGCAAGCCCGGCATGATCGAGCGCACGCCCAACGATCCCGCCTGGTACCAGGGCGGCCTGTGGCACGACAACATGCGCATCGACATTCCCGGCCTTTGGCTGATGACCTGGTATGACATCAGCGTCGCTCCCAACCTTGCCGCCTACAACTACGTCCGCAACACCGCCAGTCCCGCCGTCGCCAGCCAGCAGTACGCCATCATCGCGCCCGTCGCCCACTGCAGTTACACCAGGGCCGCGGAACACACCATCGTGGGCGAGCGCGACATGGGAGACGCGCGCCTCGACTATGACGCCCTCACCTACGGCTGGTTCGACCATTTCCTCAAAGGCGAGGACAACGGCCTTCTCGCCAAGACGCCAAAGATCCGCTACTACACCATGGGGAGCAATCAGTGGCAGTCGTCCGACACCTGGCCGCCCGAAGGCGCCAAGCCAGTTACGTATTACCTGGCCAGCGGCGGCCACGCCAATTCCCTCAACGGAGACGGCGCGCTGCTGCCCGTGCCGGAGCCGAAGGACAGCGCCGATGAATTCATCTATGATCCCATGAATCCCGTCCCCACCCACGGCGGAGGCTTCTGCTGCATGGGAGATTACCGGCCCGGCGCGTTCGACCAGCGCAGCCTGGAAACGCGCGACGACATCCTCGTCTACAGCACCGGCTCGCTCAAGGAGGGTCTCGAGGTCAGCGGCCCGATCGACGTCACCCTTTACGTGTCGAGCGACGTGAAAGACACCGACTTTACCGTGAAACTCATTGATGTGCTGCCCGACGGCACCGCCTACAACCTCGACGAGAATATCCAGCGTGTCCGCTACCGCGAAGGGTATGACAAGCCGCCCGTGTGGATGGAGAAGGGCAAGGTCTACAAAGTCGCGTTCCAGCCCATGCAAACCAGCAACTACTTCGCCCCCGGACACCAGTTGCGAATCGAAGTCAGCAGCAGCAACTTCCCGCGCTTCGACCGCAACCTCAACACCGGAGGCGAGAACTTCAATGAATCGCAAGGCATGGTCGCCCACAACGAAATTCACCACTCGGCGCAATATCCCTCGAGCATCACTCTGAGCGTCGTGAAAAAATGACCGGCGAGAGCAGTCGCACGCGAAAGAAATTCCTGCCATCGTCTAACCTGATCTTTCGCGACACCGACCGCGATGCCCGAACAAAGAGAAGGTAGAATCGGAGCTATGCCGATCCATCCAGACCGTCTGTTTCCTGCCGAAGCCAGCACACGGAAGATTGCAAGGACGCTCTATGAGCAAGTGCGAACATTGCCCATTGTTAGTCCGCACGGGCATACGCAGGCGGCATGGTTTGCCCGGAACGAGCCCTTCCCCGATCCGGCAACGCTCTTCGTGCAGCCCGACCATTACATCTATCGCATGCTCTACAGCCAGGGAGTCTCGCTCGACGACCTTGAGATTGGCCAACCGGAACTGAAGGATGCGCGGAAAGTCTGGCGCATCTTCGCTCGTCATTACTATTTGTTTCGCGGAACTCCCACGCGCATGTGGCTGGACTTCGCCTTTCAGGAACTTTTCGGGATTGATGTAGTGAAGGAGCGGCTGTCGGAAAAGACCGCCGACCTTTACTTCGACACCATCTCGGAAAAACTGCGGACGCCGGAATTTTTGCCGCGCGCTCTTTACCAGCGTTTCAATCTGGAAGTGCTGGCAACGACCGATTCTCCGCTCGATTCGCTGGCCGATCACAAGGCCATCCGGGAATCGAATTGGAAGGCGAAGATTCTGCCGACCTTCAGGCCAGATGCGGTTGTTGATCCTGAGTTCGCGGGATTTGCGGAAAATGTCGCGAAGCTCGGCGAGATGACCAAGGAAGACACTTCGACGTGGGCCGGCTATCTGAACGCGCTGCGAGCAGCGCGCGCCCGCTTCCGCGAACTCGGCTGCACCGCAACCGACCACGGGCATCCCACCGCGCGAACCGCCGATCTTTCATCAGCCGAGGCAGCGGAACTTTTTCGTCGAGTGCTCGGCGGCAACTCCGATGCCCAGCAACGGGAACTCTTCCGCGCACAGATGCTGACTGAGATGGCGCGGATGAGCCTCGAAGATGGCCTTGTCATGCAGATTCACCCGGGCAGCGCGCGCAACCACAATCGCAAGCTCTTTGAGCGCTACGGCCGCGATGTGGGCGCGGACATTCCCACGCCCACGAATTATGTGGATGCGCTGCGACCCCTGCTCGATCGCTTCGGCAACGAGCGCGAACTGACGATCATTCTTTTCACGCTGGATGAATCGACTTACAGCCGGGAACTGGCTCCGCTGGCCGGGCATTATCCGTGCCTGCGGCTGGGCCCGCCGTGGTGGTTTCACGATAGCCCCGAGGGAATGAGGCGTTTTCGCGAACGCACGACGGAAACGGCGGGCTTCTACAATACGGTGGGATTCAATGACGATACCCGGGCCTTCGTTTCTATTCCAGCGCGGCACGATGTTGCGCGGCGCATGGATTGCGCTTATTTGGCGAAGCTTGTCGCCGAGCACCGACTGGACGAAGACGAGGCTATGGAAGTTGCCCACGACCTCGCCTACAGGCTGGTAAAAAAGGCATATAAGTTGTAACGAACGTAAGTTGTAACGAACGCGCCATGACGAACACAGTGGAGTTCACCGCATGAGCCTTTATTGTGCCGCGGGCAGTGTGGAAGCCGATCTGTTTCCGCAGCTGAAAGAATTGCTGGCGGAAAGCCTGGCAAAAATCGGCCCACGGAACCGCGTGCTCGCCGTGCCGCCCGACCAGAGCCGCGTGCACTCGCGCGCCGGCGAACTGACGCGCTATGCGTGGGATTACTACGGCGACCGCTTGCAGGCGGTCCTGCCCGCGCTCGGCACGCACACCGCCATGCAGCCTGATCAGATCGCGCGCATGTTTGGGCCCGTGCCGCAACAGCTCTTCCGCGTCCACAACTGGCGAACGGATGTCGAGACCCTCGGCGAAGTCCCGGCGGAGTTTGTCCGCGAGCAATCGGAAGGCCGGCTGAACTACGCGTGGCCGGCGCAGGTAAACCGGCTGATTGCGCGTGGCGGCTTCGATCTCATCCTCTCTATTGGTCAGGTCGTGCCGCACGAAGTCAGCGGCATGGCCAATTACAACAAGAACATTCTCGTTGGCGCGGGCGGAGGCGACGGCATTAACCGCAGCCATTATCTGGGCGCGGTTTACGGGATGGAGCGCATCATGGGCCGCGCGGAAAACCCCGTGCGCAACGTTCTCAATTATGCGTCCGATCATTTTTTGCGGAAGCTGCCCATCGTTTACGTGCTGACCGTAGTCGGTCGCGGGGCAGGCGGAGCGCTGGCAGTGCGCGGCCTTTTCATCGGCGATGACGTCGAGTGCTTTCACCGCGCCGCTGAACTGAGCTTG
>Ga0181530_10001649_pt1 | contig 27721 bp, 21 predicted proteins | sample PEATcosm2014_Bin_42_FD_119769 | JGI IMG/M metagenome (GOLD analysis project Ga0181530, IMG submission 119769) | Peatland microbial communities from MTU Mesocosm Facility, Houghton, MI, USA - PEATcosm2014_Bin10_60_metaG | ecosystem: Environmental > Terrestrial > Soil > Wetlands > Peat | place... | reverse complement strand
TGTTCGCTGCGGCGATGCGCGAATGGCGGCGCAGCGCGGCGAAAGGATTGCTCGGCACCGCGGTGATGCGCGCAAGCCTGCAGCAACGCATCGAGCGGGTGATGAACGTGACGGTCGGGCGCGAAATGGATCGCGCCGAGCGCTTCATGAGCTATCTCGCGACGGTCGGCTCGACCGCGCCGTTTGTCGGCCTGTTCGGCACGGTCTGGGGCATCATGGACAGCTTCCAGTCGATCGCCGCGTCGAAGAACACGAGCCTCGCGGTCGTGGCGCCCGGCATCGCCGAGTCGCTGTTCGCCACCGCGCTCGGTCTCGTCGCGGCGATCCCCGCGGTCATCGCCTACAACAAGCTGTCGGGCGATTTCAACCGCTATGCCGGCCGGCTCGAGGCGTTCGCGTCGGAATTCAGCGCGATCCTGTCGCGCCAGCTCGACGAGAGGCCCTGAGGCATGGCGGTAAGCCAAACCAGGGGCAACGGCTGCGGCCGCTATCGGCCGATGTCCGAGATCAACGTCACGCCGCTGGTCGACGTCATGCTGGTGCTGCTCGTCGTCTTCATGGTGACGGCGCCGCTTTTGACCGTCGGCGTGCCGGTCGACCTGCCGCAGACCGCGGCGCCGCCGATCAACGAGCCGAAAGAGCCGACGGTCATCACCGTCAACAAGGACGGCGCGATCTTCATCCAGGAATCCAGCGTGCCGATCGATACGCTGGTCAGCCGGCTGCAGGCGATCACCGGCGCCAACCCCGACGCGGTGCTTTATGTGCGCGGCGACAAGGACATCAATTACGGGCGGGTGCTCGAAGTGATGAGCCTCATCAGCAATGCCGGGTTCCGCAAGGTCTCGCTCGTCGCCGAGGCCCCGAAGGGGCAGACGTCGACGCCTCCGACGCCGGCGCCTCCCAGCGGGCGCTGACGCGGCCGGCCGCGGGTCGATGGCGGATGGAAGCCGATGAGCGTCGTGGTGCTCGACCGCGCGTTGATGCTCGACCCGGAATCGCCGGACCCGATGCCGCGCGGCGGCATGGCGCTGTCGGCGGCGATGCATCTCGGCATCTTCGTCCTGATCATCGTCGGCCTGCCGACCTTGTTCCGACCGCCGGTCCCCGAGGATCAGCCGATCGCCGTCGAGTTGGTGACGATCGCGCCGGAAACTCACGCGACCAAGCTCAACCCCAACCTGCCAAAGCCGAACGCCAAGCCCGATACGCCGGTCAACGCCGCGCCGGCGCCGGTCCCGGTGCCGAAACCCGAACCACCGCCGCCGACCCCGGCAGCGCCGCCCTCGGCGACGCCGCCGCCTCCGGCGCCGACCCTGGCGCAGCAGACGCCTCAACCGCAGGACATCCCGCCGCCACCGCCGCCGCCGAAGCCTGCCGAGGCCCAGGCGCCGCCACCGCCTCCGCCTCCGCCCAAGCCGGAACCGAAGCCGAAGCCCGAGCCCAAGGCGCAATCGCAGCAACTCGCGCAAGCCAATCAGCCGCCGGACAAGAAGACCGACGCCGCCGCCTTCGACTCGCTGCTGAAGAACCTCACCAAGGTCGCGCCGATCCCGCAGCAAGACGCCACGCCGCGTCGCCAGCAGGTCGCCGCCGCCGCGCCGCCCTCGTCGCAGCCGCACGCGCCGCTCGGCAGCCAGCTCACGGCCAGCGAGCTCGATCTCGTCCGCGAGCAGATCGCGCGCTGCTGGAACATCAATGCCGGCGCGCGCGACGCCAAGGATCTGGTCGTCGAGATCCGCGCCGCGGTCCAGCCCGACGGCACCGTCAGCCAGGCGACGATCGTCGATCAGGCGCGGGCCAACAGCGACCCGTTGTTCCGTGCCGCGGCGGAAAGCGCCCGGCGCGCCTTCTTCAATCCGAACTGCACGCCGTTGAAGCTGCCGGCGGACAAATACGCGACGTGGAAGGACCTCGTCGTCGACTTCAGCCCAAAGGACATCCAATGAGCCGACTCAGGGGAACTTTGCGCGCGTCTTTTGGCGCGATCGTCGTGCTGCTGCTGGCGGCGCCGGGCGCGCGCGCCGAGCTGCACATCGACATCACCCATGGCGTGTCGCAGCCGGTGCCGATCGCGATCCCGGCCTTCCCAGGCGATGGCGATGCCGGGCAGATGGGTCGCGACATCGTCGGCGTCGTATCGAACGATCTGCAGAGCTCGGGCCTGTTCCAGCCGCTCGACCCGAAGAGCTTCATCCAGGACGTGTCGACCGGCGGCCCGCCGCAATTCGGCGCCTGGCGGCAGATCAACGCGCAGGCGCTGGTCACGGGGACCGTGCAGATGCAGCCCGACGGCAAGGCGCGGGTCGAGTTCCGGCTGTGGGATGTCGGCGCCGAGGCGCAACTCGCCGGCTTTGCTTACACGACGACGCGGCAGAACTGGCGGCGCATCGCGCACATCATCGCCGACGAAATCTATAAGCGCATCACCGGCGAGGACGGCTATTTCGACACCCGCATCGTCTATATCGCCGAGTCGGGGCCGGCCCAGCTGCGCGTCAAGCGCCTAGCGATCATGGATCAGGACGGCGCCAACAATCAGTACCTGACCGACGGCCGCTCGCTCGTGCTGACGCCGCGCTTCTCACCGTCAGTACAGGAGATCACCTACCTGTCCTATGGCGCCGGCGTACCGCGCGTCTACCTCTACAACATCGATACCAACCAGCAGGAGTCGATCGGCGACTTCCCGGGCATGTCGTTCGCGCCGCGCTTTTCTCCGGATGGCAACCGGGTGGTGCTGAGCCGCAGCGAGAACGGCGCCAGCAACATCTACACGCTCGACCTGCGCACCCGCCACATGACGCGGCTGACCGACGGCGCGGCGATCGACACCTCGCCGTGCTTTTCGCCCGACGGCACCAAGATTGCGTTCAACTCCGACCGCGGCGGCTCGCAGCAGCTCTATGTGATGAACGCCGACGGCGGCGGCATCCAGCGCATCAGCTTCGGCTCGGGCAAATATGCGACGCCGGTGTGGTCGCCGCGCGGCGATCTGATCGCCTTCACCAAGATGGACGGCGGCAGCTTCTTTATCGGCGTGATGCATCCCGACGGGTCGGGAGAGCGGCTGCTGACCCAGGACTTCCTGGTCGAGGGACCGACCTGGGCGCCCAATGGCCGTGTCCTGATGTACTTCCGCGGCAGCCCGACCAGCAAGAACGGGCAAGGGGGCGGCTCGCGGTTATTCACGATTGACTTGACCGGCTCTAATCAGCGCGAGGTACCGACCCCGGGCGATGCTTCCGATCCGGCATGGTCGCCCTTGCTTCGCTAGGTATTGGGGGTATAGTCCGCGCGCCTTGCGCCTCGGCGTTTGGTAACCCGTTCGCGAATAACGCCAATCATGCGTCCGACCGCCTCCGTTACTGGGGCCTCATCAACCGATCCGCTGAAGGAGATTAAACGATGATTATAAGAGTGATCGGGATAACTGCCGCGGTGCTTCTGCTCGCCGCTTGCAGCAGCACCCCGCCGGCCCAGCCGGGCGGCCCGGCGCCGCACGCGATGGGCGGACCAGGCAGCTTCGCCCCGGGCTCACAGCAGGATCTGGCGGCGACCGCAGGTGATCGCGTGTTTTTCGCTTATGACCACTCCGACATCTCGTCCGAGGGCCAGGAGATCCTACAACGCCAGGCGCAGTGGCTGCAGCGCTATGGGCAGGTGACCGTCACGATCGAGGGTCACTGCGATGAGCGCGGCACGCGCGAATACAATTTGGCGCTCGGCGAGCGCCGAGCGGCCGCGGTGAAGAACGTGCTGATCGCGCTCGGCGTCCCGGCGGCGCGCATCAAGACGATCAGCTACGGCAAGGAGCGGCCGATTGTCGTCGGGTCGAGCGAGGAGGGCTACGCCCAGAACCGCGTCGCGATCACCACCGTCAACGGCGGCTAGCCGGCCGCAAGGTGCGGGACACCGAGGGCGCCTGCTGCGGAAGGCCGCACGGCGCCCTCGTTTTGCCTAAAACCGGCGCTATCGCTTTATTGGGCGACCGGTGGATCGGCTGAGCGGGGTATCGGTGCGGGTCGGATCGTCCGCTGGTTGCGCGAGGCATCTTATGGTCCGGCATTCGATTTTCCTCTGTTCCCGCTTCGGATTGGCCGTTCTGCTCGCCGTCGCGGTATTGCCCGCCGCCGCTTATAGCCAGGACGCGGCGACCCAGGCGCGGCTCGACCGCATCGAACGCGACCTCAACATGCTGCAGCGTCAGGTCTATCGCGGGGCGCCGACGGCAGCACCCGGCGCACCGGGCGTTGCCTCGGGCAATGCCGTCGACATCGAGATCCGCATGGAAAGGCTCGAAGAGCAGATGCGCGGGCTGACCGGCCGGGTCGAGCAAGTCGCCAACGGCCTCGAGCAACTGAGACAGCGGGTCGAGCAGATCAATTCGGATTTCGATGTCCGCGTCAGCCAGATGTCGGGCGATGTGTCGGTCGGCTTTTCGCCCGCGCGGCCGGGCGCACCGGGCCCAAACAAGCTGGCCGGGGCCGGGGCGCCGCCACCGTCGTTCCCGCCGCAGCCAGGTGCGCTGGTGCCGGCCCCCGGCGCGGCCGGACCCTCGCCGATCTTCAATACGCTGACCCCGCCGGGCATGGGGCCGCCTCGGCAGCCGCCGCCTCCGGCACCCGACCCCGCCGCCACCGAGGCGGCCCTGCCCCCCGGCTCGGCCGCGCAGCAATTCAACCATGCGTTCGGCCTGGTGAAGCAGGCCGACTATGCCGGCGCCGAAACCGCGTTAAAGGCCTTCATTCAGCAGCATCCGAACGATCCGCTGGCCGCCAACGCGCAGTATTGGCTCGGCGAGACTTATTTCGTGCGCAATCAGTATGCCGAAGCCAGCGCGGCCTTTGCCGAAGGCTACAAGCGCTATCCGAAAGGGCCAAAGGCCGAGGAGGACCTCCTGAAGCTCGGCATGTCGCTGGCCCGGGCCGACCAGAAGAAGAATGCCTGCGTCGCCTTCGCTCAGCTCGATCAGCAATTCCCCAATTCCAGTGCCGCGGTCAAGGAACGCGCCAGTGCCGAGCGCAAGCGCCTCGGCTGTTGATATGCCCGTGCCGGCGCTGACGACGGCCGAATTCGCCGCCGCGCTTGCCGCGATCGGCGGTTTCGAGCCGCGCCCACTTGTCGCCGTCGCGGTATCCGGCGGCCCCGACAGCATGGCGTTGGCGATCCTCGTCGGTCGCTGGGCACGCGAGCGGGGCGGCGAGGCCTGGGCGCTGACCGTCGATCACGGCTTGCGGGCGGGAAGCGCGGCCGAGGCGGCGACCGTCGGAGGCTGGCTCAAGGCGCGCGGCATTCCGCATGCGGTCTTGGTCTGGAACGGCGACAAGCCCGCCACCGGGATTCAGGAAGCGGCGCGCGTGGCGCGCTATCGCCTGCTTGCCGCGTGGTGCGCGGCGCGCGGCTGTCTGCATCTTTTGACCGCGCATCACCGCGAGGATCAGGCCGAGACCTACCTGATCCGCCGCCGCGCCGGCAGCTTTGTCGACGGCCTCGCCGGCATCTCGGCGGTGCGCGAGCTGCCACAGCTGCGCGTGGTGCGTCCGCTGCTCTGCGTCCCGCGGGCACGGCTTGCCGCGCTGCTCGATGCTGAGGGCCAGGAATATTTGCGCGACCCGAGCAACCGCAACCCGGCTTTCGAACGTTCGCGCTTGCGGATGGACATGGATAACGAGAAGCGCGAGGTGGCGCTGGCCGAGCTGCGGACGAATGCCCAAGCGCGCGTGGAACGCGAGCGTGCGCTGGCGGATTTGCTGGCTCGCGCGGTGACCCTGCATCCCGCCGGCTTCGCGATCGTCGATCCGGCGCCGATGCTGGCGGCCGGCGAACTCGGCGAGCGGGCGCTTGGCCGGGTCGCCGGTACGATCGGCGGCGCGCGCTATCCGTTGCGCCGCGAGCGTCTCGCCCGGCTGCGCTTGTCGCTCGCCGTTTCGCCGAGCCGTGCCCGCACGCTCGGCGGCTGCCGGTTCGTACCGTGGCGCGGCCGCATCCTCGTGGTGCGCGAGACCGCGCGCGCCGCGCCGCCACGGCGCCTTGATCCCGGCATGCCAGCCCTGTGGGATAGCCGCTTCGTCGCGACTCTCCCGGCAGACGCCGGACCGATGACCCTCGGCTCGCTCGGCGCCGATGGCGTGGCCGCGCTTGGGCGGCATGGCGTGAGAGACGACAACCCGTTGCCGCGCCTTGTCTATCCGGCGCTGGCCGCGTTCCGCGACGCGGATGGGCTGGCCGCGATCCCCCATCTCGACTATTGTCGGGAATCAGGGGTAATGCCGCACCTTGTCTTTCGTCCGTCCGCGCCGCTGCTTGGTGCGGGATTTACAGTTGTTTAAGCACAAAGGCATCCTATGTTTTGGTGGCGCAGGATTCGCGGCACTGTCGGCCTCCGGTCGACGCGTGCTCGGTGCCTGAGGCGGTAGGGAAGGGCCCCGGCGTGAACAATTTCGGCAAGAATCTCGCCCTCTGGATCGTCATCGGCCTGCTGCTCGTCGCGCTGTTTAACCTGTTTCAGACGTCGTCGAACCGCGGGCCGCAATCGACTCTCGCTTTCTCCGACTTCGCGACCGACGTCAATCGCGGTCAGGTGACCGACGTCACGATCCAGGGCAACAACATCACCGGCCATTTCACCGACGGGCGCGCGTTCACCACCTACGCGCCGAACGATCCCGAGCTGGTCAACAAGCTGCTCGACAAGGGCGTGCGCATCACCGCGGCGCCGCTCGACGAGAATGTGCCGTCGCTGTTCGGCATCCTGGTCTCGTGGTTCCCGATGCTGCTGCTGATCGGCGTGTGGATCTTCTTCATGCGTCAGATGCAAGGCGGCGGCGGACGGGCGATGGGCTTCGGCAAAAGCCGGGCGCGCCTCTTAACCGAGAAGGTCGGCCGTATCACCTTCGAGGATGTCGCCGGCATCGACGAAGCCAAGCAGGAGCTCGAGGAAATCGTCGAGTACCTGAAGGACCCGCAGAAATTCCAGCGGCTCGGCGGCAAGATCCCCAAGGGCGTGCTGCTCGTCGGTCCCCCCGGCACCGGCAAGACCTTGCTCGCCCGCGCCATTGCCGGCGAAGCCAATGTGCCGTTCTTCACGATCTCGGGCTCCGACTTCGTCGAGATGTTCGTCGGCGTCGGCGCGAGCCGGGTCCGTGACATGTTCGAACAAGGCAAGAAAAACGCGCCCTGCATCATCTTCATCGACGAGATCGACGCGGTCGGTCGGCATCGCGGGGCCGGGCTCGGCGGCGGCAATGACGAGCGCGAGCAGACCCTCAACCAGTTGCTCGTCGAGATGGACGGGTTCGAGGCCAACGAGGGCGTCATCCTGATCGCAGCGACCAACCGGCCCGACGTGCTCGACCCGGCGCTGCTCCGCCCCGGCCGTTTCGATCGCCAGGTCGTCGTGCCCAACCCCGACGTCCTCGGCCGCGAGAAGATCCTCAAGGTCCATATGCGCAAGGTGCCGCTGTCGTCGGATGTCGATCCGAAGGTCATCGCCCGCGGCACCCCCGGTTTTTCGGGTGCCGATCTCGCCAACCTCGTCAACGAGGCGGCGCTGATGGCCGCACGGCGCGGCAAGCGTTCGGTCGCGATGAGCGAATTCGAGCAGGCCAAGGACAAGGTCATGATGGGCGCCGAGCGGCGCTCGATGGTGATGACCGAGGACGAGAAGAAGCTGACCGCCTATCACGAGGCTGGCCACGCGCTGTGCATGCTCTACGCCGAGGGGCACGAGCCGCTGCACAAGGTGACGATCATCCCGCGCGGCCGCGCGCTCGGCATCACGATGTTCCTGCCCGAACGCGACAAGTACAGCCAGTCGAAGCTCGAGATCAAAGCGATGCTCGCGAGCCTCTTTGGCGGCCGCGTCTCCGAGGAGCTGATCTTCGGGCCCGAGCACGTCACCACCGGCGCCGCCGACGATATCCGCCGCGCGACCGGCCTCGCCCGCCGCATGGTCACCGAATTCGGCTTCAGCGAGAAATTGGGGCCCTTGCGCTACAGCGACAACGAGGAGGAGGTGTTCCTCGGCCATTCGGTGACGCAGCGCAAGAACGTGTCGGACGCGACTGCCAAGGTCATCGACGACGAAATTCGCCGCATCGTCGAGGAGGGCGAGCACACCGCCCGCGCCATCCTAACCTCGCATCTCGACGAGTTGCACGCGCTGGCGCAAGGCCTGCTCGAATACGAGACCCTGTCATCCGACGAAATCCGCCGCATCATCAAGGGCGAGCGGATCGTGCGCGAGAGTACCACTGGGCCGACGGTGTCTGACGAGCCGCGCGCCGGCTCCGGCCGGCGCAGCTCGGTGCCGCCGACCGGCCGGCCGAGCGGCATCGGGCCGGAACCCGAGCCGCAGCCCGGCGGGTGACCCGGATTTTGCTGCTGATTAGCTGCAGATAACAGCAAAAAGCAGCAAATCTATAACCGCGCCTAATGGGTTTAAAATCACCTTTCGCGAGCATCTGGGGGATCGCGAATGACGCGTAAGCTGTTCGGCACCGACGGGGTTCGCGGGACCGCCAATATCGAGCCGATGACGCCGGAAACCGCGCTCAAGGTTGCGATGGCGGTCGGCGAGTGCTTTCACAACGGCGCGCACAAGCACCTTGTCGTGATCGGCAAGGACACGCGGCTGTCGGGCTACATGCTCGAACCGGCGCTGACCGCCGGCTTTATCACGATGGGCATGGATGTCGTGCTGGTCGGCCCGCTGCCGACCCCAGCGATCGCAATGCTGACCCGCAGCCTGCGCGCCGATATCGGCGTCGTGATCTCCGCCTCGCACAACCCCTACGCCGATAATGGCATCAAGCTGTTCGGCCGCGACGGCTACAAGCTGTCGGACGAGCTCGAGCGGCGGATCGAGAAATGTCTCGACAAGGGGCCATCTCATCGTGCCGCCCCGGCCGAGCTCGGCCGTGCCAAGCGGCTCGACGATGCCGGCGGCCGCTATATCGAGTTCGTCAAGCAGAGCTTTCCCAAGGGGCTGCGGCTCGACGGGTTGCGCGTCGTCGTCGATTGCGCGCACGGCGCCGGCTACAAGGTCGCGCCGACCGTGTTCTGGGAATTGGGCGCCGAGGTGTTCTCGATCGGCGTGTCGCCCGACGGTACGAACATAAACCGCGACTGCGGCGCGCTGGCGCCCGAGGCGATGCGCCAGGAGGTGCTCGCGCGCCGCGCCGATATCGGCATCGCGCTCGACGGCGACGCCGACCGGCTGATCGCGGTCGACGAGCGCGGCGTGATCCTCGACGGCGACCAACTGATGGCGTTGATCGCGACCTCGATGGCGCAGTCCAAACAGCTTGCCGGCGGCGCGCTGGTCGCCACGGTTATGTCCAATCTTGGCCTCGAGCGCTTCTTAGGCGAGCAGGGCATCGGCCTGCATCGCACTGCGGTCGGCGATCGCTATGTCGTCGAAAAGATGCGCAGCGCCGGCTGCAATGTCGGCGGCGAGCAGTCGGGCCACATCATCCTCTCCGACTACGCGACCACCGGCGACGGGCTGATCGCGGCGCTCCAGGTCATGGCGCGCATCGTCGAGACCGGCAAGAAGGCGAGCGAGGTGTGCCGGCTCTTCGCCCCAGTGCCGCAGCTCCTGCGCAACGTCCGCTTCGGCGCAGGACGGCCGCTCGAAACCGCGCGGGTCAAGCGTGCGATCACCGCCGGCGAGGCGCGGCTCGGCGCGGTCGGCCGGCTCGTGATCCGCCCGTCGGGCACCGAGCCGGTGATCCGGGTGATGGCGCAGGGCGAGGACGAGGAACTGCTGTCGAGCGTCGTCGGCGATATCTGCGAGGCGATCCTCGCGACCTCGCGCGGCACCGAGGACTCCGATACGCCGATCCGGGCCGCGGAATGAAGGGCCGCGTCCTGATCGTCGCCGGTTCGGATTCCGGCGGCGGTGCTGGTATTCAGGCCGATATCAAGACGGTGACGATGCTCGGCGCCTTCGCGGCGACCGCGATCACTGCGCTCACCGCGCAGAACACCGAAGGGGTGTTCGGCGTGCTGCCGATCGACCCGGCCTTTATCCGCCAGCAGATGGAAGTCGTGCTCGATGATATCGGCGCCGATGCGGTCAAGACCGGCATGCTGCACGACGAAGGCGTGATCGACACCGTGGCGTCCGTGCTGGAGGCGCGCGCCGCGTCCGTGCCCCTGGTGCTCGATCCGGTTATGGTCGCAAAGGGCGGCGCACCGCTGATCGAGATGAGCGCGATCGATGCGTTGAAGCGCCGGCTCATCCCGCGCGCAGCGGTGCTGACCCCGAACCTGCCCGAAGCCGAAATTTTGTGCGGTCAGACAATCGCCGATGTCGCGACGATGCGTGAGGCAGCGTTGCAGCTTCTGGCCCTCGGCTGTGGCGCGGTACTGTTGAAGGGCGGCCATCTCGCAAGCGACACAATCCACGACCTGCTCGCGAGCGCGTCTGGTATCCGCGAGTGGCAAAGCCCGCGGATTGACACCCGCCACACCCACGGCACCGGCTGCACCCTGGCCTCGGCGATCGCCGCCGGGCTCGCGCAGGGCATGGCGGTCGAGGCGGCGGTCGAGCGCGCCCGCGACTATGTGCTGCGGGCGATCGCCTCGGCGCCCGGATTTGGCCGTGGTCACGGTCCGCTCGACCACTCCCATCCGCTGACGCAGAGATAATCGATGAAGCTTGAGTTCGTGACTGTCGATGTTTTCGCCGACCGCCGGTTCGGCGGCAACCCGCTCGCGGTCGTGCCGGATGCCGCCGGGCTGAGCACGGCGCAGATGCAGGCGATCGCCAACGAGTTCAACCTGTCGGAGACGACCTTCGTCCTGCCGCCGAAGAACCCGGTGCACACCGCCGAGGTGCGGATCTTCACGCCGAAATTCGAGATGCCCTTCGCCGGCCACCCCAATGTTGGCACCGCGTTCGTCGTCGGCCGGCGCCGCAGCGCCGGCGGCTCGCTGGTGTTCGAGGAAAAGGCCGGGCTGGTGCCGATCGACTTGCTGGCGGAAAACGGCGCGATCGTCGGCGCCCGGCTCACCGCGCCTCAGCCGTTGAAGCGCGGCGAGGACGTCGCCGCCGATATCGTCGCTTCGGCCTGCGCGCTGGACCCTGGCGATATCGAAACGCGCCATCACGCTCCGTGCGTCGCGGGCTGCGGCACGGTGTTCATCTTCGCCGAGCTGAAGACGCGGCAGGCCCTGGAGCGGGCGCAGCCGCGCGGCGACGTCTTCGCACGGCATTTCCCGGTCGATGGCGCGACCGGCATCCACCTCTATCTGCGTGACGGCGCCGGCGGCATCGATATCCGGTCGCGAATGTTCGCACCGCTGCACGGCGTGCCCGAGGATCCGGCGACCGGCAGCGCCAATGTCGCGCTCGCCGGCCTCTTGGCGAATCTCAAACCGGAACCCGATCTGACGTTCGAGGTTCGCATCGCCCAGGGGGTCGAGATGGGCCGCCCGAGCCTGATGGACGCCTCGGCCGAGAAGCGGGGCGGCGTGGTCACCAAAACCCGCATCGGCGGGCGCTGCGTGCCGGTGATGAGCGGGACGATCGATATCTAACCTGCGCCCAGGGATGTGCCGCGGCATTCGATAATGCGCTAAGCTTCCCTCACGAAGGGGAGGGCTGGATGCCAAAGACGTATCGGGTCGCGGTCATTGCCGGCGACGGCATCGGCAAGGAGGTGGTGCCCGAGGGCATCGCCGCGATGGAGGCCGCGGCGCGGCGTTACGGTTTTGGCTTCGAGTGGAAGGAATTCGACTGGAGCTGCGAGACCTACGCCAAGACCGGCCGGATGATGCCCGAAGACGGGATCGCTCAGCTCACCCCCTTCGATGCGGTGTTCTTGGGTGCCGTCGGCTATCCCGGCGTCCCCGACCACATCTCGCTATGGGGCCTCTTGATCCCGCTGCGCCGCGAGTTCCAGCAATACATCAACCTGCGGCCGGTGCGCCTCCTCGCCGGCGTTGACACGCCGCTCAAAAACCGTGCGCCCGGTGAGATCGATTTCTATGTCGTGCGCGAAAACAACGAGGGTGAATATTCCTCGGTCGGCGGCCGGCTTTACGAGGGCACCGAATACGAGATGGCGATGCAGCAGGCGGTGTTCACCCGCCGCGGCTGCGACCGGGTCATGCGCTACGCGTTCGAGCTCGCCAAGACGCGCAAGAAGCACGTCACCTCGGCGACCAAGTCGAACGGCATCATCCACACGATGCCGTATTGGGACGAGCGCTTTGCCGCAATCGCCAAGGAATATCCCGGCTTTACGACTGACCAGTATCACATCGACATCCTGACCGCGCATTTCGTGCGCCATCCGGACTGGTTCGATGTCGTCGTCGGCTCGAACCTGTTCGGCGACATCCTGTCGGATCTCGGGCCGGCGTGCGTTGGCTCGATCGGCATCGCGCCCTCGGCCAACATCAATCCGCCGCGCGAATACCCCTCGATGTTCGAGCCGGTGCACGGCTCGGCGCCGGATATCGCCGGGCGCGGCATCGCCAATCCGATCGGCCAGATCTGGTCGGGGGCGATGATGCTCGACCACTTCGGTGAGAGGGCCGCGGCGCAGGCGGTCGAGCGCGCGATTGCCGAGGTGCTCGCCGATGGCGGCACCCGCACGCCCGATCTCGGCGGCAATGCCGGCACCAAGGATCTGGGCGCCGCGGTCGCCGCCGCGATCCGCTAGATGGGCTCACGTCAAATTTATGCGACGGCCGGGCGGCGCCCGGTGATAACAACAACGTCTGAGTCGGAGGGAGAAAATCATGCAGGGAAGCGAAAACACCGCGACATTGCTGGGCCGCGTTCTGATGAGCCTGCTGTTCATCATGGGCGGCTGGGGCAAGCTGACCGGGCCGGCCGCGGCGCAGGCGATGCTCGCCAAGTACAACCTGCCGATGGTCGAGGCGGCGTGGGTTTTGGCGGTGGTCGTCGAGCTCGGCGGCGGGCTGGCGATCCTGTTCGGCCTGTTCACCCGTCCGGTCGCTTTTGTGTGCGCAATCTGGTGCGTCGCGACCGCGCTGATCGCCCACACCAATTTCGCCGACCGCATCCAGGAGATTCAGTTCTTCAAGAACATGGGGATGACTGGCGGCTTCCTGTACATCGCCGCCTTCGGCGCCGGCGCCTGGAGCCTCGACGCGTGGCTGGCTCGCCGCCGCGGTGCCGTCGCCGCCGAATGATACGCCTGATCAGCCCGGTCGGCCGCCGGCTCCCCGCAGCAGCGTCAGGAACAGCCCGGTCCCGAGACCCCATAGCCCATTGACGATCGGCCCGACGAGGAGCCCGGGAAACGGGAAGCCGTAGCCGATCGGTGCTCCCTTCAGCGGCGCCACGACCAGCCACGAGAACACGGTCGGGACGGCTGCCCCGAAGATGATCGCGCCGGCCCAATACCCGCCCGGGCTGCGCGCGATCAGCTTCTCGGCCAGCACGAAGACGGTGCCCCAGACGCCGCCCCAGAACGCGAGCGAGAGCACCGCCGGCACGCCGAACGGCGGCACCGGGCGCAAATTATAGGGCGTGCTCGCCGTCAGCCCGACGAGGTGGCACAGCGCGACGCCGAGCTGGTGAAAGATCAAGGTCGCGAGCACGCCGGCGATAAAGCCGAACACTAGGCTGGCCGGCCGGGCCGAAGTTCTGACTGCGGTCGAAACGGCCATATCTGCCCCCTTTCGGCGGCAAGGACCCCTACGTGAGGGCGGTCTTCAATGCTGCCGCGCAATCGCCAACCGCATGACGGGCGGTGCGAATAAGCCGCCCGTAGCGGATAAAGCCGTGATTGATGCCCTGGTAGATTGTCAGATCTACGGGCACGCCGGCTTCCTTCAGCTTGGCCGCGAGCCGGTTGCTGTCGTCGAGCAGCGGATCGAGGCTGCCGACGACCAGATGCGCCGGCGGTAGGCCCTTGAGATCGGCCAAGAGCGGCGCGACCCGCCAATCGCTCTGCTGCCCCGGGTTCTCCAGGTAGGTTTCGAGGATCCACCGGAACTGCGCCTGGGACAGCCCGGCGCCGCGGCCAAAGCGCTGCCAGGACGGGCTCTCGACGTCGGCCGAATAGACCCCGTAGATCAACAGCTGGAAGCTCAGCAGCTTTTCACCCGCGTCGCGCAGCGCGAGCGCGGCGGCGAGCGCCAGATTGGCACCGGCTGAGTCGCCGCCGACCGCCAGCCGCCGCGGATCGATGCCCCAGTCGGCGCCCTTGCCGGCGGTGAGCCGGGTCAGCGCCACCATCTCCTCGAACGCGACTGGAAACTTGACCTCCGGCGATAGGTGGTAGTCGACCGACAGCACCGCGACATTGCCTTGCCGGACCAGCTCGCGCAAGAACTGGTCCCAGCTGTCGAGGCTGCCCTGCATGAACCCGCCGCCATGCGCATAGACGAGGCAGGCGGGCCAGTCGATGCCTTCCGGGTAATAGAGCCGACCCGGCACGTCGCCATGTGGGCCCGGCAACATCATGTCCTCTTCGTGCTGCAGTGGCACCGAGTCCGCGCCAAGGAACGCGCCGACCCGATCCTGCGCCTCGCGCACCTCGGAGAGCGGCGCGACGGTGCGGTCAGGCACGACGAAGCCTTTTTCCTGCAAGAGCTTGCCGGCGGCAATCAGTTCGGGATCGACCCAGGGGGTGGCATCGTTCATCGCTGTCTCCCTATTCGGCGGCCTGCGAAACGTTTTCCGGGGTGACGGTGGCCTTGGGCAGGTGTGGCAGCACTTCCTTGGCCATCAGGCGAACGGTCTTCTTGGCCTCCTCATGGCTCAGGAACCCGGAGCGGCCGATGAAGATCAAATGCGCGAAGCCGCCGACCTTGTCGTAGATCTCCATGATCTGCCGGGTGACCGTGTCGGGGTTGCCGGCGACGAGGATGCCGCGCGCGATCGCCGTCTCCGCGGTGATGCCGATCAGCCCGTCGGCGGGCCGACCGCGCGCGCCGGTCGTCCGCCAGATATTGGGCGCCAGCTCGGGCGGGTTGCGCCCGGGCAGGAATTTCGACATCTGCGGCGCCTGCTTGAGGCTGGTGTTGAGAAACCACAGCGTCTTGGCGCCGACCGCGAGGCCCTCCTCGTCGGTGTCGCCGATGCCGCACAGCACCGCGTAGGCGAACTTGTCGGTGCCGGCCGCCGGCAACCTGGCCTCGCGCCGCGCATCCTTGTAGGCGTCGAAGGCGCGTTTGCTAGCTTCCGGCCCGCGCAGCACCAGCGCGTTGATATAACCACGCCGGCCGATCTCGGCCGAGGTCGCCGGGTCGCCGGTCGCCGCCCAGAACTGCGGGTGCGGCTTCTGATAGGGCCCGGGCCAGATATTGATGTGCCGGTGCGTATAGTACTTGCCCTCAAAGCTGACCGGCCCGTCCTGTGCGGTCAGCGCCAGCTTGATGACGTCGATCGCCTCCCAGAACCGGTCGACAAACCCGACCGGGTTGGCATTGCCCGACACCATTTCGCTGTCGCCCGATTTGACAAAGCCGATTTCGAGCCGCCCACGCGAGATGACGTCGGCAGTGGCATACTCCTCGGCGATGCGCACCGGGTCGGTACGCACCGATATCAGCGTGCCCAATGACAGGATGCGGACGTTCTTGGTCTGCCGCGCGGCGATGCCGAGGATCATCGGGCTCGCGCCGTAGAGGCTGTTGATCCCCGAGTGATGCTCGATCGACACAATGTTGACGCCGAGCTCGTCGCACAGCAGGTGCTCGTCGAGGCATTCCTCGAAGAGCTGCGCCGCGAGCTTCGGGTCGCAATATCTGTTCGGCAGGCTCGCGCGCACCGAATCCGCCGCGTCTAGAACCTCCTGCGGCACAAACGGATAGGTGTTCTCGCAATGGTACCAGGCCTGCATCGTCGGCTCCGCGCGTCGCTCCCTGCCGCGATATTAGCCGCGAACGGGGCTGCGCGCTAAGCTGGAGTTGTCGTCGAGGCTGAGGGGCGAAGCATGCGCAATCTGACGGTAAACGGCGAACGGTTGTGGGCGAGCCTGATGGAGTTGGCGCGGATCGGCGCGACGCCAAAAGGCGGGGTATGTCGGCTCGCCGCCAGCGATCTCGACGCCGAGGCGCGGCGCCTCTTCATCCGCTGGTGCGAGGAAGCCGGCTGCGCGGTCACGATCGACGGCATCGGCAACATTTTTGCCCGCCGGCCTGGGCGCAACTCGGCGCTGGCGCCGATCGTCACCGGCAGCCATCTCGATACCCAGCCGACCGGCGGCAAGTTCGACGGCGCCTATGGCGTCATGGCTGGGCTCGAGGTCGTCCGCACCTTGAACGACCTCGGCTACGAGACCGAGGTGCCGATCGAGATTGTCGCCTGGACCAATGAGGAGGGCTCGCGCTTCTCGCCGGCGATGGTCGGTTCGGGCGCCTTCACCGGCGTGTTCAAGGTCGATGAGGCGCTCGCGACCCGCGACAACACTGCGCCGGACCTGACCCTCGGCGCCGAGCTCCAGCGTATCGGCTTTGCCGGCTCGGCGCCGGTCGGCGAGCATCCGGTCGCCGCCTATTTCGAGGCGCATATCGAGCAGGGGCCGATCCTCGAAGCCGCCCAATTGCCGATCGGCATCGTCACCGGCGCGCAGGGCCAGCGCTGGTACGAGATCACCGCGACCGGCCAGGAGGCGCACGCCGGGCCGACCCCGATGCCGCGGCGGCGCGACGCGCTGGTCGGCGCCGCACGGATGATCGACGCGGTCAACCGCATCGGCCATGCGCACGCGCCCTATGCCTGCGCGACGGTTGGCTTTGTCCAGGTCAGCCCGAATTCGCGCAACACGATCCCCGGCCGGGTGTTCTTCACGGTCGATTTCCGCCACCCCGAGGACGATACGCTGACCGCGATGGACCGCGAGCTGCGCGCCGCCTGCAACGCGGCGGCGGCAACGCAATCGCTGGAGGTCGAGGTCAAGGAGTTCTGGTATTTCCCGCCGACCCCGTTCGACGCGCGCATGGTCGGGGCGGTGCGCGAGGCGGCCACCGCGCAAGACCTGCCGCATCAGGACATCATCAGCGGCGCCGGCCACGACGCGGTGTACATGGCACGCGTCGCGCCGACCGCGATGATCTTCGTTCCCTGCGTCGGCGGCATCAGCCACAACGAGATTGAGGACGCCAAACCCGACGACCTCACCGCCGGCTGCGCGGTGCTGTTGAACGCAATCCTCGACCGCGCCGACAGGCCCGCTTAGTCCGCAGCGGCGGGGACCGCCGTCGGCATCGCCGGCTCGCTGCCCAGCTGCATGATCTTGGAGCGCCCGGCCACGAACCATGCCGTCAGCGTGTAGCCGACGCCGGTGAAGGCGATCGTGCATACGCACGGGATATAGGTCGGCGGAACGGCGAACATGTAGAACAGGAAGCCGAGCGCCGTCCAAACGACCGCGACCAGATTGAACCCGCCCCAGTACCGGTAGCGCCCGTTCAATGTGAACAGCGACGGCACGTCGAGTTTGGTCCGCTTGAGGATCAGGTAGTCGAACACCAGGATGCCGGCGATCGGCGAGAAGAAATTGCCGAGTAAGGTCGCGTAACTCAGATAGCTGTTGAGCACGTCGGGCACCGCCGACAGCGCGATCCCGAACACGCTCGCGATTAGCGTCGTCCAGAACCGGCCGAGCCTTTCGAACATGTTCGAGATCGAGAGGCCTCCCGTGTAGAGGTTGAGGACATTGATCGTCCAATTGTCGAGCGCGATGAAGACCAGGATCAGGAACAGCGTGACCCAGCTCGTGCTGATCCCCGCGATCAGCACGAACGGGTTGGCGGTCTTGCCGAGCGTCGCCGCGGCGGCATAGGCGCCGAGCGACCCGGAGATCAGCGTGCCGACGGCCGATGCCGAAATGGTGCCGATCCACATATCGGCGCGGCTGCGCGAATAGCGGCAGAAATCGGCCGAGTCGGTGATCATCGTCAGCCACCCGGCGGCGGCGGCGTTGAACCAGGCGACAAAGATCACCCAGTTCCAGCCGCTCTTGCCGGGGAACGACCACACCGCGCTCGGCGCGAAGTTCGGGTCCGACTGATTGGCCAGCAGCACGAACAGATAGACGAACATCGCCAACTTCACGGGTAGCGCGATGCGCGATAGGTGCTTCAGAGATTCGTAGCCGACCACCGCGACGAAGGCCTGCACGATCCCGAAGATCACACTGACGAGGATCAGCGAAAATTGCGTGCCGGTCAGCTTATTGAGCACCGCGCAGATCGCGGTTGCGCCTATCACGGTCTGGAACGCGAACCAGTAGCACGACGCGATCGAGCGCAGGAATGACGGAATCATCTTCGAACCGCGCAGACCGTAAACCGAGCGGGTGGCGACCTGGCCGGGAATGCCGTAATCGACCCCGACGGTGGCCATGATCACGTAAAATACCGCGGCGACGATGATCCCCGAGCATTCCGCCGCGACCGATGCCTGAAACGACAACCCGGCCGCGACGCCGAGCCCGCCGCGCAAGATCGTCGACGGGCTGATCAGGAAGTTTAGGATGATCGCGAAGAGGTCATACCACCTGACCGTCTTGAGGCCCTCGGGGATTGCCTCAATCCCGAATTGCTCGACTCCGCTTGGCTGGTGGTAGCGCTGTTGCAGATCGTGCTCGATCGCGGCGTCGAAAGTCGTGTCCGCCATGGCTTGCTCCTTGAGGGGGCCGTTCGGCGCCTGCCGGCTGTTACTCAGCCGCCGCCTTCGCCCAAGCCACGCCCCCGTTTAGTCAATGTGAGTTTCTAGAAGAATAAGCAAATAAATGCAGGAATCAAAAGCACTTAATTTTCTGGCTAAATAATAATCATAATGCCTACTCAAGTATCATATTGGAGATTTGTTGTGCAAAACTGCAGCGAATTGCGGCGCAATCGGATTGAATCGGAAGCTGATTGGGGCGGCGTTGATGCAATGGTGGGCACGGATTCCGAGCCGTCGGTCGCGATGGCAAATTGTCGCGATTGCGGTCCGCCCGGCGCCTGCAATGCTGTCGCGGCGATATGAAGGTGGTTTATGCTGCTGTGATCACCCAAATTAGTAGCGATGACCGAACTCGCCCTTAAGCACGGGCTTACCTTTCCCGAGCTCTATGACCGCGACGGGCTGGTAAAGCTCGACCGCGAATTCGTCGCGCATCTCGCCGCGAGCGACGGGCCGCTGCACGACCGCCTGATGATGGCGCGCGCCGATCCCGCCGCGCTCGATAAGAAGGCCGAGTCCGACCTGATCGTCGAGCTCGCTCCGCATGTCGAGGATTTCCTCGGCCGGCTTTTCGGTATCGAGAGCGACATCCGCGCGTTGCAGGCGCGACACGACGCGCTGGCGCCGCTCTATTCGGTGAAGCGGCTGTTTGTGCAGCGCCGCGCGGTCAAGGACCTCAAGGAGGAGCAAGCCGCCGCGCTCGACGGCGAAGCGTTGCGCGGCGCGCTGGAACCTCATCTTGGCGCCGGCAAAATTCCCGATACGCGCGCCGGTGTGCTCGCCTGGGAACAGCGTTTCGCTGAAATCGTCTCGGGCTGGCTCGATGACGAGCCGACCCACCCCACGGAAATAAACACCGCGATCGAATACGCCGCCTGGGCCACCCTGTCGCCGGAAGGGCAGCAAAAGCACCGCAAGGGTTTGCTGTTCAAGGTGCCGCACCGGCTCGACATGCAGCATCTCGTGCCGGTCGAGACCATCGAGCGCGACGGCGTCACGATGTTGCGCCTGCCCGAGCACGATTGGCGCGCGCGCGATGGGTTCGCGCTGACCGATGCCGGCACCGACCTTGCCGGCGCGCTCGATCAGGCGAATTACTGCATCTGGTGCCACAACCAGGGCAAGGACAGCTGCTCGACCGGGCTCAAGGAGAAGGACGACAGCTTCCGAAAAACGGTGTTCGGCGTGACCCTCGCCGGCTGCCCGCTCGACGAGAAGATCTCAGAACTGAACCTCGTCAAGTCGCGCGGCTACAGCCTCGGCGCGCTGGCCATCGTCGCGGTCGACAACCCGATCTGCGCCGCCACCGGCCACCGCATCTGCAACGACTGCATGAAGGCCTGCATCTACCAGCGTCAGGACCCGGTCGATATCCCGCAGATCGAGACCCGCACCTTGAAGGATGTGCTGGCGCTGCCCTGGGGCTTCGAGATCTACAGCCTCCTGACGCGCTGGAACCCGCTCAACCTGCGCCGCCCGCTGCCAAAGCCGGCATCTGGCTACAAGGTGCTGGTGGTCGGGCTCGGCCCGGCCGGCTTCACCCTTGCCCACCATCTGATCAATGACGGGCATTTCGTCGCCGCGATCGACGGGCTCAAGATCGAACCGCTGCCGCCCGAGGTCTCGGGCGTGCTGGCGACCGGCGAGCGCGTGCCGTTCGCGCCGATCCGCGACATCGCGAGCCTCAGCGAAGGCTTGGGCGCGCGGATCATGGCCGGGTTCGGCGGCGTCGCCGAATACGGCATCACCGTCCGCTGGGACAAGAATTTCCTCAAGATCGTGCGGCTTCTCTTGGAGCGGCGCGGCCAGTTCGCGATGTATGGCGGGGTGCGCTTCGGCGGCTCGGTGACGATCGACAACGCCTTCGCGCTCGGCTTCGACCATATCGCGATGTGCGCCGGCGCCGGCCGTCCGACGGTGATCCCGATGACCAACGGGCTGGCGCTGGGCGTACGCCAAGCCTCCGACTTCCTGATGGCGCTGCAGCTGACCGGCGCGGCCAAGACCGAAAGCATCGCCAATCTCACGGTGCGCCTGCCGGTCGTCGTGATCGGCGGCGGCCTCACCGCGATCGACACCGCGACCGAGGCGCTCGCCTATTATCCGCTGCAGGTCGAGAAGTTCCTCGTGCGCTATGAGACGCTTGCCGCCGAGCGCGGCACGGCCGCGGTGCGTTCCGGGTGGAGCGAGGCCGAAAGCGAGGTCGCCGAGGAGTTCATCGCCCATGCCAAGGCGATCCGCGCCGAGCGCGCCGCGGCGAGGCGAGAGAAACGCGCGCCGCGTTTCGCCCAGCTGATCGACTCCTGGGGCGGCGTCACGATCGCCTATCGCCGCCGCCTCGTCGACGCGCCGAGCTACACCCTCAACCACGAGGAGGTCGCCAAGGCGATGGAGGAGGGGATCCGCTTCGCCGAGGGAATGACCCCGATCGCGGTCGAGATCGACCAGGATGAGCAGGCGCTGGCGCTGCGCCTCGCCCGAGCCGACCCCGAGGGCGAGGTTGTGCTGCCGGCGCGCTCGATCCTCGTTGCCGCCGGAACCCAGCCCAACACCGTATTGGCGCGCGAGGACCCGGCGCATGTCGCGCTCGACGGCCGCTATTTCCAGGCCCTCGATGAGGCCGGCAACAAGGTCACGCCGCAACGTGTCGCCAAGCCGGACGAGGCGCATGTCCTGATGAGCCTCATCGACGATGGCCGCGCGGTCAGCTTCTTCGGCGATCTGCATCCCAGTTTCGCCGGCAATGTCGTCAAGGCGATGGGCGGCGCGACCCGCGGCTACCCGGTGGTCAGCCGCACGCTGGCGCGGCGCCCGCCGTCGGCGCCGGCACCCGAAGCCTTAAGGGCGCGGCTTGATGATGAGCTGCGCGCGCGGGTGCATGAGGTGATCCGTCTGACGCCGCGCATCATCGAGGTCGTGGTGCGGGCGCCGATGGCGGCGCGCGCCTTTGAGCCAGGCCAGTTCTATCGGTTGCAGAATTACGAGACCTTCGCCGCGAAGAACGAGGGCACTACGCTGGCGATGGAGGGGCTGGCCCTGACCGGCGCCTCGATCGATCGCGACCGGGGATTGCTGTCGACGATCGTCCTCGAGATGGGCGGCTCGTCCGATCTTTGCGCGCTGCTGCAGCCCGGCGAGCCGGTGATCCTGATGGGCCCGACCGGAACGCCGACCGAAACACCGGCGGGCGAGACGGTGCTGCTCGTTGGCGGCGGGCTCGGCAACGCCGTCCTGTTCTCGATCGGCGCGGCGCTCCGCGCGCAAGGCTCGCGCGTGCTTTATGTCGCCGGCTACAAGACGATCGCCGATCGCTACAAGGTAGCCGATATCGAGGCGGCGGCGGATACGATCGTCTGGTGCTGCGACGAGGCGCCGGGCTTTGCCCCGAGCCGCAAGCAGGACCGCGCCTTTGTCGGCAATATCGTCGAGGCGATCGAGGCGTACGGTTCGGGGCGGCTCGGGCCGATCGAGATCCCGCTGGGCGAGGTCGACCGCATCATCGCGATCGGTTCCGACATGATGATGAACGCGGTCGCCGAGGCGCGCCGCGCCAAGCTCGCGCAATATTTCCGGCCGGGGCATCGCGCGATCGCGTCGATCAACTCGCCCATGCAATGCATGATGAAGGAAATCTGCGCGCAATGCTTGCAGCGCCAGCGCGATCCGGTCACCGGCACCGAAACCGTCGTGTTCTCCTGCTTCAACCAGGATCAGGACATGGACCGGGTCGATTTCCCGACCCTGCACCGTCGCCTGTCGCAGAACGGCGCGCAAGAAAAGCTGACCAGGCTGTGGATCGACCGCACGCTGAAGCAGCTCGGCCGCCGCGAGAAAATCGCCGCCGCAGAATAATTGCCGCGGAAACTACTCTCTGAGCGAACCAAATCGTCTCCTCGCTCACCAAAATGTGACGATTATTTTTCAACTTTAAGCCAATCTAAGTTAAGTGTGCGGGCGCCGTAGGTTTGCGGAAACAAAGCACGCGCACGAAAAGAGCTGCGGGAGGAGATGGTGCAGAGCCAGTCATCCGCGGCGGGGGTGAACGCCCTGCCGCCGACCAATCGTTGGCTCCAGCTGATCGTCGCGATCGTCTGCATGGTGATGATCGCCAATCTGCAATACGGCTGGACCTTGTTCGTGCAGCCGATGAACACGGCCTATGGCTGGTCGGTGGCCGACATCCAAATCGCGTTCAGCCTGTTCGTCGCATTGGAGACCTGGCTCACACCGATCGAGGGCTGGATCGTCGACTGGGTCGGCGCCAAGAACGGCGCGCGCTGGATGCTCGCGTTTGGCGGCGTGCTGACCGCGATCGGATGGATCGTCAATTCGCTCGCGGGCACCTTGCCGATGCTCTATCTCGCCGCGGTGCTGTCGGGCATTGGTGCGGGAGCGATCTATGCAACCTGCGTTGGCAATGCGGTCAAATGGTTCCCCGACCGCCGCGGGCTCGCCGTCGGTCTGACCGCCGCCGGGTTCGGCGCAGGCGCGGCGCTGACCGTCGTGCCGATCCGCATGGTCATCGCCGGTTACGGCTATGCCGCCGCGTTTTTCTGGTTTGGGCTGGTCCAGGGCGCCGTCGTGTTTATCGTGGCGTGGTGGATACGCGGGCCCTTGCCCGGCGAGACGCCGGTCACCGTGGCACCCCGGGTGATCCAGACCACCGAAAGCTATTCACCGAGGGAGATGCTGGCGACGCCGGTGTTCTGGCTGCTCTACGCGATGTTCGTGCTCATCTCGGCGAGCGGGTTGATGGCGACCGCGCAGATCGCGCTGATCGCCAAGGATTTCCACGTCGCCGACACGGCGATCCTGGTCGGCGTCTCGACCTTGACCCTGGCCTTGCTCGTCGACAATTTCGCGAACGGCGCGGCGCGGCCGCTCTTCGGCTGGATTTCGGATCAGATCGGCCGCGAGAACACGATGGCGATCGCCTTCGGCCTCGGCGGCGTCAGCTATTGGCTGCTCGGCTCGTTGGGGTCGACGCCGTGGGCGTTTGTCGTCTTCGCCGGGCTCATCTTCCTGACCTGGGGCGAGATCTTCAGCCTCTTCCCGTCGACCTGCACGGACAGCTTCGGCCCCAAATTCGCCACCGCCAATCTGAGCTTCCTCTACACCGCAAAGGGCCTGTCCGCCTTCCTCGTCCCCGTCGCGAACGTGATCAAGACCGCGACCGGCGGCTGGCACATGGTCTTCGTCGTCACCGCGATCATGAATTTCGTTGTCGTTGCCTTGGCGTTGTTCGTGCTGAAGCCGCTGCGCTCGCGGCGGCTCGGCATGAGCGCGCCGAGCCTGGCCGCCAGCGCGCGGTAGCGTCACCCCGCTTCCGCGGGGGTGACGACCGACGCCGTCTACGCGCGGGCGCCCTGGTAGAGCGGACCGCGGATGATCTGTCCGGGCAGCGCGTCGGTCAGTTGGCCGTTGTCGAGCAGTACGGTGCCGTTGACGATGACGTGGTCGATGCCGACCGCGTCGCGATGCACCTGCACCCCGCCGCCCGGCAGATCGTTGACCGGCTCGCGCGGCTTGGAGGCGATCGTGTCGGGGTCGAAGATCGTGACGTCGGCCACCTTGCCGGCCGCGAGGAAGCCGCGGTCGGTGATGTCGTGCATCAGCGCGGTCTTGCCGGTGAGCCGGTAGACCGCGTCTTCGAGGGTCAACGCCTGCTGCTCGCGCACCCAATGGCCGAGCAGGTTGGTGCTGGTCTCGTGCCGGTCGGCGGTATGCGGCCGGCCGCCGCCGTCGCTGGTGCCGATGACCGTGAACTGCGAGCCGAGGATGTGCTTCTGCACTTTCGGATCATGGTTGCGGTCGATTGCCTGGAAACAGGTCTGCAAATCCTCATCGAGCGACAGGTCGAGGAAGGCGTCCATGACGCTCTTGTCTTGCTCCTGGGCGATCTTCTCGACGCTCTTGCCTTCGAGGTGGCGGTTCTGTCCCTTCGCGGTCATGAACACCTCGACGAGGTCCCAGCGCCGATTGAACAGGCCCCGCGCCCGGCCGCGCCGGTCGGTCATGCCGCCTTCCTGCGCGACCGTGCCTTCGACCGCCTCGGCGGACATTGCCCGGCGGATTTCCGGGTCGCGGAAGGCGCGCATCCTGTCCTGATAGGGCAGGGCCATGACCTTGTCCCAGGTCGGCATGCCGCGGAAGAAGCCCTCGGGATGGGTGATGTCCTCGTCCTGCGGCACGTTGAGACCGCGCTGCAGATCGAAGATCGCACCGGCGACGGTCGACAGGGCCGAGCCGTAGCAGCGCGCGCCGCTCTTGAACCCGTCCTCGAGCCACTTCAGGTGCTCGACCCACTCGTCGGGATTGCCGATCGGGTCAGACATGAGATTATAGATCGACGGCCGGCCGGTGCGCGCCGCCAGTTCGCGCGCAACCGCGCGGGTCGCTTTGGTGCCGCCCGGCGCGCCGCCGGCGACCTGGAAGACGCCGGTGCCGAGTTCGCCAAGCACGCTGGCGAGCGCCCAGCGCTCGGCGTCATCGGGCACCCCCGCAGGATCGCCGCGATCCTTCGGCGCCGTCGAGAAGCCGAGCGCGCCGTCATACATCGCCTCACGGATCAGGCGCTGCATTGCGGCCATTTCCTCTTGTGTCGCCTCGCGCTCGGCGGCCGCCTCGCCCATCACATAGCGGCGGATGCCGGAATGGCCGATCAGCGTGCCGACGTTGATGCCGCGCTTTTTGCCGAGCGCATCGAGATAGTCGCCGACCGACTCCCAGGTCACATCGACACCGGCCTTCAGCACCGGCAGGGGGATCTGTTCGGCGTCGGAGAAGAATTCGAGATACCACTCGGCGTCGCCCGGCCGCACTGGGGCGATGACCTGGCCGCACTGGCCGACGATGACGGTGGTGTGGCCGTTTTGCAGCCACGAGCCGCAATAGGGGTCCCATACCGCCTGCGGGTCGAAATGCGTGTGGTGGTCGATGAAGCCCGGCGCGACGACCCGCCCAGCGGCGTCGATCGTGCGCTTCGCGGCGGCGCCATTGGCCTTGCCGACCCCGACGATCTTGCCGTCCTGGATCGCGACATCCGCGTGAAACGCCGGCTCGCCCGAGCCGTCGACGACGAGCCCGTTCTTGATCAACAGATCGTACGCCATGACATTTCCTCCTCGTTGCCCCGGTATCGTCGAGCACGGAGGCCGTCGCCTGGAGTCGCGTTACCGGGATTTGTGGCTGGTGCACACCCCTATTTGAGGATGATAAGTCAAGGCTACGGCATCGCGGCGGGTGCGGCAATATGCGCGCGACGCGCGGTGGGGTTGCGCTGCGGACGCGCCCGGCATTTCGCGGCACGCGCGCGGCGTCGAAGGGCTTAGAGTGGTGCAGCCGCCAGGGAGGAACCAATGGTCGCGCTCACCAATGTCGTGCATTTCAGCATTCCGGTCAGCGATGTCGCGGCGAGCACGGGGTTTTACACCGAGATCGTCGGGCTGAAGCATCTGGCGACCGTCGGCCAAGGTACGATGGCGTTTCTCGACGCCGCGGGGATTTGCGTGATCCTCGTCAAGCGCGACCCGCCGATCAATCCGGTGGCCGAGAGCCATGGCGGGGTGCATCACTCGTTCGGCATCGCGAAGGGCGAATACCAAGCGGCGCTTGACCATCTGCGCGAACACGGGGTCGAGATCACCTTCGAGGAGGACCGGCAGGGCGGCGTCATCAACGGGCCGCGCGCCTATTTCAACGATCCCGACGGGACGGTGCTGGAATTCATCGACCTGACCAGCTACGCGGGAACCGAGACGTAGGGCGGATAAGCAGAGCATCGCCTCGGCGAACCGCGTCGCCGCGTTGCGCCCGCCCGCCGGCTGGCCTTGCGGATTGCCCGATTGTCCTTTTTGAAACGGCCGCCCCGGCCCCGGCCTTCGCTGTTTTATCAGCGGATTTACAGCCATGACTCCCCTTTTGCGTTATTTTGCGCCTCGCCTAGCACGAGGCGTTAATCGCAATATAAGACTGGATTACAGCAATTCAAGGGGCGAAATTGCGGGCCGGCATCACGGCCGCCGCGGGAACCGAGACGTAGGGCGGATAAGCGGAGCGTCATCCGCCACGCCGCCCCGTGCGGTGCACCGCCGGCGGAATACACTTCGCTCTTCCGCCCCGGTGGCTTCGTGCGGAAAAGGCGTAGCGCCTTGGCTGCCCTCGTGCGGCGCACGCGGGCATGAAAAAGATCAGGAACAAGCGATTGAAATTCTGAATTTCGCTTCCCGGGACAGGTGGATAACAGGTGGCCGATAACAGGAGGGCCTGAATACTCGACATCGACGCGCCTCGGGGATCATGCGGCTGAGGTCATATATGTTCTTTATATGTTCTGATCAAGGCCCAAGGCAATAGACGTTTACAGCCGAGCCTCCGGGCACGCTGCAAATCGCCAGTATTCGCTGCCGAGATTCCCTTTCTGGCACAACAATTGGAGAAACGAATACACCTTTTCCGAGAAAAATAGGTGAGTCTGAAGTTTTAATTTTTGTCTCGCGATGATAATAACGAATGTTCCTTTCCCGCCCTCTTCCGTATCAGAGAGCAGCGGCAGACCAGCATCTCTGAATGCTCCGGACAGCTTCTTCACTGGAACAGAGTCTTTTTCGTCAGCTCTAGAAACAATCCACATTCCATAATGCCACGGAGCGCCACCAAACGATAACGTTCCACCATCGACGTTCCATCCCGGTATCGAACTAAGGAACTCCCGGAGTCCCTCAGCAAATTGCTCGCATTCATCACAGTTCGGTATGCTGTTAATCTGAAATGAATAGTGTTCCGCCACTCCGAGCTGGAGAGAATGCAACAAACGTTGTTTTTGATCTGGCGTTAACGAACGTATCGTTTGTTTTGATATCTCTTCTTTTAGTTCATGTATCAATAAAGCCTGACCGAGGATAGTGGAGGCAATAACCGCTACCAAAACACCTGGGCACCTCCAAAAACCTGGCAGTTTTGGTCGGTTCGTGATTCGATTCACCGGGTTCGCGACGGGGGTGGCGGATGCGGGGTCAGGCTGGATTTTTCGACGTTGAGGAGCGGCTGAAGGAG